>LUMV01000193.1_pt1 | contig 18562 bp, 13 predicted proteins | sample 729731 | NCBI WGS metagenome assembly LUMV01 (sample SAMN03860301, study PRJNA289734) | marine metagenome | biome: seawater column; feature: ocean; material: water; isolation source: Red Sea water column Station 192 - depth 200m | place: Saudi Arabia: Red Sea | collected 2011-10-15 | depth 200 m
GGCGGGCAATTGCGGCAGCGCATTGCCTGCCAGCAGGGCGATCGCCGAACCGACCGCGGCCCAGACCGCGATCCCGACCAGGCTGACGCCCAGCATCGCCACCAGCTTGCCGAGGAAGACCGCATCCATCGGGACCGCCGCTGCGAGCACTTCGATCACCTTGTTGGCCTTCTCCTCGACCAGGTTGGACAGCACCATCCCCGCGAGCAGCATCATCAGCAGGAACAGCAACAACTGCCCCGCCTGCGCGGTGCGGATCCGGTCGCCGCGCTGCGCGGCGATGCTGGTGGCTACCGGGCGGGGCGCCACGGCGGGATATGCGGCCACCTGCCGCGTCCCGGCTTCGGCGGCAAGCATGGCCACCGGCCCGCTCCAATAGTCGATCGCCGGCTGCGGGGCGGTGAGTTCGGGCGCGGCGAGCGTGCCGCCGACCACCGCGACGTAATTCTTGCCGGGTTCGCGCAGGATGACTTCGGGGGCAGTGCCCGCATCGGCCACTGCCAGTTCGGGCAGCGCCCTCCCGATCTGCGGGGCAAGCCGCGCGCGCGCCGCGATCAGCGCCTGCGTATCCGCCTCGCTCATCGCAACCGCCACAAGCCGGGTGTTCGCATCGCGCTGCACCTGTCCGCCGATCCCCCCGGCCAGCACGCCGATTATGATCGGGAACAGCGGGCCGAGCAGGAAGAACAGGAATGCGCGGCTGAACAGGATGGCGCGGAAATCGCGCTGCGCAATCACGCGGGCGGCCTCGAAGCGCGACAGGCGGGTCGTATCTTTCATGGCTTGGCTCCCCGGGCGTTGTCCTCTTCGAGCGCGCGCGCGGCGGCCTCGCCCGCGATTTCGACGAAGGCATCGTGCAGCCCGGCGCGCTCGATCGACAGCGAGAGAATGCCCGCCTGCCCTTCGATCAGCGGCTTGAGCAACTCCTCGATCCCGGTTTCGGGGACCGGGAAGTACCAGAAATGGCTAGCCTCGCCCTTCGCATCGTGCCGTGCATCGCCGGGCAGCGCGCTGCGCCAGGGCCCGGATGCGGAGCGCGTCTCGAGCCGGACCTGCGCGGGGATCCGGTCGCGGGCGGCGTCGACCGATCCCGCATAGGGCACCTTGCCCCCGGCAATGATCGCCACCTCGTCGCACAGGCGTTCGGCATGGTGGATGACATGCGTCGAGAAGATCACCGTGGTGCCGCTGTGGGCCAGTTCGCGGATCATCACTTCCAGCTTGCCCTGGTTGATCGCGTCGAGCCCGCTGAAGGGTTCGTCGAAGACCACCAGCTTCGGGCGATGGACCAGCGTGCCGAGCAGCTGGACGGTCTGCGCCATACCTTTCGACAGCTGGCGGATCTGGCGATCCACCGCATGGCCCAGGCCGTGCTGCTCGAGCAGCACGCGCCCGCGCGCCTTGCCTTCTTCCAGCGGCAGCCCGCGCAGCGCCCCGAGGAAGGCGATCGCCTCGTCGCATTTCATCGCCGGATAGAGCCCGCGTTCCTCGGGCAGGTAGCCGATCAGCTTGGCCACTTCATGCGGCCGGTCGTTGCCGAACACGCGGCGCATGCCTGCGTCGGGATCGATGATACCCAGCAGCATGCGCAGCGTGGTCGTCTTGCCCGCGCCATTGGGCCCGAGAATGCCGTAGATCGCGCCTTCGGGAACCGCGATGTCGACACCGTCGACCGCCAGCGTGTCGTCGAACCGCTTGACCAGCCCGTGGGCCTCGATAGCGAGCGGGCGCTGGTCGCCAGCCGGGGGTCGCGTCATAGAGCCTGTCTCGGTAAGCATGCGCGCATGAGTAGTGGCTGGCAGTGAACGGGAGCACCCGCAAGCGTGGTTAATGCAGAATTGCAGGCGGAATTGCGCGCCGAGGCCCTCAGGCTGGGTTTCGTCGCCTGCGGATTTGCGTCTGCTGCGCCCGACCCGCAGCGCGCCGCGCGGCTCGAACACTATCTGGGCGAAGGGCGGCACGGCGCGATGGACTGGATGGATGCGCGCAAACAGCAGCGCGCCTCGCCGCAAGGATTATGGCCCGAAGCCAACAGCGTGATCGCGCTGGGCATGAGCTATGCGCCCGATGTGGACCCGCTGGCGCTTGCCGATGCGCCGGAGAAAGCGCGCGTTTCGGCCTATGCGCAGGGGCGCGACTATCACGACGTGGTCAAGAAAGCGCTGAAAGCGTTGGCCCGCTGGCTGATCGCGCGCGAACCGACAAGCGAACTCAAGGTCTTCGTTGATACGGCGCCGGTGATGGAAAAGCCGCTGGGGGAGGCGGCAGGGATCGGTTGGCAGGGCAAGCACACCAATCTGGTCAGCCGGTCGCATGGCAGCTGGCTGTTCCTCGGCGCAATCTATTCGACGCTCGAATTCGCGCCCGACCTCTCGCATCCCGATCGCTGCGGCAACTGCCGCGCGTGCCAGGATGCCTGCCCGACCGACGCCTTCCCCGCGCCCTACCAGCTCGATGCGCGGCGCTGCATTTCCTACCTCACGATCGAGCACAAGGGGCCGATCCCCGAGGAGTTTCGCGAGGCGCTGGGCAACCGCATCTATGGCTGCGACGATTGCCTCGCGGTCTGCCCGTGGAACAAGTTCGCCGATACGGCGCACCGACACCTCAAGCTGGCGCCGCGCGAGGAGCTGATGGCGCCCGACCTGGCGAGCTTCCTGACCTTTGACGATGCGGGCTTCAGGCAGTTCTTCTCGGGCTCGCCGATCAAGCGCGTCGGCCGCGACCGCTTTGTGCGCAACTGCCTTTATGCGGCAGGGAATAGCGGTTCGGCAGCGCTCGCTCCGCTTGTCGAATGGCTGCGCGGCGATCCCGATCCCGCGGTTTCCGAAGCTGCCGATTGGGCCGCCCGGCGGCTCGGCTAGCCCTCGCGGTAATCCCGGTCATGCTCGCCCAGCAGCGGGGCGGGCGATGGATCGGGGGCGTCCCAGGCGGAAAAGCGCGAGGGTTCGCGCATTTCGACCAGCGTGCCCTCGGTGGGGTGTTCGCGGCGCATGAAAAAGCCCCCGGCTTCAAGATGGGGCTCCTGTGCCATGTCGGCCATGTCGCGCACCGGCATTGCGGGGATCGCATTGGCGTGCATCAGCGCGACCAGTTCGTCGGTCGCGAAACCGGCGGTCAGTTCGGCGATCCGGGCATAGAGTTCGGCCTGCCCCGCGATCAGCCCCTCAGGCGTGGCGAAGCGCGCCTCTTGCGCGAAGGCCTCGTCGCCCATCAGCGCGATCACCCTGGTGAAATGGTCGAGCCGGTAAGGCACGATGCTGACATATCCGTCGCGGGTCGGGAACGGCTGGCGATCCGGGTCGACCTGGCGGCCATAGCAGGGCGGGCCGACGGGCGGATCGAAAGTGTTGCCGCCAAGGTGTTCCTTGAGCATGAAGCTGCTGAAGGCCTCGAACATGGGCACTTCGACATGCTGGCCTTGCCCGGTCCGCAGGCGGTGTACCACGGCGGCCATCACCGCATAGGCGGCGTGCAGCCCGGCGACCTTGTCGGCGATCAGCGATGGCAGGTAGCGTGGGCGCTCGTTGCCGTCCGCGCGCGGCAGCAGGGTGGTGGTGCCGCTGGCGGCCTGGATCACGTCGTCATAGGCCTGCAACCCGGCATAGGGCCCGCCCGAGCCGAAGCCGACGCAATGCGCATAGATGATGTCTGGAGCAAGCGCGCGGACGCTGTCGTAATCGAACCCGAGCCGCTCGATCGCTTCGGCGCGGACATTGTGGATGAAGATGTCGGCATCGGCGAGCAAATCGCGCAGGATCGCGCGGTCGGCCTCCTGCTTGAGATCGAGCACCAGCGACTGCTTGCCGCGATTGAGCGCGATGTATCCCGGCCCCATCGCCTTGCTATGCGCGGAGGGCGCACCATAGCGGAACACGTCGCCGCCGGGGGCCTCGACCTTGATCACCTCGGCCCCGAAATCGGCAAGGATCTGCGTGCAATAGGGCCCGAAGACGACCGAGGTCATGCCGATCACGCGAAGCCCTTCGAACATCGCGCGACCGTCCCCGGCCGCGATCACAGCATGTCCTTGAGCGGCACCGCAGTGTCGGCCAGCAGGTCGGGATCCACTTCGGCGCGCGCCATCACCAGCTTGCGCCCCTGCGCGTAATCCCTGGTGTTGTTGACGCAGTCTAGCGCGATCACCACGCCTTCGCGCAGATAGACCACGCTGAACTTCTTGTCCGCCGGATCACCGCGCAGCACGGTGGCGTCATAGCCGATCGACATGCCGACCGTCTGCAGCCGGAGGTCGTACTGGTTCGACCAGAACCACGGGACGGCGTCGTAATCCTGCTTGTCGCCCATGATCGCCTTGGCCGCGATGGTCGCCATGTCGTTGGCGTTCTGCACCGATTCGAGGCGGATGACCTTGTTGTCGGCATAGGCATTCGCATGGCTCGCACAGTCGCCGATGGCGTAGATGTCATCGAGCGTGGTGCGGCAGATGCTGTCGACGTCGACCCCGTTCGATCCCGCCGCACCCGCCGCGATCAGCGGCCCGACCGACGGCACGATGCCGATCCCGGCAATGATTACGTCGCAGGCGATCGTCTCGCCGCTGTCGGTCACCACGCCGGTCACGCGGCCATCGTCGCCGCTGATCGTCTCGACGCCGGTCGACAGGCGCAGGTCGACACCCTGCTTGCGGTGATAGGCAGCGTAGAATTCCGACAGCTGCGGACCCGCGACACGTGCGAGGACGCGGTCGAGCATTTCGACCACGGTAACGTCCAGGCCGAGCTTGCGCAGCACGGCCGCCGCTTCGAGCCCGATATAGCCCGCGCCGATGATGACCGCGCGCCGGGCGCCGGCCGCCAGCTCGCCCTTCAGCGTATCGACGTCGCGCCGCGTGCGGATGTAGTGAATGCCCGCATTGTCGCTGCCCGGGCAGGACAGTCGCCGGGCATCGCCGCCGGCGGCCCAGATGAGCTTGCGATAGGTAACCCGCGTATCGTCCGACAGGCCGAGTTGGCGCGCGACCGGATCGACTTCATTGACGTTGCGCCCCAGGCGCAGCGTGATGTCCTTGTCGGCCCAGAACTGTTCGGGGCGGATCTGGATGCGTTCGAACGGCTTTTCGCCCGCCAGATATTCCTTCGACAGCGGGGGCCGCTCATACGGCGGGTTGCGATCGCGGCTGACCATCAGGATCGAGCCCTCGTGCCCGTTCTGGCGGAGTGCGATAGCGGCCTGGGCACCCCCGTGCCCCGACCCCACGATAACGACGTCGTAATGTTCCATCGCCGTGCTGGCTGACGCGAAAACGCCAGCCGGTCAAGCGCAGTGCTAACGTCCGAGCAGGTTGCGCGCCATGCTGGCGACCTGTGCCAGCATGGCCGGGGCCACGGGGGACTGGCCCTGCGCCCGCGTGATCATGCTGCGGAAATTGGTCACCGCGGTGGACTGTTCCTCGGCCCATTTGGCGACGACGGCAGCCAGATCCTTCTTCGCATCCTTGCGCCGCGCCAACCGCCGCAGCAGTTCGAGCCGCATCTGCTGGAAATCGCGCGCCAGCCCCGAAACCAGCAGGCGTTCCCACACGTCCGACGGGCTCATCAGCGCCGCGGTCGACTGCGCCCAGTCGAGGCCCAGACGGCGGCCGACATCGGTGAAGGCCTCGGTCAGGCCGATCGGCGCTATGCCGGTTTCGCTCGACAGCTTGGCCAGCCCGACAGCCCCGTCGAGGTCGTAGAGATGCGCCACGCGCGCAGCGAGCGCCTCGGGCGCGCCCGCCGACACCAGCTGGTCGCGCAGCCGATCCGATTGCTGGCGCGATTCGGCGCTGAGCAATTCGCCGGTGGCCCCCGCCAGCTTGCTGACCGCCTTGCCGATCTCTTCGACCAGTCCGGTCGGGTCGACGCTGCCCGACGAAGTGCGCAGCACGTCGGACATGAGGTTGCCAGCGGCTGCGGCAATGCGGTCGAACAGCATCAGCCGGGCGCTTTCGGGCATGGCACTGGCATCGATCGCGGCCCACAGCGCGGGCAAGTCGAACAGCTCTTCCGCAGCCACGAAAGCGGCGGCGACTTCATGCAGTTCGACGCCCTCTTCTTCGGCCAGTTCGAAGGGATGGACTATCCCCATGCGGTTGACGATGCGGTTGGCCAGCTTGGTCGCGATGATCTCGCGGCGCAGCTGGTGCCCGTTGATCTGCGCCTTGAACTTCTTGCGCATCGGTTCGGGAAAGGCTTCGAACAGCGTGTCCTCGAGCAGCGGATCGTCCGCCAGCTCGCCCTGCTCGATCGCGTCCTGCAGGACCAGCTTGGACGACGACAGCAGCACTGCGAGCTCGGGGCGGGTCAGGCCGCCGCCGTCCGCCGCGCGGCGCTGCAAGGTCTGGTCGTCGGCCAGTCCTTCGGTCTTGCGGTCGAGATTGCCGCCCGCCTCGAGCGTGTCGATGATGTGCCGCTGCGAGGCCATGGCGCGTGCGCCGCCATATTCGGCGATCGAGAGCGCAAGAGCCTGCAGGCGGTTGTCCTCGAGCACGATCTGCCCGACTTCCTCGGTCATCGATTCGAGCAGGTCGACGCGCTTGGGTTCGCTCAGCTTGCCCGCGCGCTTGGCCGCGGCGAGCGCGATCTTGATGTTCACTTCATTGTCCGAACAGTCGACGCCCGCCGAATTGTCGATGAAGTCGGTATTCGAACGGCCGCCGCGCTGCGCGAATTCGATCCGGCCGGCCTGGGTGATGCCGAGATTGGCGCCTTCGCCGATCACCTTGGCGCGCACGTCGCGGCCATCGACCCGCAGCGCGTCGTTGGCCGGGTCGCCGACCTGGACGTTGTTCTCGTGCGCGGCCTTGATGTAGGTGCCGATGCCGCCGAACCAGATCAGGTCGACTGCCGCGGTGAGGATCGCCGAAATAAGCGCCTCGGGCTCGATCTGGGCCTGGTCGATGCCGAATTTCGCCTGCGCCGCCTTCGATAGCTTGATGCTTTTCGCATCGCGCGGGAACACGCCGCCGCCGCGCGAGATCAGCGCGCTGTCGTAATCCTCCCAGCTCGAGCGCGGCAGGTCGAACAGGCGCTTGCGTTCTTTCCAGCTGGCCGCCGGATCGGGATCGGGATCGATGAAGATGTGGCGATGATCGAAGGCCGCCACCAGCTTGATTTCCTTCGACAGCAGCATGCCGTTGCCGAAGACATCGCCCGACATGTCGCCGCAGCCGACCACCTCGACCGGGTCTTCCTGCACGTCCACCCCCATTTCGAGGAAGTGCCGCTGGACGCTGACCCAGGCGCCCTTGGCGGTGATGCCCATGGCCTTGTGGTCGTAGCCCTTCGAACCGCCGCTGGCGAAGGCATCGTCGAGCCAGAAATCGCGCGACTTGGCGATCGCATTGGCGACATCGGAGAAGGTCGCGGTGCCCTTGTCCGCGGCAACCACGAAATAGGGGTCTTCGCCATCGGTGATGACGACATCCTCGGGGTGCACGACCTCATCGTCGACGATGTTGTCGGTGACCGACAGCAGCGTGCGGATGAAGGTCTCGTAGCTGGCGCGCCCCTCGGCCGCCCAGGCCTCGCGATCGAGCGCCGGATTGGGCAGTTGCTTGGGATAGAACCCGCCCTTCGCGCCGGTCGGCACGATGACCGCGTTCTTGACCCGCTGCGCTTTCATCAGCCCGAGGATCTCGGTGCGGAAATCGTCGCGCCGGTCGGACCAGCGCAGGCCGCCGCGCGCGACGGGGCCGCTGCGCAGGTGGATCCCCTCGACCCGCCGTGAATAGACGAAGATCTCGCGGTAGGGGATCGGCTTGGGCAGGTTGGGAACCCTGGCCGAATCAATCTTGAAGGCCAGCGCCTCGGCGGCGGCATCGGCAAAGGCATTGGTGCGCAGGATCGAATCGATCAGCGCGTTGTACAGCCGCAGCAGGCGGTCGTCGTTGATCGCCTTGACCTTGGCGAGGCCGCGCTTGATCGCGCCGCGCGCCTCTTCGATCGCGGCGTCGCGGCCGTTGCCGAACTCGGGATCGTGCCGCGCGGTGAACAGCGCGATCAGCGCACGGGTCACGTCGGGCGCGGCGGCCAGCGCGTCGACCACGGTGTAGATGGTGAAACCCATCCCGGCCTGGCGCAGATAGCGATAGAAGGCGCGCAGCCAGTTGGCCTCGCGCGACGAGAGACCCGCTTCGGGGACCAGCCGGTTGAAGGGATCGTTCTCGGCTTCGCCGTTGAGCACCGCGGCAATGGCTTCTTCGATCGCATCGGCGCGGTCGATCAGCGCCTTGGGGTCGGCCCCCGGCTTGAGGTCGAGCAGGAAGTCGTGGACCGTGCCCAGCCGGCCATCGTCCAGCACGGTGGGCATTTCCGAACGCACGTAGAACCCGAAATCCTCCAGCGCGGGCACGCCTTCGGACAGGGGCAGGCTGCCTTCGGACTGGTACAGCTTGAGCCGCAGGCAGCCCTCGGTATCGCGCTCGCAATAATACATCCGCGCGCCGCGCACGACTTCCTCGCTCTCGAGGCTGGCCCCCAGATCGTGGAGGCGGGCGATGTCGAGCGCGGCTTCGCGCGGGCCGAACCGGCCGCGGAAACCGGTCGGGAAATGCTCGGCGAAACGCATTGCCAGCGCTGCCGCGCGCGAGCTGTCCTCGAGCGCGGAAAGCTCCGCCTCGACCGCTTCGCTCCACCCGCGCAGCAGCGTCTGCATTTGCTCCTCGAGCGCCGCCTCGTCGGGTGCCTGGTCGCCGTCGCGAATGTCGAAGACGAACCGCAGCGTGGCGAGATTGCCGCCCTCGACCTCGAGGCTCCAGTCGAGCAGCCGCGCCGAGGCGGCTTCCTCGAGCAGCGCCTGGATTTCCAGCCGGACCTGCGTGGCGACCATGTCGCGCGGCAGCCAGACGAAGGCGAACAGGTGGCGCGCCAGCGGCGCCTCGACCAGCGCGAGGCGCGGACGCGGGCGGTCGACCAGGCTCATCATGGTGATCGCGACGCGTTCGACGTCGCTTTCCGAGAAGCCAATCAGCAGGTCGTGCGGCAGCGTGGTCAGCGCATGGACGAGCGCCTTGCCCGCATGGCCGCCGTCGTCGAAGCCGTGGCGGCCCCGTAGCATGTCGAGCTGGCGCCGCAGGCGCGGCACATTGCGCGGCGGGGCCGCCAGCGCGGCGCTGGTCCAGACCCCGGCATGCAGCGACAGCGCGACGGTTTCGCCATTGTCCTCGACCGGCACGATGAACAGGTCGAGCGGGACGCGGCGGTGGACATTGCTGAGGTGGTTGGCCTTGATGATCAGCGGGCGGCGGGGATCGTTGCCCGCGGCGAACCAGGCGAAGGCGCGGTCGTAGGATGCCTCGGCGAGCAGCTGAGCCGCGCTCTTGCGGCAAATGCCGAGCTCGTCTTCCTGGCGCCCGTCGCGGTAGCGGGTGACATGGCCCAGCTGCGTCAGCATGCCCGAATTGAGCCATTCGAGCAGTTCGGCGCCCTCTTCGCTGTCGCCGGCGATCCGTCCGGCATCGGCCGCCATCGCGTCGCGCAACTGCGGCCAGTCGGACACCGCCGCGCGCACGTCGCCCAGCGTCAGCTTGAGCGTTTCCTGCAATTGCCGCCGGGTCTTCGCATCGACCCGCGCGGTCTCGATGTAGATCATCGATTCGCGATCGGCATCGTCCTTGTCGCGGTCGGGTATCGCCTGCAGGCGTCCCTTGCCGTCGCGCTCGACGGGGATCACCGGGTGGACCAGCCGGTCGATCGACAGGCCCAGCGCGGCGATGGTCGCCGCGACCGAATCGACGAGGAAGGGCATGTCCTCGTTGATGATCGCGATCCGCGTCAGCCGCCGGTCGTCGCTGACGCTTTCGATCGCCATGGCCGACCGGCCGCGCGTGCGCTGGGAAGCCAGCTCCCCGACGAAAGCGGCGGCATCTTCGAGACGTGCCTTCTCGAAGGGCGTGTCGCCGGACAGCAGCGACAGCCGTATGCGTTCGGTAATTGCGTTCTGGAGCTTCTTGGGCAGCGCGGCAGTGTTCGAACCCATACGGGGCCTCTCTCCTGTCGGCGCATGATCGTTTCAGCGCCGCGAAATAATTGGGCCGTGTCTGCCACGACCTGAGCGCCGCGCCTATCCCTGTTGCAGGCGCCCCGCAAGGTGCCGCGTGACAGAATTCGCGCGCCCGTGGGTGGCGCGGCAGCGCCCCGCCGACGCTACGGCACGCTCAAGCCGCAAGCGCCTCCATCGCCAGTCGCAGCGAGCGGCAGCGCGCTTCGGGATCGTACATGCTCCCCCCGAAGAGGACTTCGTCGGCGCCTGTCCGCGCAATGAACGCGCGCACGGCCTCGGCAGCCTGCTGCGGCGTACCTGTCGCGCTGGCCTGGCCGATATGCGCGAGCACGGCCTGTGCCTGCGGGGGCAGGCTGGCGCGATAGCCGCGCACGGGCGGGGGCAGCTTGCCCGGCGTGCCCGTGCGCAAGGCGACGAAGGCCTGCAATTGCGAGGTGGCGAGATATTCAGCCTCGTCTTCGGTGTCGGCGACGAACAGGTTCATCGCGACCATGACATGCGGTTTTTCGCAGGCTTCCGAGGGCTGGAAATCGCGGCGGTAGAGCTCGAGCGCGGTATCGAGGTGATCGGGCGCGAAATGGCTGGCGAAGGCGTAGGGCAGCCCGAGCTTGGCGGCGAGCTGCGCCCCGAACAGGCTCGACCCGAGCATCCAGAACTGCGGCTTCGCACCAACGCCGGGAGTGGGCTGGACGGCGGTTTCGCCTGCCATCAGCGCGATCAGTTCGGCCACGTCCTGCGGGAACATTTCTGCTGCCCGGTGCAGGTCCTTGCGCAGCGCGCGCTGCAGTTCGGGGCCGGCCCCCGGCGCGCGGCCCAGCCCCAGGTCGATCCGGCCGGGGAACAGCGCATCCAGCGTGCCGAATTGCTCGGCGATCTGGAACGGCGAGTGGTTGGGCAGCATGATCCCGCCCGATCCGATGCGGATCGTGGAGGTCGCATTGCCGATATGCGCGAGCACGACCGAAGTCGCTCCCCCGGCAATGCCCTTCATCGCATGGTGTTCGGCAACCCAGAACCGCTTGCAGCCCGCGTCTTGGGCCGTGCGGGCGAGCGCGGTCGCGGCGGCAAGGGCATCGCCGACCGAGCCGCCTTCGCGGACGGGGACGAGATCGAGAACGGAAAAATCGGTCATGTCGCGAGTTGCTCCAGATAGCTGCGGGCGCGAGTCGCTTCGGGGCTTTGCGGGGCGACCTGCAGCACCGATTCGAAACTCCTGCGCGCATCGTCCTCGCGCCCCGAAAGCGCGGCGATCACGCCCGCTTCGAGGCCCACGGCGGGATCCTGCGGTGCCAGCAATGCAGCCTGCGCGATCTGTTCACGCGCCTCGCCCAGCCGGTCCAGGCGGCGCGAGAGCGTGGCCGAGAGCAGCCATGCGCGGCCATTGGCGGGATCGCTCGCCCGCGCCTGCGCCAGTTCCGCAGCGGCTTCCTCGCGGCGGTCCAGCGCCACCAGTGCGCGCGCGCGGTCGACTGCGATGCTGGCGGTAAGGGGCGCATCGGCGGACGCGGCAGCGAAGCGGCTGGCACGCGCGAAGGCGATCTCGGCAATCGCGGGCTTGCCCTGCGCCATCGCGGCGTTGCCCGACATTGCGGCCAGCCGCGCCCGGTAGGCCGGGGCGCCGTCGGGCACTTCGTCGGTAGCCAGGTCGAAGGCGCGTTGGGCGCCGTCGAAATCGTCCAGCCGGACCAGGGCCAAGCCAAGGCAATGCGCCGATTGGGCCAGCTCGAGCTGGTTGGCGGCGGTTTCACGCCAGGTCTGCGCCATATCGCTGGCTGCGGAAGCGTCCTCCGTCGCCAGGGTAACGCATTCGGCCAGCTTGCCACCGGATGACGGCAAGGTAGCCGGCGGCGCAGCCACGCTCTCGCGCTGGGGCCGGTCGCGCAATTCCTCGGGAATGCCGGGAAAGCTGCCCTGGGTGGGGTCGGGGCCGACCTGCATCAGCAGCAGGGCGAGAGCGGAGGCAATCATGCAGGACCTTTCGAAAGCGTAGCCACCGTGCGCAGCAGCAGGGCGATATCCTGTTCGCGTGACAGGCGGTGGTCGCCATCCTTTACCAGCGCCACCTGTACATCGTCCGAACGCAGCCGTTCGGCAAGCTGCAGGCTGATGTCCCAGGGCACGTCCGGATCGCGCTGGCCATGGATCAGCCGCACCGGCGCATCGATGGGGATTTCGCCGCCCAGCAGCAACTGGGCCTGGCCGTCGGCGAAGAAACCGGCATGCATCGGGGTGGGTTCGGGCCCGTAGGGATTGTCGTCGTACAGCGTCTCGCCCGCTCGCAATCGCGCCTTTTCATCTGCGCTGCGGCCCCAGTCGGTAAAGTCGGGCGCGGCAGCGATACCGACCATGCCGGCAAGGCGCGGCCCGAGCGCTGCGCCGACCGCCAGCATCAGCCAGCCCCCCATCGACGACCCGATGACCAGCACGCGGCCGGTGACGTGAGCCTCGACCAGCGCCAGCACTTCCTCGCGCCAGCGCGACAAGGTGCCATCGGCGAAATCGCCACCGCTGTCGCCGCAGCCCGAATAGTCGAGCAGCAGGCAGGCGCGCCCGCCCTGCTGCGCCCAGTCGAACAGCGCGGTCGCCTTACTGCCGGCCATGTCGGACATGTAGCCGGGCAGGAACACCAGTGCGGGGCCGCTGCCGGGGGTGAAGCGATAGGCGATGCGCCGCCCGTCGGGCATGGCGTGGAACTGGATGTCGCTCATGCGCGCATGCTGTTCACGTCGCAGGGCGCGATTGCAAGGGTCAGAAAAAGTCGAATTCCGCGACATCGGGATCGTCGATGCGGGCGAAGAAATCGGCCGCGCCCAGCGGCGAGATCGCGCTTTCGGCCATCCTTGCCCGGGCATATTCGTCGGCCTCGCGTTCGGCGTCGCGCGAATAACCCATGGCGGCCAGGCCGAAGACCCCGTTGGTGACGCCCGAATCGGCCCCGGCCAGCAGGATCGACATGCCGAACTGGCGCAGCAGCGCGGTCATCACGTGGCGTTCGCGGACATGGCCGACCTCGTGCCCCAGCACGCCCGCCAGCTCCTCGGGGCTCTCGGCCTGCTGGACCAGCCCGTCGAACAGCAGGACCTGGCCGCCGGGCAGGGCAACGGCATTGACCATGTCCATGTTGGCGATGCCAGCGCGCACCTTGTCTTGCGCGTTGTCGGCCGGGTCGACCTTGGCCAGCAGCTTGGCGAGCGCGGCGTCGCCTGCGGGCGTATGGCAGATCCGTCCGCCGAAATCGCCGATCAACGCGTCGCCTATCTGGCGTTCCCAGCCGGCCGGGATACGCGGGCCGAGCCAGGCGGGTGCAGTCAGGAACAGCGCCACCGCCGCCGCGCTTGCGACGGCGAAGATCGCCGCTGCCCGGCCCAGCCCGAGCCGGTCGATCCAGCGGCCGTAAGTGCTTGGCCGCGGCAGCCGGGCCGCCAGGCCGGGCGGCATGTCCGCGGGCAGGATCAGCCGGAAATCGGGCTGGCTCTTGCGGCGATAGATCATTTGCCCAGGCCGCGTATCGGCGAATTGCAGGTCGTCGACCGCGAATTCGGCGCGCGCCGTCGGGGCATGCAGCACCAGCCCGGCGTGCCCGTCCCAGTGCAACTCGCCCGCGTGGCGCAGGGCGCTGCGTCCGTCGTACCATTCGGCGGCAAGCTGGAAGCTGGTATCCATCGGCTCAGATCGCGCCCATGTCGAACGCATCGAGCAGGCCTTCGCCATGCCCGGCGGTCCGGGTCCGCGACTGGGTCAATTCGTCGAGCAGGATCTCGCCGCTCGCCTCGAGATGGGTCATGAAGAACTTCCAGTGGCGGTACGACAGGAAGACCAGCCCGATGCCGAGGGTGAAGACCACCAGCAGCGCATCGCCCAGCAGCAGCTTGACCCAGTCGAGCGTCGAGGCCTCGAAACTAAAACGCAGGTCGCGCCAGCGTGTCGCGCCGACCATTTCGCGGTAGAACTTGGCATAGAATGCCACGGCGATCAGGCCGAGGCCGAGATAGAAGAACAGCACCAGGCCGATCAGCCCGACGAGGCCGCCCAGTGCCACTCCGTTCTCGCCGCCGATGCCATAGCCGGCGAGCATGCCCATGCCGGCCATGATCACCCCGCCGACGAACAGCACGAAGGGAGCGAGGTAAAACAGCAGGAAACGGGCGAACACCCCGCCCGCCTCGCCATCGCTGCGGAAGGCGAAGGGGCCGAAGCTCATCTTGCTCCAGCGTTCGTTCCACAGGCTGGTCATCGACCAGGGCAGCAGCAGTCCAAATGGCAGCCAGCCGACCGCGGTCTTCCACATGTAGGACAGGCCGAACGCGAAGCCCTTGCTGTCGCTGCCCCCGCGGATGCCCCGCCAGCGCGTGCGCGACAGGCGATAACGCAGGGCGCGGAACCGCGCGACTCCGCCGAGATAGAAGATCGACAGCAGCGCCGCCACGCCGAGCGCCGATCCCAGCGCCTCGTAGCCGCGGGCGATCAGCGCCTGCGAAACGAAGCTCACTCCGAAATAGGGCACGCCGAACAGCACCAGCACGATGACGAAACCGGCAAACAGCTCCATCCCGGTGCCCGCCCATTCGAGATGCTCGTCGACGAACCTCGTGCGCGACCACAGGTAGCGCCGCTCGCGCGCGGTGGCCCAGAACCGGTAGATGCCCAGCGTGACGATCGTCAGCAGGAGGTTGGGCAGCGCGATCCGCGCGAAATCCTGCCAGTTGCCTTCGAATGTAAAAGCGCTGTCCGCGCTGTCGGCATGGTGCGACCCATCGAGCAAGTTCGTGTCCCTTGAATAACCAGCCGCCACGGGTCGAGGATCGGAATGATCCTGTCAATCATGGTGCGGGACTACTCGGTGCGCAGGAAGATCTCCTCGATGGTCAGACCGAATACATCGGCGATGCGGAAGGCGAGCGGCAACGACGGATCGTAGCGGCCGGTCTCGATGGCGTTGACGCTCTGGCGCGACACTTCGAGCCGGGTGGCGAGGTCCTGCTGGCTCCAGTCGCGTTCGGCGCGCAGCACCTTGAGGCGGTTCTTCATGCGCCGCGCACCTTCTGCCACAATTGCGCCAGACCCAGGCCGATCGCCCAGACAGGCAGCACCCACCAGGCCCAGACATGCGGCACCAGCTCGAACATCTCGAGGAAGCCCCAGAAGATGCCCAGCGCGAGCACCAGGCCGAGCGCGACCAGGGCGGCCATGATCGTGCGGTGGCGCAGATATTCGTCCTGTTCCTCGGCGAGGTAGCGCCCCATCGCCCAGATGATGCCGAAGGTCGGGAGTGTCGGGAGCAGCGCGATTGCGAAAACAAGCGCGTCCGACAGTTCATAACGATCCCATAATGTTACGGCGATGCCGAGCCCGAGAACGTAGCCCAGGCTGCTGAACACGATCCGCCGGTTGTAATCGGCCATGGCGCGGCTGGTGCAGCCGTCGGGCCGGCGCCGTGCCAGTGGCAAGAGCAGGCAGGTCGCTGCTGCCAGCAGAATGAATCCGACCGGCGATTCGATCGCCCCGGTCAGTTTCAGCGCCGCTATGATGACGACGCTGAGGAAATAGAGGGCGACCCAGCGCCCCGGCGACGTGAGCAGCCAGGGCCTGCCGGTACCGCTCATGCGCCGAGCTTCGCGCTGCACCCGCACGAGCCGCGGCGCGCGATATGGATGGCGGCCAGCGCGGGCAGGAGGATCACGCTGAACCGCGCGAATTGCTCAGGGATAACGTCGAATATCGCCAGCACGGCAATCGCGATGATCGCGCCAGCGAACAGGAGGGGGGCCTTGAGTGACATGGCAATGGTCCTTTCCGTGATGTAAAGCGTGTTTGTCACGAGCGCCGCCTATTGTCAAGCTTGCTTTCCAGACAGTCGCGCGTGCTTGTCGCTTCGCAAAATGGCTTGTCACCACACCGTCATCGGGCGCAGGCAGGGGGCCGGAAGAGGAGAATTCGAATGTTCGCGACCGAACCGCCTGCCGCTGCCCCGCTATCCGCACTGACTTTTCGCGCGTCGCGGCCGGAGGCTCGGTCACTGCACGCGCGGAGAACGACTGGTGCTGCAAGGCCTGGGCCGAAGGGCTCGAGCCGGGCCGCTGGTACTATTACCGCTTCACTGCACCCGACGGATCGCACTCGGACGTCGGCCGCACGAAGACGCTGCCCGTCGGCAAGACCGACAAGTTCCGCATGGCGGTGTTCTCCTGTTCGAACATCGGGTTCGGCTGGTTCAACGCCTATGCGCATGCCGCCGCCGATGGCGATTTCGACTGCGCGCTGCACCTTGGCGACTATTTCTATGAATACGGTCCCGGCACCTATCCCTCGAACGAAGAGGCGCAATCGGGCCGCGTGCTGTTTCCCGCGCACGAGATCGTCAGCCTGGCGGATTACCGCATGCGCTATGCGACCTATCGCCGCGATCCGGACCTGCGCCGGCTGCACCAGCTGTTCCCGATGATCGCCGGCTGGGACGATCACGAGAGCGCGAATGATTCGTGGGAAGGCGGCGCGCAGAACCACCAGAGCGAAACCGAGGGCGAATGGTCGGTGCGCAAGGCCGCCGCAGCGAAGGCCTACCGCGAATGGATGCCCGTGTCGGACGAGCCATGGGCCGCCTATGAAGTGGGCGACCTCGCGACGCTCTACCGGCTCGAGACGCGGCTGACCGCCCGCGCCGAGCAGTTTTCCTACGGCCAGATCCTGTCGGGCAAGACCAGTCCCGAAGCCGCGATGGCGGCGCTCGTCGCCTTCCGCGAGGGCGACTACCGCGATGGCAGCCGCGAATTGCTCGGAATGAAGCAGCAGGCCTGGCTGGCCGATGGCCTCAAGCGCTCGGCTTCTGCAGGCAAGCCGTGGCAGGTGCTGGTGCAGCAGGTGCTGATGGGCAATCTGGTCACGGCACCGCGTTTGACCGAAGGGCTGCCGGCAGACCTGCCCGCCTATATCCGCCAGCGCATCCTGGCCGGGGCGATGGCCGGCCGCGCCGAATTGCCGCTGAACATGGATGCGTGGGACGGATACCCCGCCGCGCGCGAACGGGTGTTCAGGGCCGCGCTCGACGCCAATGCGAACCTCATCAGCCTGGCGGGCGACACGCATAATGCCTGGGCTTTCGATCTCGATCATGCGGGGGAGAAGGTCGGGGTCGAATTCGGTGTGCAGGGAGTGACCTCCCCGGGACTCGAAAGCTACGCCTCCTACCTCCCGGTCGATGTCCTCGAACGCGAGACGGTTGCGCACAATCGCCAGCTCAAATGGATGGACGGATCGCGCCGCGGATACATGGCGGTGGAGCTCACCCCGGCCAGCGCATCGAGCGAGCTAATGTGCAGGCCATGCCCGACGCGCGCATCACCACGACCACTACCACCACCCCGGGCGACCGGGGGCGGTCGGTCGCGGCTTGATCCGCGCCGCCGCCGCCCGGTTTCGGGTGGCATGGCGTTTCCTCCCGAAACAGGATTTTGCGCAAACGCCGCTTCAAGCGCGCGCGCCCTTGTGCCATGGGCGCCGCAACCAGACGGACGACGAATGACATGACGGAACTGCTCAAGATCAGCCTGCCCGATGGATCGGTGCGCGAAATGGAACAGGGCTCGACGCCGGCCGACGTCGCCGCAGCGATCGGGCCGGGCCTCGCCAAGGCGGCGATCGCGGCCCGCGTCGATGGCGAATTGCGCGACATCAACCGCCCCTTCGAGGGCGATGCCGAGCTGGCGCTGGTAACCGCGCGCGACGAAGAGGATGCGCTCGAACTGGCGCGGCACGATTTCGCGCATGTGCTCGCCGAAGCGGTGCAGGCGCTCTGGCCGGGTACGCAGATCACCTTCGGTCCCGCGACCGACGACGGTTTCTATTACGATGTGAAAGCACCCGAGAGCCGCGACCCGTTCAGCATGGACGACCTGCCCGCGATCGAGGAGGAGATGCGGCGGATCATCAAGGCCGACAAGCCGCTGCGCCGAGAGGTCTGGAGCCGCCAGCAGCTGATCGAGAAGTGGGAAGCCGAGGGCGAGACCTTCAAGGCCGAATGGGCGCGCGAACTGCCCGAGGACGAGGAACTGACGGTCTACTGGTCGGGCGAGGACTGGCTCGACATGTGCCGCGGGCCGCACCTGCCGAGTACCGGTAAGCTCGATCCGCAGGCGTTCAAGCTGATGCGGGTGGCGGGTGCCTATTGGCGCGGCGCCCAGAAGAATGCGCAGCTGACGCGGATCTACGGCACCGGCTGGCTGAACAAGAAGCAGCTCAACGCGCATCTGACGCGGCTGGAAGAAGCGGCCAAGCGCGACCATCGCAAGCTGGGCCGCGAGATGGACCTGTTCCACCTGCAGGAAGAGGCGCATGGCAGCGTCTTCTGGCACCCCAAGGGCTACCGTATCTGGCGCGAGCTCGAAGCCTATATGCGCCGCAAGATGGACGGCGCCGGCTACCGAGAAATCAAGACGCCGCAGCTGATGGACGTGCGCCAGTGGGAGCAATCGGGTCACTGGGGCAAATATGCCGAGAACATGTTCGCCGTGCCCGACATGGTGCCCGAGGTCGACGACAGCGGTGCGGGTGCGCATCCCAGCGT
>LUMV01000681.1_pt1 | contig 18443 bp, 21 predicted proteins | sample 729731 | NCBI WGS metagenome assembly LUMV01 (sample SAMN03860301, study PRJNA289734) | marine metagenome | biome: seawater column; feature: ocean; material: water; isolation source: Red Sea water column Station 192 - depth 200m | place: Saudi Arabia: Red Sea | collected 2011-10-15 | depth 200 m
CGGCAAGGCAGGCCATGTCGGTCTCGCCCGTCCAGTAGAATTCGGGCAGGCCGCGCTGGGCGTTGAGCGCGTTGGCCTTCTGCAGATGCGGCATCTGATGCCAGTAGAAACAGCGGACATATTCGCGCCATCCGATCAGTTGGCGGATGAAACCTTCGACGCTGTTGAGCGGCGCGTTTCCATCCTCATACGCTTTTTCGGCGCGCTGGCACAGTTCCAGAGGGTCGAGCAGGCCGAGATTGATGCTGGTCGACAGCATCGAGTGAAACAGATCGTCCTCGCCGCAGACCATCGCGTCCTGAAACGGACCGAATTTCTCGATCCGCTCGGCGAAGAAGGCATCGGCGGCTTTCTCGGCCTCGTCTCGCGTGACGGGCCAGCGGAACGTATCGAGATTGCCGAAATGGTCGGCAAAGCGATCCTCGACCAAATCGATGCAATCCTGCGTGATTTCGTCGGGTTCGAACTTGGGTCGTTCGGGCGCGGACAGGCCTTCCTTGGGCGGTTTCCTGTTCTCGCTGTCGTAATTCCATTCGCCGCCTTCGGGCTTGCCGTCCTCCTTCATCAGGAGCCCGGTCTTGCGGCGCATCTCTCGGTAGAAGAATTCCATGCGGAGGCTGTCGCGATCCTCGGCCCAGTCCTCGAATTCGGACTGCGAGCAGATGAAGCGATCGTCGCGCAGGATCTCGACCTCGCAGGCGAACTTGTCCGCCCATTGCTCCATATCCTCGCGCACGCGCCACTCGCCCGCTTCGACCACGCTGACGAGGCGCGGCTCGTGCCGCTCGATCGCGCGGGCGGTTTCGCCGGTGAAGCTGCCAGCATTGTCCTCGGCGTCCAGCTTCACGTAATCGACCGTCCAGCCGGCATCCTCCAGCTCGGCGGCGAAATGGCGCATGGCGGAAAAGATCAGGACGATCTTCTGCTTGTGATGCTTGACGTAGGTCGCCTCGTCCCAGACCTCCATCATCAGGACGACCGTATCGTCTTTGGTCCGCCCGCGCAGCGAAGCCAGGGTGCGGGTCAGCTGATCGCCGAGAATGGGAACGAGGACGGGGCCGGTGCTGTCAGATGCCATGCGCGCCTAACGGTTCATGGCCACAGGCGTTTCCGGACGGAAAATTACCCGGCCTTCGTACTCGCGCCGCTTTCCTCTTCATCCTCTTCGCTCTCGATCGCGATGGCGCCGACCGGGACGGGGCCGCCACCGGCCTTGGCCTGTTCCAACCGGGCGATCGCGTCCTTGGCCGAACGATTGTCGGAGTGGGGGTTGTTGGCGATGATCTTGAGCAGGGCGATCGCGGAATCGTAGTGACCCTCGGACGCGTAATGCATGGCGAGGGCGGATCGGAACTCGGTCGATTCAGGCCGGAAACCGAATGCGGTTTCCAGCGCCGGACCGACCATCGCGTCACGCTCGCCAGTCCGCTGGAAGGTCTGCGCATAAAGGTAAAGCGCCAGAGGATCGCGCGGGTCGAGCCGGTTCGCTGCAAGGAAGGACGCGCGTGCTTCTCCCCACAGGCTTTCGTCGGCCTCGTCGGCTTCTTCGCCATGATCGAACGGTTCGAGAAGGATGCGGCCGTTCAGGACATGCGCGCGCGCCAGATCGGGATCAATGGCAAGGGCACGATCAATCGATCCCTGCGCCGCGGTGAAGTCATAGGGCGGTTCCGCCTCGCCCTCGCTGCGATGCGCGAGGCGGTAGTCGAGTTCGGCAAGCTGCAGCCATGCGAGCGCCGAGTTACGTTCGGCGGCAAAGCGCACCAGTCGTTCGCGCACCTTCATCGGTTCGGGCGAGGCCAGCCGGTCGAGCGTCAATTCGACCAGTTCCGAAGCCTCGTCGTCCAGCGTGGTGACGGTTATGGCGTCGCGATAGGGGATCGACTTGTCCGATTTCGAATATCCCATCGATTTGCGCACATATCCGCGCAGCGATCGTTCGAGTTCGCCCAGATCGCCGAAATTCTTTTCTGCGGCGGCCAGATTGTCCATGCCCGAATTGATGTCGCGCAGATACCGCATGATCTGATTGCCACGCTCGTCCGGATCCGAATAGAGCATGTGGGTCAGCGCCCAAGCCCAGCCATAGAAAGCCGATGTCTCCGCTCCGTTCATTCCCGAATACGTGTCGGACAGCAGCCGTTCGATCGGAATGTTCGGACCGTTCTGGACCGAGTAGGCGCGATGATGGGCGGGAAATCCGAACGTCCAGTCGCCGTTCCGCTTGAACTCGGCGGTCGAGACGTACTCCGCAAACCCTTCCACGAACCAGGCGGGGGCCGGAATGGCGAAATTGTGGAACATGAAATGGTGTGCGTATTCGTGAAAGAGCACGCGCTTGCCGCTAAGATCGGTGCGATCGCCGCCAAATTCGCGATTGCCGACGGCAAAGGTCTGGCCAAGGCGCACGGAATAGAAGCCCGCCGCACCCTTGTGCAGCGCATCGACCGCGTTGGAATTCCTCAGCAGATAGATCGTCAGCTTGGCGGGATCATCCTTCGCCGGTCGGCTGAATATCATCCGCAGCAGCGCGTCGAATTTTTCGACCTCGTGCGTGAAATCTTCAAGCTGGCCCGCGCTTCCATCCGAATAGATGGTGAAGTGATGCGAATCGGCGCGATGCCACGTTTCTGCCGCAGAAACAGCATTTGCCCCTGCAACGCTCAAAAATACCGCGAGCATCGTAATGCTCTTGCGAAAAAGAACCGATTTCATTTCTGACCCCAACGTCCCGGTAGTCAATACAGACTATCAAAGTTGGCCGCAGGGTCCAGCAGCTATTTACACGAAACTGTACGGGTCGACATCCACACCCACCCGGACGCCCGCCGGATGGTTCAAAGCGCCCAGCCATTCGCGGATCGTGTCCTGAAGTCTGGCGCTGCGTTTCGCGTTGATGAGCAGGCGATAGCGGTAGCGCCCGCGGAGAAGGCTCAGCGGAGCGGGGGCCGGGCCGTAGATCGCCATGTCGTCGCTTCTGGGGCGGGCGTCGCCGATGCGGCGGGCGGCATCGCGTGCTTCGCTTTCCTCCTCGCTCGACACGATGATCGCGGCCCAGCGGCCGAAGGGCGGGGCGCCCGCCATGCGGCGCGCTTCGGTTTCCGCTTCGTAGAAGGCGTCGCGATCGCCTGCGGCCAGCGCCGCGATCACCGGCGCATCGGGATGGCGGGTCTGGATCAGCACTTCGCCGGGTTTGGACCCGCGCCCCGCACGACCCGCGACCTGAGCGACCTGCTGATAGGTGCGCTCTGCCGCGCGCAGATCGCCGCCTTCGAGGCCCAGATCGGCATCGACCACGCCGACAAGGGTCAGCTCGGGGAAATGGAACCCCTTGGTTACCAATTGCGTCCCTACAATCACGTCCACGCCGCCATTTTCGACCAGCGCGACGAATTCCGCCGCGCGGCCGGGCGAATTCAGCGTATCGGACGTGGCGACGAACACGCGCGCATCCGGCAGGCGCTCGGCCACCTCGTCAGCGATCCGCTCCACGCCCGGTCCGCAGGCGACCAGGCAATCGGGTTCGCCGCATTCGGGGCAGGTTTCGGGCGGCGGCGTCTCGTGGCCGCAATGGTGGCAGGCGAGGCGGCGGGAAAAGCGATGTTCGACCAGCCAGGCGCTGCAATTGGGGCATTGGAAGCGGAAGCCGCAATTTCGGCACCAGCGGCGGCGCAAGCCACGATCCGCGCCCCGGCACGTGTTCGGTCAGGTTAATCGTGCGGATTTCGGGCAGCTCCGCTCCACCGAAGCGGCTGGGCAGGTCGAGCTTGGCGTACGTGCCGCTCTCCACCATCGCCAGGCTTTCGAGCGCGGGCGTGGCGCTGGCGAGGACGACAGGGATTTCCTCGAACGCGGCACGCATCACCGCCACGTCGCGGGCGTTGTAGCGCACGCCGTCATCCTGCTTGAAGCTCACTTCGTGCGCTTCGTCCACCACAATCAGGCCGAGCTTCGCATAGGGCAGGAACAGCGCCGACCGGGCGCCAACCACGACCTGCGCGGTCCCGTTCGCAATGGCGCGCCAGGCGCGGCGACGTTCGGTGGATTTGAGCGAGGAATGCCACAGAACCGGCTTGGCCCCGAACCGCTCCTCGAACCGCGACAGGAACGCTTCGGTCAGCGCGATCTCCGGCAGGAGGACGAGCACCTGCCGTTCCATCCTGAGCGCATCGGCGATGGGCTCGAAATACGTCTCGGTCTTGCCCGATCCGGTCACGCCGTCGAGCAGGAAGGGCGCGAATTTTCCTTCCCTCACCGCCTGAGCGATCGTTCCGGCAGCGGCTTGCTGCTGGGCCGACAGATCGACCTCGGCGAAATCGGGGCGTGCGGGGTGGTAGGGGCGGTCGCAATCGACTTCGACCGGTTCGAGGCAGCCCTGATTGACGAGGCCGCGCAGCACGCCTTCCGATACGCCCGCGATCCCCGCCAGCTCGCGGATCGTCGCCTGTTCCCCCTCCAGCGCTTCCAGAGCGGCCTGTCGCTGCGGCGTCATGCGTTCGGGCAGGCCGCCCGTGAGGCGGTATTCGATCGTGGTGGCCGGGCCTTTCAGCGCACCGCCCGAACTCAGCGCCATCCGCGCCACGCTGGCGAGGGGGGCGCAGTAATAAACCGCCGTCCATTCGATCAGCCGTCGCAGGGGTGCGGGGAGGGGTGGAATCGGCAGCAAGCCCCTCAGCGCGCGCAGTTTTTCCGCCGGAACCTCGGCCCCGGGCAGCCGTTCCGCCTCCCAGACGATTCCGATCACCGCGCGCGGGCCCAGCGGACATTCGACCACCTGGCCCGGTTCGACCATCATCCCTTCGGGGACCTTGTAATCGAGCGGGCCGAGGGCGGCATTGAGGACGAGGCAGCGCACGCGGTTCATGGCTCGGCCATATGGGCGGGGGCAGGCGCGTGAAACAAGGGCAGGATGCGATGAGGACCAGCGATATGACCGATATTCTCGTCAAACCCACCGGACGGCGCGGCTTCCTCGGCGGGGCCATGGCCGGGGGCGGCCTGCTGCTGCTGCCCGCCTGCTCGACTATACCCGGTTTCGGCATGGTCGATGCGGTCCAGCGGATCCTGTTCCTGTCGAGCGAGCGGGCGTTCGCGCGGATGCTCGAAGGCGGCGGCTTCTGGGACGAACAGGTCGCGCAGGTCGGCTTCGGCGACCTCCTGGGCGCGCGCGGCGACGTGGTGTCACGCATCCTCACCTCCGCATTGTTCAAGAGCCGGCTGGAAAACGCGTTTGGCGATATCGCCTATGAAGGTGCGCAGCGCGCGGCTCCGCTGGTGACCGATGCGGTGCGCACCATCGGCATCCAGAACGCGATCGACCTCGTGCGCGGCGGTCCCACCGCGGCGACCAGCTTCCTGCGCGATTCAATGGGCCGAAGCCTGGTCGAGGCAATGGTGCCCGAACTGGGCGACGCGCTGCGCGTGGCGCAGGACCCGCTGGTCGCAGAGCTGGTGCAGGGCCTCGCCGGGGTCGATCTCGCGGGCGCGGTTACGCGCTTCGCAGGCACTATCGACACCACCATCTGGCGCGAGATCGGGACCGAGGAAGCGGCGATCCGCCGCAACCCGCAGGCCACGCGCGACCCGCTGATCATTGGCGTGTTCGGCGCGGGCGCGCAGTACTAGCCGCAGGCCATATCGGGCGCTAAGGCTCTGCGGGAATCGCAATTCCCCCGGAGCCTTCGCGCATGAAATTCTTCGTCGACACCGCCGATATCGCCGACATCAGGGAAATGGCCGACACCGGCCTGCTCGACGGCGTCACCACCAATCCGTCGCTGATCGCCAAGTCGGGCCGCGAATTCATGGAAGTGACGAAGGAAATCTGCGATATCGTGGATGGCCCGGTCAGCGCCGAAGTCGTCGCGCTCGATCACGACACGATGATGAAAGAGGCCGAAACGCTGCGCAAGATCGCGGACAATGTCTGCATCAAGGTGCCGCTGACGATCGACGGGCTCAAGACCTGCAAGAAGCTGACCGGCGATGGCACGATGGTCAATGTGACGCTGTGCTTCTCCGCCAACCAGGCGCTGCTGGCGGCCAAGGCGGGCGCGACCTTCGTTTCGCCCTTCGTCGGGCGGCATGACGACAACGGCTTCGACGGGATGGCGCTGATCCGCGATATCCGCCTGATTTACGACAACTATCCCAATTTCTCGACCGAGATCCTCGTCGCCTCGATCCGCAATCCCGTGCATGTGCTCGAAAGCGCGCGCATCGGTGCCGATGTCGCGACCATGCCCGCGGCGGTGATCAAGGGCCTGTTCAAGCATGTCCTGACCGAAAAGGGCATCGAAGGCTTCCTCAAGGACTGGGACAAGACGGGCCAGTCGATCCCCACCGCATAAGTGAGCGAACAGACCCCTCTCGACCGTTTCAAGCAGGCGCTGACCGGCGCCAGCCGCGCGCTCGCGCATGAAGCGGAGGTCGAAGTCGCGTGGAGCGCGGATGCGCCGACCCAGTCGGGCAAGAACTTCCGCGTGCCGCTGCCCGGGCGCAATCTCCCGCGCGAGCAGGCGATCGAAGCGCGCGGATTTGCCGACAGTTTCGCGCTGCGGCTGCGGCATCACAGCGAAGCGCTGCACGGCAAGGGCGCGCCGCCCGAACCGATCGCGCGCGCCTGTTACGACGCGATCGAACAGGTCCGCTACGAAGCGATCGGCTCCACGCGCTATGCGGGCATTCGCGGCAATCTCGACGCGGCGGTCGAGATGCGCACCGCGTCCGATCCGATCGTACGCGCCGAGGCGGCGGGCGATGTCCCGCTGCCCACCGCGCTGTCGCTGATGCTGCGCGAGGCGCTGACCGGCGAAGCGGTGCCCGAACGCGCCCGCGCGGGGGTTGATCTGGTGCGCGAGGATATCCTTGCCAAGATCGGCACCGACATGGACGGGCTGGCCGATGTGCTCGACGACCAGCGCGCCTTCCAGAACCTGACGCTCGACATCCTGCGCGACCTCGACCTGACGCTGCCCGAAACCCCCGAACCGACCGATGCCGAGGATGGCGAGGACGAGGAGGGCGAGAACCCCGAGGACCAGGACGAAACCGACGAGGAAGACGAGGGCGGGGCCGAACCCGATGCCGCCGATGCCCGTTCGGAAGTCACCGACGGCGAGGCCGAGGGCGACGCCGACCAGGACGTCGAGGGCGAACAGGAAATGTCCGATGGCGATCCGTCGGACGATGGCGAGGAAGGCATGCAGCCCGTCCGCCCCAATCGTCCGTGGACCGACTTTCCCGAAGGCTTCGACTACAAGGCCTATACCCAGAAATTCGACGAGGAGATCGAAGCCGCCGAGCTGTGCGACAATGAAGAGCTCGACCGGCTTCGCACCTATCTCGACAGCCAGCTGGCGGCCCTGCAGGGCGTGGTCACCCGGCTGGCCAACCGGCTGCAGCGCCGGCTCATGGCGCAGCAGAACCGCAGCTGGGACTTCGACCAGGAAGAAGGCATGCTCGATGCCGCGCGGCTGACCCGCGTGGTGGTCAGCCCCGGCCATGCGCTCAGCTACAAGATCGAACGCGATACCGAGTTCAAGGACACGGTCGTCACGCTGCTGATCGACAATTCGGGCAGCATGCGCGGGCGGCCGATCTCGATCGCCGCGATCAGCGCCGATATCCTCGCGCGCACGCTCGAACGCTGCGGCGTGAAGACCGAGATCCTCGGTTTCACCACCCGCGCGTGGAAGGGCGGGCAGAGCCGCGAGATGTGGCTCTCCGACGGGCGCCCCGCGAACCCCGGGCGTCTCAACGATCTGCGCCACATCCTCTACAAAAAGGCCGACGAGCCGTGGCGCCGCGCGCGCCGCAATCTCGGCCTGATGATGCGCGAAGGCCTGCTCAAGGAAAACATCGACGGCGAGGCGCTGATGTGGGCGCACGACCGCCTGCTGCGCCGCCCCGAGGACCGCCGCATCCTGATGGTGATCTCCGACGGCGCGCCGGTCGACGACAGCTCGCTGTCGGTCAACCCGGCAGGCTTCCTCGAAAGCCATTTGCGCAAGGTGATCGACTGGATCGAGAACCAGTCACCCGTCCAGCTCGCCGCGATCGGCATCGGCCACGACGTCACGCGCTATTACAAGCGTTCGGTGACGATCATGGATGTCGAGCAGCTCGGTGGAACGATCATCGAGCAATTGGCCGATTTGTTCGAGATCGAGAAATAGGCCGCGCCTGTGTGTGCGGGCGCGACGGGCCGAGGGGCGGGGCCAGAAGCCGCAAATTGGGGCGCCTGCTTGCGGGCGAGGAGGAGAGACAAGCTACAATGAACGTTACCGAAGCCGTCCAAACGCGCCGTTCCGTCCGTGCTTTCACCGATCAGCCGGTCGAGCGCGAAACGCTCGCCCGTATCCTCGAGAAGGCGCAGCGCAGCCCCTCGGGCGGCAACACGCAGCCGTGGCACGGGATCGTCCTGACCGGCGAGCCAATGCAGGCGCTGTTCGACCGCGTCGCGCAGGATTTGCCCAAGGGGCGCGCGGCGTTTGCACCCGAATACAATGTCTATCCGCCCGAACTCGACGGAGCCTACGAACAGCGCCGCCGCGGGGTGGGCGAGGACATGTATGGCGCGCTCGAAATCTCCCGCGAGGAGAAGGGCAAGCGGCTGATGTGGTTCGCCAACAATTTCCGCGCCTTCGGGGCGCCGGTGCTGATGCTGGTCCACACGCCCCGATACATGGGCCCGCCGCAATGGAGCGATATCGGCATGTGGCTGCAGACCGTGGGCCTGCTCGCGCGCGAGGAAGGGCTCGACACCTGTTTCCAGGAAGCCTGGGCCGTTTATGCGCCGCAGATCCGCGAAATGGTCGACATCCCCGAGGATCACACCTTCTTCTGCGGCGTCGCCATCGGCTACCGCGACGAGGAAGCCGCGGTGAACAATTTCGCCGTGAAGCGCGCCGGGATCGAGGAAAGCGTGCGCTGGGAAGGGTGGTAGTACCCTGCCCAGCAGTCATTGCGAGCCGCAAGGCGAAGCAATCCATCACCCGACATTAGCGAAATACACCAGGTCGGAAGATGGATTGCCACGTCGCCTCCGGCTCCTCGCAATGACTGCTTGTTGACCGCCCCTCGCCTCCGCGCCATTGCGCTTCGCATGACCCAAACGCCGCTCAAGCTGTTCAACTCGCTGACCCGCGAGCTGGAGGAATTCACCCCCGTCCACCCCGGCGAAGCGCGCGTCTATTCTTGCGGGCCGACGGTCTACAATTACCAGCATATCGGAAATATGCGCGCCTATGTCTTCGCCGACACGCTTGGCCGCACACTGCAATGGAAGGGCTACAAGCTCACCCATGTCATCAACATCACCGATGTTGGCCACCTCACCTCGGATGCAGACGAAGGTGAGGACAAGATGGAACGCATGGCTGCCAAACAGGGCACTTCGGCTTGGGACATCGCCGAGTTCTATCAGGAAGACTTTAAGCGCGATCTCGCGCGGTTAAACGTCCAGCCGAAGCAGCATCCGCGGGCGACCGAATTCATCGAGGCGATGATTGCCTGGGGCGAGAAAATCGCGCCAGAGCATTGCTACGAGCTCGACAGCGGGCTCTATTTCGATATCTCGACCGTGGCGGATTACGGCCGCCTCGCGCGAGCGGTGACCGAGGAAGGCGAGGGCCGGATCGAGACCGTTGCGGGCAAGCGCAAGGCCGCCGATTTCGCGATCTGGCGCAAGACAAGCTGCTCGGCTTCCCCTTCGACATCCACACCGGCGGGATCGACCACCGCGAGATCCACCATCCCAATGAAATCGCGCAGAACCAGGCCTTCTGCGGCTGCGGAGGATTGTCGGAAGCGACCAATTCGGGCGCGAAGATCTGGATGCACAACAACTTCCTCGTCGAGCGCAGCGGCAAGATGAGCAAGTCGTCGGGCGAATTCCTCCGGCTGCAATTATTGATGGACCGGGGCTACCACCCGCTCGCCTACCGGATGATGTGCCTGCAGGCGCATTACCGGAGCGAGCTGGAGTTCTCGTGGGAGGGCCTCGGCGCCGCGCTGACGCGGTTGAAGCGGATCGTAATGGCGGTCGGACCACTGAAAGATGCCGCCTCGGGCACCCCCGACCATCCCAAGTTCGCCCCGATACGCGAGAAATTCGCCGCCGCCATGGCCGACGATCTCAACACGCCGATCGCGCTGGTTGCGCTGGAAGAGGCGCTCGCGGTCAAGAAGGTCGATGCCGGAATCAAGCGCGCGGTCATCGCGCAAATGGACGCGGTGCTCGGGCTTGGCCTGTTCGACCTGTCCCGCGCCGACTTGCGGCTGCGGCCGGAGGGCGCGACCATCACCGAAGAGGAAATCGAGGCCGAACTGATCCGCCGCAAGCAGGCGCGCATGGCGAAGGATTTCGCCACTTCGGATGCGATCCGTGAAAGCCTTGGGGAAAAGGGTGTCGAGGTAATGGACGGCGACCCGCTGGGTTGGGATTGGAAGCTCTGACGATGGCCGACGCGCAGACCCTTCTCTGGCAACATCTCAAGGACGCGCCCCAGGGCCTTTCCTTCGTGCGCGATCACGATGCCGAAGGCTTCACCCTGCCGTTCTATTGCGCCGATGCGCATCTGGCGATCGAGGTCGATGATGATCCGTTCCGTCACAGGGAAGACGGCGCGCGCGAACGCTGGCAGGAACGCCACCGCGTCGACATCATGCAGGTTCCGCCCAGCCATGTGCAGCGCAATGCCAGCGAAGTGGCCGAGGCGATCCTCGACATCGCCGCGCGGCGCAAGGAACGGTTTGCGAAATAATCCCTGAACGGCAATGGAGGTTTCGAGGGAGAAATCGATGACCAAAGCCGTCCTGTCCGCCATGATCCGCCCGCTGGTCGAACCGCGCCTGCCCGAATGGGTCGAGCCGCTGTGGTTTGCCAGCAAGGAACAGGCGCTCGAATTCGCACCGCAGGCGGAAATCGGCTGGTTCGACCTCAACGAGAAGGAGCCGATGGTCGAGATCGCCACCGCTGCCACGCAGCTCAAGTGGATGAACTCGATCTATGCCGGGCTCGATTTCATGCCGCTCGACCTGCTCGCCGAACGCGGCGTGGTGGTCACCAATGGCGTCGGCATCAATGCGATCACCATCGCCGAATATGTCGTCATGCTGATGCTCGCGCATGCCAAGGGCTACCGCGAAGTGGTGCGCGCGCAGGACCGCCACGAATGGCTGCTCGACAGCCCGGGCAAGCGCGAACTGGCGGGCGAGCGCGTGCTGTTGCTGGGGATGGGCGCGATCGGATCGCTCATCAAGACGCGGCTCGAAGCCTTCGACATGAAGGTCGTGCCCGTGCGCCGCTCGGGCGCCGATGGCGCGCTTAAGCCAGGCGAATGGCGCGGGCGGCTGGGCGAATTCGACTGGGTGGTGCTGGCGGTCCCCTCGACCCCCGAAACGCGCAATATGATCGGCGCGGTGGAACTGGCCGCGATGCGGCCCAACGGCGTCCTGGTGAACATCGCGCGCGGCGATGTGGTCGACCAGCCGGCACTGGTCGAAGCGCTTCGGGACAACAAGATCGAGGGCGCGCTGCTCGACGTCACCGACCCCGAACCGCTACCCGAGGATCATCCGCTGTGGGGCCTCGAGAATGCGCAGGTCACCATGCACCTGTCGGGCCGCGCACAGACCAAGATGTTCCAGCGCAGCGCGGATCGTTTTATCGAAAACCTCGCCCGCTGGCACCGCGGCGAAGCGGTGCAGCCGCAGCTCGATCTCGATCTGGGCTATTGACGGAACGCACCGCCCGCCCGGGCGGTTGAAGGGTCAGACCCACCCCCGGTCCCTCCCGCCCCCGGGAGGGTGGAGATGCCGATGCCCACGCTGAAGGATACCTACCCGCTCTATCTCAACAACAAGGCCGCGCAGCCGAACACCGATCTGGCGGTAACCGACAAGTTCACCGGCGAGGTGGCTTTTCGCACCGCGCTCGCCAGCCCCGAGATCATCGACGAGGCGATTGCGGGGGCGGTAAGGGCGGCCGAACCGATGGCGCGGCTTGCCAGCTATGAACGCCAGGCGGTGCTGCAGCACTGCGTCGACCGCTTTACCGAGCGCTTCGACGAGCTTGCCTACGCGCTGTGCGTCGAAGCGGGCAAGCCGATCAACGACAGCGAGGGCGAGGTCACCCGGCTGATCGATACCTTCCGCATCGCGGCGGAAGAATCGGTGCGCATGTATGGCGAGGTCATGCCGCTGGACATCTCCTCGCGCGCCAGGGGCTACCAGTCGATCTGGAAGCGCTACCCGATCGGGCCGTGCAGCTTCATCTCGCCGTTCAACTTCCCGCTCAACCTCGCCGCGCACAAGGTCGCGCCCGCGATCGCGGTGGGCTGTCCCTTCGTGATGAAGCCCGCCAGCAAGACCCCGCTGGGCGCGATCATCATGGGCGAAGTGCTCGCCGAAACCGACCTGCCCGAAGGCGCATTCTCGATCCTGCCCGCCAGCCGCGACGGGGCGGACCTGTTCACCGTGGACGAACGGCTCAAGCTGCTCAGCTTTACCGGTTCGCCTGCCGTCGGCTGGGATTTGAAGGCGCGCTGCGGCAAGAAGAAGGTGGTGCTCGAACTGGGCGGCAATGCCGCGGTGGTGGTCGATCACGATGCCGATCTCGACGATGCGCTCGAGCGGATTATCTTCGGCGCCTTCTACCAGAGCGGGCAGAGCTGCATCGGCGTCCAGCGGATCATCGTGCACGAAGACATCTACGACCGCTTCAAGGACATGCTGGTCGCCAAGACCAAGACGCTGGTCGCGGGCGATCCCAAGGACCGCGACACCTTCATCGGCCCGATGATTTCGGAGACGTCCACAAGGATGCCACGGCGCTTAACGAGGAAGCCTTCGGCCCGCTCGCCATCCTGCAGAAGTTCGCAAATTTCGACGAGGCGCTGGCCGAAGTGAACCGCTCCACTTTCGGCCTACAGGCGGGCATTTTCACGCGCGATTTGTTCAAGATGTTCGACGCCTGGGACCGGCTCGAGGTCGGCGGCGTGGTGATCAACGACGTCCCCAGCTACCGCGTCGACAACATGCCCTATGGCGGCGTGAAGGACAGCGGTTTGGGCCGCGAAGGCATCAAGTTCGCGATGGAGGACATGACCGAGATCCGGAACCTGATGATCCGGCGGGGGTGATCGGGAGTGGGGAAGGGCAGGTTTCGGCTTTGGCCGCCTGAAAGCGGTCGTTCGGCTGACGACCCCAAAGCCGCCATCAGTCGGCTAGCGATACCAGAAGTCTTCCTCGGTTGCTGGCCAAGACATCACGTCCAAAACACCGCTATTGTCAAAGGAAACACTTCCTGAGTGGTAGGCAATGCTTTCACCATCTTCAAATGTTCCACGGACCCAACGGAATGTAAGCGAATCGGCATTTTGTGAGCAGAGAAAAGACATTCGATAGGCTGCGCCGCGTTCGTCCAATTCTTCGGAGAGTCCCGAAATATCCGCCATGTCTCTGCCATTGAGCGTAACGGTCGGCTTCAAGCCCGAAGGGTATATTGGTCGAACAATCTCGAATAACATTTCGCCGCATTGCGCCGTGAACGTCTCTTTCCAAGGCTCAGCAGGCAACGGTTCAAACGTCTGAACCATTACCTCTGCTGCAAGAATTAGCGAGAATCCGATCATTCTTTTGGTCTTTCCGGCTGAGCTACGGAAGCTAGTAGATCTGGCTGAAAACTAGTAAACCTAAAAAAGGCGGATTTTTGATCAGCTTCCCACCCAATCCCAGCCGCTCCCGTGATACGCGTCGTGCGACAAAAACTGACATTCGAAAGTTCAGTCAGCTCTCCTCCAGCAGCAGCAACGCGCACTGCACCACCAGCCGCGGCTCGGGGAGCAGGCGGTGTTCGACTTCGACCACGCCCGCATCGGCGACCAGCTGACCAGGGATGGCGAATTCGTGTTCGGGCAGGGCGGCGACGAACTCCTCGCCGGCCTCCACAGCTTCCTCGCCTGCGAATAGGATCGTGAGGCTGTGCCGCGTGCCCGCAAAGGTGATGCTCGCCCACGCCTTCTCGGTATGCATCAGCACCTCACCATGGTGCGCGTGCAGCTCGGCCAGTGCGGCGCGCAGGCGGTCGGCGGCGGTACGGCGTGCGCGCGGCGCGCGGGGCGGGGCTGTTTCATCCGACATGCGCGGTCTCCCGCGTGGGTGCGACATCACGCGCGGCCTCGAAACCGGCCATGAAACCGCGGATGCGCTGTTCGGTGCGGTCGCGCGGCTCGCGGCCCATGCGCAGATCGAGCACGAAGCGCGGATCATGCGCGGCAAGGCGGCCGAACTTGGTGGCCGCCATCTCGTGCTGGCGGAGAAATTTCTCGACGGATCGGATCAGCATGGCGGGCTCCCCAAATGGCTGCCGGAAGTGGCGATTCGCTGGCTGTGTTCCTTATTTGTTCCAATCCAATTCCTACTTGTCTAGGAAAAATCCTATGCTATGGGAAATTTCTCGCATGCACCGTCCTGCGTGACGCGGGGTGGGTGTTGGCTGACTGGAGGACACGGTCTTGTGAGTGACGGAATGACGCCGGACCGCGCGAAGCTGGTCGAACTGGCCGAGGCCGGACGCACCAGCCTCGCCTCGCTTTCGGCCATGCTCGGCCGCAATTCCAGCTATTTGCAGCAATTCGTGCGCAAGGGTTCGCCGCGCAAGCTGGAAGAAGCGGACCGGCGGCGGCTGGCCGAGTTCTTCGGCGTGTCCGAGGTCGCGCTGGGGGCCGATCCCGACCATGTGCGCGCTTCTGCTCCGGACGAGTTCATCACCGTGCCCCGCCTCCCGCTCGACGCCTCGGCGGGTCCCGGCGCGTTCTCGGCGGAGGAAATTTCCTTCGACAGCTTCCGCTTCAGCCGCCGCTGGCTGCGCGAAATGGGTCTGGAGGGCGCCGATCTCACCGCGATACGGGTAGAGGGCGACAGCATGGAACCTACGCTGCGCAGCGGCGACGAGATCTTTGTCGACCGCAACAAGCGTTCGGGCGAGGGCATTCATGTCGTGCGCATCGGCGATGCGCTGCACGTCAAGCAGGTCCAGGCCAGCGCGCCGGGACGCATCGCGCTGATCAGCGCCAACGACAGCTATGCCCCGATCGACCTCGCGCGCGAAGAGGTCGAGGTAATCGGCCGGGTTGTCTGGAAAGGGGGGCGGCTATGACCCGCCCCCCGATCACGAAGGGCGCTTGACGTAATCGTCCGAGCGCAGCGTCAGCATGTAGTCGGCAACCAGTTCGATATCTTCTTCGACCAGGTCGACATCCATCTGCATCGGGTAATTGTGCGCATCCGACAGGAAGGTCACCAGCGTCGCGCGCGTCAGGCCCGGGCTGTTGGCGATGTCGGCAAAGCCGGGGGCCTGCGGGTCGAGCGACACCGTATCGCTCGTCACGGCATGGCATTCCCCGCACACGCCGGTAACGAAGTCGGGCGCGGGCGCTGCGGCGCTGGCCACGGCGCCGCCCGGCGGGGCGGGGCGATCGGGATAGGTCTGGCATGCTGCCAGCACCGCGCAGCCCGCCGCGATGGTTGCGATATGCTTCATGAATTTGCTCCTCGACCGCGGTGTTAGCACTTTGCCGCAGATGCGGCTTGTTTTCGATCAAGAAGCCGACCATTTTTGCGGATATATGGAAACCGATCCCCAAAAGCCCGCCACTCCGCCCATGAAAGCCGGTATTGTCCCGGTCACGCCGCTGCAGCAGAACTGCTCGCTGATCTGGTGCACCGCGACCAACAAGGGCGCGCTGGTCGATCCCGGCGGCGATCTCGACAAACTCAAGGCGGCGGTCGCCAAGTCGGGCGTGGAACTGGAGAAGATCCTCATCACGCATGGCCATATGGACCATTGCGGCGAGGCGGGCGTGCTGGCGAAGGAACTGGGCCTGCCGATCGAGGGCCCGCACGAAGCGGACCGTTTCTGGATCAGCCGGCTCGAGGAAGACGGCGCGAGATACGGCATGCAGGCCGAGGTGTTCGAACCCGATCGCTGGCTGGTCGATGGCGACACGGTCACCGTGGGCGAACTGACGCTCGAGGTGATCCATTGCCCCGGCCATACGCCGGGCCATGTCGTGTTCTTCAACCGGCCGAGCAAGTTTGCCATTGTCGGCGACGTCTTGTTCCAGGGCAGCATCGGGCGCACCGATTTCCCGATGGGCAACCACCAGGACCTGATCGACGCGATCACGCAGAAACTGTGGCCGCTCGGCAATGACGTGACCTTCATTCCCGGTCACGGGCCGACCAGCACCTTCGGCCAGGAACGCCAGACCAACGCCTTCGTGAGCGATTACGCGTTGAGTTGATATTTGTGGGGTGCGCTATCGACCTCCGTCGATAGCTTGCGCAAGGTCGGGACGGATGTCCCGACCGTACGCCGCAAAATTTCCTTCTCTTACATCACGCCAAGCGTGATCAGCACCGCAACCACCGCGAGGCCGAGCAGCGTCAGCATCGTCACCAGCGTGCCGATCATGCGCGGCTTGGTCGCGCCTTCGCCGTCCATGCCGAAGCCGTGCGCCACGCGGCCGAGCATGTAGATTGCCGCCACCCAGGCCAGCCAGGGATCGCCCTTGCCGGTCAGTTCGATGGCCGCAATCAGCACCAGGACGAACGGTGTGTTCTCGACGAAATTGAGCTGCGCGCGCATCCGCCGCGTCAGCGGACCGCCCGCATCGTCGCCGTGGATCGTCTTGGTCGCGCCGCGCATCTGGCCGACGCGGACCGCGAGCCACAGATTGATGATTGCTGCCGCGGCCGCCGCGGTCAGTGTAACCGGCAGGATAATGCCCATGTTTCTCTCCCTCGCGTTCCCCGTGAACGCTACCCGCCTGCGTGCTAGGGCGAAGCCCGCCGCCGTGCAATCCCGCCGCGGCATGCGGAATCGGGTTGCATCGCCTGCAAATTTGGCTATTACGCGCGCCTTCACCGTCACGGTCGGGATTTTCGGGTTCACGCGCTCTTGCAGCGTGCCGGACCATCCCCTAGGGCGGCCACCGAAATTGATTGTAATTGTTTGAGGAACAGGTGCCGCCATGGCCGTCCCCAAGAGGAAAGTATCGCCCCACCGTCGCGGCAACCGCCGCTCGCATGATTCGCTCAAGGTCGAAGCTCATCACGAGTGCTCGAACTGCGGCGAACTCAAGCGGCCGCACAATCTGTGCCCGCACTGCGGATATTACAACGGCCGCGAAATCATCGCCGTCGGTCTGTAAGACCGTCAGCCAAGCCGGAGACAGCGCATGAGCCTGCCGCGTATCGCCGTCGATGCGATGGGCGGTGATGAAGGTGTGCGCGTCATGGTGGAAGGCGCCGCGCTTGCGCGTCGCCGCCACGACAAGTTCCAGTTCCTGCTGGTTGGCGACGAAACACGCATCAAGGCCGCGCTCGATACGCACCCCGGCATGGCCGGGGCGTCCGAGATCCTGCATTGCACCGACGTGGTCGGCGGCGACGAGCTGCCGAGCCGCGCGCTGCGTCGTGCCAAGACCACCAGCATGGGCCTTGCGGTCAATGCGGTGAAGCAGGGCGATGCCGGCGCAGCGGTGTCGGGCGGCAACACCGGCGCGCTGATGGCGATGAGCAAGCTCGCGCTGCGCACCATGCCCGGGCTTGACCGGCCGGCGCTGGCCGCGCTGCTGCCGACGCTGACCGACGACGATGTCGTCATGCTCGACCTCGGCGCCAATCGTGAATGCGACGCGCGCAACCTCATCCAGTTCGCCATCATGGGCGCGGCCTATTCGCGCATCGTGACCGGCCGCGAACGCCCGCGCACCCGGCTGCTCAACATCGGAACCGAGGAAACCAAGGGCACCGAAGATATCCAGGCCGCCGCCGAGGCGCTGCGCGCCGCGACCGGGCTGGCGATGGACTTCGAAGGCTATGTCGAGGCCGACAAGATCAACCGCGGCGAATGCGACGTGGTGGTCTGCGACGGGTTCTCGGGCAATATTGCACTGAAGGCGATCGAAGGCGCGGCGCGCTTCGTCACCGACCTGCTGCGCAATGCCTTCACCAGCTCGCTGCGCTCGAAGATCGGCTTCCTCGTCTCGCGTCCCGCGACCGATCTGCTGCGCCACCATCTCGACCCCAACAACCACAATGGCGCGGTCTTCCTCGGCCTCAACGGCGTGGTGGTGAAAAGCCACGGCAGCGCCAATGCCAAGGGCGTCGCCAATGCGGTGGAAGTCGCCGCGCGGCTGCTGGAGGACGACATTACCAACCGTATCAAACGCGATCTGGGCGAAATCGAAGCGGCGGGCGTTACCGCGAAATGATCCGTTCGGTGATCACCGGCACGGGTTCGGCATTGCCCGCCAAATGCGTCACCAATGCCGATCTCGCCGCCAGGGTGGACACCAGCGACGAATGGATCGTCGAGCGGACCGGCATCCGCCAGCGCTATATCGCGGACGATAGCGAGACGACCTCCACTC
>LUMV01000097.1_pt1 | contig 18390 bp, 19 predicted proteins | sample 729731 | NCBI WGS metagenome assembly LUMV01 (sample SAMN03860301, study PRJNA289734) | marine metagenome | biome: seawater column; feature: ocean; material: water; isolation source: Red Sea water column Station 192 - depth 200m | place: Saudi Arabia: Red Sea | collected 2011-10-15 | depth 200 m
CGCTGCGCAGCCGCGTGACCAGGCACCAGGCACGAGGCAGCAGGCTGCAGCCCGCCCGGAGCCGCGGCACCCCTCGCGTCCGGTCCGCAGGGGCCGGGTGACGCCGCGTCGACCACCGGACTCGACGCGCACGACGACAGCGGCCCGTCTCCCACGCGGGAGCAGGGCCGCCGTTCCTAGTAACCTCGACACCATGCCCTCCGACGTCGTCGTCCTGGTCGCCACCGCGGTGCTCGCGGTCGTGACCGTGGTCGCTGCGGTCGTGGCGGTCCTCGCCGCCCGTCGGGTCGCCCGCGGTCCCGTGCCCGCTGTGCCCGCCGCGTCGCCGGCCCCGCCGCTCGAGCCCGTGCACGAGGACGTCGCCGCGTCCGTCGTCCCCGGCGAGCTCGTGCGCGTGGAGCGCACCCGCGCGCCGCGGACGGACCTGCCTGTCTCGGAGCGGTCCGGTGCGCTCGCACCCCGGGTGGTGGAGGGTCGCGTCGTCGTCCCGCCCACGCAGGACCAGGTCGTGGCGGCCACGCTGAGCCGACCCCAGGTGCGGCTCGCGGTCGTCGCCGAAGGCCTCGCGCACGCGCTGCGACCCGAGAGCCGCGACCGGATCAGCGCCCTGGTGCGACGCGAGTACCGCGGACGTCGCCGCGAGCGGCTGCGCGCCGGACGTCGCGCCGCCCGCGCCGCGCACGCGTCGGCGCTGCCGACCGCGCCCGCCGACCAGTGGCTGGGGGAGCGATGAACCCGCGGCTGATCTGGTTCGTCGCCGGCTCCGCCGCCGGTGTCTACGCGAGCGTCAAGGCACGCCGCGCCGCCTACCGCATGTCGATGCCCGGACTCATCGACCAGGCCGCCGCGCTCGGCACGGGCGTGCGGGCCTTCGCCGACGAGGTCCGCGACGGCATGACGACCGCCGAGCACCGGTTCGCCCGCGAGCTCGCCGCCGACGCCCCCCATCCCGAGCCCCTCGGCCCCGCCACGACCCTCGCGCCGCTCGACGCCGCACCGCTCGACGACGCCGCCCCCGACCTCCCCGACGAGAGAGACCACCCCTGATGCAGACCGCAGAGATCCGGCGCCGCTTCCTCGCCCACTTCGAGGCCGCCGGACACACCGTCGTGCCGTCGGCGCCGTTGCTGCTCGAGGACCCGAACCTGCTCTTCGTGAACGCAGGCATGGTGCCGTTCAAGCCGTACTTCCTCGGCCAGGAGACGCCGCCCTACGGCACCGCGACCAGCGTGCAGAAGTGCGTGCGCACCCTCGACATCGAGGAGGTCGGCAAGACCACGCGGCACGGCACGTTCTTCCAGATGAACGGCAACTTCAGCTTCGGTCAGTACTTCAAGGAAGGTGCCATCACGCACGCGTGGCGGCTCGTCACCGGCCACGTCGACGACGGCGGCCTCGGCTTCGACGCCGAGAAGGTGTGGGTCACCGTCCTGGAAGGCGACCACGAGTCGCGCGAGCTGTGGCGCTCCGTCGCCGGGCTGCCCGACGAGCGGATCCAGGACCGCGACCTCAACGACAACTACTGGCACATGGGCGTGCCCGGCCCCGGCGGGCCCTGCAGCGAGATCTACATCGACCGCGGCCCCGAGTTCGGACCCGACGGCGGCCCGGTCGTCGACGAGGACCGCTTCCTGGAGATCTGGAACCTCGTGTTCATGCAGGAGGAGATCACCAACGTCCGCGCCAAGGACCAGTTCGACGTGGTCGGCCCGCTGCCCAGCCAGAACATCGACACCGGCATGGGCCTGGAGCGGGTGGCCTACCTCCTGCAGGGCAAGCAGAACCTCTACGAGACCGACGAGGTCTTCCCCGTCATCGAGCGCGCCTCGCAGCTGACCGGACGCACCTACGGCGCGAACCACGTCGACGACGTGCGCTTCCGCGTGGTCGCCGACCACGTCCGCTCGGGCCTGATGCTCATGGGCGACGGCGTCACGCCCGGCAACGAGGCCCGCGGCTACGTGCTGCGTCGCCTGCTGCGCCGCGCCGTGCGCTCCATGCGCCTGCTGGGCTACGAGGACCCGGCGCTGCCGGAGCTGCTGCCCGTCAGCCTCGACCGCATGAAGGCCTCCTACCCCGAGCTGGAGGCCGACTTCCCGCGGATCGAGCAGGTCGCCTACGCCGAGGAGGACGCGTTCCGCTCCACGCTCGGCAAGGGCACGCAGATCTTCGACGTCGCGGCGCAGAAGGTGAAGGCCGACGGCGGCACGGGGCTGTCCGGCGAGGCCGCCTTCACCCTGCACGACACCTACGGCTTCCCGATCGACCTCACCCTCGAGATGGCGCAGGAGCAGGGGCTCAGCGTCGACGCCGACGGCTTCCGGGCCCTCATGGCCGAGCAGAAGGCACGCGCCAAGGCCGACGCGAAGGCCAAGAAGGGCGTCCACGCCGACACCCACGCCTACCGGGCCGCGCTCGACGCGAACGGTCCGACGGACTGGCAGGCGTACACGACGCTCTCGACGGAGTCGAGGGTCCTGGCGCTGCTGAGCCAGGGCGAGGCCGTGCCGGCGCTCACGGCGGGCAGCATCGGCGAGGTCGTGCTCGACCGCACCCCGTTCTACGCCGAGTCCGGCGGCCAGAACGCCGACGCCGGCACCCTCACGTGGTCCGGCCACGGCGGTGGCACCGCCGAGGTGCTCGACGTCCAGCGCCCCATCAAGGGCCTGGTCGTCCACCAGGTGCGCGTGCTGGAGGGCGAGCTGGTCGTCGACGAGCAGCTCTCCGCCGACGTGGACCCCGAGTGGCGTCTCGGTGCGCGGCAGGCGCACTCCGGCACGCACGTCGTCCACGCGGCGCTGCGCGAGGTGCTCGGCCCCACGGCGCTCCAGTCGGGCTCGTACAACCGCCCCGGCTACCTGCGCCTCGACTTCGGGTGGAGCGGCGCGCTCTCGCCCGAGCAGCTGCACGACGTCGAGCACGTGTCGAACCGGGCGCTGCGCGAGGACCTGCCGGTCTCGGCGCAGTACATGACGCTGCCCGAGGCCCGGGAGTGGGGCGCGCTCGCGCTCTTCGGCGAGACGTACGGCGAGGAGGTGCGCGTCGTCGAGATCGGCGGGCCCTGGTCGCGCGAGCTGTGCGGTGGCACGCACGTCGACCGCTCCAGCCAGATCGGCACCGTCGTCGTCACCTCCGACGGGTCCGTCGGCGCCGGCAACCGCCGCATCGAGGCGCTCACCGGCCTCGAGGGCTTCGCCTACCTCGCGAAGGAGCGCGACCTCGTGCTCCAGCTCACCGACGTGCTCAAGGCGCGTCCCGAGGAGGTCCCGACCCGGGTCAACGACCTCCTCGCCCGGCTGAAGGCCACCGAGAAGGAGCTCGAGAAGCTCAAGGCGGCCGAGCTGCAGGGCGCCGCCGGCGACGTCGCCGCTGCGGCCGTCGACGTCGACGGCGTCGCGGTCGTGACGCACCGCGCCGAGGGCGTGGGCGGTGGCGACGTGCGCAGCCTCGCGCTCGACGTGCGCGGCCGGCTGCAGGACCGCGCTGCCGTCGTCGTCGTGGTCGGGACGGCGAACGACCGTCCCTCCGTGGTCGTGGCGCTCACCCCCGCCGCGCAGGAGCGGGGGCTCGCGGCCAACGCCCTCGTCGGCGTCGTCGGCGAGCGGATCGGCGGCAAGGGCGGCGGCAAGCCCGACGTCGCGCAGGGCGGCGGCACCGACGTCGGAGGCATCGACGCAGCCTTCGCCGCCGTGCTCGACGCGGTCCGCGTGGCGGTCGGACGATGACGGCGGCTGCATGAGGACGGGCCGATGAGGCGGAACCGATGAGGCGGGGCCGCAGGCTGGGGGTCGACGTCGGCGACGTGCGCATCGGCGTCGCCGTCTGCGATCCCGACGGTCTGGTCGCGACGCCGCTCGAGACGGTGGCGGCCGGACGCGACGCCGTCGCCCGCCTCGTGGCCCTGGCCGAGGAGGTCGACGCGCTCGAGCTGGTCGTCGGTCTTCCCGTCTCGCTCAACGGTCGCGAGGGGCCCGCCGCGGCGAAGGTGCGCGGGTTCGCGCAGGGTCTGCGCGAGGCCGTCGATCCGCGGGTTGTCCGGCTGTTCGACGAGCGCATGTCTACGATGACTGCCGACAGCCTGCTCCGCGAGGGCGGGCGTCCAGGACGGAAACGACGTCAGGTGATCGACCAGACCGCGGCCGCGGTGATCCTGCAGACCGCCCTGGACACCGAACGGACCCGTGGCAGCGCCCCGGGCGAGACGATCTGAGGTCTACGTGAGCGACAGCGGACTCGACATCCTCGGCAGCGAGCCGGGCGACCGTCGCGCGACCCGCCCCGGAGGCCGACGTGCCCCGCGGCGAGGTCCGCGGTGGGGGCGCATCATCCTCGTGCTCGCGCTCGTCGGTGGCATCGTCTTCGGCGGCAAGGTCGTCTGGGACAAGGCCGGCACCTACCTGAACGGTCCGCAGGACTACACGGGTCGGGGCAGCGGCGAGGTCGTCGTGGAGATCCCGTCGGGCGCGGACGGGCAGGCCATGGCCCGCATCCTGGCCAAGCAGGACGTCGTCAAGACCGCCGAGGCCTTCTACCAGCTCTCGCTCAACGACGACCGGTTCTCGACGATCCAGCCGGGCTTCTACCAGCTGCGCCGCAAGATGTCGGCCGCGGCGGCCCTCGACGGCCTGACCGACACGTCGAACCGTGTCGAGGGACGCGTCGTCATCCCCGAGGGCTCGCGCGTCGGGCAGATCGTCAAGGCGATCGCCGCGGGCTCGGAGATCCGCGAGGCCGACGTGACGAAGGTCCTCGACGACCCGAGGGAGCTCGGCCTGCCCCCGGAGGCGAACGGCAACCCCGAGGGCTACCTGTACCCGGCGACCTACACGGTCGAGCCCGGGACCACGGCGCTCGAGCTGCTGCAGCAGATGGTCAAGAAGACCCTCGACGTCGAGAACGACCTCGACATCGACACCCGGGCGCGGGCGCTCGGGCTCTCCAAGGAGGACGTGCTGACGGTCGCGAGCATCCTCGAGTACGAGGCCGCCCGCGACGAGGACTACCCCAAGGTCGCGCGGGTGCTCTACAACCGCATCGCCGACGGCATGCCGCTGCAGCTCGACTCGACCGTGTCGTACGTGAGCAAGCGCGAGGGCGACGTCTGGACGACGCCCGAGGAGCGCGCCAACCCGTCGGAGTACAACACGTACCAGAACACCGGCCTGCCGCCCGGACCGATCGGCTCGCCCGGGGAGAAGACCATCGAGGCCGCACTGAACCCCGCGCAGGGCGACTGGCTGTACTTCTTCGCCGACAAGCAGGGCGTCACCATCTTCAACACGAGCTTTGCCAAGCACACGGCCGACTGCCAGAAGGTCTACGGCGCCGGCTCCTGCGGTGGCTGACCACGGCTCGGGCCGCCGCTGCGCCGTCGTCGGGCACCCTGTGGCGCACTCGCTGTCGCCGACGATGCACCGGGCCGCGTACGCGGTGCTGGGCCTCGACTGGACCTTTGAGGCCGTCGACGTCGCGCCTGGCGAGCTGCCGGCGCACGTCGACGCCCTCGACGCGTCGTGGCGGGCTCTCGCCGTCACCGCACCGCACAAGCGCGACGCGCTCGACCTCGCCGACAGCGTCACCGACGTCGCGCGTGCCGCCGGCGGCGCCAACACGCTGCTCCTGGAGCAGGGACCGCGCGGTCGCCACGTGCGCGCCGACAACACCGACGTCCCCGGCGCGCGCGCCGCGCTGTCGGAGGCCGGCGTGGTCGACGTGCCGGTCGTCCGCGTCCTGGGCGCGGGCGCGACGGCCGCGTCGGTCGCGCACGCCGTGGCCGGCCTGGGAGCCGGTCTGGTCGAGCTCGTCGTGCGCGACGTCGGCCGCGCCGAGGAGACGGTGGCCGCGGTCCACGCCGCCGGCCTGGAGGCCCGCGTGCTCGACGCCTCGACGTCGCCGACCGGTCCGGTCGACCTGCTGGTCTCCACCGTCCCGGAGTCCGTGGCGGGGGAGCGGGCCGACGCCTGGGCGGCCGACGCGGCGGCGGTCTTCGACGTCGTCTACGACCCCTGGCCGACGCGGCTGAGCGTCGCGGCCAGGGCGGCCGGCCGTCCGGTCGTCACCGGTCTGGACCTCCTCGCGCACCAGGCCGTCCTCCAGCTGCGCCTCATGACGGGTGCGTCGGTCGACGTCGACGTCGTGCGCGGGGCCGCGCTGGAGGTCCTCGCGAGCGCATAGTCTGCGGGCGTGGACATCGCGTACGTCGTGGCCGCCGCGCTGGCGGCCGGGATCCTGGGGGCTCTCGGCCCCGCCGCGATCGCGCGCCTGCCCGAGCCGTCCCCGCACCCCGAGGACGACCCGGACGAGCCGCCCAAGGAGCCGTACGTCGAGCTCGCCCGCCGTCCGCACCTCGCAGCGGGGCTGGCGCTGACGTCGGTGCTGCTGCTGCTCGTGGTCGCCACCGCGTTGGACGGCCCGTGGCTGCTGCCGGCATGGGCCATATTCGCCGGCGCAGGGAGCTGGCTGGCGTGGGTCGACCTGCGCACGCGTCTGCTGCCGTACCTCCTCACGCTGCCGCTGCACGCGGTGTGCCTCGTGCTCGTCGCGCTCGCGGCCCTGCTGGCCGGCGACCTCGGCATCCTGCTGAAGGGACTCCTCGGCAACGTCGTCGTCTTCGCGGTGTTCCGCGCCGTCTACACCCTGGGACGCTGGGTCCGTCAGCCCTTCGGCTTCGGCGACGTCCGGCTCGCCGCCCTCGTCGGCCTTCTCCTCGGGGCGGTGGGTCCGAGCGCGACGCTGTACGGCACGTACGCGGGGTTCGTCGTCGGCGCCGTCGCGGGCGTCGTCCTGTACCGGACGGGCCGCATCGGTCGCCGCGACCCGTTCGCCTTCGGCCCCTACCTCGTGCTCGGCGCGTTCCTCGGGCCCCCGCTCGCGGTGCTGCTGCACGGCTGACCGCTCGCGCCGGGGACCGTCGGAGGTCGTGGTTCAGTGCGTCAGCTTGAGCCCGACGATCCCGCCGACGACGGCCAGCAGGCACAGCACCCGGGCGACCGACAACGGCTCCTCGCCCTGCGCCATCGCCCACGCAGCGGTGAGGGTCGCGCCGATGCCGACCCACACCGCGTAGGCGGTGCCGGTCGGCAGCTCGCGCATGGCCCACGCGAGACCGACCATGCTGGTCACGAGGGCGACGGCGAACACGACCGTGGGGGCGAGCCGGCTGAGACCGTCGGAGCGGCCGAGGGCCGTGGCCCACACCGCCTCGAGGACGCCGGACCCCACGAGCACGATCCACGACATGACGGGCTCCTGACCTGCCGTCTTTGCGCTGGTCGGGTACGGCAGCCTCGTCCGAGCCCCCAGGGAGGGGACGCCTCCATGATGGCACGGCGTGGGCGCGTGTCCCGTCCGGGCGTGCGGGGGCGGGCGGCTCGGTCCCCGCAGGACGGTTCCTGACACAATGACCCCCATGCTTCGATGGCTGACTGCCGGTGAGTCCCACGGACCTGCGCTCGTCGCGATCCTCGAGGGACTCCCTGCCGGCGTGCACGTGACCAGCAAGGACGTCCAGGACGCGCTGGCGCGTCGCCGCCTCGGCTACGGCCGCGGTGCCCGCATGAGCTTCGAGGCCGACGAGCTCGAGGTGATCGGCGGCCTGCGGCACGGCGTGTCGATGGGCAGCCCCGTCGCCCTGCGGATCGGCAACAGCGAGTGGCCCAAGTGGGAGCAGGTCATGGCGGCCGACCCCGTCGACCCCGAGGTGCTCGACGGCCTGAAGCGCGGTGCCCCGCTCACGCGTCCGCGTCCGGGGCACGCCGACCTCGCCGGCATGCAGAAGTACGGCTTCGACGAGGCCCGACCCGTCCTTGAGCGGGCCAGCGCCCGCGAGACCGCCGCCCGCGTCGCGCTCGGCGAGGTGGCGGCCAAGTTCGTCGAGCAGACGACGGGCGCGACGGTCCTGTCGCACGTCGTGGAGCTCGGGACCGTGTCCGCCCCTGCCGGCGTGGTGCCCCGGTACTCCGACGTCGAGGCGCTCGACGCCGACCCGGTGCGCTGCTTCGACGCCGCCACCAGCACGGCCATGGTGGCCGAGGTCGACGCCGCCCACAAGGACGGCGACACGCTCGGCGGCGTCGTCGAGGTCGTCGTCGAGGGCCTGCCGCCCGGACTCGGCTCGTACACCCACTGGGACCGGCGCCTCGACGCGCGGCTCGCGGCGGCGCTCATGGGCATCCAGGCCATCAAGGGCGTCGAGGTCGGCGACGGCTTCGAGCTCGCCCGCACGCGCGGCTCGCTCGCGCACGACGAGATCGTCCCGACCGACGAGGGCATCCGCCGCGTCTCCGGCCGCTCCGGCGGGACCGAGGGCGGCATGACGACCGGCGAGCTGCTGCGCGTGCGCGCCGCGATGAAGCCCATCGCGACCGTCCCGCGCGCGCTGCGCACCGTCGACGTCAGCACCGGCGAGGAGACCCGCGCCCACCACCAGCGCTCCGACGTGTGCGCCGTGCCCGCGGCGGGCATCGTCGCCGAGGCCATGGTCGCGCTGGTCGTCGCCGACGCGATCACCGAGAAGTTCGGCGGCGACTCCGTCGAGGAGGTCCGGCGCAACGTCGAGGCGTACCGCGAGCACCTGAGGTACCGGTGACGCCGGTCGTCGTGCTCGTCGGCGCACCGGGCGCCGGCAAGACGACGGTGGCGCGCCGCCTCGCCGACCGGCTCGGCACCTCCGTGCGCGACACCGACGTCGACGTCGAGCGCTCGACGGGCTCCAGCGTGCAGGACCTCTTCGTCGAGCACGGCGAGGCGCACTTCCGTGAGCTCGAGGCCGCCGCGGTCGCGAGCGCGCTGCAGGAGCACCACGGCGTGCTGGCACTGGGCGGCGGTGCCGTCCTCCACCCGGGCACCCAGCAGCTGCTGCGCGAGCAGCGCGTCGTCTTCCTCGACGTCAGCCTGTCCGCCGCCGCTCAGCGCGTCGGCCTCGGCACGAACCGGCCGCTGCTCCTCGGCAACGTCCGCGCGACCATGAAGGCGCTGCTCGACGCGCGCCGCCCGGTCTACGAGGACCTCGCCACGCACACCGTGGTCACCGACGACCTCACCGCCGACGACGTCGCCGCCCGCATCCACCAGCTGATCCAGGAGAACGCCACCCCATGACCGTCCGCATCCGGGTCGAGACGTCCGCCCCGTACGACGTCCTCGTCGGCTCCGGCGTGAGCGACCAGCTCGCGTCGCTCGTCGGGGACGACGTGCGTCGGGTCGCGATCGTGCACCCGACGGTGCTGCGCGAGCGCGCCGCACGGCTCCGGTCGACCCTGCTGCGCGAGCAGGCGACGCGGGCGCTCGACGTGCACCTGCTCGAAGTGCCCGACGGCGAGGCCGCGAAGAACGCCGAGGTCCTGCAGTACTGCTGGGACGTCCTCGGGCGCACCGGCTTCACCCGCTCCGACGTCGTGGTCGGGTTCGGCGGCGGGGCGACGACCGACCTGGCCGGCTTCGTGGCCGCGAGCTGGTTGCGTGGGGTCCGGTTCGTCAACGTCTCCACCACGGTGCTGGGCATGGTCGACGCGGCGGTCGGCGGCAAGACCGGCATCAACACCGCGGCCGGCAAGAACCTCGTCGGCGCGTTCCACGAGCCCGTCGGCGTCCTGTGCGACCTCGACCTGCTGGTCGACCTGCCGTCCGCGGAGCTGCGCAGCGGGCTCGCCGAGGTGGTGAAGTGCGGGTTCATCGCCGACCCGTCGATCCTGGAGCTGATCGAGGGCGTCGGCACGGGAGCCGTGCTCGACCCGACGTCGGCGATCCTCGCCGAGCTGGTCGCCAAGGGGATCCGGGTGAAGGCGCAGACCGTCGCCGGCGACCTGCGGGAGACCGGCGGGGGTGCCGGGCCTTGGGCGGCGAAGGGCGCCGGCCGGGGTGCCGGGCCGTGGGCGGCGAAGAGCACCGGCGGGGGTGCCGAGGACGACAGCGGCATCGGCCGGGAGGCGCTGAACTACGGACACACCCTGGGGCACGCGATCGAGCGCGAGGAGCGGTACACGGTGCGCCACGGCGAGGCGATCAGCGTCGGCATGGTCTACGTGGCGGAGCTGGCGCACCGGCACGGCCTCATCGACGCCGACCTCGTGCAGCGTCACCGCGACGTGCTGTCGTCGCTGTCGCTGCCGACCACGTGGGCGGGCGCCTTCTCGCCGCTGCTCGCGGCGATGCGTCTGGACAAGAAGACGCGCGGCGACCAGCTGCGGTTCGTGGTGCTCGAGGACCTCGGACGCACGACGATCCTCGCCGGCCCCGACGAGCAGACGCTGCGCGACTCCTTCGCGGCCCTCGCCGCTCCCTCGTCGTCACCGGGCGCTGCCCGATGAGCACGACCCTGGCGCCGGACGCGCAGACGCTGCAGCGTCGCCGCGAGCGCGTGGGTGCGTCGCTCGCCGACGCCGGTCGGGCCGGCCTCGTGGTCACGACGCTGGTCAACGTCCGGTACCTCACCGGGTTCACGGGCTCGAACGGCGCCCTCGTGCTGCGCGCTGACGGCAGTGGACTGTTCCTCACCGACGGCCGCTACCGCGACCAGGCCGCGGCCGAGGTGCCCGGTCTCGAGCACACCATCACGCGCGACCTGCTCGGCGTCGCGGGCCCGCGACTCGCCGACGTCGGGGGAGCGTGGGCCGTCGAGACGCACACGCTGAGCGTCGACGCCCACGCGACGCTGGGTGACGCGGCGCCCGGGGTCGACCTCGTCGCCGCCGACCGGGTGGTCGAGCGGGCGCGCGAGACGAAGGACGACGTGGAGGTGGCGGCGCTGCGCGAGGCCTGCCGGGTCTCCGCGGCCGCGCTGGAAGCGCTCTGGGCGGGTCCGCTGGTGGGGCGGACCGAGCGCGACGTCGCCCGCGACCTCGAGTGGCGCATGCTCGAGCTCGGCGCCGAGGCCGTCGCCTTCGAGACCATCCTCGCGTCGGGCCCGAACACCGCCGTGCCGCACCACCACCCGACCGACCGGGTGCTGCAGCCCGGTGACCTCCTCAAGACCGACTTCGGCGCGCGGGTCGCCGGTTACCACGCCGACTGCACGCGCACCGTCGTGCTCGGCACCGCCGACGCCTGGCAGCGCGAGGTCCACGCCGCGGTGCGTGCGTCGCAGGCCGCCGGTGTCGACGCGTTGCGCGAGGGTCGTCCCGTGGCCGAGGTGGACGCCGTCGCGCGGGGCGTCCTCGACGAGGCCGGGTGGCTCGAGCACTTCACCACCGGCCTGGGCCACGGCGTGGGTCTGCAGATCCACGAGGACCCGTTCATCGCCGCGGCGCACGTCGGTACACTGGGGCGTCGCACCGTCCTCACCATGGAACCGGGCATCTACGTCCCGGGCCGCGGGGGAGTGCGCATCGAAGACACCGTCCTCGTCACGCCGGCCGCCACGGGTACCCCCGAGGTGCTGACCGACCTGACCACCGAGCTCCTGGAGATCGCCTGATGGCCACCACGAACGACCTGAAGAACGGCATGGTGCTGAACATCGACGGCCAGCTCTGGACCGTCATCGAGTTCCAGCACGTCAAGCCGGGCAAGGGTCCCGCCTTCGTGCGCACCAAGATGAAGAACGTCGAGTCGGGCAAGGTCGTCGACAAGACCTTCAACGCCGGCACCAAGGTCGAGACCGCCACCGTCGACAAGCGCGACATGCAGTACCTCTACAACGACGGCACGAACTACGTGTTCATGGACGTGCAGACGTACGACCAGCTCGAGATCGCGCCCGAGGCCATGGGCAGCGCGCCCGACTTCCTCCTGGAGAACCAGGAGGCCACCGTGGCCACGAACGAGGGCCGCGTGCTCTACGTCGAGCTGCCGCTCTCGGTCGAGCTGCTCATCGAGCACACCGAGCCGGGCCTGCAGGGTGACCGCTCCAGCGGCGGCACGAAGCCCGCGCGCCTGGAGACGGGTCGCGAGATCCAGGTGCCGCTGTTCGTCACCACCGGCGAGAAGGTCAAGGTCGACACCCGCGACGGCAACTACCTCGGCCGCGTGAAGGCCTGATGGGCGCGCGCACCAAGTACCGCAAGCGCGCCCTCGACATCCTCTTCGAGTCCGAGCTCCAGGGCCTGCCCCTGGGCGGGACGCTCGCGGCGCGGCGCGAGACCAACGACCCGCCGGTCAACCCCTACACGGTCCGGCTGGTCGAGGGTGTCATGGAGCACCAGCAGCACATCGACGGCCTCATCGCCGAGCACTCCCGCGGCTGGACGCTGGACCGCATGCCCGGGGTCGACCGCAACCTCCTGCGCGTCGCCGTCCTCGAGATCGTCTACGTCGACGACGTGCCCGGGCCGGTCGCCGTGAGCGAGGCCGTCGAGCTCGCGGCGGAGCTCTCCACCGACGACAGCCCCAAGTTCGTCGGCGGCCTCCTGAGCCGCATCCTCGAGGTCGCCACCCCCGCCTGACCCGTCGACGCGGCGGGGCGACGCGCCGTCACGCGCAGTTGCACATCCGTCCGACTCCGTTAGCGTGCTGAGCACCCGCGACGGCGGACGACGGCTCCTGCCTGCGTCACCGTCCTGACGAGAGGTGACGTGTGGGCTTCCTCGACTTCGTCCACGATCGATGGTCGGTGCTGTCGTTCCTGGCGTACCAGCACCTGAGCCTGGTGGTGCAGACGTTGGCCGCGGCCACGCTGCTGGCGATCGTGCTCGGCGTGCTGGCCTACCGGTCCCGCTGGGGCACCGCCGCGGCGCAGGCGCTGTCGTCCGTCGGGCTGACGCTCCCCTCGTACGCGCTGCTCGGCCTGCTGGTCGGTGTCGTCGGCATCGGGGTGCTGCCCTCGGTCATCGCCCTGGTCTTCTTCGGGTTCCTGCCGATCCTGCGCAACGTGATCATCGGCCTCACCGGTGTCGACCAGGCGCTCGTGGAGTCGGCGCGCGGCATGGGCATGGGGCGAGTGGCCACGCTCGTGCGGCTCGAGCTGCCGCTCGCGTGGCCGGTCATCATGACCGGCGTCCGCGTCTCGGGCCAGATGCTCATGGGCATCGCCGCGATCGCGGCCTACGTGCTGGGGCCCGGCCTCGGCGGCTACATCTTCTCGGGCATCTCCCGCACCGGCGGGGCCAACGCCACGTACTCCATCGTCGCGGGCACGGTCGGGATCATCCTCCTCGCCGTCGTGCTCGACCTCGTCCTCAACCTGCTCACCCGAGCCACGACCTCCAGGGGCATCCGTGTCTGAGACCACCACGACCACCACCACGTCCGGGCAGCAGTCGCACGGGCAGCGCATCCTGCTCGAGAACGTCACCAAGAAGTACTCGGGCCAGTCCGGCGCGGCCGTCGACGACGTGACGCTCGAGATCCCCGCCGGCGAGATCGTCATGCTCGTCGGCCCGTCGGGCTGCGGCAAGACCACGACGATGAAGATGATCAACCGGCTCATCGAGCCGACCAGCGGTCGCATCTACATCGGCGACGAGGACGTCACCGACCAGGACGCCGACGACCTGCGCCGACGCATCGGCTACGTCATCCAGGGCGCCGGGCTGTTCCCGCACTACACGGTCGCCGAGAACATCGCGATCGTGCCGCGGCTGCTCGGCTGGAAGAAGGACCGCGTCGCCGCGCGCGTCGACGAGCTGCTCGACCTGGTGAACCTCGACCCCGAGCAGTACCGCGACCGGTACCCCCGGGAGCTGTCCGGCGGCCAGCAGCAGCGGGTGGGCGTGGCCCGGGCCTTGGCGGCCGACCCGCCGGTGCTGCTGATGGACGAGCCGTTCGGCGCCGTCGACCCCATCACCCGCCAGCGGCTGCAGGACGAGCTCCTGCGCCTGCAGGAGGAGCTGCGCAAGACGATCGTGTTCGTCACGCACGACTTCGACGAGGCGGTGAAGCTCGGCGACCGGATCGCGATCCTCGACGTCGGCTCGCGGATCGTCCAGTACGACACGCCCGAGGCCATCCTGACGTCGCCGGCGAACGAGTTCGTCGAGGGTTTCGTCGGCCACGGTGCCGCTCTGAAGCAGCTGACGCTCACCCGCGTGCGTGACGTCGAGCTGCACGAGGCCGCCGTCGCGCACGTCGGCGGCGACGCAGCCGCGGCTGCGCAGGACGCCCGGGCCAAGGGTCGCGACTGGGTGATCGTCCTTGACGCGCAGGAGCGCCCGCAGCGGTGGGTCTCCGTCCGCGAGCTCGAGCGGGGCGGCGCGCTGGACCGCGTGTCACGCGACCTGGAGCTCGAGACCGTCAGCTCCGCCTCGACCCTCAACGACGCGCTCGATGAGATGCTCACGTCGTCGCACGGCGTCGTCGTGGTCACGGGTCGGCGCAACGTCTACCAGGGCGTCATCCGCGTCGAGACGATCATGCAGGCGATGCAGCAGCTCAGCAGCAGCGCTGCGGACGTCGACCCGGTGCAGCCGTGAGCGCCACCACCGCCGGTCCGGCGAACGACGCGGCCGTGCGGGGCGAGGCGGCGACCCCGACCGTCACCGTCGACCGTCCGGGCATCGGTCGCTGGATCGGCCAGCCGCTCGTCGTCGTCGCCGCGGTCGTCGGTTGCCTGGTCTACGTGAACACCGCGGACGTCACCGACGTGGAGCGCCGCTCGCTCACGGTCGACAACCTGCTCGACCTGACCGGGCAGCACCTGTTCATCAGCCTCGTCGCGACGCTCCTGACCTGCGTGGTCGCGATCCCGCTCGGCATCGCGTTGACGCGGGGTCCGATGCGACGCTTCTCCAAGCCGATCATCACCGTCGCCGGCTTCGGGCAGGCCGCCCCGGCGATCGGCCTCATCGCCCTCGGCTCCGTGATCTTCGACGTGGGCGCCACGGGCGCGATCGTCGCCCTCGCGGTGTACGGCATCCTGCCGATCGTGGCCAACACGGTCACCGGTCTCGACGGCGTCGACCAGCGTCTGGTCGAGGCGTCGCGCGGCATGGGCGTCTCGGCGGGCGGCACCCTCGTGCGCGTCGAGCTGCCGCTCGCGCTGCGCGTCATCGTCGCCGGCGTCCGTACCGCCCTGGTGCTGATCGTCGGCACCGCGGCCCTGGCGTCGTTCACCGGCGCCGGGGGTCTCGGTGAGCTGATCACCACCGGCATCAAGCTGCAGCAGGACGTCGTGCTGATGGTCGGCGCGATCCTGGTCGCGGCCCTGGCCCTGTTCATCGACTGGCTGGCGCGTCTCGTCGAGATCGCCGCCGCCCCGAAGGGAGTGGGCTGACGTGCGAGGTCACCTGCGCAGCAAGCTCGTCACGTCCGCCGTCGCCCTGGCCTGCCTGGGGTTGGCCGGCTGCGGCCTGCAGTCGGCGTCGGGAGCGGTGCTCGGCGCCGAGCCCGGCACCATCAAGCGGGTGAAGTCGCTCGAGGGCGTCCCGGTCACCGTGGCGGCGAAGGACTTCACCGAGCAGCTCGTGCTCGGCAACATGATGTCGACGGTGCTGAGCGTGGCCGGTGCCGACGTCACGAACCTCAGCAACACGCCCGGCAGCTTCGGCGTCCGCCAGGCGCTGCTCGACGGTCGCGTCGACATCTCCCCGGAGTACACGGGCACCGGCTGGATCAACTACCTCGGCAACCAGAAGCCGGTGAAGGGCGAGGAGCAGCAGTACAAGGCCGTCTACGACGCGGACCTGAAGAACGGGCTGACCTGGCTGCCCTACGCCCCCATGAACAACACGTACGCGTTCGCGATCGCCGAGAAGAAGGGCGAGGAGCTCGGCATCACCAAGCTCTCGCAGCTGAAGGACCTGCCGAAGGACCAGCGCACGTTCTGCGTCGAGAGCGAGTTCGCCAAGCGCGACGACGGCTTCGTCCCGATGCTGAAGACGTACGGACTCACCGAGGCCGACCTCGGCAAGGTGACGACCCTCGACACGGGCGTCATCTACACGGCGACCGCGCGCGGCACCTGCAACTTCGGCGAGGTGTTCACGACCGACGGCCGCATCCCGGGTCTGAAGCTGCGGGTGCTGGAGGACGACAAGGAGTTCTTCCCGTTGTACAACCTGAGCTTCGTCGCCCGCACGTCGTTCTTGAAGGAGCACCCCGAGGTGGAGGAGATCTTCGCCCAGGTGCTCCCGAAGCTGACCAACGACGTCATGCTCGAGCTGAACGCCAAGGTCGATGTCGAGGGCCAGGACCCGGCCATCGTCGCGCGGGACTGGCTGAAGTCCGAGGGGCTCGTGCAGTAGCCCGCGGTCCGCTGGACTGCGACTCAGGCGAGCGGCAGCATGCCGCCGGTCCCGATCAGCGTGGCGCCGACGACGGCACTCGCGCCGAGCAGGGCGGCGAGGACGCCGGCGTTGGGTCGTCGCTTGACCGTGCCGTCGACCGTCGACGTCTCGGCGCACTGACGCACGTCGTCGGCCATGGCGTCGAGCCGACCCCACGCGGGCCGGTCGTGCACGCTCACGGTCTTCCGGGTGCCGGCGATGTCGATCGCGAGGTACCAGGGCCGTCGGCGTACGTCGGCGACGAGGGTCCCCGGCACGTGCAGCGTCGTGTAGACGTCGTGCACCTGCACGACACCCTCGTACGTCGTGACCGGACGGGCGCCGAGGTGGAGCAGTCGCGCAGCGCCCTCTCCGACGAACGCCGCAGCGAGCAGCACGAGGAACCAGCCCGGGACCCCCTCCTCAGGAGGGAGGGTGCGCCAGAACCACAGGACGGCGAGGAAGACGCCCACGGCTCCGACGGGTACCAGCGCGGAGACCAGCGGCAGCAGGTGGCGCAGCGGCGAGGGACGGGCGGCGTCACGGGCCGTCGAGGTCGTCCGTGAGTGGCGTGCTGCGGGGTCGACGCGCAGGGACTGGCGGGAGCGGCCGAACCCGCCCAGCGCGTCCCCGACCCGGTGCGCGAGGGAGCCGACCGTGACAGGGTCGCGCGACGCGCGGGTGGACAGCAGTCCCGTGCCGTCCTCGAGGACCACGAGGGTGGCACCGCCGAGACGCTCGAGGCCGTGCACCGTCGCCGGACGACGTGCGGGAGGGTCCTGCGGGGCGTCGTCGTCCCCGTCGATCTCGTCCCAGACGTCGTCGAGGGTGCTCGGGTCGCCGATCCACGCGTCCGGGAACCAGAGCTCGGAGGGCCACCAGCTCTTCAGCCAGGGCGGCAGCCCTCCCGGTCGCTCGTCGAGGGGCTCCGGCGTGAGGAGCAGGGTGACGGGCCGGTCGTCGTCGAGCGGCCTCACGAGCAGGTGGGGGCCGTACGGCTCGACCTCGACGTCCCAGCCGGGTCGCCCGGGAGCCAACTGGAGCAGCAGTCGCGCCTTGCGTACGGGGCCGGCGGCGCTGAGGAGCACCGCGACTCCCAGGAGGACTCCGGTGAGCATCGGGAGCATCGACCAGTCGTCGGGGTCGGCGTTGCCGAGCCCCCACGGTCGTTCCTCGCCGAGCGGGTCGACCATGACGGTGACGTCCTGGCCCTCGCGGTAGGTGCTCGCGTCGTCGACCCAGAAGTCGTACGTCCGGGAGCCGACGCGGACGTCCAGGCTGTCCTCGAACCTGTCGACGCCGGTGACGACGGCGGCGGCAGGACGGCCGCGCTCACCGAGGTCGATGAAGGTGGCGCGGCGGTCGAGCCAGAGGAGCATCGCGGTGAGGCTCGCGACGACGAGGAGGCCTGCGGTCACGCGCCGTGGCACACGCCAGGGGTCGCTGCGACGGCCGAGGCTCAGCACGTCGTCCGGCAGCGGGTGGCCTGCGGGGCGGCCCACCCGTGCCTGGGCGCGCCGGAGCATGACGTCGGCGACGACGACGGCGAGCCAACCGAGCCACAGGTGCCGGACGACGAACCCGGGGCCTGGGTCGCCGAGGGGTGAGAGGGCGACGAGGGTGAGGACGGCGGCGACGCGCGGGGCCCACCAGGCGAGGACGACGGCGGCGGCGAAGAGTCCGAACGTGACGGAGCCGGCGGTCTCCTCCCAGGAGACGACCTGTTCGAGGGTGGGCAGGTAGCCAGCGGACTCTGTCCAGGTGAGCAGGACGACCAGCGCGACCATGACGGCGGGGCCGAAGGTCAGGACGAGCGTGGGGACGCGGAGCCGGCCCCAGCGTCGCGCTGACGAGCGAGGGGCCGGGGTGTCGTGCACGCGCCCACCCTAGAAGACCTGGTCGGCGGCGCCCTCAGCCGCGAAGGTAGAGCCGCATGAGCACGCGCGGGTGGCCAGCGAGCCTGGAGTGTCGGGCGGGGGTCCGACGTTCTCCAGGCCCTCAGCCGGCTCGGGCGCGGCGGGTACTGGTGCGTCGGGTGCGCAGGGTGCGATGGGTCTGGTGGGTGTCGGGGTCGATGGTGAAGAACCCTTGGTGCACCGCGGAATGGCATCTGGGGCAGAGCCCGATGAGGTTGGCGAGGTCAGTCGGTCCGCCTTCGGACCAGTACTGGATGTGGTGGACGTGGACGACGGGTCCGTGGCAGCCGGGTCCGGCGCAGGTGCCGCCTTGTCGGTTGACGACGGCTTTTCGTTGG
>LUMV01000269.1_pt1 | contig 18364 bp, 15 predicted proteins | sample 729731 | NCBI WGS metagenome assembly LUMV01 (sample SAMN03860301, study PRJNA289734) | marine metagenome | biome: seawater column; feature: ocean; material: water; isolation source: Red Sea water column Station 192 - depth 200m | place: Saudi Arabia: Red Sea | collected 2011-10-15 | depth 200 m
CGTATGGGGCGATCTCGGCATCCGGCTGGGCGCGGCGCTGTTCCTCATCTTCATCGTGATCATGGTCCATTGGTGGGACCGCGAAGGGCTGGTCGACAATCTCGACGGCGAGGTCAGCTTCCTCGACGTGGTCTATTTCACCATGATCTCGATCACCACCACGGGGTTCGGCGACATCGCCCCGATTTCGGATCGCGCACGGCTGGTCGAAGCAGTGATCGTGACACCGATCCGGTTTGCGGTGTTCTTCATTTTCGTCGGCACGGCCTATAACTTCATCATCAAGCGCAGCTGGGAGAAATGGCGGATGGCCCGCATCCAGGAACAGCTATCGGATCACATCGTGGTCCTCGGCTACGGCATCTCCGGCTCGGAAGCGGTCGGCGAGCTGATCGAACGCGGCACCGACCCGAGCTGCATCGTCGTGATCGACCCCAGCGAGGACCGGTTGCACGAGGCCGAAGCGCTCGGCTGCAACATCATGGCCGCGGACGCCACCCGCGACCAGACGCTGAAGGCGGTTCGCATCGCCAAGGCACAGAACGTGCTGGTGTCCGCAGGACGCGACGATACCACGATCCTGATCACGCTGACCGTGCGCGCGCTCGCGCCGCACGTTCCGATCAGCGCGGTGGTCCGCGCCGACGACAACGAATCGCTCGCGCGGCAGGCGGGCGCGAACAACGTCATCAACCCGGTCCGCTTTACCGGGCTGCTGCTTGCCGGCAGCGCCAAGGGCGAGCATATCGCCGACTACCTCGCCGACCTTGCCAGCGTATCGGGCCGCGTCCAGCTGGTCGAGCGCGAGGTCACCGCGGCCGAGTGCGGCAAGGCGATCGGCGAGCTGAACACGGGCGGGCGCGGCCTGCGCGTCTATCGCGACGGCAAGGCGCTGGGGTTCTGGGAAGCCGAGTGCCAGAAACTGCAGACCGGCGACATCGTGGTAGAAATCGTGCCGACCACCAATGGCGAAACCAAGGGCGATGGCCACGACCGGGACGACCAGGGCGACGACTAAGCCCTAGCGAAAGAGCAGGAACACCCCGCCCATCGCTGCCATCCCGACGATGAAATGGCCCGCGTCGATCAGGAAGTGGCGCAGCGTCTTGCGCAAGTAGAGGTAATTGATCCCCAGCGCCGGGGCCATGACCGTGGCGCCGAAGCCGATCGCCATCATCATCACGGCCCGGTCGCTTGCGCCGCTGCGCGCGATCCCGTGCCACAGCGTCAATGCTATCACCAGTTCGGCAAGGAAGGTCAGCCCGAAGATCAGCGGGAGATTGCCGCTGCGGATCTTTTCGTCGCTGAGGCCGGCAGCCTTTTGCCAGGCCTTGGCGAACAGCACCCCGTACCAGAGCGCGCCGACCGCGAAGAATGCGAGCGTCCCAAGCAGAACCGCCAACCAGTTGATTTCGCCCATGTCCCGTATCCCTCGCGCCTTTCGATGCGCAGGAAGCTAGCGTAAATCGGCTTACGCGTGTAGGGGCGCGCGCAATCATGAGCACGACCACCACCGCAATCCCCGACCAGAAGAAGGTCGGCATGGTATCCCTCGGCTGTCCCAAGGCACTGGTCGACAGCGAGCGCATTCTCACGCGGTTGCGCGCCGACGGCTATGCGATGAGCGCCGATTATGCCGGGGCCGACGTGGTGCTGGTCAACACCTGCGGCTTCCTCGATTCCGCCAAGGAAGAGAGCCTGCAGGCGATCGGCGAGGCGATCGCGGAGAACGGCCGCGTCATCGTGACCGGCTGCATGGGCGAAGAAGCCGACGCGATCCGCGCCGCGCATCCGCAGGTACTGGCAGTGACCGGCGCGCATCAGTACGAACAGGTCGTCGATGCAGTGCATACGCACGCCCCGCCCAGCCAGGGGCCCTATGTCGACCTGATCCCGCAGCCCGACATCAAGCTGACCCCGCGCCACTACAGCTATCTGAAGATTTCGGAGGGCTGCAACCATTCCTGCGCCTTCTGCATCATTCCCGATCTGCGCGGAAAGCTCGCCAGCCGCCGGATCGACGCAGTGCTGCGCGAAGCCGAGAAGCTGGTTGCGGCGGGGACGAAGGAACTGCTGGTCATCAGCCAGGACACCAGCGCCTACGGTGTCGATACGCGGCACGAGGAACGGCTGTGGAAGGGCCACCCCGTCCGCGCGCATATGACCGACCTCGCGCGCGAACTGGGCCAGCTCGACATCGGCGGCGGCACCCCGCCCTGGGTGCGGCTGCACTACGTCTATCCCTATCCGCATGTCGACGCGGTCATCCCGCTGATGGCCGAGGGGCTGCTGACGCCCTATCTCGACATCCCGTTCCAGCACGCGAGCCCCAAGGTGCTGCGCGCGATGCGACGCCCCGCAAATGAAGCCAAGGTGCTCGAACGGCTCAAGGGCTGGCGCGAGATCTGTCCCGAGATCGCGATCCGCTCCAGCTTCGTGGTCGGCTTCCCCGGCGAGACCGAGGACGATTTCAAATATCTGCTCGACTGGCTCGAAGAGGCGCAGCTCGACCGGGTTGGCGCGTTCCGCTTCGAACCGGTCGAAGGCGCGCGGGCCAACACCCTGCCCGACCCGGTGCCCGAGGCCGTCAAGGAAGAGCGTTACGCAAGGGTAATGGAAGTTACCGAGCGGATCAGCGCTGCCAAGCTGGCCGCCAAGGTCGGTACGCGCATTCCCGTGATTATCGACGAAGTCGGCGAACCCGACGAGGATGGCGATATCGGGGCAACCGGCCGCAGCCAGGCGGACGCCCCCGAGATCGATGGCGCGGTCTATTTGCGCAACGTCCCGCAGAGCCTCGCGGCGGGCGATATTGCAACTGTCTCAATTGAGGACAGTGACGCGCACGACCTGTTCGGCGCGGTAGCCTGATAACGCGGCGGCGCCGCTAGACGCGCGTGCTTCTGCGCGGCGGCAAGCGCGGAAACCTTTCGGATTAAACGATAAGTTCTGCGCGCGCGGGCTGACGACGGCTTATTGCCCCGCCAAGCGTTAACGGCGCTCGTTCGAGTTTCATTTACTTTCGCAACCGGCTGGCAAGCTGGCTTGCCGTGGTTTCGCGGCTGCGGCATCAAATCTTTCTTAAACCTAAGAGCGGCATAAGGGCGCTCAATGGGTGAAACACGCATCTCAAGACTGGCAGCGCCAGTGCTCGTCCGCGGACGATCGCTTTTCAGCGGTCGCCTGTTCGAGCGCTTGCGTCACGTCCTGTGGGCGGCGCTGATCAGTCTGGCGCTCTACGCTGTGTTTCTGCTCCAACCAATCGACCAGTTTTTATGGCTTTTCCAATCTCGCGTAGCGGACCGGAACCCAACTGGCGACGTTGTCTTCGTCTCTTCGAATGAAGCCCTGAACGATACCGACAACCCGCAGACGCGTTTTCGGGTCGCAGCAGCTTTGGACGAACTCGATCGCCAGGGCGTGGGGAAAGTCTTTCTCGACATTCCATTCTCCACTTCAGAAAACGCGGCCGCCGACGCTCGCTTGGCTCGAGCGATTGCAGATTTGGGTCCTCGGATATCCCTCGTCGATCGGATACTAGAGGGCCCGACCGGCGAGAGAATTCGTCGTACTACTTCACCGACAATCGCTGGCCCCGCGACCCGAGTAGTCTCTGACCAAACCGATCGCGACTGGTACGGTTTCGCATGGCGACTGCATTATGCGTATCAAAACGACGGGCGGGTAACACGATCCCTTGGGGCCGCTATCGCAGGGGTGGAAGGCAACCCGAATGAAACATTCTCGGTGGACTACGGGTTCGCCGTCGATCGCATCCCCACGCTTCAACTCGATGAGCTGTCGGGTAACGCTAGAAGCCTGTCAGAGCTCGCCGCAGAAGTTACTGGAAAAACTGTCGTAATCGGACACTCAGGCTTGGTGGCTGGTAGCCAGCAGCCAATGCCCCGCAAGATGGATGCGGCCGTCAGTTACGTTGACATATACGCGGGCGAATCGCTTAAGGCAGGACATACCGGAAGCTTGAGAGGGCCTATCGTACTCTCTTTCTTCGCGGCACTTCTATTGATTTCAATAGTCTTTAGCCGAGCTCGGAGACAGCGCTGGGTCGCCTATTCCGCGACCGTGCTCGTTGCCCCGGCGCTTTTGTACGCGGCAGCGAAGATCGGCATTCGTCTCGAGCTTTCGTACGCGCTGACTTTTCTGGCGATCTATGCAGCTTTGCGCTCGAGAATGCGATGGAAACGTCGGGTCGAAATGGTCAATCAGGAAACCGGGCTGGCGAAGCTGCGCGCTTTGGAAGCCCGGCTCATTCGTGACTCGGTGACCAATGGCCACATCGTCATCGCCAAGATTCAGAATTACGAGCGTGTGCTCAAGACACTGAGGGCCGATGACAAGGGCAGCTACGTGCTCAAACTCGTCGATCGGCTGCGCGCTGCCGATAGCAATTTGGTCGTTTACAGCGACGGCCACCATCTCGGCTGGCACGTCGCAAACGACGACACCGATGCAGTGGTCGAGCACCTCGAAGGGCTTCGCGCCATATTTGCCGCCCCGATCCAGGTAGGTGGATTTTCCGTCGATGTCGGCATCACATTCGGCATCGCCTGTGTCGAAGGCGACCCTTCTGCCCGATTGGCGGCTGCAGTTGCTGCAGCAGAGGAAACCTCCGAAGCGCACAATCCGATTGCGATTGCCGAAACCGGTTCGCAAACCGACCTGCTGTGGGACATTTCGCTGCGGGCGCGCATCGACGATGCGATGGAAGCAGGCGAGATTTACTGCGTCTATCAGCCCAAGATCGACCTTCAGTCAAACGCAGTCGTCGGGGTGGAGGCACTGGTCCGCTGGCACGATCCGGCACGCGGCTTTATCTCGCCAATGCATTTCATTCAGCAGTGCGAAAAAGCCGGACGGATGGAACATCTCACGCGCTACGTGCTGCAGAGCGCATGTTCCGCCGGACAACTCCTGCATTTCCGCGGGCATATGATTTCCATGTCGGTCAATATTTCGGCCACCCTGCTCAGCGACATGCGAGTGGTCGGCCTCGTGCGAAATGTGCTGCAGGCCACCCGTTTCGATCCCTGTTTTCTGACATTGGAAATTACCGAGACCGCGCGCATTTCGGACCATGAAGTAGCTGCGACCATTCTCAACGAATTACGCTCTATCGGCGTGCGGATCTCGATGGATGACTTTGGCGTTGGAGCCGCGAATTACGAAGCCTTTTACGAGTTGCCGTTCGACGAGATCAAGATCGACCGCATGTTCGTCGCGAATATTGCGAAAGATCCCAAGGCCCGCGCTATCGTGGCCAGTATCGCTGCCATGGGGCGCGAAGCCCGAATCACTGTCGTCGCCGAAGGGCTCGAGAACCCGCAGGATATCCCAATGCTGCAGGAAGCCGGTTGCCAACAGGTTCAGGGGTTCGCGTTCTCGCGCCCCCTCTCATTATCCAATTTGCTTGAATATCAGGAGCTTGCCCCCGAGCAAACGTTATCAAACATAGTTTAGACTTTACAAACATACATGGTTAATGGCACTTAACTCTTGAGCAATCAGGAGTTGTGATCATGTGGAATATCTGGGAATGGCTGTTCGACGGTTGATCGAACACGACTAGAACTACGAAGGGCCCCTTTTGGGGCCCTTTTTCGTGGTCGCGCTGCAGCGGCTTGCGCGTAGAAACGAAGCTCCCGCCAGCTCGTTGCTTGATAATGCTGCCAATCCGCCCCTGTGCTTCGCTGTTCTGCCCTGGTGGAAACACTCGTACGATCTTTACTCCGAAGAATAGGAATGCAGCCGACTGGCATGCCGGCTCCTGCGCTGATAACCGCTGCATCCATGGATATAGCTGCATGATCCCCCGGACCTTCGCATGAACCTGCCTGCAGATCGCTTGTTGCTGTTCGGCGCCACCGGGGACCTCGCCCAGCGCATGCTGCTCCCCTCGCTCTGTGCGCTCGACGCCGACGGCTTGCTCGACAACGATCTCAAGATCGTCGCCACGGCACGTTCCGAAATGTCGACGCGCGACTATCGCGACTTTGCGCGCGCCGCGCTGGAGAAATACCTTCCCGATCACCGCCGCGGCGGGGTTGCCGAATTCCTCAACCGCCTGAGCTATGTCCCCGTCGATGCCACCACGCGCGAGGGATACGATGCCCTGGCGACCGAAGTGGGCGCATATGACAAGGGGCTGGCCATCTTCCTTTCGACCGCGCCCAGCCTGTTCGAACCCACGATCGAGGGTCTCGTCCACGCCGGCCTGACGCAGGGCAATGTTCGCATCGGGCTCGAAAAACCGCTGGGAACCGACCTCGCCTCGAGCGAGGAGATCAACGACGCCGTCGCCAAGGCGTTCAGCGAAGACCGCATTTTCCGTATCGACCATTACCTCGGCAAGGAAACGGTACAGAACCTGCTCGCCCTGCGCTTTGCCAATATGCTGTTCGAGCCGGTCTGGAATGCGACCTATATCGACCATGTGCAGATCACCGTTGCCGAGACGGTCGGCCTGGAATCGCGGGTGGCCTATTACGACGACAGCGGCGCGCTGCGTGACATGGTGCAGAACCACATGCTGCAACTGCTGGCGCTTGTCGCGATGGAACCGCCGACCAGCTTCGATGCAACGGCGGTCCGCGACGAGAAGGTAAAGGTGCTGCGCGCGCTGCGCCCGATCGCGCGGGAGGAGACCGTTACCGGGCAATACCGCGCCGGTGCCGTCGAAGGCACCGCCGTGCCCGGCTACGACCAGGAACTTGGCAAGGACAGCGATACCGAGACCTTCGTGGCCTTGAAGGCGCATGTCGACAACTGGCGCTGGAAGGGCGTTCCCTTCTACCTGCGGACGGGCAAACGGCTGCCCGAGCGCGTGACCGAAATCGTCGTCCAGTTCCGCTGCGTTCCGCATTCCATATTCGAAGGACGCGGCGCCAGCACCAAGCCCAATCGGCTGGTGATCGGGATCCAGCCCGAAGAGAATGTCCAGCTGTCGATGATGGGCAAGGTCCCCGGGCTGGACCGCGACGGGATCCGGCTGCGGCAAATCCCGCTCGACATCGCCATGCCGGACGCGTTTTCGGGTACGGTCCGCAGGATCGCCTACGAACGGTTGCTGCTCGACCTGATCGAGGGCGACCAGACGCTGTTCGTGCGCCGCGACGAGGTCGAGGCGCAATGGGAATGGATCGACGCCATTCGCACCCTGTGGGAGCGCGAGGACATCAAGCCGAAAGCCTATGGTGCGGGCAGCTGGGGGCCCAGCGCCGCCATCGCCCTTGCCGAACGCGACGGAGTAAGCTGGCATGACGAATAAGCCGCTCAACGACACGATCCACCGCGTGACCCAGCGCGTCATCGCAAATTCGCGCGACAGCCGCGCCGCCTACCTCGACCTGATGGACCGCGAAAGCGAACGGCAGGTCGACCGGACGTCGCTGTCCTGCTCCAACCTCGCCCACGCCTTTGCCGGGGCCGAGGAAGACCAGGCGGCCATCATGGCAGCCAAGGGCCCGAACCTGGGTATTGTCACCGCCTACAACGACATGCTGTCGGCGCATCAGCCCTATCACCGCTATCCCGAACGCATGAAGATCTGGGCGCGCGAAGTCGGCGCCACGGCGCAGGTCGCCGGCGGCACGCCGGCCATGTGCGACGGCGTGACGCAGGGCGAAGCCGGCATGGAATTGTCGCTGTTCAGCCGCGACACGATTGCCCTGTCGACCACGGTCGCGCTCAGCCATGCGATGTACGATGGGGTCGCGCTGCTCGGCATCTGCGACAAGATCGTCCCCGGCCTGCTGATGGGCGCGCTGCGCTTTGGCCACCTGCCGACCATTTTCGTGCCCTCGGGCCCGATGGGGACGGGTATCTCGAACAAGGAAAAGCAGCGCGTGCGCCAGCTTTATGCCGAGGGTAAGGCGACGCGCGAGGAATTGCTTGCCAGCGAAATGGGCAGCTACCATTCGCCCGGCACATGCACTTTCTACGGCACTGCCAATTCCAACCAGATGATGATGGAGATGATGGGTCTCCATGTCCCTGGAGCGGCGTTCGTCCAGCCGGGAGCGAAACTGCGGCAGCAACTCAGCCGCGCTGCCACGCATCGGCTGGCCGCCATCGGCCAGGCGGGCGATGATTTTCGTCCGCTGAGCCACGTGGTCGACGAAAAGGCGATCGTGAATGCGGCAGTCGGCTTGCTGGCCACGGGCGGGTCGACCAATCACGCGATCCACATCCCGGCCATGGCGCGGGCGGCGGGCATTCGTTTCGACTGGACCGACCTGTCGGAACTGTCGTCTGCAGTCCCGCTGGTTGCGCGCGTCTATCCCAACGGCGCGGGCGATGTGAACCACTTCCACGAAGCCGGGGGGATGGGGTTCGTCGTCGGCACGCTGCTCGAGGAAGGACTGGCGCATGCCGATATCCTCACCGTGTGGGATGGCGGGTTCGAAAGCTACAGCCGCGAACCGGGCGTCGATAGCGACGGCGACACACTGGTCTGGCGCGATCCCGGGCCGTCCGGCGACAACGACATGCTTCGCCCGGCATCGGCACCGTTCCAGGCGGACGGCGGGATGCGACTGGTCGAAGGCACGCTGGGCCGCGCCTGTTTCAAATCCTCGGCCGTCGAACGCGAACGGTGGACCATCGAGGCGCCGTGCCGCGTGTTCGACACCCAGCGCGCCGTCAATGAGGCCTTCACGAGAGGTGAACTCGATCGCGACGTGATCGTCGTGGTCCGCTTCCAGGGGCCGCGCGCCAATGGCATGCCCGAGCTGCACAAGCTGACCCCCGCGCTCGGCGTGTTGCAGGATCGCGGCTACCGCGTCGCCCTGGTCACCGATGGCCGCATGTCGGGAGCCTCGGGCAAGGTGCCGGCGGCCATCCATTGCACTCCCGAAGCGCTTGGCGGCGGGCCGCTCGCCAATTTGCGGGACGAAGATGTCATCCGCATCTGCGCCGCCACCGGCGAGCTGTCGACCACCGCCGATCTCTCCAGCCGCGAGCCTGCCGAGGCACCGCCGCCCGAGACCGGTATGGGCCGCGAATTGTTCGCCATGTTCCGTGCCGGCGCCGACGGCGCCGAACAGGGCGCTTCGGCCATGCTGGCGATGGCGGGCCTGTGAGCACCGACCTCGTCACTGTCGATATCGGCGGAACGCATGCGCGCTTCGCTATCGCCACGATCGGTGAAGATGGCGCGATCACGCTGGGCGAGCCCGAGACGCTGCACACCGAAGACCATGCCAGCTTCCAGACCGCCTGGGAGGACTTCCGCAAGCGCATGGGCGGGACGCTGCCGCCGCGCATCGCCATGGCGATTGCCGGCCCGGTCGGTGATGATGTCATTCGGTTCACCAACAATCCATGGATCATCCGCCCGGCGCTGGTCCGCCAGAAACTGGGCGTGGACGATTACTGCATCGTCAACGATTTCGAAGCGGTGGCCCATGCAGTCGCGCGCGCGCCCGAGGACCAGTTCCTCCACCTCGCGGGCCCCGACCAGCCATTGACGGACGACGGCACGATCAGCGTCATGGGCCCGGGTACCGGGCTCGGCGTCGCGCATCTCTGGCGGTCAGCGGGCGAATACCGCGTCCAGGCGACCGAGGGCGGCCATATCGATTTCGCCCCGCTCGATACTATCGAGGACGCGATCCTCGCGCGGCTGCGCAAACGCCACCGGCGGGGGTCGGTCGAACGCGTCGTTTCTGGTCCGGCCATTGTCGACATCTACGAAACGCTTGCGGCGATGGAAAATCGCAAAACGCGCGAAGAGGATGACATTGCGATCTGGACCCGCGCCCTGGAGGATGGCGAAGGCCTGGCCGCAGCGGCGCTCGACCGGTTCTGCCTGTCGCTGGGTAGCGTGGCCGGCAATATCGCGCTGGCGCAGGGCGGTTTCGGGGGCGTCGTGATCGCCGGGGGTCTTGGGTATCGCCTGCGCGACCATCTGCCCAAATCCGGCTTCGCCCAGCGGTTTCGCGCCAAGGGCCGCTTCGGCGAACTCATGGCGACCATTCCCGTAAAATTGATCACCCACCCCCAGCCCGGCCTGTTTGGCGCGGCAGCTGCCTTTGCCAGGAACCTGCGATGACCATTGCCGATATCATGCAGACTGCACCGGTCATTCCGGTGATCGTCGTGGACGAAATCCAGCAGGCGCGACCGCTTGCACGCGCGCTTGTCGCGGGCGGGCTGCGCGTGCTCGAAGTCACGCTGCGCACCCCGGCAGCGCTCGACGCTATCAGCGCCATGCGCGAAGTCGACGGCGCGATCGTGGGCGCCGGTACGGTGACCAACCAGCAGGAGCTGGCCGACGCGATCGCGGCAGGGAGCGAATTCATAGTATCGCCCGGACTGACCGAACCGCTGGGCAAGGCCGCGATTCGCGAAGACATTCCCTTCCTGCCCGGCGTAGCGACTGCGGGCGACGTCATGCGCGGGCTCGATCTCGGCCTGACCCACTTCAAGTTCTTTCCCGCGATGGCCGCTGGCGGCCTGCCCGCGCTCAAGGCGCTGGCAGCTCCCTTCGGCCAGTGCCGCTTCTGCCCGACCGGAGGGATCACACTCGCCAATGCGCCCGAATGGCTGGCGTTCGATCCGGTGCTGTGTGTCGGGGGCAGCTGGGTCGCCCCGCGGGGGCCGGTGGACGAAACCAATGNNNNATCCCACCTCGCCCGCGAAGCTGCCGACCTCTCGCGTTAAGGGTTCGGTGCCGAGTGTGCGAAAACGGCACGCGGCGGCAGGCATAGGTGGAAAATTCACCTCTTTATGCGCATAAGGGGCGCATGGATGTCATTCTGAAATGGATCGGCGGGGGCACAGTCGCGGCTGCGCTGGTGCTCTCCGGCATCGCCATCGGCGGCAGCGCGACCGCGGAGAGCGAGGTCGTGAAGACCGAACGGGATGCGCCGCAGCCTGTCGCCAAGCCGCTTGCTCCGCATGGCGCGATTGCAGCCAAGGCTGTCGCCGATGCGAAACGCCTCTACACCGTTCGCCGGGTGCTGCCGATCGACGGTCCGATCCGCTATGGCGAGTGGCACTGGGACGACGAAGGCGTGCCCGAAGGCCCGCTGCTGGTGACGGTCGACCTGCAGGCGCGGGTCATTTCGATCTTCCGTGGCGGCTACGAAATCGGTGCCGCCGCCGTGCTGCTGGGTACCGATGAGTATCCCACGCCCACCGGTGTCTTCCCGATCCTGTGGAAGCAGCGCCACAACGTGTCGGAGAAATACGGCAACGCACCGATGCCGTGGAGCATGTTCCTGACGAGCGACGGCGTGGCTATCCACGGTGGCAGCGAAGTCGAGAACGGATACGCCAGCCACGGATGCATCGGCGTGCCCGATCCCATCGCCGAGCGGCTTTTCGCGATTGCGAAAGAGGGCGACAAGATCGTGATCACCGACGGCGCACGGCTGGGCCTGGGCGACGCCATCATCTGATCGCGCTACCCGCCGCGACGCGGCGGCTCGGGGGTACAGACGTACCGGTCCGAGCGTCGTTCGATCAGCACGCCGCCGATGTTGCCGCGCGTGCCCATCGTTTTGAGGAACGCCTGCGCCTCCCCCGTGGAAACCGTCCCGCCCACGGTCCGCACTGCCCTTGCGATCAGCCTCGCGGCAAGATCGGGTTGTGACGGGACGGGAATTTCGACCTTCTGCCCGCTTTCGACAGCCGCGGCATTCCAGAGTTCTTCGGCCAGTGACTCCAGGGTCTGCTCCGCTTCGGACAGGTGCGCGGCACTGCGGGCAAATGCCTTGCGGTCGATCCAGTCCACTCCGGCGATCTGTTGCCGGATCCGCACCCGGTCGTATCGGTCGTCGCGATTGCTCGGGTCTTGAACCACGGGCAGGCTTAGACAGCCCACGACGGTTTGCAGTTCACCCTTCGTGAAGCCCAGCAGGGGGCGTAAGACGGGGACGGAACAGCCCTCGATTTCCGCTCGCGCGCGAATGCCCGCGAGACCGGCCAGCCCGCTCCCCCGGTTGAGCCGCATTAACAGCGTTTCGACCTGGTCGTCCGCATGATGCGCGGTCGCGATGGCAGCAAGGCCGCGTTGGCCCGCCCAGCGGCCCAGCGCTGCGTAACGCGCCGCGCGCGCGCGGTCCTGGCGATTGCCTTCTGCCACGGTGATTCGCAGCGTCGTGCACGGGATCGACCGCTCTGCGCATACGCGCTCGACCAGCGCGCACTCCTCGGCAGCCTCTTTCCGCAGGCCGTGATCCACGGTCGCGACCTCGACCGCCCCATCGAAGCTCGCGGCTGCAAGACCCAGCAAGGCCATGCTGTCTGGACCACCGGACACCGCCAGGCCCAGTTTGCCTTCTGGGCGAATGGCGGCAAGATCGGCCCTGAAGCGTGCTAGCAGCGGCGGGTCGATCGCCGGATCAATCGCAGGTCACCTTGGCGCGATTGGCTTCATACTGACCCTGCAGCCGTCCGGCGGCCAGTGCAGGATAGGTTTCGGAAAATTCGGCCAGCGCGATGCAGGCGCGGCGGGTGTCGTCGAGCGCGATCATCGCCTCGGCCAGATACAGCAGGCTGTCACCGGCGCGGGCGCCCGTCTTGTCTTCCTGGTAGTTCTTGAGGAACCAGGGCGCGGCTTCCTTGGCCTTGCCGTCGTCCAGATAGGCGCGCCCGAGCAGGTTGCGGCCATAGGTCGTGCGCCAGTGATCCGGGTGCTGTTCAACGAACATGGTCAGCTGCTGCTGCGCTTCGGGGAAAAAGCCGGCATCCCACAGACGGAAACCGTAGGAGTATTCGTCGTCTGCCGGATCCTCGGTCTGCGGCTTGGCAATCGCCTGCACTGCGGCCAGCCGTTCCGCGCTGGGGCCCGACGCTTGCGTCGCCGCGACCGTTCGCGCGGCGCCAGCGCTGCCCGTCGTCGCGGACATGCCACCGGCCGGTGCGCTCGCCGTGGTACGGGTACCCGAGGCTTCCAGAGCGTCGATGCGTTCGGTCAACTGGCGCAGCGCATTGGCGTTTTCCTCGTTCTGCGCGGTCTGCCGCTGGAGCTGCGCTTCGAGCGCGTCGAGCCGGGCGAGGATATCGGTCACTGCAGTGGTCGATGCCCCGGTGGTGCTTGGGCGGGTCGCCGGCTGGGCGCTGATCTCGGGCTCGAAGAAACGGCCGTCGCCGCCCGGGAATACCGTGCGCTGCAGGGCGCGCACTTCGGCTTCCAGCCGGCGCAGGCGCGCTTCGTCGTTGCCGTCCTGCGGCAAGGCGGGTGTGGCCGTGGCAAGCAGGGCGAAACCGGCGCCGAAGAACGACAGGTTACGGGCGAGCGATGCGAAAGTCATCGAGGGCTCCTGGTGGAAAATCGGTAGCGGAAGAAAACTGCCCTAGCGCCGCGTCGCTGTCGAGGGCGCGAGGCGCGCTTATCCCCTTAACAAAGCAGGGTTCGTTAACCCTCGCCAGCCGCGGCTGCGGCGGGCTGCGCGGGTGCAGCACCGCCTTGGCCACGTGCCAGCAGCGCTTCGGCGGTGATCGGTGCGTCCTTGATCACTTCGTCCTCTTCGGAAAGCTTGGGCACCGACCGGCCGCCGACCGTGATCGCCAGAGCATAGGGACGCCCCGTCCACACTTGCGGCCCTTCGGCATCGCTGGGCACCGTGAAGCTGTCGCCGGCATCCATCTGCGCTTCGTAGAGACGTTCTCCGTTGGCATCGTAGAACTTGACCCAGGTCCCGTCCATTTCGCTGGTGAAGACGACCGGGCCCGATGCAGCGGGCGCTGCCGCCTGGCGCGGCGCAGCATCATTCTCTTGGGCGGCGGATGCTGTGCGGTCTTCGGGCGCCTCGAGGGGTGCCGGGCCGAGGCCCGGAGCGAAATAACTGCTGTAGAAGGCGTATATCCCGCCAATCAGCAGGATCCCCGCGAACAGCGCGAACCACGCCAGCCCCCGGCCCGGCACCCGTGCCGGATCGCCCGGCTCGAACTTGTCTGGCGAAGCGGTGCGTTCTTCGTCTTCGGCGAGTTCCATGCGCGCCTGATCGACGATCTCGCGTTCGTCGAGCCCGACGAGCCGCGCATAAGTGCGCGAAAAACCCACGGCGTAGGTGCGCGCGGGCAAGTCCGACAGCGCACCATTTTCGATGGTGAGCAGGTGGCGTTGAGGAATCCGGGTCTCCGCGGCAACCTGCGTCAGATCGAGCCCCCGCTCTTCGCGCGCGGCCTTGAGCCGTGCGCCGACACCGGTGTGCGTAACCACTTCCTCTTCAAGGTATTCTTCGTCGCTCATGCGATCCCCGATAATGCGAACCTGCGGTTTACCCGCATGTTGTCTTGACGCAGGCAAAGCGAAGCGCGGGCAGCCCTGTCAAGCACGCATCATAGCACAGATGCGCACGACCGACGAAAAGAGCCGCTTTCGCGGTGAAATCATTCAACCTCGATATCCCGTTCACCGGCCCATTGCTGCAAGGCGCCGCGCATATCCGGCGGCGGGGCGGCAAGCCAGCGGCTCATCTGCGCAGTAAGCTCGCCCAGATCGACCTTGCGCACCAGTTCCTTGATCGGACCGACCGCGGCCGGAGTGATCGAAAGCCGGCGATAGCCGATACCCAGCAGCGCCAGCGCTTCGAGCCGACGTCCGCCCATCTCGCCGCACACGCCAAGCTGGACATCGTGGCCGACGAAGGATCGCGACACCCGGGCAAGAAAGCGCAGGATCGCCGGACTCAGCCAGTCGTAACGCTCCGCCAGCTTGGGATTGGCGCGATCCGCCGCAAAGAGGAACTGGGTCAGGTCGTTGGTGCCCACCGACACGAAGGACAGCTTCGGCAGCAGCACGTCGAGCATATCGGCGAGCGCCGGCACCTCGAGCATGCAGCCATAGCGAATCGTTTCGGGGACCTGCCTGCGCCTGTCGCGCTGGAACGCGAGCTGGTCTTCGAACACTTTCTTGCCCGCATCGAATTCCCACGGTTCGCTGACCATCGGGAACATCACCGACAGCGACCGCCCCGCCGCAGCTTCGAGCAGCGCGCGGGCCTGAGCCTTGAGCAGGCCCTCGCGCTCGAGCGACAGGCGCAGCGCGCGCCAGCCCATCGCGGGGTTCTCGTCGCGTTCGGCCACCGCCGTGTCGAGATAGGGGACCGCCTTATCGCCGCCGATATCAACGGTGCGGAAGATCACCGGCTTGTCTCCCGCCGCGTCGAGCACGTCGCGGTAGAGCCGCATCTGGCGGTCGCGCTGCGGCAGCGTGGAGGACACCAGGAACTGGAACTCGGTCCGGAACAGGCCGACCCCGTCGGCCCCGCTCATCGCGAGCGCGCTCATGTCGTCGCGCAGCCCCGCATTCATCATCACCGTGATCCGGGTTCCATCGCGCGTGAAGGGTTCGACATCGCGCAGTTCGGCATAGGCGGCCTGCTTCTCGCGCGAGCGAGCGAAGCGCGTTTCGAACGCCTCGAGCACCTGCTGGTTTGGCCTGAGCGTGACCGTGCCGTGATCGGCATCGAGGATCACCTCGTCGCCTTCGGCCACGCGGGTGCGCAGTCCCGATACGCGGCCGAGCACGGGCACCCCCATCGCACGCGCCACGATCACGACATGGGCGGTGAGCGAACCTTCCTCCAGCACCACGCCCTTGAGCCGGCGCCGGTCATATTCGAGCAGTTCCGCAGGCCCCAGATTGCGTGCGAACAGCACCGTGTCGCGCCGCAGACCCTGCGTCGCCGCCGTGCCCAGCTGTCCCGAGACGATCCGCAGCAACCGGTTCGACAGATCCTCGAGATCGTGCATGCGATCGGCCAGCAGCGGATCGTCGATCTCGCGCATGCGCATCCGCGTACGCTGCTGCACCCGTTCGATCGCCGCCTCGGCCGTCAGCCCACTGTCGATCGCCTCGTTGATGCGCCGGCTCCAACCCTCGTCATAGGCGAACATCTTGTAGGACTCGAGGACCTCGACATGTTCGCCGCCCTTGCCGAATTCGGGCTCGCGCGCCAGCGCATCGATCTGGTCGCGCATCTTGTCGAAGGCGCGGTATACACGCTGGCGTTCCGCCTCGACATCCTCCGCCACGACCTGGTCGATCTCGATCCGCGGCTGGTGAAACACCGCCTGCCCCGCCGCGAGCCCTTTGACCAGCGGCAGTCCTTCGAGGATGTCGTTTTCGACATGCGATATCTCGAGGTCGATCACGCTTTCGCCGTCGACCAGTTCCTTGTGCGCGATCAGTTCCGACAGCACCATTGCGGTGGTCTGCAGCGCTTCGATCTCGACATCTTCATAGCGCCGCGGATCGACATGCTGGACGCACAGGACACCGACCGCCCGTTCGCGATAGACGATCGGGACGCCGGCAAAGGAATGGAACTGTTCCTCGCCCGTTTCGGGGCGGTAGGCGAAATCAGGATGCGCCTTGGCCTCGGCCAGATTGAGCGTCTCGATATTGTTCGCGATCGTGCCGGTAAGCCCCTCGCCCACGGCCAGCCGCGTCACGTGCACCGCTTCGGGATTGAGGCCCTGCGTCGCATAAAGCTCCAGCGCACCTTCGCGCAGCAGGTAGATCGAGCAGACCTCGCTCGACAGGCTTTCGGCGATGATCTCGACCACCCGGTCGAGCTTGTACTGCGCATGGGTGCGCCCGGCCATCACCTCGTGCAGGCGGGTAAGGATCTGGCGGGCGGAGGCTGCAGCGGTCATGGCTGCAGCCTATAGCAAATTGATGGGAGGGCGGAAGCGGGATGCCAATCCCCGCTTCCCGAAAGATCCGATCAGCTCGACGCGATCTCTTCCTTGATCCGCAGCTTCTGCTTCTTGATCTGGCGGATCATCGCAATGTCAGGCGCAGGCCGGATTTCTTCTTCGTGCAGGCGAGCCTCGAGCCCGGCGTGCTTGGCTTTGAGCGCGTCGACATGGGATGAGTGCATCGAATTGTCTCCTAGACGGTTGTGCGACCTCTGGAGCGACTCGTGCGCTTGCGCGGCACGCGCCGCAGGGGAGTATCAAACCACAGGATTGCCGATTTACAAAACGCAGAGTTGGGGCCATGCGGCGAAACGGTCGCGAAGGGCGATCATCCGGGAAAGGTTCGCGTGAACGAACAGGAACTGCGCAAACGGCTGGCCCTGCTCCGCAGCGAGCACCGCGATCTCGACGTCGCGATTGCGGCGCTGATCCAGACCGGCGCGCAGAGCGGCTTCGTCGACCAGCTGCAAATGGCCCGCCTTAAAAAGCGCAAACTGGCTCTGAGGGACCGCATCGCGGCGATCGAGGACGTGCTGATCCCCGATATAATCGCCTGATCACAACGACTTCGCCGCAAGCCGTCCCATCGCAGGACTGCCATGGTAAACGCAGTGGCGAGCCCCCCGACCGGGGCGTAGGGTGCATCCATGCCCACACGCGACATCAACTGCGAAATTATCGAAGAACTGTATTCGCAAGCGCTCGTTCTTGCCGATGACGCGCGCACCGTGTTCGATCTGCGGCGGACCGACACCGCGGTCCAGCCCGACGATTTGACGCGCGTCGCGCTGTCGATCGAGGGGCTGCGCACGACCACGCGGTTGATGCATGTGCTTGCCTGGCTGCTCAACCAGCGGGCCTATCGCTCCGGCGAACTGTCTGCAGGCCAGCTGGCCCGCAGCGGGCGGCTGCCCGACGAGCCCCCTGCAGATGCGGACAATCTCGCGCTGCTAGAGCCCGCCACGCGGGCGCTGATCGAAGAGGGCGAGGCGCTGCATGCACGCGTTGCCCGACTCGACCGCGAATGGCGCGCAAACGCCGGCGAGCCGCCGGTGGAAGAACTGCGCGGCCGCATCACCGCGGCCTTCGCGCGCGGCTGATCAGGCCGCGGCCAGCGCCTTGGCATAGCGCGCCAGCCGCGCTTCGCGCACATCCTTCGCCATTTCGGCAGCAAAGCACCGCGTGCCGCCGCGCATCGCCGGCGCCGCGTCATCGAGCGTGGCGAACAATCCGCAGCCGACCGCTGCAAGGATCGCCGCGCCAAGCGCCGTGGTCTCGACGAAATCGGGCCGTTCGACGGGCAGGTCGAGGATATTCGCCAGGTCCTGCGCCATCCAGTCGTTGACGCTCATGCCGCCATCGATGTTGAGCCGGCACCAGGGCGCCCCATCGGCCGCAAAGGCGCTTGCCAAGTCATGCGTCTGGTGCGCCATCGCCTCGAGCGCCGCGCGCGCGATCTGCGCCCGCCCGCTGGCGAAGCTGAGCCCCGAAATCACGCCGCGCGCATCGGGCTTCCAGTGCGGAGCGCCCAGCCCGGCCAGAGCGGGCACGATCACAACCTCGCCGCTATCCTCGATCGAACGGGCCAGCTCCTCTGTTTCCGCAGCGCTGCCGATCAGCCCGAGCTGGTCGCGCAGGTACTGGACCAGACTGCCCGCAACGAAACACGACCCCTCGATCGCATAGGTCC
>LUMV01000507.1_pt1 | contig 18234 bp, 19 predicted proteins | sample 729731 | NCBI WGS metagenome assembly LUMV01 (sample SAMN03860301, study PRJNA289734) | marine metagenome | biome: seawater column; feature: ocean; material: water; isolation source: Red Sea water column Station 192 - depth 200m | place: Saudi Arabia: Red Sea | collected 2011-10-15 | depth 200 m
GAGTAAATGTACGCATGGCTCATCGTGTTGCAGTTCTAGATAAGGAATTATGCCAACCAAAAAAGTGTGGTTTAGAATGCATCAAGTATTGTCCAGTAAACAAATCTGGTGCTGACTGTATTGTACTTAATGAAGAAACAAAAAAGGCACAGATTGATGAGGATATATGTAATGGATGTGGTATTTGCGTTAAAGTTTGTCCTTTTGAAGCGATTACTATAGTTAACCTGGCTACAGAATTATCTACTGATAAAATTCATCAGTATGGACAAAACTCTTTTCGTTTGTACAAACTACCTACACCAAAGAAGGGTGAAGTTGTTGGATTATTAGGAAGAAATGGTATGGGAAAAAGTACTGTAATCAATATTTTATCAGGAAATTTGAAACCAAATCTGGGAAAATTTAACGAGCCACCAGAATGGGATGAAATTTTAAAATTTTATAGTGGGACGGAATTAAAATCACACTTTGAAAAGATCAAGGATGATCAAATCAGTGCTTCTATAAAACCACAACAGGTTTACAATATATCCCAAGTTTTTGATGGTACAGGCAAGGAACTACTTGAGAAATACGATGAGCGGGGAATGGCTAATCAATTAACAAAAACGTTAGGCTTGGAAAACTCAGTTGAGCAAAATGTAAAAGAACTTAGTGGTGGAGAATTACAAAGATTAGCAGTTGCTATCGCATCAGTAAAAGATGCAGACTTCTATTTTTTTGATGAACCATCATCATATAATGACATATACCAACGTACTGGTGTTGCAAGAGTAATTCAAAGTTTAGCAAAGATTGGAAAGAGCGTTATGGTAGTTGAACACGATTTAACACTGCTAGATTATGTAAGTGATTTAATTGAGGTGTTATATGGAGTTTCTTCTGCATATGGCATTGTATCTAATGTATTATCCACAAAAGTAGGAATCAATGTATTTCTTGATGGATATCTACCAAATGAAAATGTTAGATTTCGTGATAAAAAATTCTCATTTGACGTTTCAACAACTACAGGTGAGTTCATCGATGCAGATACTGTAATAAAATATCCAATTCTTGAAAAAAAATATTCAAATTTTTCTGTGACTATAGATGCTGGACAGGTACACAAAGGAGAAGTTTTAGGAATTTTAGGAGCAAATGCTCTTGGCAAAACAACTATGATGAAAATGATTGCAAGTGTAGAAAAACCAGATTCTGGTGTAGTGGATAAAAAAGTCAAAATTGCTTACAAGCCACAATACCTCGAGAATGATATTGACATAGATGTTGTATCAGTACTAACCAAAGCAAATGAAGGATTGATTGAAGGAAGTCAGGAAGAAGAGCAGATAGTTGATCCGTTAAAAATTAAAAAACTCTACAATAAATCACTAAAAAATTTGTCTGGAGGAGAACTTCAGAAAGTTTCAATTGTTACATGTCTTTTACAAAAAGCTGATCTTTATGCTCTAGATGAACCATCTGCATTTTTAGATGTTGAAGATAGAATAGCAGTTGCAAAATTTATTCAGAAATTTACCAGATCGTATGGAAAATCAGCTATGGTTATTGATCATGATGTACAATTATTGGACTTGGTTTCTGACTCTATGGTTATTTTTGAAGGAACATCTGGTATCAATGGTCATGCTTCATCTCCCTTACCAAAGGTAGAAGCTATGAACAAATTCCTAAAGTCTCTAGATATTACTTTCCGGAGAGATGAAAAAAGTCAAAGACCTAGGGTGAATAAGGAAAATAGTAGGTTGGACAAGACACAAAAAGCGGAATCAAATTTCTATTATTAATGTCACGAATGTTAAAAAAAACACTGGATTCGTTGCTAACTCCAAAAGAATCCGATGAACTTATTTCAGCATTTGACCAAATTGGTAGTATCATAATAGTAAGAATACCTGATTTGTTATTACCAAAGAAAAAACTAATTGGTGAAACACTTTTAGAACAAGTAAAGAACGCTCAATCTGTTTTTTATCAATCATCATCTGTTGAAGGAGAATTTCGAACTCGGGATTTAGAAATATTAGCTGGAGATGATAAAACAGAAACTGAATACAAGGAATCTGGATGTAGGTTTATTGTAGATGTTCGGAAGGCATTCTTTTCTCCAAGATTATCCTCCGAACGAACACGAATTGCTGAATTAGTAAGTGGTGGGGAGGTGATAGTTAACATGTTTGGGGGAATCGGAATGTTTTCGATCATTGCTACAAAAAAGAAAAAATGTACTGTATACAATATTGATATCAATCCTGATGCAGCAGATTTTTGCCAAAAAAATATTGCAATAAACAAACTTACCGGAAATGTAATATCAATTCATGGTGATGCCTCGGATATAATAGAAAATCAACTGAAAAACAAATCTGATAGAACACTTATGTTACTTCCTGAAAAATCAGATGAGTTTCTAAACTCGGCAATTTCAGCTACAAAAAATAATGGTATTATTCACTATTATTCACATATCCATGCAGACAAAAAGTCAGATGCGGCAAAATTATCAGAACAACATTATTTGGAAGTTACTCCAGTAAAATCTACAATATTGGGATCGAAGATAGTTAGGCCTGTAGGTCCTAGATTTTATCAAACTGTAGTTGATGTAAAAATAGAAAAATAAAGTTTAGGTATCGTCGTCCTGTATTATAGATGATGGGGACGATTTTGTTGTAGCCATCATATATCCTATCCAGGAAATCACTCCAAGTATTCCTCCAACAATCATTAAAAGTGATAATTGTAAAACAATTGGACTCCATTCTGATAGCATTAGAAGATATGAGTATAGGAAAAATGCTGATATGGCTAGAACAAATATCATAATACCTTGAGCTTTACGTCTTGACAATGGGTAAAAATTAGCCTCTAGTTATTTATTTGAATCTAGCTAGGAAAATCAATAGCCATAACATATGCATCTTCGCCATCGCGATAATATGACTTTAATCGCTGAATTATAGAAAAGCCTAATTTCTCATATAATTTTACAGCATCAGTATTACTACATCTAACTTCCAAGTATAATTCAGAGCATTGTCTTAGTTTTACCCCTTTGATTGCCTCATCTACCAGTACACTGCCAAATCCTTTTCGTCTATGTGTATCTATTACCGCAATAGATACAACGTGACCTTTTTTGACAAAGCCTAACTTTTTAAAATTTGAGAATCCATGTTCTATTTTACACATTATGTATCCCACTATTTTACCCGAGATCTCAGCAACAATGAATGCTTCTGGTAATTCTTCAAGTAAACTTTCATAAAAATAATCAGAATAATGTTCAGGCAGTGTTCTAAGATTAATCTCCATTACAGGTATAATATCGCTAAGTTCACATCTCCGAAGAATACAATCTCCTATTTGCTTCAGTATTACTTGCATATTCATAATGTTACTTGGAAATATTTAATTTTAGAGTAGAAAAGCAATTAATGGAATGTTATTGCGTGATAAATTATGAGTGATATAACAGAGGATGAAGTAATCTCAAAAGTATCTTCAATTTTTGACGTAAAAGAAATAATAACAAACACAAATGACCTACAATTCAAGATAGCAGATACTGACTTTAAAAACAAATTTGTCGATCTGGCTAGAGAATTAGAAATTAGAAATTTTGTACCACGTCTTGAAAAATCTTTTGATGGAATAGATATTTTTGTTACTAGATTACCTAAAATCAAAAGAAAATGGTTATCAAAATCATGGGTACCACGTATTCTTTTTGCAGTAACTGTTACTATGGTACTAATTGATGGTTATTTTAGAACTGATTTTGTTAACTCTCTGACTTTCATAGGTGATCCTTTTCAGATGTCAATTTTGTATGCATTCTCACTGATTGGTATTCTTGGTGTTCATGAATCAGGACATCTTATTGCGGCAAGAAAGCATAAAATTAGAACGACCTGGCCATATTTTATTCCAGGAGTACCAGTATTTGGAATACCTACATTTGGTGCATTAATCCAATCAAGGGGTCTTACAATAAATCGAGACATCTTGTTTGATGTGGCAATTGCTGGACCAATTGCTGGTTTGGTTATAGCTGTCATTGTTTGTATTTTTGGTGCATATACATCACCAGAAATTAGTAATGAACTAGCTGATGAATTATTCAAGGACTCCCAATTAATGAAAATGAATTTACCTATACTGATGTCAGTTTCGCTTGATATTTTTGATAAGGGTGGTGAAAACACAGAAGTGATTATGTCTCCAATTATGTTTGCTGCATGGTTAGGTTTTCTTATTACATTTTTGAACTTATTACCGGCATGGCAGTTAGATGGTGGTCATATGGCAAGAGCTCTCTTTGGAAAAAAATGGCATCAGTATGCTACATATGCTAGTATGGGTGTTCTTGTTGCTTTAGGATACTGGTTTATGGCATTGTTTATCCTATTACTTAGTACAAGAAGTCAAGACGCAAAACCACTTGATGATATTTCTCCTCTAACTAAAAACAGAAAAAGAATGTTTATCGTTGTTGCAATTCTTGGAGTTTTATGTGCACCATTACCATCAGGTATTTTGCCTTAAAAGAGTCCGAGCTCCATCAGTAATTATCTCAACTTTTTGTTTTTGACCATGGTTTTTCAGTATATACTCCATTACCTGTTTAATTCCATTAAAGGGAATCATATTCAGTTTTTTTGAATAGTGTGTTGGAAGTATGGATAACAAACCAAATTGAAACTTCTTTTGCATTTCGCTAATGTATAGAAGATTCTCCATACCGTCTATATATTGAGAAGATTTTTTCAAATGCTCTATGTCAGTTCCCCCATCTATCACACTTTGAACACTATCTGAACCAATACCAAATTTACATTCTGCCACTAATATTCCAAGACCATCATTCTTTATTGCATCAGAACAATTCCAGAGAGATGACAAAGATTTACCCAATGTATTATTACTAGACTCCTTTCCAGTACTTACGATCATGACTTTATGTTTTCCAACATCCTTTGTTGCATCGACTCCAAATGATTTTGATATGGATGATGTTGACGATGGGTGCCCAACTGATAAATCATGAATGCCCTTTGAATTTGACGTGATCTCTATTCCAAGTATATCAAATTTGTCGGCAAAGTTATTTGCAATTTGAAAATTTTCTACATTCTGACCTGGTGATGGCAAATTACCTTTTCTTTTTTCATATGCTGAAAGCATTAGTTCTCCACCAAATTTTTTTAATAATCTTGTAGCGATGGTTTCATAACCAAATAATCCATCAAATTCCATCTCACCAACAAAAACCAACTTTGAGCTGGATTCTTCCATATTGGAAAATTCAGATATAGAATCATGTCCTGGGAAATAGTTTTTTATTTCATTCACTGTTTTTTTATCAGCCAGTATTGATGGTTTAGGAATTGATTTTTCTTCATATCTTTCAAGTATAATTGATAATGTTTTTCTTACCGATTCTGATGTGTTAAGAACCACAAATTCTGTTGGTTTTGATATATCCAATGATTCGAGTTTTGACTTAATTTCAGTGTCTGAGAGAATTTCCCCATCTGCATCTATTTTTTGCTCAAGATTTTCTGCCTTTATATCTAAAACAACATCTGTTGGGCCATAATTTAACCAGATTTCAGGCATGATTTAGTCAAAACACAAACCAAAATAAATCCAGTTAAGTTAGATTTTGTATGGAGTTTGTAAAAGAGTTTGCAACATTCTTGTACAAAAATGACATAATTAAGTTTGGAAATTTTACGCTTGCTAGTGGAAAGGATAGTTCATACTATATTGATCTGAGACTGGTTCCAAGTTTTCCCCATCAATTTAGAAAAATGATAAAAAATCTTCAAAATTTAATCATTGAAAAAACGGGTTTGGATAATTTTGATAGTTTGGCCTCTGTTCCAACAGGTGGGCTAGTAATAACATCAGCACTTGCAATTGAAATTGTTAAACCACTAATTTATGTTCGAAATAAGCCAAAAGAGCATGGTACGACAAAATCGATTGAAGGTAAAATAGAATCTGGGATGAAAGTGGTAGTGGTGGATGATGTTATGACTACTGGTATCTCCGTCTTAAATGGAATAAAGCAGCTTAAAGAATCAGGTTTATCGATTTCAAGTGTATTTGTTATTATAAACAGATTAGAGGGCGCTGACAAATCATTGAATGACATAGGGGTACAAGTACATCAACTAACCGATATATTGGAAATCACTAATATTCTATTTCAAGAGAAATTAATTTCTAAAGAGATTTTTGAAAAAGTGAAAGAACAGATTAACCAGAATTAGGCGTTATACAACATAAGATCTTTTTCTTCCAAAAGTGCATGTATGTTACAGAAGCAAATAACAGTAATACAGTTTTTGGGTTTACCATCCTATGTATAAGTCCAGGAAATTGTTCAGGTTCATACATACTACGTGGTAATTTTCTTGCAGCCTGCTCAAGATGAATTTTTCCACCTAAACTACCAGATGCAACTATATTTTGAACTGTAATGACTGCATCTTTTTTTATTTTGATCTTACCCTTACGAAGTTTTTGTACAACTGTACGAACAGCCTTTATTGACATATCTTCTGACTTTCCACCAGTACAAACCATTTTTCCTGAACGGAAAATCAAAGTTGCTGTTTTAGGTGATGCTAATCTAAATACCAAACCTGGAAATTGGTCAGGATGCCATTCTGTATCTGGAAATTTTTTAGTAACATCAGCAAGATCGATTGTTTGGTCAACTGATGCAGAAGCTACAACATTTTCAATACTTACAATTGGTTTTGTCTGCGTCATAATTTGGCTATATAAATAGGTCTTATATACTACACTAAAGATTTTGGCGGCTCAGACAAATGCCTTCACATCATTTTTCAGATATAACTCTGATTCTTCATTGCAGCCAGTGAAATCACTATTGTCTCTGATTTAAAATTAATTGAAGTGGGCCTGATGGGCTTCGATCCCGTGGCTCCCCGATTATGAGTCGGGTACTCTACCAAGCTGAGTTACAGGCCCCACGCAACAAAATATTTTGTCAGTAAAAAATGTTATAGGATCTAACAGTACTCCTCGTAACAGCTGTCTAATAACAAGTTTTGACAAGTTACAGAGCTCTCGGCAGCACTGATTATTTCATTCTCATTTGAAGCAAGTGAATTAACTAGCCTTTCCCATGATGCAGCATGTCTAATATCAGCTTCCATATGTTCCTTGAAGTATTTGGTTACATCTTCACTTGTTAAACCATAAAATTCTGCTAGTCCTTCCAGTTTAATTTGGCTTATTTTTGGTATTTCTTTTTCAAATGAATACATTGCAGCTGCTCCACTTTCCAATGTTCCCATTAGTTGATGCATTCCAGATATAGCATGATTTGTTTTATACAATCCATCATAATTTAACAAGTCATTACGAGAAACACCTAATGCACTAGCAAATCTTTCCCACATACCAATATGAGAAAATTCTTCCTGTTGATGAAAATCTAATTCGTCATACAAATTTTTTGGTACATGATCCATTAGTTGGGTCATAAATATTGGAACGGCTTTTACTAACTGGTAATACTCCTTAGAATATCCTGTTAGAGCCTCGCGTGTTAACTTTCCATCAGACCAAGCTTGATAGAATGGGTGATTTAACAAACTACGTTCTTCTATAATGCGATCAATTTTTTGAATTAAGGAACTCATAATTTTAGCCAATTTTAGTGATAAAAAAATCTTTGTAGCTGCAAAAGAATTTTATGGATTGGAGTAACGATCGGTTTTATGCTCCTGTAGTGTAGTCCGGTCAAGCATTTAGGCCTTTCACGCCTGAGACTCGGGTTCGAATCCCGACGGGAGCATTCACGTTAATATATTTCTCATGGACATTGCAGATTGAAAGTTTTGGAAAGAAAGAATTTGGAGATCAATCCGCTACTTGAAAAATATGGTGAATATATTAAAAAAATTGATGGTGCGTTAGATTCAGAATTAGAATTATACACAGAATCTGAATTCAAGGATCCTCTAAAATATGCATTGGCTGGTGGTAAGCGAATTAGACCAACAATACTTCTTATGGCAGCGGAATGTATGGGTGAGATAGATGATAATATTCTAGCTGCTGCTTGTGCAATTGAATTTCTTCATACTGAATCAGTTATTCATGATGACATAATAGATAATGAAACAATGCGTAGGCAAAAGGATCCATTTCACATAAAATATGGATATAATACTAGCGTTCTGACTGGTGATTTTGTTCTAGGATTAATTCTGAATATTGCATCAAGAATCAATAATCCGAGAGTAACAAAAAATCTTGCTACCACTGCGATGATGATGAGTGAGGGCGAAATAATTGAGGGTAGGTTAGAGACAAGTGAGGATGTAACTTTTGATGATTATCTTAAGGTGATAGAATACAAAACCGCTATAGCTTTTGAAACTGCATCAAGATTGGGTGCAATAATTTCAGGAGCTACTGAAGAAGAGATTGAATATTTAGCTGATTATGGTAAAAACATAGGAATTGCATATCAGATTAGAGATGATTTACACGACTGGAAGAATGAAGATAAGTTGTTTAATTTACTAATTAAGAAAAGCTCAGACCCTAGAGATATTTTCAACAAAATGGAAGAATTACTTAAAAAATACTCAGACAGGGCTGTGTTTAGCATTAGAAAAGTAAAGGATTCTCAAGCCAAAGATAATTTAGAAAACTTGGTTAGATTTACTAGAACTACGGCATAAGTCCTGCATTAATTGCCGGAGTAGCAAATTCTGTAAATTGTATTATAGGTTCTGGGTAGACACCTATAGTTACCATAAATATTATTGAAAATATCATTATGGCTATAATTGATTTTGGTTCTTTGATTCTCTTTTCTTTTTCACCCTCAAAGTACATCTTACGTATTATCCAACCATAGTAAGCCAAAGACAACGCGCTATTTAGAACTCCGGCAATGGCAAGCCAAGGACCCCACCATACTACTGTACCAGCATCAATTGCAGCACCAAACAACATCAGCTTACTCCAAAATCCACTCAGTGGTGGAACACCAGCTAATGCAAGCAAAGAGATTACTAATCCTAAAGATGTTATAGGCATACGTCTTGCAAGACCTTTTAGTTTTTCAACATGTGTAACAGCTAATGCAGTTACAAGTCCAGCAACTGCAATGAATGCTGCACCTTTCATTACAGCATGGTTTAGGATATGAAATAGAGATCCTTGTAAACCAATACCAGAAAATGGTGCAATAGACAAACCAATCAGGATATATCCTGCATGTCCAATGCTAGAATAAGCCAACATACGAGCAAGATTTTTCTGCATGACAGCCGCAATGTTGCCAACTGTCATCGTCATTACAGCAATAATACCTAAAGCGAGAGTCCAATCAAGACTTAATGCAACAGAACCCATTACTACGACCCTCAAAGCAGCGGCAAATCCCGCCTTTTTAGTACCAGCGGCAAGTAGTGTAGCAATCGTAGGTGGTGCTCCCTCATACGTGTCTGGTAACCACATATGGAATGGAACCAAACCCATCTTGAATCCAAATCCAGCTATAAACATGCCTACCGCCAAAAGTCCAATTGGAATCATATTCGCGTCAAGGACCATAAAGCCTTGAATCACTTCGCCTATGTTTGTAGAACCAGTAATGCCATAAGCTAAAGATATACCATAAATTATAATTGCAGATGCAAGTGCACCAAACAAAAAGTACTTTATCGCTGCCTCGTTAGATATCGGATCCTTTTTCAAAAATCCTACTAGTACGTACGTTGGAATGCTCATTAATTCCCAGGCAACAAAAAGCATTACAAGGTCTGTAGCATATGCCACAAGCACCATTCCTATCGCAGAAAGTAGAATTAGTGAAAAGTAGATTGATGGGTTAGCTTTGTTTTTCATGTAATTGAACGAGCCAACAGTTGTGAATATTGCAACAATCAGCATAGCAATTGCAAACAACGAACCAAATGCATCATCAACTAGTACATCCTGTGAAAAAATAGCCGCAGGCGCTACATGATCAAGTGCGAGTTGATAGAGAACGTATCCAATTGCAGCAAATAGTGCAATGAGAGTCGCTATGCCATAAGATATCATCGAGCCTCTTTCTTTCAGCGCAATGTTGATCACTGGTAGGGCAACGCCAACACCACCAAGAATTGCAAGAATGATTATTGGGGTTGATGTTAGTTCGATCATTTCATATCACCTATATCAATAATATCAGAACTACAAACAGAAGTCCTGCTCCAAATACGTAAAGATATGATTGTGGTACACCAGTCTGAGTTCCTTGAACCACCTTTGCACCCCAACCTACTGCACGTTCTAATCCAACATTCATGCCAGTATCAATTGCGGTCTTCTCAAAGTATCTCCATAATGCTCTAGATGCCCACAAAGGTGCAATTACAAAGCTCCAATAAATTAAGGCATTAAGATACCATCTGTTTAGGATAACTTTGTGTAAAGCGTAAAAGAAAATATTTGAATTGATAAACTTGGCAGGATCTACCCATCTTCCAATGTAGAAAATGTAACCTAGTCCAAATCCTGTTGCAAATGCAACCAATGATGAACCTAATGCAATTGGGTTTAGTCCCGAAAGGAATCCAGGCAAAACAGAATCCTCTCCAATATAGTGAGATGAGTGAATTCCAAATGAGTGGTCTAGGTACTCCTCAAATAGATGGTGTAGATTCTCTTCAGCTGATAATCCAATTATTCCAATTCCAATCGTTAGCACCGCAAGAATTCCATATGGAATCCACATGGAACGTGGAGCCTCATGAATATGATGACCTTCACTCTCCATCTTTTCAATATGCTTGCTCTCTTTACCAAAGAATACCATACCCATCATCCTTGTGGTATAGAATGCCGTAATGACAGCAGTCAAAACAGCTATGATGAAAATTGGTAGCGCCCATTCATTTCCTGATTCATAAACAGCTGCAAAAATTGCATCTTTGCTCCAGAATCCTGTGGTGATAAATGGAGCTCCCATTAGTGCAAGGCCTGCAGCCCACATGAACGCGTATGTCTTCCGCATCTTTTTGCGCAAACCTCCCATATCAGTCATAAACCGTGAACCAACAACATGCAACAACGAACCAGCAGCCATGAATAATGAAGCCTTAAACATTGCATGGGAGATCATATGGAAGAACCCGGCAGTGTAACCATCAACAAATTGTTGTGATAATCCAGCAATTCCAAGTGCCATCATCATGTAACCAATTTGTGAGCCGGTAGAATATGCAAGGACCTTTTTAATCTCTGGATTTACCATTCCTTGAGTTGCTAACAAAAGTGCAGTTATTGCGCCAACCCAGGCAATAATCTCAAAGAACTGATCTGCCAAAATTCCGGCAGCGCCAAGTGCAAAGAACAATGGTCCGAGTCTTGCAACCAAGAAAACACCAGCCTTTACCATTGTGGCTGCATGTATAAGAGCTGAAACGGCAGTTGGACCTGTCATAGCCTCCAAGAGCCATTCATTAAGTGGGAATTGTGCTGATTTACCAACTGCACCACCAAAAAGCAATACCGCTGCCGGTATAAGCAGACTTTCTGCTGACATATTAACTGCCCATGATGTATCAGCAAGTAATTCCTTAAAGCCAAACGTTCCAGCGAATGCAAAGATCATAAACATGCCAGCAAGCATCATAACATCTCCTACCTTGGTCATGATGAATGCCTTCATTCCAGAGTGTGTTGGTGAATAGTATTCCATTATACCAAGTGCAGTTCTGCCTTCCTTACCGACATGAGCTTGCGCTTTATCACGATACCAAAAGCTGATCAGAGCGTAAGATGCTAACCCTACTCCTTCCCAACCAAAGAATAGCTGAAGTAAATTATCAGATAATACTATGAGTTGCATTGAACCAATGAAGAACATCATCCAGAACCAGAATCGAACAATATCCTTGTCGCCTTTCATGTATCCAGTACTGTAACACATGATCAGGAAGGAAATCCATCCTACAACGTTTGCCATGATTATCGAAAGCGGGTCAGCTAAAACTCCAGCCTTTAAACCAATAGCAGAGATCCAGTCAACTTGAGAATGAATCTCATGTCCTTCTAGTGCCATTGGGAAAAGAACCGCTGCTGAAATAGCACTCATTGCAGCAAATCCAACAGCTACTCTACCAGTTGAAATTTTTGAAAACTTTCCAACCGCAGGAATAATTAGGGCAGCAATAAACGGAAGAATCCATATCAACCATGCATACATTGCCTCGCCTTCAGTTGCCATAACTTCTGTAGCCATTTTTTATCCTCCTAAAACCCCCTGCATGTATGGCATGATTTTTGATAAGAAAATATCAGGATAAATTCCAAGCACGATTGTAAATCCGGCAAGTACCATCATTGGTGAAAGCATATACCAACTGCCTTCTTTTACTTTGGAAAAATTTTCAGGTAGTTTTCCAAAAAAGACTCTCTTTAGCATCCAAAGCATGTATGACATTGTAAGTACTGTGGCTACCAATCCAAGTGCAAACATTAAGGATCTAACATCATTTCCTTCTTCCAGTGCAGTTTCTAATACGCCGTAAAACAACATCCATTCTCCCATAAATCCACTGGTTGGTGGTACACCCATAATTGTGAGAGCGCCAATAACAGCACATACTGCAGTAATCGGTAGTTTACTTCCAAGTCCGCCTAGTTTTGAAAGACTTCGTGTACCTACCTGTACAATTAGTATGCCAGCTGACATGAAGAGCAAGCCCTTGCCAAGTGCGTGGGAAACATACATCATTTCTGCACCAGCCAGACCAAGAGTTGAGATCGAACCAATTCCAAACAGAAGATAACCCATTTGGCTTATGCTGGAATATGCGAAGACTCGTTTGATATCATCTTGCATTAATGCCATTGCACCACCATAGAACATTGTAGCAACACCCCATATGGTGATCCAAATTGACAAATCAGCATACGTTTGTGGCAAAAACTCAACAATTAGCCTGAATAGTGCATATGCACCAATACCGATCATTGCGGGAGAAAGTAAAGCACTGATAGGTGTTGGCGCAGAACCATGAGCATAGGGCAACCAAATATGGAACCCAAATGCAGCAAGTTTTACACCCAAACCAATTATGATTGCTACTGCTGCAGCTACCACAACATCAGACGGTATGTCAGCCTCGTTAATGTCGGCAAAGTCAAAGCTTCCAACATTAAGACCTATAGCTAATAATCCTAAGAGTAGAATAACTGCTCCAACATGTGTCCAAAAGAAGAACATGAGTGCAATTCTACGCCTTGGGTGATCACCCCAAAAGCCAACCAAAAGGAATGCTGGTATTAACATGACTTCGAAGAATATGTAAAATTCAATCAGATTGGTAGCAAGTACTGTTCCAAGCATTCCCATTGAAAAAACTAGAAATAGTGAATAGTAGACGCCGGACTGTCTGTTGACAAATTTTTCTTCAGATAGTGATTCTAAGGTTGTTCCATCACTTTGATAGACAGTTTTTGGTGCTTGCTCTTTGAAAAACTCCTGAAATTTGTGGAGCATGTAAGGCTTGGAGTATAACGCAAGTATTGTAGATCATTATTGCAAATGGAGCTGCCAGACCATCAAGAAGAAATCCAAATTCTCCAAAGAGTTCAGTCCAAGGATAATGCTCTTCGTACGTACCATCAATAGATGCAGTGATAACTAGAATGGTACAATAAAGCAATAATCCAAATGTAAACCAGGTGGCAGCGGTATGACCAACCCTCCTACCAATAATATATGCTAGTGGAGACAGTAGGAGGGGCAGGAAGACTGCCTGAAGTAATGCGTACTCCATTATCCCTTCAAACTCCTAAAGTCAGCTACATCGATGTTCTTGTACATTCTATATGCTACAATGATAAGTGCAAGTCCAACAGCAACCTCCGCAGCTGCTATTGCAATGGAAAATAGTGCGAATGTTTGCCCACCACTATGTGGTAAGAATCTTGCAAATGCAACCAGATTTAGGTTTGCTGCATTTATGACAATCTCAACTGCAAATAACATACGAATGAAATTTCGCTTTACAGCTAAACCATAAATACCAATTGCCAAAAGTGCAACAGATACAATTACAAAATCAATCAGTTCGTTGCTCATCTTCTACCTCATCTTCTACCTCATCATGTCTTCGTGCCAGAATCATGGCACCAGTAACTGAACCTGCCAAAACAAGCGCCATAGCAACCAATGCAGGCCAATAATATATCAGAAAGTCTTCACCGATTTCTCTGTAATCAATTGCCGGTTCATCAGTGGTTATAGAAGATAGACCTGAATTGAATACTACAGCACCCAAGGAGATCATGACTATTAGCATGAGACCTATTCCTGCATACCTGCGTTTTGTATCCTCTTTCTTCTGAAAGATTAATTCTCTCTTTACCAGCATAATAGTGAACAAAATTAGTACAGCGATAGAACCAACATACACAGCAATCTGGAATAACGCAACAAACGGTGAATCCAATAAAATGAAGAATCCAGCAATGCCACCTAACGTACCCATTAAAGCTATTCCACCATAAACTAGTGAACGCATTTCAAGTGCGGCTATGGCAGAAACGATAGTTAAAACTGCGATGCCAAGGAAAAGTGTATCAACCATGTTTAGCACCCTTTTCATCAATCTGAATTTCTACGTCCTGATCAATTTGCGGTTTCACTTGTAATTGTGCAGGAGTGTAGATTAAACCCTCCTTAGTAAATGAAGACAACTCATAATCATTTGTCATGTACAAAGCGTAGAAAGGACATGCATCAACACAAAGTCCACAAAAGACGCACTTACCATAATCTATCTGAGGCATTATCGACTTTTTGTTATGCTTCCATTCCTCTTCCACTTTTGGCATGGCTATAGCTTCTGCAATTTCTTCGCAAGCAATAGAACAAAGTTGGCATCCAGTACATTTGTCATGGAAAAGTATGTGTCGTCCTTTGTATCCTGCTATACCTACACCGCTTTCAGGATCAAACTGATAGCCATCTCCCACAAACTTTAGTTTTTGCTCTGGATATCTAAAGGTGAAACGCTTAGTTGCAATATGTCTAACACCAGAATTAAGTGCTTTAATTATTCCAGATGCTGTTCCCATTTACAGTATACCCTCCGGTCCAATAATTCCACCATAAACCAAAGCCAATGCAATGAATATGTTGATGAAAGCTAATACAATTAATTTGTACCAACCAATCTGTAACAATAAATCAATTCTAATACGTGGGAAAACTCCTCTTGGGATGAGTATAACTAAGATTACTCCAACAGTTTTGATTACAAACCAAATTAATCCATTGAGCATCTCCTGTGAGAATAATAGCCCGCCTTCAATTTCTAAGGTAAGTGCATCTGGTACTAGAACAACTCCATCAGTGATAACCTCTGCAATTGGTTCCATTGGATAAAACCAAGGACCATTCCATCCACCTAGGAATAATACAACAAAGAGTGCTGCAAATGCATAAAGCTTAAGATAAGAACCAAGTTGGACAAGACCATACATCATTCCAGAAAATTCAGTTAACCAACCAGCTACGATTTCACTTTCCGCCTCAGGCAGATCAAATGGAATTCTTTCAAGCTCTGCTAGAATTGTTATGAAAAATACAATTGCCCCGATTGGCATGAAGATGATCCATGGAAAGTTGGCTTGACTCTCAACAATCTCCATTAAATTTAGAGTTCCCGTAAGCATTACAATTCCCAAAAGTGAAAGAATTAACGGAATTTCAAATGAAACCATTTGATAAAGAGCCCTAATTCCACCGATGAATGGGAACTTACTATTGGCAGACCATGCTGATACAATAGTGATTATTGGGAAAAATCCTATTACTGCAAAGACTGCTAACAGACCTAAATCGATATCAGCTACAACCCATCCAGGTGCAACAGGTATCAGTGCAACAAATGCACCAGCGGTTGCAGCAAAGAGTACAGGAGCCGCCCAGAAAAGAGGTTTGTCAGCTTTTGCTGGAATTATTATTTCCTTGGAAAGTAATTTTAGACCATCGCCTACAAGTTGTAGAAGACCCTCTACTTTTCCACAATAAAATGGTCCCACTCTCAGCTGTAGTTTTGCTAACAACTTTCTTTCTACAAATATAACTCCCCCTGCAATAGCAGCAGCAAATCCAAATCCAGGAAATGCTGCAACCTTGAAGAAGTCAGTTTGCATGAAAGATTTCACTAGAGGTAATGCCCTTTCAGGATGTGTCATCGCATCTAATACTCTAAACGGATTCCAAATCTCTCCATCAATTATGGGAAAATCTATGTAGATCAGAACAATTTGAACAACTGGTATTCCAACCAGAGTTAATATGACAATTATCCAAAAGATGTTGTCGGTAATACCTTTGATAAGGTAACCAAGTCTAAACTTGGGTGCAATTACCGACATTACCTATCTGCCTCCACTGGCCAATAGTTCAAGCTCCAGTAAACAGGTGGAAGGTTTCCAAGCTTTTCACCTGTAAGTAAATGTGGCATAGCGATCAAATTTCTAAATGAAGGAACACTGATCTTTAATCTATATGGTTGAGGGTTATTTCTTGAAACAATATGCATACCAAGACTTCCTCTGCCTGACTCGACTCTACGATAAACTTCCGTATCTCCGGCTTTTGGTTTTGGTTTTAGTTTTACTCTAACTGATCCAGATTTTGGCATTTTTTGAAGTGCATCTCTGATTATCCTACAACTCTCAAGCATGTCAAGCCAAGGAATTTTAGAACGTGCGTAAGAGTCTCCTTCTTTAAGTACGTTAGTTTGAAAGTCTAACTCCTCATAAACATCATATGGTTCCTTCTTCCTGATGTCAAAGTCTACACCACTTGCACGTAAAACAGAGCCAGTTGTGCCAAGCTTAATGGCATCTTCTCTTGACAAAACACCTGTATCTTTAGTTCGTGAAATCAATATTGGATTATCGTAAAAAACATCAGCATATTCTTTGAGTCTTTTCTCAAAATAATTTACTTGTCTCAAACACACATCCTCAAAGTTAGCAGGGACATCATTTCTCACTCCACCAGGAACAAAATAGGCATGGGTAACACGTGCTCCAGTCATTTTATCTAATAGATCAATCATGAGTTCACGGTCACCGACAGGCCACATGAACATCGTAGAATGACCAAGGAAAATACCATAAATGGCAAGCCAATATTGTATGTACACACAGCGGTTGAGCTCAGCAGCAATTACTCTGATATACTTGGCCCGTTCCGAAACTTCTATTCCTAGTAATTCTTCAACTCCAAGACAGTATGGATAGAGAATGTTACATGAATCATGAATGACTGGTCTTTCTAGGTGAGGAATGTTTGTTATGTAATTTCTATACTCAGCCATCTTTTCTTCTCCCCTATGCACATAACCAGGATCTGGATCACAATGAACAATATAATCACCATCAACTTTTATGATAATTCGCATGTGACCGGAACCAGGATGTTGAGGACCAACATTTAGTGTCATTATTCTATCATCTACTTTCTCTAATTGAAGACCTGGCAACACTTTCGTATCTTTTGGATATACTTGTCCGCTCATTTTTTATCTACCCTTAATCGCAAAGTCTTTTCTTAATGGCGGTATGTCTGCCCAATCTTCGGGTAACAATAGACGTCGATTATCTGGATTACCATCAAAATAAACTCCCAACATTTCAAAACATTCTCTTTCATGAAATGAAACACTTGGGAAAACATCACGTAAACTTGGAAGTTTTGTACTATCATTTCCAGGGTTTGGGTTGTCTTCACGTGGTGTTCGCGTAGCTAATGCAAGAATTTTTTTCTCAAGTGATTGATTAGTGTAAGAACCTAGATGATATACAACTTCAATTTGTTTGTCTTCCGGATAATCAACTCCACTTACTGATTCTGCATGATCAAAATTAAGTTCGTCACGAATAAAAGATGCAACGTCAATGATCTCTTCCTTTTTTACATTTACACGAATTCGGTCTGGTTTAACATATACAATCTCAACATTTGAAAACTTTTTTGATATTGCATCAGATAATGATTTATCAGAATCAGAAACCAGTGCCGAGTCATCAGACTTTTCTATCTCTGTGCTATCGGTAGAGCTCAACTTGATCACTACCTTGGTTTCATCCGTTTAATTTTCTCTTGAAGTAACATGCACCCTTGAATCAAAGTTTCAGGTCTTGGAG
>LUMV01000770.1_pt1 | contig 18223 bp, 16 predicted proteins | sample 729731 | NCBI WGS metagenome assembly LUMV01 (sample SAMN03860301, study PRJNA289734) | marine metagenome | biome: seawater column; feature: ocean; material: water; isolation source: Red Sea water column Station 192 - depth 200m | place: Saudi Arabia: Red Sea | collected 2011-10-15 | depth 200 m
GCCGAAGGCCGCGGCAACGGTCAGCGAGCGCTTCGCGAGCGCGGTGTAACGGCCGCGGAGCAGATACCAGGCCGAAATGCCGAGAACGAAGACCGAGGCGGTGACATAGCCGGCGCTGACCGTGTGGACGAACTTCGCCTGCGCGACGGGGTTGAACAGCACCGAATAAAAGTCGACGACTTCCATGCGCATCGTGTCGGGATTGAAGCGCGACCCGACCGGATTCTGCATCCAGCCATTGGCGATCAGGATCCAGAGCGCCGACAGGTTGGACCCCAGCGCGACGAGGAAGGTGACGAGGAGATGGAGTTGCTTGGACAATTTGTCCCAGCCGAAGAACATCAGCCCGACGAAGGTCGCCTCGAGGAAAAAGGCCATCAGCCCTTCGATCGCGAGCGGCGCGCCGAAGATGTCGCCGACATAGTGCGAATAATAGGACCAGTTCATCCCGAATTCGAACTCCATCGTCAGGCCGGTCGCGACCCCGAGGACGAAGTTGATCCCGAACAGGCGGGCCCAGAAACGCGTGATGGTACGCCAGATTTCCCTTTCGGTGATGACATAGATGCTCTCCATGATCACCAGCATGAAGGAAAGCCCCAGCGTCAGCGGAACGAAGAGGAAATGGTACATCGCCGTAAGGGCGAATTGCAGGCGGGATAGTTCGACTACGGCCAGGTCCATGGCGCCACTCCTGAACAGCGACTCGGCGGGGTGCCGCACGGCTTGCGGCATCGTCATTTAATGAATATGGGAATGTGTGAATATTAGAAAAATGTCAAGTAGAGATAACGCCACATCTGCAGCTCCCGCCGCCAGCCGCGGTGCCTTGGCCGCTTGGCTTGGCGATGCCGTGGCCGCGGTGCTCTTCGCGCTCGCGCTCGCGCAATTGCTGGCGCTCCACGTCGCGCGTGACCTTCGCGGCGGCGGAGGGGGCGACGCGGGCTTCGGCATTGCGGGCTGGGCGTGGATGCTGCTGCTGGTTGGCGCGGCGCTGGCACGCGGCGCTTTGCAGGGCGGCGCCTTTGCGATCGGCCTGCGCCACGCCGCGCGCTTTGCCGCCGAGCTGCGCGCGCGCGTCGCGCCGGCGCTGATGGTGAGCGCGGCGGGGCGCGGACGCCTGATTGGTGAAGATGCCGAACTGGCGGTAACCGCGATCGACCGCATCGAGCCCTATGTTGCGCGTTTCCTGCCGCTGCGCCGTGCCGCGATGCTTTCCCCGCTGCTGATCGCGCTGGCGGCGCTGCCCGCAAGCAGCGTCGCCGCGGCGATCCTGTTCGGCACGCTGCTGCCCTTCGCGATCGGCATGGCGCTCGCCGGCAGCGCCGCGGCGCGGGCGAGCGAGGCGCAGCTGGGCGCGCTGTCGCGGCTCGGCGGCTTGTTCGTCGACCGGGTTCGCGCGCTGCCGCTGATCCTCTCCTATGGCGCCGAGGATCGCGTTACGCGGCAGATCGGCGGGGCGGCGCGCGATCTGGCGGAACGGACGCTGGGCGTGCTGCGCATCGCCTTTGCATCGAGCGCGATCCTCGAATTTTTCAGCGCGCTCGCGGTCGCGCTCGTCGCGGTTTATTGCGGCTTTTCGCTGCTCGGCCTGCTGCCCTTTCGCGCGCCCGAAAGCCTCGACTTCGCCGAAGCCTTTTACGTTCTTGCGCTCGCGCCCGAATTTTATCTCGGCATGCGCCGTTTGGCCGCCGCCTATCACGACAAGCAGCAAGGCGAAGCGGCGCTGGCGGCGCTTGCCGCCGCGGAGGTAGCGATCGCCGATCACGCAGTCGCACCGCCGTTACCCGGCGCACCGGCGGCTCTTGTCGCGGGCAAGACCAGCCTCCTTCGCGCGCTCATCGGGCAGGTGCCCGTGGAGTCGGGCCGCCTTTACGCCGACGATGCCGCGATCGACCCGCGCGCGCTTGCTCCGCTGTGTGGCTGGGCAGGGCAGCGGCCCTTGCTGTTGCCCGGCAGCCTGCGCACCAACCTGCTCGTTGGAGGGTCGAATGTGGGCGACGCCGCGATCATCGCCAAGCTCGACGCGCTTGGCCTTGCATCGCTGATCGCCGCACGCGGCGGTGGGATCGACTGGGTTGTCGACGACCGCGGCAGCGGCCTGTCGGGTGGCGAGCGGCGGCGGATCGGTCTGGCGCGCGCGCTCCTGTCGGCGCGCCCGCTGCTGCTGCTCGACGAGCCGACCGCCGACCTCGACGCCGCGAGCGCTGCGCGCGTCGTCGTGGTGTTACAGGCCGCTGCGATGACCCGGACGGTCATTGCCGCAACGCATGATCCGGCGCTGATCGCCTTGGCGGATAGCGTGGTCGAAATCGGATGATTGAGGCGTTGCTCCGATCCGCGCGCGCGGGCCAGCGCCGCGCGGTGCTGCTGGGCATGGCGGCCGCTGCGGTCGCTGCGCTGTCGGCGATCGGCCTGCTCGCAGTGTCGGGCTGGTTCCTGACCGGCGCGGCAATTGCCGGCCTTACCGGCGCCGCGGCGGTCAAGGCGTTCAATTATCTGGTGCCCAGCGCCGCCATCCGCGGGCTGGCGATCCTGCGGACGCTGTCGCGCTATGGCGAGCGGCTGTTCAGCCATCAGGCGATGCTGTTCGCTCTCGCCGAGGTGCGCGCCGCCCTGTTCGCGCGGCTGATCGCGGCGCCGCCGGCGACGGCGCTGCTCCATAATCGCGGCGATGTTGCGGCGCGGCTGGGCGGCGATGTCGAAACGCTGGAGGAGGCGCTGCTGCGCACCACGCTGGTGCCGTCGGGCATTGCGACGCTGGCGGGGACGATGCTGCTGATGGCGCTCGCGGGCTGGGCCGCTGCAGCGGCCTTGCTGGGCGCCGCGGGGGCAAGTTTCGCAGTCGCGCGCCGGATCGGGCGCGACCGGATCGCCCCGGCGCTCGACGCCGAAAGCGCAGCGCTCGGTGCGCTCAAGCGATGCTATGTCGAACTGGCGGCCGGGGGCGACGATATCGCGGTCTATGGGCTTGCCGCCGGCGTGCGCGCGGCAATCGCGGCGGCCGAAGCGCCGCTCCACCGCGCCCGCGCCGCGATAGCCGACGCCGACACGATCCTGTCGATCGTCCATTGGGGCCTGACCGGCGCGGCGGTTGCCGCAATTGTCGCGCTGTCGCCCGCGAGTGCGCCGGTTATTGCGCTCGCTGCGCTTGCGGCGACCGCCGCGATGGAGATCGTCGGCGGCCTCGCCCGGCTCGACATTCAACGCTGGAAGAGCCGCGGCGCGCGCGCGCGGCTCGATGCGATGTTTCCGGACGCCGCCGCCCCGGCGAGCGACGGCGCGCCGGCGCAGCCGATCGTCGAACTGGCGGTCGCGGGCGCCCTGCACCGCATTGTTCCGGGCGACCGCGTTCTGCTCGCCGGGCGGTCGGGGAGCGGCAAGACGCGGCTGCTCGAAACGCTGACGGGGCTGCGCGACGATGCGCCCGAAGATGTGCGGATCGGCGGATTGCATGCGGCAGGCTTGCCGCTCGCGGCGCGGCGGTCGCTGTTCGCGCTCGCGGCGCAGGATGCGGCGATGATTGCGGGCAGTGTGGCCGACAATCTGTCGCTCGCACGGCCGGGCATCACGCGCGACGAGATGCAGGCGGCGCTGACCGTTGCCTGCCTTGACGATGTCGTTGCGCAATTGCCCGGTGGGCTCGACTGCTGGCTGGGCGACGACGGCGCGCGGCTGTCGGGCGGACAGCGCAAACGGCTGTCGCTGGCGCGAGCGCTGCTGGCGCAGCGGCCGTTCCTGCTGCTCGACGAACCGAGCGAAGGGCTGGACGGCGCGACCGAAGCGCGGCTGATCGCGCGGCTGACCGACTGGTTTGCGGAGACGGGAAGCGGGTTGATCCTCGTCAGCCACCGCCCCGCGATGCGGGCGCTTGCCACGCGTCAGATCGAGATCGACGGCGATCGCGGCTAGCGCAAAATTCTCGCGAAATGGGCGGCGCTGGCGGAGGCGTCGCGGGTGCTTGTCGTCGCGGCGGGACTGGCGCCGAACTGGTCGGCAAGCGCGCGGACGGGCGCGAGCGCTTCGGGTTTCAGGCGGTAGAAAATCTGCTTCGCCTCGCGCCGCGTTTCGACGATCCGCGCGTTGCGCAGCACGCCGAGTTGCTGGCTGAGCAGCGGCTGGCCGATGCCGGTCGCGCTTTCGATCTGCCCCACGGCAAGCTCCTGATCGCGCACGGCGAAGATCAGCTTGAGCCGCACCGGATGCGCCAGGACGCGCAGCAGTTCGACCAGATCGTCGTCGATGAGCGCCTCGCCGGTCATCGCGCCGTGACATCCTTCGCGAGCGTGTAGAACCAGCCGGTGGGCTTGTCGGCCGCGAGCACGCCTTCGGTGGCGAGTTCGGGCGGGACGAGGAGGTCGTCGCCGGGCTGCCAACCCGCGGGCGTCATCGCCGACCCGTCGCTCGTGCGCTGGAGCGCCGCGACGGTGCGCAGCATCTCGTCGACCGAGCGGCCGACGGTCAGCGGATAGATGGTCAGCGCGCGAACGACGCCGTCGGGATCGATGAAAAAGGCCGCGCGCACCGTCGCGGCGCTGAAGGACTGGGCGTCGACCATGCCGAATGCGTGCGCGATTTCGAGCGAGGGGTCCTCGACGATCGGGAAGGGGATGGCAACGCCCAAGTCGTCGCGCAGCGCGCGGATCCATGCAAGGTGCGAAAAAAGGCTGTCGATCGAATGGGCGAGTAGCGCGCAATCGAGTTCGGCAAAGCGATCGGCTGCGCGTGCGATGGCCAGAAATTCGCTGGTGCAGACAGGAGTGAAATCGCCGGGATGCGAAAAGAAGAGCAGCCATCGGCCGCGATAATCGCTCAGCCGCACCGGTCCGGCGGTGCTGCGCGCGATGAAATCGGGCGCGGTGTCGCCGATGCGGATCGGGCGCGCTGCGGGCCGGTTGTCGCTGTCGTCGGGCATCGGGATTCCTCTGGGAGCTTCCTCTCGCTCGACAGCGATCATATATAATTCATAATATCGTGTAAATGTTATATGCGGTCAGCCGAACATGGCCCCTGCGCTGTGGCAGAGCATATAGGCCGCGACGACGAGGACGAGCAGCGCGAATAGCGTGTTGAGCCGTCCGGTTCGGGCCGACAGGCGCTGCGCACCCTTGAGCCCCAGCCAGCTTCCCAGCGCGCCGCCCGCGATGAACAGCCCGGCGAGCTGCCAGTCGACGAGGCCCGACCAGGCATAGTTGGCGGCGGTGGTGAGCCCGAAGGCAGTTACCGCGACCAGCGAGGTGCCGACCGCGTTGATCATCGGCATTCCCGTCGCGGCGACGATGCCGGGGACGATCAGAAAGCCGCCGCCGATGCCGAAAAAGCCGCTGAACGCTCCGCTGCCGAGGCCGTAGCCGAGCAGGCGCGGGGCATTTTCGCGGCTGATCCGGACCGCGGGATCGCCGACCTGGCCGCGCTTGCGCAGCATGATGACCGCGATGACGACCATCAGCAGCGCGAAGAGAAAGAGCAGCTTGGCGCCGTCGAAACTCTTGCCGAGGGTCGATCCGGCGAAGGCGCCAACGATTCCGGCGCCGGCGAAGGTCAGCCCGCACGGCCAGCGCACATTGCCAGCGCGCGCATGGTTGGTCAGCCCAACCGCCGCATTGGCGGCGACGGCGAGTGCGGCGGTCCCGATCGCGACATGCGGCTGCGGCACCCCGACGAGATAGACCATCAGAGGCACCGCCAGGATCGACCCGCCGCCGCCGACCAGCCCGAGCGTGAAGCCGACAAGCACCCCGGAGAGGGCGCCGAGGATCATCTGCGCAAGGCTGAGCGTCATGGGGTCGGTCATCGCGCGCGCGATCCTACAGCGTATCGAGCGGCAGCTTCAGATAGCGGGTGCCGTTCGCTTCGGGTTCGGGGAAATGACCCGCGCGCATATTGACCTGGATCGACGGGAGGATCAGCCGCGGCATCGACAGCGTCTTGTCGCGCGCCTCGCGCATCGCGACGAACTGATCTTCGTCCACGCCTTCGTGGACATGAACGTTGGCGGTGCGCTCGGCCGCGATCGTCGTTTCCCAGGCAAAGCTGTCGCGACCCGGCGCTTTGTAATCGTGGCAGAGGAACAGCCGCGTTTCGCCGGGAAGCGACAGCAAGCGCTGGATCGAGCGATAGAGGGTGCGCGCATCGCCGCCGGGAAAGTCGGCGCGCGCGGTGCCATAGTCGGGCATGAACAAGGTATCGCCGGTGAACAGCGCATCGCCGATGATCCACACCATGCACGCCGGCGTGTGGCCGGGGGTGTGGAGCACCATCCCCTCGATCTCGCCGAGCATGAAGCGCTCGCCGTCGGCCATCAGCCGGTCGAACTGCGAGCCGTCGCGCGCGAAGCGCGCATCCTCGTTGAAGATGGCGCCGAACACCGTCTGCACCGTTTCGATATGCCGACCGATGACGATCTGCCCGCCCAGCTTCTCCTGCAGATAGGGGGCAGCGGAGAGGTGATCGGCGTGGGCGTGGGTTTCGATCTGCCATTCGACGGTCAGCCCTTCGCGGCGGACATAATCGACGATCGCGTCGGCTGACGCATGGCCGGTGCGGCCCGAAGGCTGGTCGAAATCGAGCACCGAATCGATGATCGCCGCCCTGCGCGTCGCCGGGTCGTGGACGACGTGCGTCGCGGTGAAGGTCGGTTCGTCGAAGAAGCTTTTGACGACGGGGATACGGCCGGTCGCGCGCGCCTTGGCGATCAGCGCGGCGGCGGAATTGCGGTGAAGGTCGTCCATGCGATCATTCCTTCGCTTAAAATATTAGATAAAACTAATATAGTGAGGTGACGCCGTTTGTCCAGTGGAGGAGGAGGCCTATTCGATACCGCAGAGCAGGCGGAGGCGCCACGCCGCGGTCTGCACCGATGCCTGCGCTTCGGCGAGCCGTGCGGTCGCGGCGATCGCTTCGCGTTCGGCATCGAGCTCGGCGAGCGGCGGGCGGGCGCCCGAGCGCACTTCGAGGCGGGTGCCGCGCAGCGCCTCGCGCGCTGCGGCATCGCCATCGCGCGCGGCATCGAGCGCGCGTTCGGCGCTGTCGAGCCCGCTCCACGCCTCGATCACCGCCTGGGTGACGTCGTCGCGCGCCTGACGCAGCCGCGCTTCGCTGGCCGAGAGTTTCGATTGCGCCTCGCGGACGCGCGCGCTGCCCGCGCCGCTGTCGAAGAAGGTCCAGCGCCCGCGCAGCCCGACGGTGACGCTGTCGGCGCGATAGTCGGGGAAGAATTGGTCGCGAATCCGCGCGCCCTCGGCAAAGACGCCGAGCTGCGGGCGGTTGGTCGCCTTGGCTGCGCGCACCCCCGCGGCAGCGCCGTCGACGCCAGCATCGGCCTGTGCGAGCAGGACATTCGCGGCGACGGCGGCCTCGACGGCTTCGCCGAGCGTCGCGGGAACTGACGAACGATCTCGCCCAGCGCATCGACGAGCTTGCCATAGCTCGCGACAAGATCGCGCGCGGTGAGCACTTCGGCATAGGCGCCGACGGTTGCAAGGGTCAGATTCTGGCGCGCCATATCCTTGCCAAGCGTCGCCGCGCGGCTGCCCGCCGCGGCCTGATCGATCGCGGCGCTGATCCGTCCGCCGGCGTAGAGGGGATATTCGCCGACCAGTTGCACGGCGCTGGGGGTCACGCTTTGCGCGGTCAGACCGAAATAGCCGCCGGGGTCGAGTCGGCCGGTGCCGATGCTGCCCTCGACACTGGCGGTGGGACCGGCGGCGGCGCGCGCCTGCGCGAGCCGCGCGGCGGCGGCGTCGGCATCGGAAGGCATGCCGCCGTCAGCAGGGTCGCGGCGCGTGTCACTTAAAGGCGGCTCCCTGCCGCACGCCGAGACGCTTGAAAATGGCCGCCGCGGGACAGAAGCCGGTGAAGCTTGCCTGGATCATGTTGAGCCCGGCAAAGGCGGCGAGTCCGATCCACCAGGGATGGACAAACCAGGCGAGCAGCACGCTCGTCAGCACGACGAGGCCCGCGAAGCGCAAAACGGCACGATCGAGGTTCATGGGTCTTCCTTTCGTCAGAAGCGGAGTTTCTTGATCCCGAGCGCATGCATCGCGAGCTTTTCGTAAAAGGGCTCGCTCTCGCCCTTGCGGACCTTGCGCAGGAAATATTTTTCGAAGCCGATCTTCGCGAGATGGACCCATTTGCCCGACGACGACCAGTTGAGGTTGCGCGGCGGGATCTGCGGCTGCGCGACAAAGGCAACGCCGCCGTCGCCGAAGTCGGCCAGACAGACGGCGTTCCACGTCGCCTCATGCTTCGGCGGCTGACCGGCGAGTTCGAGTTTCAGATTCTGCGCGATCGCGGTGACCATCGATTCGATCATGAAGCCCGTCTTGGGCACGCCCACCGGGACGGGGGTCGGGCCGACCGGCGGGATCGCGACGCAGACGCCGAGCGAATAGATGTTGGCGAAGGTCGGATTGCGCTGATGCTTGTCGGCGATAATGAAGCCGCGCGGATTGGTCAGGCCTTCGATGCCGAAGACGGCATCGACGCCGCGAAAGGCGGGCAGCAGCATCGAATAGCCGAAGGGCAGGTCGTGCTTGGCCTTGACGCTGCCGTCCTCGGCGACTTCCTCGACATGCGCCATGCCGGCCTCGAAGCTGGTGACGCGCGCATTGGTGATCCATTTGATGTGACGGTTGCGCAGCTCGCTTTCGAGCAGGCTCTTGGTATCCCCGACGCCATCGAGGCCGAGATGGCCGATATAAGGTTCGGCGGTGACGAAGGTCATCGGCACCCTGTCGCGCAGCTTGCGGCGCTTGAGTTCGGTGTCGAGGATCAGCGCGAATTCATAGGCCGGCCCATAACAGGAGGCGCCCTGTGCGGCGCCGACGACGATCGGCCCCGGGTTTTCGCAGAAGCGGTCGAAGGCATCGGCCGCGGCGGCGGCATGATCGGTCGCGCATACCGATACGGTGTTCGCCTCCGGCCCGAAGCCCTCGATCTCGTCGAAGGCGAGTTTCGGCCCGGTCGCGATGACCAGATAATCATAATCGACGAAGGCGCCGTCGTTCAGCTCGACCTGATTTTCCTTGGGGTGGACGCGCTTTGCGCCGACCGCGGTGAAATCGATCCCCTTGCGCTTCATGACGGGGGGCAGGTGAACGCAGATCGCCTCGGGTTCGCGCCAGCGGACCGCGACCCAGGGGTTGGAGGGGACGAACCAGTAATTTTCCTGATCGGAAATCACCATCACCTCGGCCTTGCCCTTGGAAGCCTCCCGTATCTCGTAAGCTGCGATAGTGCCGCCGAGTCCGGCACCCAGAACGACGATCCGCGGTAACGACATCTTCTCTCTCCTTGCTCCGGCGCGCGTGGGGCGCCGCCGGCTTTCCCTGGGGGTGGCCGCGATGCGGGGCGGACGGTGTGCCTCCGCATCGCGACCGCACTCGATTTGGGGCGACCCAGAAGGATCGAGTGCAATATCTGTTGACCTTCATATTAGATTTAAATAATATTAGCAATACCTGAATTAATCAACCCGCCATCGGCCGGGTCCGCGCAAGGAGTTTTTGACCATGCTGAACCTGTTCCGCCGTCCGGCGCACAAGGAAATCACGCCGCATGCGCTTGCCGAGATGTTGGCGGCAGGCGAGGCGATTCTGGTCGATGTCCGCGAGGCCGACGAGTTTGCTAGCGGGCATGTCGCGGGCGCGCTGTCGATGCCGCTGTCGCGCTTTCAGGCGAGCGCGCTTCCGGCGGGCGGCAAGCCGGTCATCCTGACCTGCGCCGCGGGTCGCCGTTCGGCGATGGCGCTCGACAAGGCGGCGGCGGGGCGGCCCGACATCGACACCCATCTTGCGGGCGGCATGGGCGCCTGGCGCGCGGCCGGCCTGCCGGTCGTGACGGGGAATTGACGATGCGCCCATCATCCCTGCTCACCTCTGCGCTGCTCAGCGCCGCCCTGTTCGCCGCATCGCTGTCGCTCGGTGGTTGTGGCGGCGAGACGAGCGCGCCCGCCGAAAAGAGCGCGGCCGTGACGGGCGAAAGGCTGGCGTTGCAGCCGGTGACGATCACCGACTGGAAGGATGTTGGCGCGCTGGTAACGAGCGTCGACATGGCCGACGCCCGCGCGCGCATTCCCGGCATCCTCGACAGTCTGAGTGTCCGCGAAGGCGACATGGTGCGCAAGGGACAGGTGATCGGCCGCGTCGTCGACAGCCGGCTCGGCTATGAAGGCGCGGCCTATGGTGCGCAGGCGGCGGCGGCGCAGGCGCAGGCCGCACAGGCCGATGCCGAACTGGAGCGCGTGCGCTACCTCCATGCCAATGGCGTCTATGCGCAGGCGCGGCTCGATCAGGCCGAGGCGCAGGCGCGCGCGGCGCGGGCACAGGTTTCGGCGGCGCGGGCGCAGCAATCGGCGGTCGGTGCGGTCGCCGGGCAGGGCGCGGTGGTCGCCCCCTCGGCAGGGCGCGTGCTGATCGCGCAGGTTCCGGCGGGTTCGGCGGTGGCGCCCGGCACGTCGATCGCGACGATCACCTCGGGACCGATGGTCCTGCGGCTCGAACTGCCCGAAACCTTGGCCGACAAGGTTCATGTCGGTAGCGCGGTGCTGGCAACGGGGCTTTCGGACGACAAGGGCGCGGCGCCGCCGCGCGCCAGCGTCGGCCGCGTCTATCCCGCGGTCAGCGGCGGGCAGATGTCGGCCGACGTTCCGATCCCCGGACTTGCCAGCACGATGGTCGGTCGCCGCGTCACGGCGCGCGTTGCGGTCGGCGAGCGGCAGGCGCTGGTCGTTCCGCGCCGCTTCGTCGAAACCAGCTATGGCATCGACTATTTGACGATCATCGTCGGCAAGGATGCGACGTCGCGAGTGCCCGTCCAGATCGCGCCGACCGACGATCCGGCGCGGGTTGAGATATTGTCGGGCGCCAGCAGGGGCGACACGCTGATTGCCGTAGCGCGCGGAGCGGCAGGCAAATGAGCCTGGGCCTGTCGGGGCGGCTGACGCGCGCGACGATCCGCAGTCCGCTGACGCCGCTGATGCTGCTCGCCGCCATAATGGTGGGGCTGCTCGCGATCATGACGATCCCGCGCGAGGAGGAACCACAGATCAGCGTGCCGATGGTCGACCTGATGGTCGCCGCGCCCGGCCTGTCCGCGAGCGATGCGGTGGAGCTGATCGGCAAGCCGCTGGAGACGATCGTCAAGAGCGTCGACGGCGTCGAACATGTCTATACCCAGGCCGAAGACGACGGGGTGATGGTCACCGCGCGCTTTCTGGTCGGGTCCGATCCCGACGACGCCGCAATCCGCATCAACGAGCGGCTGTCGGCGAATATGGACAAGCTGCCGCAGGGCATCCAGCCGCCGCAGGTGACGGTGCGCGGGATCAGCGATGTGCCGATCGTGGTGCTGACGCTGTCGCCCAAGGCCGGCGCGCGCGGCGACTGGAACGAGCAGGCGCTGCGGTCGCTCGCCGCCCGGTTGCGGACCGAGGTTGCGAAGGTCGACAATGTCGGCCTGACCTTCATCACCGGCGGGCAGGAGGAACAGCTTCGCGTCGTTCCCGATCCGGCAAAGCTCGCGGCGCATGGCGTCTCGCTCGGCGCGCTGATGGATGCGGTGGGGCAGGCAAACCGCAGCTTCCCGCTCGGAACGGTGCGCGAGGGCGGCGCTGCAACCGCCGTCGTGGCCGGGCAGACGGTCCGCAGCGCCGAGCAATTGGCGACGATCACGGTGCGCGCGGCCAACGGCAATCCCGTCTATCTGCGCGATGTCGCGACGGTCACGCAGGGGCCGGGTGAGGATCAGGCGCGCGCATGGCGCTGGGCCAAGGGCGCGGGCGATCGCTGGTCGATGGGCGCAATTATGGCGAAAGCGCCAATGAAAAGGCGAACGAGCTGATCTTCCACCTCGGACTCGCGACGGTGTCGATCGTCATTCTGATCGGCTTCGCGATCGGCTGGCGCGAGGCGGGGGTGACGGCGGTGGTCATCCCGACCACGATCCTGCTCACCATGTTCGCGTCGAACATCATGGGCTTCACGATCAACCGCGTCAGCCTGTTCGCGCTGATCTTTTCGATCGGCATCCTGGTCGATGACGCGATCGTGATGATCGAGAATATCGCGCGCCACTGGGCGATGGCCGACGGGCGCAGCCGGATCGACGCGACGGTCGATGCGGTCGCCGAGGTCGGCAATCCGACGATCATCGCGACGCTGACCGTCGTCGCGGCGCTGCTCCCCATGCTGTTCGTATCGGGACTGATGGGCCCCTATATGGCGCCGATCCCGATCAACGCCTCGGCGGCGATGCTCTTTTCCTTCTTCGTCGCGGTGATTATCGCGCCGTGGCTGATGGTGCGCTTTGCGCGCGATACGCTGACGCAGGGGGCGCACGACCATGCGGGCGGGGGCAAGCTTGGCGCGCTCTATGGCCGCGTCGCCATCCGCGTGATCCGCGATCGCAAGAGCGCGCGCAATTTCCTGATTGCCGTTGGCGCCGCGACGCTCGTCGCCTGCTCGATGTTCTATTTCAAGGCGGTGACAGTCAAGCTGCTCCCCTTCGACAACAAGTCGGAGGTGCAGCTTGTCCTCGACATGCCCGAGGGCACGTCGCTCGAGACGACGGGGCGCACGCTCGACGCCGCCGCGGCGGTGGTGCGGCAGATTCCCGAGGCGAAGTCGATGGAGGCCTATGCCGGCACCTCGGCGCCGTTCAATTTCAACGGCCTCGTGCGGCACTATTTCCTGCGCAATCGGCCCGAGATGGGCGATTTGATGGTGACGCTGGCGCCCAAGGGCGAGCGCGACCGGTCGAGCCACGCCATTGCGCTCGATCTGCGCCAGCGGCTGAAGAAAGCGCTGCCGCTGCCCGCCGGTGGGTCGATCAAGGTCGTCGAAACCCCGCCGGGACCGCCGGTGCTCGCGACGCTGCTCGCCGAAATATACGGTCCCGACGAAGCGACGCGGCGCAAGACCGCCGCGCAGGTCGAGGCGCTGTTCCGCACCGTCCCCTATGTGGTGGATGTCGATAACAGTTTCGGCGTCCCGCGCCCGCGGCTGCGGCTGATACCCGATCGGGCGCGGATGGACGCCTATGGCATTTCGGAGCGCCAGCTTTTCGACAGTATCGGCGCGCTGCTGGGCGGGCAGACCGTCGGCTATGCGCCGCGCGGCGACGGGCGCGATCCGCTGCCGATCCGCATCGCGCTCGATCAGTCGCAGCGCTTCCGCCGCAACGGCCGCGCCGCCGATATGGTCACCGCCGAACTGGCGGGGGAATATGAAGCCCCCATCTATGGCATCTTCGCGGTCGACGATGCGATCGAGGCGTTCGACTGGAAGGCGCACGGGATGGAAAAGCCGGTGGTCCGCTTCAACGGTCAGCCCGACGATGAACAGGTGCCGACGCTGCTGTGGGACGGCGAGTGGGAAATTACGTGGGTGACCTTCCGCGACATGGGCGCGGCCTTCATGGTTGCGCTCCTGGGCATCTATGTCCTGGTCGTCGGGCAGTTCCGCAATTTCAAGATTCCGCTCGTCATCCTGACGCCGATCCCGCTGACCCTCGTCGGTATCGTGCTGGGGCATATGCTGTTCGGCGCGCCCTTTACTGCGACGTCGATGATCGGCTTCATCGCGCTGGCCGGGATTATCGTGCGCAATTCGATCCTGCTGGTCGACTTCATCAACCATGCGAAGGGCGAGGGCAAACCGCTGCGCGATACGCTGCTCGAAGCGGGGATGATCCGCTTCAAGCCGATCGTGCTGACGGCGGCGGCGGCGATGATCGGGGCGGCGACGATCCTGACCGACCCGATCTTTCAGGGGCTTGCGATTTCGCTGCTCTTCGGACTCGCCTCCTCGACACTGCTCACCGTGCTCGTTATTCCCGCGATTTACATCGTCCTGCGCGACGATGGCCGTGAAGGAACCCTCTCCCCATGACCAAGCCGACCGACCTTTCGATCCTGAAGCGCGATGCGCGCGAGATGGCCGACTATTTGAAGCTGCTCGCGCATCCCGAGCGGCTGCTGATGCTGTGCCAGATGGACGAGCGCGAAGTGTCGGTCGGCGAACTCACCGAGCTCAGCGGGCTGTCGCAATCGGCGGTGTCGCAGCATCTGGCGCGCTTTCGCGACCAGGGTATCGTGTCGGCGCGCGGCGAGGCGCAGACGCGCTATTATAGCCTGTCCGACGCCAAGATGCAGCGGATCATCGCGGCGCTGTGCGAGGCATGTCACGGGGACGAAGCGGCTTAACACTTGACCCGGAGCCGCCGCCGCGCTTGGAGCGCCGACGTGTTCCGGATACGCAAAACCCGTCTGCTGATCGCCGCCGCGCGGCAGCGTCGGCGGCTGCGCGAGAGCGAAGCCGCGTTCATCCTGCTCGCCGCGCTGGCGGGGCTGGCGGCGGGGGTGCTGACGAACATCCAGCAATTTCTGGCGCATGGCATCCAGCAGCTTCTTTACGGCGTCACGATCAACCGGCTGAGCGCGCTCGGCGAGATCCATCATCCGTGGAAGCTGGTCGCGCTGCCCATCGGCGGCCTTCTGCTCGTCCTGCTCGCGCGCGGCCTGCGCAACCGCAAGCGCATGCCCGTCGACGTGGTCGAGGCGAACGCGCTGCACGGCGGACGCATTCCCTTTGCCGACAATCTGGTGATCGCGTCGCAGACGATCATCTCGAACGGTGCGGGCGCGTCGGTGGGGCTTGAGGCCGCCTATGCGCCCGGCGCCTTCTATGCGTTCGAGATCGTCATCGGCAATTATACCCCCGCCGCGATCGCCCCGGTGATGGTCGCGGCGCTGTCGGCCGTGTTCGTCAGCCGCGCGCTCGGCGTTGATCCCTATCTGATCGCGACGACTGTCGACCGCGCTTTTTCGACCGCCGACTATCTTGCCTATGCGTTGCTCGGGCTGGTCGCCGCGCTGTTCGGCATCCTCATCATGCGGCTCGTCACCTTCGCCGAAATTCGCGTTCAGGGATGGCAAAGGATCGCAGGCTGGCGGCCACTCATCGGCGGCTTGCTGCTGATCCCCTTGGCGCTGGTGTCGCCGCAGACGCTGTCGGCGGGGCATGGCGCGCTGCACCTCGATCTGGTGTTGCGCCCGGCGCTGTCCTTCCTCGCCATCGTGCTGCTGCTCAAGATCGCGGCGTCGGTCGTGTCGCTCAGCTTCGGCTTTCGCGGCGGGCTGTTCTTTGCCTCGCTGTTCCTGGGGTCGCTGATCGGACAGATATTCGCGGGACTCGTCAACATGAGCCCCCTCGGCATCGCGCTCGATCCCAACGACGCGGCGCTGGTCGGCATGGCGGCGCTCAGCGTCTCGGTCGTCGGCGGGCCGATGACGCTCGCGGTGCTGATGCTCGAGACGACGCATGATTTCGCGCTGATGGGCGTGGTGCTGACCGCGACGCTGGTGTCGAGCGCGCTGACGCGCGAATGGTTCGGCTACAGCTTCTCGACCTGGCGCCTGCATTTGCGCGGCTCGAAGATCCGCAGTCCGCGCGACATCGGCCGGTTGCTGACGCTCACCGCCGGACGGATCATGCGCACCGACTGGACGGCCGTCCCCGCCGCCATGACCGTCGCCGATTTTCGCCTGCGCGTGCCGCTCGGTTCGACGGCCAAGGCGGTGCTGACCGATGGCGAGGGCCGCTATGGCGGAATCGTCGTCACAGCCGCGGCCTATCATCCCGACATTGCGGGTGATGCCCCGATCGCCAGCCTTGCGACGCTCACCGACGACACGCTGCACCCCGCAACCGGGGTCGAGGCGATGATCGCAGCCTTCGATGCCGCCTCGGCCGATGAACTGGCGGTGGTCGACGATGGCGGAAAGGTGATCGGCGTCGTCACCGAAAAACATGCACGGCGCCGCTATTTCGAAGCGCTCGAAGAGGCGCAGCGCGACCTGTTCGGCGAAAGCTGAAAAATTTGCGCCGGCGGATGGGGCCGCCGGCGCACCTCCCTAAGGGGGGAGGGAGAGGATAACGGAGTATCGTGCTTTGCTTTGCCGCTGTGGGCGTAATTGGCCGGCGGCGCGCCTGCGCTGCGTCGAAACGCGATTATCGCGCGACAAAGGTTGCGGGAGATAGGGCGGGAGGCCGGGCGCGCCCCGCCTGTGTTAGCGGGCGGCGCTCGCCGCCATCACCTGTCGTCCGTCGCTCGCGAAGGCGCCAAGGACGATGGCGTCATCGTCGCCGCGCAGCGCCAGATGTAATTCTTCACCGCAGATCGCCGGAGACGTGCCGCGGAAATCGAAGCGGGTAAGGGCGTTGTCGCCGAAGTGCCGCGCCGCGAGGTCGAGAAGCAGCGTTGCGGTGAGCGGGCCGTGGACGACGAGGCCGCGATATCCCTCTTCTTCGGTCGCATAAGGCAGGTCGTAGTGGATGCGGTGGCTGTTGAAAGTCAGCGCCGAGTAGCGGAACAGCAGCGCCTCCGACGGGACGAGCATCCGGTGCGCGTCCCAGCCCCCGGGATCGAAGCGGCCATCGCCCGGCGGCGGCGGGGCCGGTGGGGCGCCGGCGTAGGCTGGTTCGCGGAAGACGATCGACTGGATTTCGCGGACGTTCATCACCCCTTCGGTATGTATTTCATGTGCGACATCGACAAAAACGAGTCGGCCCGTCGTTCCTTGCTTTTCCGCGATTGAGGATATGTGTGACGTGCGCGTCACTGTGTCGCCGGATCGGAGGGGCCAGCCGAATTCGGTCTTGCTTCCAGCCCACATCCGACGAGGCAAAGGAATGGGGGGGAGGAAGCTTGAGGCGCCATCATCGCGGATAGGGTGGCCATCGGTGCCGAGCATGGCAGTTGGCGCACCGGGTCGGAAGATGCTCCAATGAAAGCCCTGAGGAGTTGATCCATCCTCGGGGTCGCTCCGGTCAAAGGTTGCTAACCAAGGTTCAACCGTCGCAGCTACAATGACCTCTTGGCGCGCTTCTCGTCGCCCGATCCAGGCGCTCCAATCCTTCATCAATTGCGTCCTCCTGTCAGCCCGCGCGCGATCACCTGGGCCTGTATTTCCGCCGCGCCCTCGAAAATGTTGAGAATGCGGGCATCGCAGAGCACCCGGCTGATCTCATATTCGAGCGCATAGCCGTTGCCGCCGTGGATTTGCAGCGCGGCGTCGGCGTTCGCCCAGGCGGCGCGCGCGCCGAGCAGTTTCGCCATACCGGCTTCGATATCGCAGCGCTTGCCCGAATCCTTGGCGCGCGCGGCGGCGTAGCTGAGCTCGCGCGCCATCACGAAATCGACCAGGCTCATCGCGAGCTTGTCCGAAACACGCGGGAAATGGACGATCGCCTTGCCGAACTGCTTGCGGGTGCGCGCATAGTCGAGCCCGAGTTCGAGCGCGCGGCGCGCGACCCCGACCGCGCGGGCGGCGGTCTGGATGCGCGCGCCCTCGAAGGTGCGCATCAGCTGCTTGAAGCCTTGCCCTTCCTCGCCGCCGAGCAGCGCATCGGCAGGTGCGGTCATGGCGTCGAATTGCAGCGCATATTCGCGCATCCCGCGATAGCCGAGCACTTCGATCTCGCTGCCGGTCATGCCGGCGGCGGGGAAGGGATCGGCCTCGGTTCCGCGCGGCTTGGGGACGAGCAGCATCGAGAGGCCCGCATAGCCCTTGGCGTCGGGCAGGGTGCGCGCGAGCAACGTCATCAGGTCCGAACGCGCGGCGTGGGTGATCCAGGTCTTGGCGCCGTCGATGACCCAATGGTCGCCCTCGCGGCGGGCCTTCGTTTGGAGTGCGCCGAGGTCCGAGCCGACGTCGGGCTCGGTGAACACCGCGGTCGGCAGGATTTCGCCGCTGGCGATCCGCGGCAGCCATTCGGCCTTCTGCGCATCGGTGCCGCCATGAACGATCAACTCGCCCGCGATCTCGGACCGGGTGCCGAGCGAACCGGTACCGATCCAGCCGCGCGATAGTTCCTCGGTGACGATGCACATGACGAGCTTGCCGAGGCCGAGGCCGCCAAATTCCTCGGGAATACAGACGCCAAAGGTGCCTAGCTCAGCCATCGCCTGAACCGTCGCATCGGGTATCAGCTCATTGGCGAGGTGCCAGCCATGCGCGTGCGGGATGATCGCGGCGTCGGTGAAGCGGCGATACTGGTCGCGGATCGCGTCGAGGTCGGCGTCGTGGAGCGTCTCGCTTGGCCATTGATTTTCGGCTAGCGCGGCGGCGACCTCAGCGCGGGTGGCGGCATGGTCGGCGTCGAGCATGCCGGTGCCGGGCTTGATGTATTTTGTGAGGAGCCGTATTCGGGCAGCTTGGTCG
>LUMV01000272.1_pt1 | contig 18202 bp, 12 predicted proteins | sample 729731 | NCBI WGS metagenome assembly LUMV01 (sample SAMN03860301, study PRJNA289734) | marine metagenome | biome: seawater column; feature: ocean; material: water; isolation source: Red Sea water column Station 192 - depth 200m | place: Saudi Arabia: Red Sea | collected 2011-10-15 | depth 200 m
CCGCTGGGCCATCGCAAGCTCATCGGGTTCGACATGGGCGGGACCAGCACCGATGTCACCCACTACGCGGGCGAATACGAGCTTACTGCCGACAGCGTGGTAGCCGGAGTGCGGATCGCCGCACCGATGATGCAGATCCACACGGTGGCCGCAGGCGGCGGCTCGATCTGCCGGTATGATGGTGGGCGCTTCCGCGTCGGCCCGGAAAGCGCAGGCGCCGATCCGGGCCCGGCTTGCTATCGCAAGGACGGCCCGTTGACGGTGACCGACTGCAACCTCTTTCTCGGCCGGATCGATCCAGCGTTTTTCCCGAGCGTCTTCGGCCCCGATGGCGACCAGCCGCTCGATCCAGCCGCGGCGCGCGCGCGGCTGGAAAACATCGCCGCTGGCCTGCCCGAAAACCGTTCGCTCGAGGACATTGCCGAAGGCTTCCTGGCCATCGCGGTCGACAACATGGCGAATGCAATCCGCAAGATCAGCGTCGCGCGCGGGCATGACGTCACCACTTACGCGCTCGCCTGTTTTGGCGGAGCGGGCGGACAGCATGCCTGCCGTGTGGCCGATGCACTGGGCATGGGCACCGTGCTGGTCCATCCGCTGGCGGGGATCCTGTCCGCCTATGGCATCGGGCTCGCGCCGGTAAAGGCGATCCACGAGGTCAGCCTCGTGCGTCCGCTGACCGAAGACTTCACCGCCGAACTCGGCGCGCTTGAGGCGGATAGCCGCGCCGCCCTTGCCGAACAGGGCATCGCGCCTGACCAGATCGTTCTCGAACGCCGCGCCCGGCTGCGGTTTGCCGGCAGCGACAGCGTGCTCACGCTCGACTGCGAAGATCGCGCGGATATGGACGCCGCTTTCCGCACGCTCCACCGCCAGCGTTTCGGCTATTCGGACGCCTCCGCCCCGATCATCGTCGAAGCGCTCAGCGTCGAAGCCAGCGGCACTTCGGGCGGGCTTGGCGAAGCGGTTGCCGAACCGGTATCATCGGGCACGGCTGCCACGGGCGGTTGGGAGACCATCGACCGCGCCGCAATGGTTTGCGGCGAACCGGTCGCGGGGCCCGTACTGGTCATCGATCCGGCCTCGACCACGGTGGTCGAACCCGGCTGGCAGGCGGAGCGGGCGGTCGAGGGTAGCCTGATCCTGGAGCGCAACGAACCTTTGGCGCGCAGCAGTGCGGCGGGGACCCTCGCCGATCCCGTCCGGCTGGAGATCTACAACAATCTGTTCATGGCTATTGCCGAGGAAATGGGCGTCGTGCTGCAATCCACCGCCACCTCGGTCAACATCAAGGAGCGCCTCGATTTTTCCTGCGCGCTGTTCGATGCGGCCGGCGAACTGATCGCCAATGCCCCGCATATCCCGGTGCATCTGGGCAGCATGGGCGACAGCATTGCGCGCGTGATCGAGGCCCGCAGCGAAGCCCGTGACGGTCGCGGGTTCAGGCGCGGCGATGCCTACATGCTCAACGATCCCTATCGCGGCGGCACCCATTTGCCCGATATCACCGTGATCGTCCCGGTGTTCTATGGCGAGGACAGCCGCGAACCCGATGCGTTCGTGGCCGCGCGTGGACATCATTCGGACGTCGGCGGGATCGCGCCCGGATCGATGCCCCCCGAGAGCCGGACGATCGAACAGGAAGGCGTGTTGATCGACAATATGTTGCTGGTCGATGAAGGCCACTTCTGTGAAAGCGACGTGCGCGAGCTGCTGGCATCAGCCCGCTATCCGGCGCGCAATCCCGATCGCAACATTTCCGATCTGCGCGCTCAATTGGCAGCGTGCACCCGGGGGATGGAACTGCTCCAGGCGGCGGCGCGCGACGAGAGCGCAGAAGTCGTCTCCGCCTATATGGATCACGTGCTCGCCAATGCAGAGGAAAGCGTCCGCGGGCTGCTGTCGCGGCTGGACGATGGCGAGTTTGCCTACCCGATGGACAATGGTGCCGTGGTCAAGGTCGCGATCCGGATCGATCACGCCAGCCGCGCGGCCGTGTTCGACTTCACCGGCACCAGCGACCAGCTGCCCGATAATTTCAACGCTCCCAAATCGATCACCCGGGCAGCCGCTCTCTATGTCGTGCGCACGCTGGTCGACGATGCCATCCCGATGAACGACGGGTGCCTGCGGCCGGTCAAACTGGTGATCCCAGAAGGATCGATGCTCAACCCCCGCCCCGGCGCCGCAGTGGTGGCGGGCAATGTCGAGACCAGCCAGGTCGTGACCGACACGCTGTTTGCGGCAACCGGCCGCCTGGCACCCAGCCAGGGGACGATGAACAACTTCACTTTCGGCGACGGGACCGACCAGTATTACGAGACGATCTGCGGCGGTTCGGGCGCGGGGCCGGACCACGATGGCACCAGCGCGGTGCAGACCCACATGACCAATTCGCGGCTGACCGATCCCGAAATCCTCGAGACCCGCCTACCCGTACGGCTCGATGCTTTCGCGATCCGCGCGGGGTCGGGGGGTGATGGCGAATTTCGCGGCGGCGACGGGGTGGAGCGGCGGATCACCTTCCTCGAACCGATGCACGCCAACATGCTCGCCAACCGGCGGGCGATCGCGCCGCGCGGCATTGCCGGCGGGCGTGATGCCGCGCCGGGCCGCAACTGGGTCGAGCGCGCGGACGGGTCCCGCGAGGATCTGGGCGCTACCGCCAGTGCCGAAATGCAGCCGGGCGATACCTTCGTGGTGCTGACCCCGGGCGGCGGCGGGTTCGGCCCGCCCCGCCCGGAGTAAGCATATCGATCAGACGGCGGCGCCGCGCTTGACCGTGATCACCTGCGGATAGGTGAACTCCTTCAGCCCATCGATGCCGTATTCGGCGCCGAAGCCCGACTGCTTGTGCCCGCCGAAGGGCGCGAAGGGCGACAGCTGCATGAATTCGTTGATCCAGACGGTCCCGGTTTCGAGCTGTTCGGCGATTTCGACGCCCTTGTCGGTATCCTTGGTCCAGACCGCACCGGCCAGACCGTATTCCGAATTGTTCGCCCGCTCGATCACTTCGTCGACGCTGGCGAACTTCATCAGCGGCATGACCGGGCCGAACTGTTCCTCGGCCACGATGCGCGCATCCTCGGGCGGATTGTCAAGGATGGTGATCGGCACATAGTAGCCGGTGCCGGAAGGATCCTTGTCGCCCCCGGTGAGGAACTTGTAGCCATTGTCCTTGGCGTCCTGGATCAGGTCGAGCACGCGCTCATACTGTTTCTTGTTCTGGATCGGCCCGACGCCCGTGCCCTGCTGCGAACCGTCACCGACGACCACGGTCTTGGCATAATCCGCGATTGCCTTCGACAGGTCGTCGTAGATATCCTCGTGGATGTAGATCCGCTTGGCCGCGATGCAGACCTGGCCGGCGTTGGAGAAACTCGACCAGAACAGCTGTTCGGCCACCTTCTGGACATCCGCATCGGGCAGCACGATCGAAGCGTCGTTGCCGCCCAGTTCCAGCGTGATGCGCTTGAGGTCGCCCGAAGCGCCTTCCATGATCTTCTTGCCCGTAGCGGTCGAACCGGTGAAGGTAATCTTGTCGATATCGGGATGCTCGGTGATCAGCGGGCCGAGCGTGTCTTCGCCGGTGATGATGTTCACCGTACCCGCGGGCACGACATCCTTGATCAGTTCGGCCACCCGCAGCGTGGTGAGCGGCGTGAAGGGCGACGGTTTGAGCACGATGGTGCAGCCCGCGACCAGCGCCGGGACGATCTTCTGGATCGCCATCATGATCGGGAAGTTCCACGGCACGATGCCGCCGACCACGCCCACCGGCACGCGCCGCGTGCGCGACAGGCGGGTATCGTCGTCCTGGTTGATCACATCGTCAAGCGTGAGCGTCGACTGGGCGGCAGCGAGGCCCGCCGCGCCGTAGATTTCCTGCTGTGCCTGCGCATGCGGCTTGCCCTGCTCGCTGGTCAGCAAGCGGTAGAGCTCGTCGGCATTCTCCTTGATCGCAGCGGCGATCCCCTGGACGACCTGCTGCCGTTCTTCGGCGGTGGTCTTCTTCCACTGGGTGAAGGCGCGGCGTGCAGCTGCAACGGCGCTGTCGAGTTCTTCCTTGCCGCAGGACGGCACACGGCCGACGACCTGCTCGGTGGCGGGGTTGAGCACCTCGAGCCATTGGCCGTTATCGACCATCTTGCCGTCGATCAGGTTCTTATAGTCGGTCATGTCTCTCTCCTCGCGCAAATCTGGGATTCGTCCCTTGGCATCACACTGTCGAAATTCGTTGCTCGATGCAACGGGTCTTGCGGTGCGGCGCCAAATTGGAGAGAGAGGCGCCGAAGAGGAGAGCAATGCAGACCTTCGTTACCGAAGCCGTCGATTGGCCCGAGACCGCGCCGGACCTGCGCGAACAGGTGCGCGCGCTGGTGGCCGCGCATGGCGAGCGCGACCCGGTCCGCCGTGCGAATTGCTGGACCAAGGCAAACCCGCAGTTCAGCAAAAAGCTGGGCGAGGCCGGGCTGCTCGGCATGACCTGGCCCAAGGAATACGGCGGGCATGAACGCAGCCAGCTCGAACGCTATGTCGTGATCGAGGAATTGCTTGCTGCGGGCGCGCCGGTCGGCGCACACTGGATTGCCGACCGGCAAAGCGGGCCATTGCTGTTGCGGCTTGGAAACGAGGAACTGAAGCGCCGCTGGGTGCCAGAGATCGCGCGCGGCGAAGCCTTCGCCTGCATCGGTTTGAGCGAACCGGGGTCGGGTTCGGACCTCGCCTCGGTCCGCACCACGGCACGGCGCGATGGCTCGGATTGGGTGATCGACGGGCAGAAGGTCTGGACCAGCGGCGCGCATGTCAGCCATTTCATGATCGCCCTGGTACGCAGCGAAGCGGGCAGCGAACGCCAGCAGGGCCTGTCGCAATTCGTCATCCCGATGGATACGCCCGGTGTGACGGTGAAACCGATCACCGACCTCACCGGCGCGCATGAGTTCAACGAGGTGTTCTTCGACGCCGTCCGCCTGCCAGCGCATGCGTTGCTGGGCGAAGAGGGTGCCGGCTGGAAGCAAGCGACTGCCGAGCTCTCGCTCGAACGGTCGGGACCCGAACGCTATCTGTCGTCGATGGTGCTGTTCCTCGAACTCGTGCGCCATGCGGAAACTGCGCAGGATCCCGCGCTGGCCGAACTGGTCGGCAGGCTGGCCGCGGAAGCCTGGACCCTGCGGCTGATGAGCGCATCGGTCGCTGCCAAGCTGGCGCGCGGCGAAGACCCGGCGCTGGAGGCGACCATGGTCAAGGACCTCGGCAATTCCTACGAACAGGCGATCCCACAGCTGGTGCAGGCCGCGGTCGATTGGGAACGCATCGATGCACAGGTCGTGCAGGCAGTCTGCTTCTACCTGCTGCAGGTCAGCCCGAGCTTCTCGCTGCGCGGGGGCACACGCGAAATCGTCAAGGGCATCATCGCCCGGGGGCTGGGACTACGATGAGCGACACCAGGCGAATGCTGGCCGAATTGGCCGATCCGCTATTTGCCGAACTGGGCGTGGATGCCACGATGGACCGTGACGGGGCCAGGCTCGAACAATTGGGCCTGCCCGCGCTGCTGATGCCCGAAGCCGATGGCGGTTTCGGCGGTGACTGGATGGACGCGCTGACCGTTTTCCGCCTCGCCGGCTACCACGCCTTGGCCATCGACCTGCCCGCTATGATCGTTGCCAAGACGGCCGGGGAAGGCACCGAAGCGCACTTCGCCCTGATGGCGTTCGCGCGCACGGCGCAGATCGCCGGCGCGCTCGATGCGGCGCTCGCGCTGTCGGTCGGCTATGTCAACGAGCGGCAACAGTTCGGCCGGCCGCTCGGCAAGTTCCAGGCCGTGCAGCAGTCGCTCGCCGGATTCGCCTGCGAGGCGGCTGCCGCGAATTGCGCAGCCGTCGGTGCGGCACAGGCGCTTGAGCGCGGGGATGCCGGGTTCGAAATTGCCGCAGCGAAACTGCGCGCCAACCGCGCGGTGGAGGTGGGCACGACGGTCGCCCATCAGGTCCATGGCGCGATCGGCTTCACGCAGGAATACGGGCTTCATCCGCTGACGCGGCGGCTGTGGCAATGGCGGTCCGAATACGGGAACGACGCCTACTGGAGCAAGCGTCTGGGCACAATGGCGGTCGATGCGGGAGCCGACTCGTTCTGGCCCGGGCTGACCGCGCGAACCGACTAGGCCAGCGCAAGCACGCCGGTCAGGATGTTGCGCACCAGATCGACTTGCCCGCGCGCGCCCGTCTTGGCGTAGATTTTCTTTGAGTAATAGCGCGCGGTTTCCACCGTCAGACCGTGCGCCTGCGCCGCCTCGGAGATCGAGAGCCCTTGCGCCAATGACCAGGCGAGCCGCGCTTCGGCGGGGGTCAGATCGAACAGATCGACCAATTGTTCGTGCCGGTCGGCGCTCGATGACCGGTCGCCGCGCAGATAGACCACTGCCACCGCCTCGCTTTCGCGAGCGAGCGCATCGATCCGCATCGGTGCCACCAGGATATCGATCCACGGATCCTGTGCCAGGTTGATGGCACGCGGTCGGTGGCGGCGGTCCCGCGCCATCGCTTTCGCCAGCGCGGTGAGTTGGCGATCGATCACGGGAGAAGATGGGACCAACCGGTCATACGGCCCCCGGCGCAGCACGCCCGAGCGTTCGAGCAAGCGCTCTGCCTGCGCATCCATATCGACGATGCGGCAACGCTGGTCCAGCGCGATCCAGCCGAAATTCATCCGCCGGAACGCCTCCGCACTGACCGAAGCGCGGTTGCGCTCGCGCTCGATCGAAGCGACGACCTGGAGCGCCACGCGCACATGCGGGACGAGCGCCGATAGCAGGCTGGCGACTTCGGCCCCCGGCGCGTTGTCCGCGAGCACGCACAGGGTAAGGTCGATGTCCGCTCCGCTCACGCGGACGGCGCGCAGGCCATCCTCGCGACCGTCCAGATCGCCACCCGAATAGACACGCGCCTCGCGCATTGCGGCAGTAACAGCCGCAATCGGGGCCCCGTCGCCCAAGGCGATATCGCCCCCCTCACCCGCGCTCGCCAACCGGATCGCCGCACCCCGCGCGCCGCAGACACGCCGCAACTGGCGGAGGAATGTCTGCCACATGGGTTGCTCGAACACCCCCGAATGGAGCGGCACGAGCAGGTCGGTCTCGCCGAGATTGGGAATCCGCATGCAAGCTTTTCTATCACCTCCCATTTGGGAGGTCTATCCTGACGATCCGCTCCTATCTCTGGGGCAAGTGTTACGGAGCCCCACATGACCGAACCCCAGACCCTGACTCACCTCCAGCGGCTCGAGGCCGAGAGCATCCACATCATGCGCGAAGTCGCCGCCGAGGCGGACAGACCGGTGATGCTCTATTCGATCGGCAAGGACAGCGCCGTGATGCTGCACCTCGCCAAGAAAGCCTTCTATCCCTCGCCACCGCCCTTCCCCTTGATGCATGTCGACACGACGTGGAAGTTTCAGGACATGTATGCGCTGCGCGAAAAGGCTGCGCGTGATGCGGGGATGGAACTGATCGTTCACCAGAATCCCGAAGCCGAGGAACGCGGGATCAATCCCTTCGATCACGGCCCGCTGCATACCGACATGTGGAAGACCGAAGGGCTCAAGCAGGCGCTCGACAGGCACGGGTTCGATGCCGCCTTCGGCGGTGCGCGGCGCGACGAGGAAAAGAGCCGCGCGAAAGAACGCATCTTCTCCTTCCGCACCGCGACGCATGGCTGGGACCCGAAAAACCAGCGCCCCGAGCTGTGGAACATCTACAATGCGCGCAAGAAGAAAGGCGAGAGCATTCGCGTCTTCCCGCTGTCCAACTGGACCGAGCTCGACATCTGGCAGTACATCATGGCCGAGAACATCGAGATCGTGCCGCTCTATTTCAGCGCCAAACGCCCGACCTACGAGCATGAAGGCGGGCTGTTCATGGCCGACGACCTCGAACGGCTCGAGAAGGTGATGGGCTACCGGCCCGAAGTCACCGAACGCTCGATCCGCTTCCGCACGCTGGGCTGCTTCCCGCTGACCGGCGCGGTCGAGAGCGAGGCAGCCACCTTGCAGGAAGTGGTGCAGGAAATGCTGCTCACCACCACCAGCGAACGGCAGGGCCGCGTGATCGACAAGGACGCGGGCGACGCGTCGATGGAGAAGAAAAAGCAGGAGGGTTATTTCTGATGACCGATCCCATCTACAAAACCGACGCGCTGATCGCGGACGATATCGAGGCCTATCTCGACCAGCACCAGAACAAGTCGATGCTGCGCTTCATCACCTGCGGCAGCGTGGATGATGGCAAATCGACGCTGATCGGCCGCCTGCTCTACGATTCGAAGATGATCTTCGAGGACCAGCTCGCCGCGCTCGAGAACGACAGCAAACGCGTGGGCACGCAGGGGCAGGAGATCGACTTCGCCTTGCTCGTTGACGGGCTCGCCGCCGAGCGCGAACAGGGTATCACGATCGACGTCGCCTATCGCTTTTTTGCGACCGAGAAACGCAAGTTCATCGTCGCCGACTGCCCGGGACACGAGCAATATACGCGCAACATGGTGACGGGCGCCTCGACCGCCGATTGCGCGGTTATCCTGATCGATGCGCGCAAGGGCGTGCTGGTCCAGACCAGGCGTCACAGCTTCCTGTGTCACCAGCTCGGCATCAAGAACCTCGTCCTGGCCGTCAACAAGATGGACCTGATCGACTACGATCAGGAAAAGTTCGAAGCGATCGTGGCCGATTACCGGAAATTCGCCGACAGCATCGGAGTTGAGGATTTCACGGCCATTCCCATGTCCGGCCTTGCCGGCGACAACATCACCACCCGATCCGGCAACACGCCCTGGTACGATGGTCCCGTCCTGATCGACCACCTCGAGACCATCGAGGTCAGCAACACCGCCAGTCAGGCCAAGCCGTTCCGCATGTCGGTACAATGGGTCAATCGCCCCAATCTCGATTTTCGCGGCTTCTCCGGCCTGATCGCCAGCGGCACGGTCAAACCCGGCGACGAACTGCGTTCGCTCCCCTCGGGCAAGACCAGCACGGTCAAGTCGATCGTCACCATGGATGGCGACCTGGACCAAGCGGTTGCCGGCCAGTCGGTCACCATCACGCTGGCCGACGAGATCGATTGTTCGCGCGGCGATGTTCTGGCCGCAGCCGACAGTCCGCCCGAAGTCGCCGACCAGTTCGAGACGACCATCGTGTGGATGGACGACGAACCGCTGGTCGTCGGGCGCGCCTACTGGCTCAAGCTGGGCGCACAGATGGTCAGCGTGACCGTGGCGGAACCCAAATACGAGATCGACGTCAACAATCCGTCAGGCTCGGGGTCGCACCTCGCCTCGCAGACACTTCACCTCAATCAGATCGGCGTGTGCGAGATCACCACCGACCGGCGGATCGTGTTCGATTCCTATGCCGACAACCGTGCGCTGGGCGGGTTCATCCTGATCGACAAGATCACCCATCGCACGGTCGGCGCAGGCATGTTGCATTTCAGCCTGCGGCGCAGCCAGAACGTCCATTGGCAGCCGACCGACATCACCCGTGATCATCACGCAGCAATGAAGAACCAGACACCGCGCGTGCTGTGGTTCACCGGTCTGTCGGGCTCGGGCAAGTCGACCATCGCAAACGAAGTCGAAAAGAAGTTGGCGCTGATGAACCGCCACACTTTCCTGCTCGATGGCGACAATGTCCGCCACGGCCTCAACAAGGATCTCGGTTTCACGGAAAGCGACCGGATCGAGAACATCCGCCGCATCGGCGAGGTGGCCAAGCTGATGACCGATGCGGGGCTGATCGTCCTCACCGCCTTCATCAGTCCGTTCCGCGCGGATCGCCAGCTGGTCCGCGACATGATCGACGCGGGCGAGTTCGTCGAAATCCACGTCGATACGCCGCTGGAAGTGGCCGAGGCGCGCGACGTGAAGGGTCTCTACAAGAAGGCGCGCGCAGGCAAGCTCAAGAACTTCACCGGGATCGACAGCCCATATGAGCCTCCTGAAGACCCGGAGATCCGGGTTAACACGGTCGAAATGACTCCCGAGGAAGCCGCGGATTACATCATCGGCCGCATTCTGCCGCTCAAGTGACCATACGGCCGGGGCCCGGCGCGAAGCCGGCCCCGGCCGCCGTGATCGAGCGGGCGAAAGCGTAGATTGCACGCGCTTCAGATAGGATTTGTCGAGCTTGCACTTGTCAAAGGCGCCGCGCTTCGCGAAGACCTTCACCTAGCCGAATGGTCCGACCCGGTAGAAACTGGACGGGGAATTCCGAGCCTTAGCGGATGGAAACCGGAGCTTGAGCATATGAACCTCGAATTCACCCCTGAAGAGCAGGCCTTCCGCGACGAAGTGCGCGCCTTCATCGAAGAAAATTACCCCAAGCACCTTGGCGACGTGGGCCTGCGCGAAGACCTTTCGCGCGAGGATTTTCTCGCCTGGCACAAGGTCCTCGGCGAAAAGGGCTGGTCGGTTCCTGCCTGGCCGGTCGAGTATGGCGGCACGGGCTGGACGCCTACCCAGCGCTACATCTGGTCCGAGGAGAACGCGCGGGTCAATGCGATCATGCCGCTGCCGTTCGGCGTCTCCATGGTCGGGCCGGTGATCTACACCGGGTTCCGACCTTGCCTCGCTCAAGACCACGGCGGTGCGCGACGGCGATCACTACGTCATCAACGGCCAGAAGACCTGGACCACGCTGGCGCAATATGCCGACTGGGGCTTCTTCCTCTGCCGCACCGATCCGGACGCCGCCAAGCCGCAGGAAGGCATCAGCTTCATCCTCGTGGACATGAAGTCGCCGGGTGTCGAGGTGAAGCCGATCAAGCTGCTCGACGGCGGTTACGAGGTCAACGAAACCTGGCTGACCGATGTCCGCGTCCCGGTCGAAAACCTCGTTGGTGAAGAGAACAAGGGCTGGACTTATGCCAAGTTCCTGCTCGCTCACGAACGCAGCGGGATCGCCGGTGTGGCCCGCTCGAAGCGCGGCGTCGAAAAGCTGCGCGAAATTGCTGCCAACGAAACGCTCGATGGCGAACCGCTGATCGACGATCTGGATTTCGCCCGCAAGGTGAGCCAGCTCGAGATCGACCTCGCCGCGCTCGAGATCACCGAACTGCGCACGCTTGCAGGCGAGCAGGCCGGCAAGGGTCCGGGACCGGAAAGCTCGATCCTCAAGATCAAGGGCACTGAAATCCAGCAGCGCCTGACCGAACTCACGCTCGAAGCGGTCGGCAGCTACTCGGCCCCCTATTACGGCAGTATCGCCAACGATACGGGATCGAACGAATACCCGATCGGCCCCGACTACGCTCACGATTCGGCGGCGACCTATTTCAACATGCGCAAGACCTCGATCTATGGCGGATCGAACGAGATCCAGCGCAACATCATTACGAAAATGATCCTCGGGCTCTGAGAGCGCCGGACGGCACGGGAAAGGGACGACACGTGGATTTCAACTTCACCGAAGAACAGGACATGGTGCGCGACGGTCTTTCGCGCCTGGTCCGTGAACAATACGATTGGGAAACGCGCCGCGCTGCCATCGAGAGCGATGCCGGATGGCGCCCCGAAATCTGGGCGCAGCTCGCCGAACTCGGCATTCTGGGCATGCCCTTCAGCGAAGATGTCGGCGGTTTTGGCGGCGGCGCGATCGACGCGATGATCGTCATGGAAGAATTCGGCAAGGGCCTGGTGGTCGAACCTTTCGTTCCCACCGTGGTCTGCGCCGGCGGCTTCCTCAAGCATGCTGGCAGCGACGCCCAGCGCGAGGAACACCTTTCGGCCATCATCGGCGGGGAACGTGTCTTCGCATTCGCCTATGCCGAGCCGCGTGGCCGCTACGATTATGCCGATCTCGAGACGACGGCGAAGAAAGACGGCGATGGCTACGTCCTCAACGGCCACAAGGCCGTGGTCATCGGCGCCCCCTGGGCGAGCCACCTCATGGTCACTGCCCGCACCGGCGGCGACCGCCGCGACCGCGAAGGCGTCAGCGTTTTCATTGTCGATAAATCGGCCGACGGTATCGTCACGCGCGACTATGAAACCGTCGACGGGCGCCGCGCATCGGAAATCTATTTCGAGAATGTCTCGGTCCCCGCAGATGCGCTGATCGGCGAAGAAGGTGCCGCGCTCCCGCTGATCGAGCAGGTGACTGACGAGGCGATCGCCGCGCAATGTGCCGAGGCCTGCGGCGCGATGAAGGTCGCGCATGCGATGACGGTCGAATATTCGCGGCAACGCAAACAATTCGGCGTGCCGATCGGCAAGTTCCAGGTGCTTCAGCACCGCATGGTCGACATGTATACCGCCTATGAGACCTCGGTCTCGCTGACCTATCTCGCCACGATCAAGCTCGATGCCGGCGAAAAGGAACGCAAGCGCACCGCCTCGGCGGCAAAGGTCGGCGTGGGCCAGGCCGCGCGCCTGATCGGCCAGGAAGCCGTGCAGATCCACGGCGGCAATGGCGTCACCGATGAATATGCGATCGGGCATTACTTCAAGCGCCTGACGATCTTCGAATCCGAATTTGGCAGCGTCGACCACCATCTGAAACGGCACGTTTCGCTTTCGTGACGGCGTGCGTGGATGATACACGCCCCATGAGCGGCGCGGCTGGCTTCCAGCCCGCCCTCATGGGGTGCGCCGCCGGCAAGTCATCATCCAATCATTGACCAGCGGCATTGACCGCTTCGGGCCCGCGGGCGAGAGTTATACAGCGGCACGGCTATCATGCCGGTCCGTAGCTGCTGCTGTTGGCCCGGCAACGGGCTGACGCTTCCCGGAACCAAAACCTGATCACGGATGTCTCACGACAGACTAGGCTGACCGCCAGTCCACCTGCCCCTCGGCAGCATGGGCCAGGCGTCGGCCGGTCGGATGAATCAGGAGAGGCGCCAGCGCGCCCCGGTGACAGCGCATGACACCGCTTGCACCTGCTCGGATAATCGTAAGAAAAATATCGGGAATTTGCTTCCGATTCCCGCTTTTGATAGCTTGGTTTCAAATAATAATAACACGAGTCGCAATCCGCTAGGTTTTGGGGATTGTCAGAAATGAACCCACATGGGGCTCGGCGGCTCGTCGAAACCGCTTTGCAGGCTACCCTTGCTGCTTCATCCCCGCCTGAGGCCGCTCTCGCCTGCGCGCGGAGGGGCCGCCGGTGGCTTCCCGAAAAGCCGCTGTGGCCGGATCGGCTCGGCGCCCCGGCTTTCCGCACCGTCTGGTGCAGCATGGTCCGCGGGCGCGCATGCCAGCCCCCAAAGCCCGCCTCCTCCTGCACAATCTTCAATCGTGGGTTGACCGGACCGGCACCGGAACGAGGTCCCCATCGCCGATAGCGGCCCTCCCGCCGCGAGCGCGCAGCGATACAGCCGGTCAATCGGGAACGAGGCCTTACGCGTGATAGGCATGAAGGGTTTGGTTTACCTTCTTTGCGATACTCAGACTCCCTAGGATGAGGTTCGGATGTCAACTTTAGGCGTGGATCGTTTGGGAGAAGTCGTCGAGCAGTCGGCATCCGAGATCTACGTCTTTGCCGCGGATGACTTCCGCTTTATCCTGGTCAACAGGGGTGCGCGCGAAAACCTTGGCTATTCGTTGGCAGAACTCAGCGAAATGCACCCCTGGGACCTGAAGCCGGAGTTCTCCGAAGAAGAATTCAAAGCCTTCGTCGGCCCGCTTTTATCCGCAGAAGTTCCCAGGCTTTCGTTCGAAAACGGTGCACGGCCGAAAAGACGGAAGCACTTACGAAGTCTCGGTCTCGCTGCAATTGATCCAATCCCAGGGCGAGTTCGTTTTCTTCGCAGCGATCCGGGACATTTCCGAATTCAACTCGATCAGGGACCGGCTGGATGCCATCCTGAACAACACCAGGATGGCCATCTTCATGATGGATGAGCAGCAGAACTGTTCTTTCATGAATCGCGCTGCTGAAGAATTGACCGGTTACAGTTTCGAAGAGGCGGTCGGACGGTGCCTCCACGGCCTGATCCATCACCAATACCCCGACGGGTCGCCCTTCCCGATCGAAGAATGCCCCATCGACCGGGCGTTTCCCGAACGCCACCAGATTAGCGGCGAAGACATGTTCGTCCACAAGGACGGCAATTTCTACAACGTCTCCTACACCGCTTCTCCGATGGTCGATTCCAGCGGATCGACAGTCGGGACGATCGTCGAGGCGTTTAACATCGACGTGGTTGTTGCCGCGCGAGACGAACTGGCCAAGTCGCATCGCAGGCTGGAACGAAGCGTCAGGACATTCCAGCAAGCGGAAAAAATCGCGAAGCTGGGTTCATGGGAATTCGACGTCGAGACGCAGTCGCTGACCTTTTCCGATCAAGCCTACAAGATCATGGGGCTGGATCAGCAGCGTCCGATGACGCTCGACGATACCCTCGAGTTTTACTCCCCGCATGAACGCGAGCGCGTCGAAGCGCTCTATCTGGAGTCCCGCCGGACAGGGAAGAACCTCGATTTCACCGCGGAGATCGTGGGCCGGGGGGGCCAAAGACGACAGGCCCGGATAATCGCGGAGTTCGTCGAGAATGCCAAGGGCGGCAAATCCGTGATGATCGGTACTGTCCGCGATATTACGGAAAAGCTCCAAGCGATGCTGGACCTGCGCTATGCGGCCAGTCACGACGATCTGACGGGCCTGCTCAACCGCAATGCGTTCGAAGCGCGTGCAGTCGAGCGCCTGAAAGATGCCGCGGCGATCAATTGCACCTTCTACGCGATGCTGTTCGACCTTACCGGCTTCAAGTTCGTCAACGACACTTTCGGCCATCAGACGGGCGACAAGCTCTTGCGGCGAATTGCGAAGCAAATTGAAGACGCCGTACCCGCAAACGCGATCCTTGCCCGGTGGGGCGGCGACGAATTCGCGGTGCTCAGTCCGCTATCGATGTCGGAGGACGAGGTTCAGGACTTCGCCAGCAACCTGCTGCTGACGATCGAAGAGGCGGTCGACCTGGGAGAAGGCGGTGTCGGTGTCGGCGCGACATGCGGCGTTGCGGAGAGCACGGCGCTCGCATCCCTCGACGCGCTGATCCACAAGGCCGATCTGGCGCTGTATCATGGCAAGGCACGCGAACCGGGAACGGTCCACTTCTACAACTCGTCCATGGAACTGCCGCATGTCGAGCGTAGGCGGGCCATAGAGACCGTAACCCAGGCTCTGGGCGAGGACCGGGTGCAGTCCGGGTACCAGCCGATCATCCAGATCACCGACAACCGGCTTATCGGTTTCGAATCGCTCATGCGACTGAAAGCCGGAGACGATACGCTGATACCGGCATCCGCCGTCATTCCCGCGATCATGGACCCCATCCTTTCCCGCCAGATCAGCGTACGAATGTTCGAGAACGTATCGCGCGATCTCCCGAGCCTGATGGCCGCGCATGGCGGAGTGCAATATGTCAGCATCAATGCCACCGAAGCCGACCTGATAAGCCGCGACTTCGTACCCCGCGTGTTCGAGGCGCTGGAGCGACACCACATCAATCCGGCATGGGTAACGCTGGAAATTACCGAAACCATGCTGATGGTCGGCGACAACCAGAATGTGAAAAGCGTTCTGGACCAAGTGAGAAGTCGCGGGATCAGGATCGCCCTCGACGACTTCGGCACCGGCTATTCCTCGCTCACCCATCTTCGCGATTTCCCGATCGACCGGGTCAAGATCGATGCCTCTTTCGTACGCGACATATGCACTTCGGTGATGTCCAAGAACATCGTTCAGGCCATGGTCGTGATGAGCCGCAGCCTCGGTATCGAGGTGATCGCTGAAGGCATAGAAACCGAAGAGCAGAGAAGGACCTTGCTCGAAATTGGCTGCTATTACGGGCAGGGTTACCTATTCAGCCCTGCCGTCCCGGTGGACGAAGCCTGCGCGCTTCGCTTCGGATATTCGGACAAGGAAACCGCCTGACCGCGCGGCTTCCCGGCCGCTCCTGCTCCCGGATTGCCAGCGCGCCAGTGCTCGCGTCAAACTGTCCCCGCCGCCCGGCTTTCTAAGTGATAATCCTAGGGTGTATCGGCCCTCCGATTTTCTATTGGCGTCTCGCCGAACAGACGAGGGCGCCGTGCAGATCGCTTATTACCAGCTCGAAGGAACTGCAGTCATAATCGACACCAGGCATTCCCTGCCGTGGTGCTGGCGGGATGGTCAGTGGACCAAGGCGCCCGATTTGCTGGATGCATGCGCGGCGACCGGAACCGAGCTTGCCCGCGCGGACTTCTTCCGGAGGTTCCCGGGGGCGGCGCTGCAGATTTCGACCCTACCCCTGTCGGACTAGACCACTCGCCGCCGGCAATGTTCGACGTGGCGGGGTGATCGGCCAAATCATTTGGCGACACGGCGGGCGGAGCCGCAACGCTCGCGCGCAAATGCCGGACCACGCTTGCGCTTCTTCTCGTTCATTCGGCGATGCAGCTGGAGCGGCCAGGGCGCTTTTCGGCCTCGGCCGTGAATGGTGCCGCTTACAGGACTCGAACCTGTGACCCCATCATTACGAATGATGTGCTCTACCAACTGAGCTAAAGCGGCACTTTCGCGGGTTGCGCGGGAAGTGGAGGCCCGAGCCGGAATCGAACCGGCGTGCAAGGATTTGCAGTCCTCTGCGTAACCACTCCGCCATCGGGCCTCGCCCTCCCTCTCGGGAAGGAAGCGGCGCACTAGCGATTCTCGCGGGCAAAGGCAATCGCCCAGTGATGCCTTACGTAACGTCAGTCTGGACGCATGGCCGGATAGGGGCAATGACCCTGCGCATGAGCATTGCCAACCTTCTCGATCCGATCACCGCAGCAGGCGGCGAAACGCGCTTTTCCGGGCTCGACCACTGGATGCAGGGCCGCACGCTCTACGGCGGCGCCTCCGCGCTGATCGCCTATACCGCAGTCACCCGGGCATTCCCCGACCTGCCGCCCCTGCGCGGCGCCCAGGTCGCCTTCGTCGCCCCTACCGGACCCGATGCCGAGCTGCGCCGCGAGATCGTCCGGCAAGGTCGCAACGTCGCGCAGGTGCGCAGCGAGATCTGGTGCGAGGGGCAATGCACGCTCACGGCCTTCTGGCTGTTCGGCACCGAGCGCGAGGCGAATGCGATGCACGATGCCGCACCGGTTGCCGACTGGCCCGGTCCGCCCGAGGAAGCCGAGAGCGCGATGCACGGCAAGGGTCCCGCCTTCATCCAGAACAACTTCGAGATCCGCCGCGCGCAGGAGCAGCAGGGCCCGGGCGACCCGGTGGTGCGCCGCTGGGCGCGGCTGACCGACCGCGAAGGGCTCGACCCGGTGAGCGAGCTCATCCTGCTGGGCGACGTCCTGCCACCGGGCGCGATGCGCGCGATGAAACGGCAGGGACCGATCAGCTCGGTCAACTGGTCGTTCAACCTGCTCGAACCCGCGCCCGCGACCCGCGACGGCTGGTGGATGAGCGAGAACGCCAGCCAGCACGCCGCGCATGGCTATTCCAGCGAGCGGCTGCGGCTGTGGAACGCCGATGGCAAGCAGATGCTCGATGGCATGCAATGCGTGGCGGTGTTCGGCTGAACATGGACCGCTTTACGCGCCTGCGAAAAGCGTGATCTTCCCGGAATGATCAGCGCAGCCAGCAGCTTGCCCCCGGCAACGCCTGCGCATGTGTGACCTTCCGACAGTATTAGGCACTGCACCGGTCACGCCCGGCAGGGTAGAAATTCCACGCGGTCAAAGAGCGGGCCCCTCATGCCGATCGCCCACGCTGTAGGAAAGCGGCGCGCGAGTCGCCTCTATCCGGGGCTAAAGGATCGAGCGCGGGGGAACTGGCGTACCGGCGAAGCCACCGGCCGGCTACCGAATTACCAGCCCCGTTCCGGAACGTGTCCGCCCCGCAGCCATTCGGTTGGCATGGATATCATCGAAGAGCAGCGCCGGTTCCGCGACAGCACCCCTTCCCGCCTCGGGCGCGGACTGGAGCGGCTGACGCATCCATTCGGCGCAGCGATCGCCAGCGTGGTCCCGAAGGGCCTGGTCGAAACCGTGCTGAAGGGGCTCGACCGGGCGGCGGGCGCCCCGCGCCTCGTCCAGTTCGATCACGATGCGGCCGATCTCGAGGCGGCGCGGCAGGCGGCCCGCAAGGTATCGCGCACCGCGCGCAGCGTCAGCGCGACCACCGGGGCCGCCGCTGGCCTGGGCGGTGCGCTGTCGATGAGCGCGGA
>LUMV01000303.1_pt1 | contig 18012 bp, 20 predicted proteins | sample 729731 | NCBI WGS metagenome assembly LUMV01 (sample SAMN03860301, study PRJNA289734) | marine metagenome | biome: seawater column; feature: ocean; material: water; isolation source: Red Sea water column Station 192 - depth 200m | place: Saudi Arabia: Red Sea | collected 2011-10-15 | depth 200 m
TCGGCCAACATGCCGAAATTCAACAGTATTTCGATTTCTGGCTATCACATGCACGAAGCCGGGGCGACGGCGGTGCAGGAACTGGCCTTCACCATCGCCGACGGCAAGGAATACGCCAAGCGGGCGATGGAAGCGGGCCTCGATATCGATGCCTTCGCGCCGCGCCTGTCCTTCTTCTGGGGCATCGGCATGAACTTCTTCATGGAGATCGCCAAGATGCGCGCCGCGCGAGCGCTGTGGCACGATGTCATGGAAGGGCTGGGGGCGCAGAACCCCAAGTCGAAGATGCTGCGCACGCATTGCCAGACCAGCGGCGTCTCGCTGCAGGAGCAGGACCCCTACAACAACGTCATCCGCACCACGGTGGAAGCAATGGCGGCGGTGCTGGGCGGAACGCAGTCGCTCCACACCAACGCGCTGGACGAAGCGATCGCGTTGCCGACCGATTTCAGCGCCCGGATCGCGCGCAACACGCAGCTGGTGATCCAGGAGGAGACCGGCATCACCAATGTCGCCGATCCGCTGGGTGGCAGCTATTACATCGAAAGCCTCACCGCCGCGCTGGTCGAACAGGCCAAGGCCATGCTCGACGAGGTCGAGGCGGCCGGCGGGATGACCGAATATGTCGCCAGCGGCAAACCCAAGGCGCAGATCGAGGAGGCGGCAGCCGCCAAGCAGGCCAGTCTGCCGCGCTGCGCTCGACGCCCTGGCGCGCGGGGCCGCCCAGCGTGAGGGGAACCTGCTTGCCCTCGCGGTCGAGGCTGCGCGTCACGATGCGACGCTGGGCGAAATCAGCCAGGCGATGGAAGACGCCTATGGCCGCTACGACACGATTCCCAAACCGGTCCGCGGGGTGTATGCTGCCGCCTATGCCGAAGACGATCGCTACCAGCAGGTCGCCGAAGGCGTGCAGGCGGTCGAACGCCGGCTCGGGCGCGCACCCCGGCTGATGGTCGCCAAGATGGGCCAGGACGGGCACGACCGCGGCGCCAATGTCATTGCCAGCGCGTTCACCGACATGGGCTTCGAAGTCCTCTCTGGCCCGCTGTTCCAGACGCCCGGTGAAGCCTGCGCCATGGCGCTTGAACACGATGTCGACGCGATCGGCGCCAGCAGTCTTGCCGCGGGACACAAGACGCTGATCCCCGAGCTTATCGGGCACCTGCGCGATGCCGACCGGGCCGATATCAAGGTGATCGCGGGCGGGGTGATCCCGCAGAAGGATTACGACTTCCTGCGCGATGCCGGGGTGCAGGGCATCTACGGCCCGGGCAGCAATGTCGTCGAATGCGCCGCCGACGTGCTGCGCTTGCTCGGCCACAACATGCCGCCCGCGGGCGAGGATCTGGACGAGGCGGCGCAGTAGTGAGCGCTTCTTCATCCCCTGCCTTCCTGCCGCTTGCCGCCATGATGTTCGCGGCCGGGCTGGGCATTCCGGTTTTCGCGGCGCTTAACGCGGGGCTCGGCCAACAGCTTGGCGGGCCCGTGGCGGCGACAGCGGTGACCTTCGCGATCGGCTTCGTCATCGCGACTGCGATGCTGGTATTCACCGGGTTTCCCGCCGCCAGCACCTTCACTTTCGAACGGCCCTGGTTGTGGATCGGCGCCGTCGTGATGCTGTTCTACGCCACTTCGGTGGCCTATTCCGCGCCGCGTATCGGGCTGGGCAATGCGATCTTCTTCGTGCTGCTGGGCCAGATCGTCGCTGCGGCGATTATCGACCATTTCGGCCTGCTTGGCTCCATCCAGAGCGCGATCACCCCCAAGCGCGCGCTCGGGCTGGCGGTCATGGCATTCGGCCTTTACCTTGCCAGGAAGCCTGTATGACCCAAATCCGCACCGACTGGACCCGCGAAGAGATCGCGGCGCTGTTCGACCTTCCCTTTACCGAACTGCTGTTCCAGGCCGCGAGCATCCACCGCGAGTTTCACCCGCCAAGCCAAGTCCAGCTGTGCACGCTGCTCAGCATCAAGACCGGCGGGTGCCCGGAAGATTGCGGCTATTGCTCGCAGTCGGTGAAGGCCGACAGCGGGGTCGAGGCGACCAAGCTGATGGAAGTGCAATCGGTCCTTCAGCGCGCGGCGCAGGCGAAGGATGCGGGCAGCCAGCGGTTCTGCATGGGCGCCGCCTGGCGCAATCCCAAGGACCGCGACATGCCCGCGATCGTCGAGATCGTGAAAGGCGTGCGCGCGATGGGGCTGGAGACCTGCATGACGCTGGGCATGCTGACGCCGAAACAGGCCGACATGCTAAAGGAAGCTGGCCTCGATTACTACAACCACAATGTCGACACCGGGCCGGAGTATTACGAACGCGTGATCTCCAGCCGCAAGTATGAGGACCGGCTCGACACGCTGCAGAACGTCCGCGATGCGGGCATCAATGTCTGCAGCGGAGGGATCGTCGGCATGGGCGAAACGCGCAGCGACCGCGTCGGCTTCGTCCACACGCTCGCCACGCTGGAACGCCATCCCGAAAGCGTCCCGGTCAACGCGCTGGTCCCGGTCAAGGGCACGGTGCTGGGCGACATGCTGGCCGATACGCCGCTCGCCAAGATCGACGATATCGAATTCGTCCGCACCGTCGCGGTCGCGCGCATCACCATGCCGATGAGCATGGTGCGCCTGTCCGCCGGACGCGAGAGCATGAGCGAGGCCACGCAGGCGCTGTGCTTCATGGCGGGCGCGAATTCGATCTTCACCGGCGACAAGCTGCTCACCGCGCCCAATGCGGGCGACGACACCGACGCGGCGCTGTTCGCCAAGCTGGGCCTGACGGCGCTGCAGCAGGAAGAACCGATGCGCGCCTGCAAGGTGGCCGAGCCGGCCGAATGATCATCCTGTCGTCCCTGCTGCTGACTGCGCAGGCCGCTGCCGGCATGCCCGACTGCGCCGACCCGCAAGTGCAAAGCGAGATGAACATCTGCGCGCATCGGGAATGGGAGCAGGCCGATGCCGAACTGAACGCGCTGTGGCCGCAAGTGCGCGCGATCATGCAGCGCGAGGACGGTTATGCGGTCGAGGATGACCAGCCGGGTTATTGGGAGAGCCTGCTGGAAGCCCAGCGCGCCTGGATCGCGTACCGCGACGCGCACTGCCGGCTGTCGAGCTACGATGCGCGCGGGGGAACGATGCAACCGCTCCTCCACAGCATCTGCATGACCGTTCTGACCGAGCGGCGAACCGAAGAACTGCGCGAATTGACACGCAATCAGATGTCCGGCGAAGCGAAACCCGGAACGGAGAACTGACACCGATGTTCACGAAAATCCTCATCGCCAATCGTGGTGAAATCGCCTGCCGCGTCATCAAGACGGCCAAGCGCATGGGTATCGCGACCGTGGCGGTCTATTCCGATGCCGATGCGCGCGCGCCCTTTGTTCGCATGGCGGACGAGGCGGTGCATATCGGCCCCGCAACCGCGTCGGAAAGCTACCTGGTGGCGGACAAGATCATTGCCGCGGCCAAGCAGACCGGGGCCGAAGCGGTGCATCCGGGCTATGGCTTCCTGTCGGAACGCGCCAGCTTCGTCGAAGCGCTGGAGAAAGAGAACATCGCGTTCATCGGCCCGCCGGTCAAGGCGATCGCGGCGATGGGCGACAAGATCGAATCCAAGCGCATCGCCAAGGACGCCGGGGTCAACACGGTTCCCGGATCGCCCGATGCGATCGAGAACACCGAAGACGCGCTCAAATGGGCCAACGACATCGGCTATCCGGTGATGATGAAGGCCAGCGCGGGCGGCGGCGGCAAGGGCATGCGTCTCGCCTGGAACGACAAGGATGTCGAGGAGGGCTTCGAAGCGACGCAGCGCGAAGGGCTCAACTCCTTCGGCGACGACCGCGTCTTCATCGAGAAGTTCATCGAGGATCCGCGCCACATCGAGATCCAGATCCTCGGCGACAAGCACGGCAACGTGATCTATCTCAACGAGCGCGAATGCAGCATCCAGCGCCGCCACCAGAAGGTGGTCGAGGAAGCCCCGTCGCCCTTCGTGACGCCGAAGATGCGCAAGGCGATGGGCGAGCAATGCGTCGCGCTGTCGCAGGCGGTGGGCTATCACAGCGCGGGCACGGTCGAACTGATCGTGAGCGGCGCCGACAAGACCGGCGAGAGCTTCTACTTCCTCGAAATGAACACCCGTTTGCAGGTGGAGCATCCGGTTACCGAGGCGATCACCGGGGTCGACCTGGTCGAGCAGATGATCCGTGTCGCGGCAGGCGAGAAGCTGGCGATGACGCAGGATGATGTGAAGATCGACGGCTGGGCGATCGAGAACCGCGTCTATGCCGAAGATCCCTATCGCGGCTTTCTGCCATCCACCGGGCGACTGGTGCGCTACCAGCCGCCGGTCGAACCCTGGGCCGATGACGGACAGGAGAACGGCCGCCGCGGCGTCGACGGCGTTCGCGTCGACGACGGCGTGTTCGAAGGCGGCGAAGTGTCGATGTTCTACGACCCGATGATCGCCAAGCTGGTGACCTGGGGCGAGACACGCGACGAGGCGGCCGATCTGCAGATCGCGGCGCTCGATGCCTTCCGCATCGAGGGGCTGGGGCACAATGTTGATTTCCTCAGTGCGATCATGCAGCGCCCGCGCTTCCGTTCGGGTGAACTGACGACCGGCTTCATCGCCGAGGAATATCCCGATGGGTTCACCGGCGCGCCCGCGTCCGACCAGCTGACGCGGGTTCTGGCCGCGGTCGCCGGCGTCATCGCAACGGCCGATGCCGACCGCGCGCGGCGCGTCGAAGGGCAGCTGTCCGACGACCTCTACGCTCCCGGCGACTGGACCGTGCGCATCGGCGAACGCGAGGAGGGCTCGACATCGCACGAAGTGCGGCTCGAGGAAGCCGCGCTGACCGTCGATGGCGAACCGGTCACGCTGGAAATGCAGTACACTCCGGGCGAAACGATGGTCGATGTCGCGCTGTTCGAAAACGGAGCGGACGACGATGCCGATCCGGTCGCGCGATACACGCTCCAACTGCGGTCCACCCGGACCGGCTATGCCATCACGACGCGCGGTGCGACGCACCATTTGCGGATCCTGCAGACGCGGGTCGCGCATCTCGCGGCGCATATGATCGAGAAGACCCCGCCCGATCTGTCGAAAATGCTGATCTGCCCGATGCCGGGGCTACTAGTGAAGCTGCACGTGGCCGAAGGCGAGGAGGTCCAGCCGGGTCAGCCGCTCGCCACCGTCGAGGCGATGAAGATGGAAAACATCCTCCGCGCCGAAAAGCAGGCGACGGTGGGCAAGATCAACGCGGCGGAAGGCGATTCACTCGCAGTGGATGAGGTGATCATCGAACTCGAATAGTTCGCTGATCCGGTGCAAACGGAACTTCCTGCGCAAGATCGGTTCAGCGGTGCTTTCCGTTTCGCGCAGGTTTCCCCGCCGAGCCGGCCAAAATGGTAAATGCTCTGGAATCCCTGCGCCAAGGGGTAGATAATCCGTGCCTTCGGGTTCGCCTTGTGCATCCACGCAGGAGGTTTCGAACATGGCACGCATGGGTACCGGTTTCTTCGATGCGAAGGGCCACTATTTCAAAACGCCGGACGAGGCGACGATCAGCGACTTGTCGGCCATTCTCGGCAAGATCGGCGAGGGCGAAAGCCTCGCTCCGGGTATAGCGCACACGCTGCTGCATCGTCGCAGCGAGATCGAGCAGCTTTTCACCGACCACGACCGCATGCTGGCAGAGTACGAGCCGGTGGGCGCGGCCTCGGTTACGCGGTTGGAAACGCGGCTCAGCTGATCAGGTCGCTGCCGGCGCAAGCGCGAGGTGGTAGCACTGGTTGTGCGGACCGTTAGCGTAGTCCGCGAAAGCTTCGCCGGCGATAAATCCGCGCTTGGCATACAGTGCGACCGCGGGGGCGAACCGCTCGTTCGTGCCCGTCTCGAGGCTGAGCCGGGAAATCCCTTCTGCCCTGGCGATCGCGATCAGGCGATCGAGAACTGCCGATGCAACTCCGCGGCCCAGATGGTCCGCATGGGTGCGCATCGATTTGAGTTCGGCACTATCGGCGGACAGGCGTTTCATCGCCCCGATGCCGACTAAAACTTGTCCACGCCATGCACCCAGCAGCGTGATGCCCGGTCCGGAAAGGCCACTCTCGTCGAGCGCAAAGCTGGTACCCGGCGGCGACATCGCCAGCATGTCGCGCTGGTGATAGGCGACCAGTTCCCTCACTGCGGGATCGGAAAGGTGGGCGGGGCGGATGTCGAGCACCATCCCCGCAACGATGCGCGCGGCCGGATCGGCGGTCAATGCGCCTGCAATTGTTCGTCGAGGAATGCCGCGATGTCGGTCATTTCGACATCGCGGGCGAGATAGGCTTCGCCGATCGCGCGGAGCAGGATGAAGGGCAGCGTGCCCGCGTCCATCTTCTTGTCGTGGAGCATGTGGTCGGCAAGCCGCCGACCGTCACAGTCGAGCCCCAGCGCGGAAATTTCCGCGGGCAGGCCGGCAGCATCGACCGCGGCAGTCACGCGCTGCGCGTCGGCCAGCGAAATTTCTCCGCGCCGCGCCGAATAGCGTGCGGCCAGGACCATCCCCAGCGCGACGCCTTCACCATGCAGCAAACGGTCGGAAAAGCCGGTTTCCGCCTCGAGCGCGTGGCCGAAGGTATGCCCGAGGTTGAGCAGCGCGCGGGCACCGCTGATCTCGCGTTCGTCCTCCGCCACGATCCGCGCCTTGGCGGCAACGCTGGCGGCGACGGCGCGTTCGGTGGCAGCGGGGTCGAGGGCGACGACGGCCCGGCCGTCCTGTTCGAGCCAGGCGAAAAAGCCGCGATCGCCAAGCACGCCGTATTTGAGAACTTCGGCATAACCGGCGCGAAGTTCGCGTTCGGGCAGCGTGCCCAGTGTGCCCAGATCGGCCAGCACCAGCGACGGCTGGTGGAACGCGCCGATCAGATTCTTGCCCGCCGCGGTGTTGATCGCGGTCTTGCCGCCGACCGAACTGTCGACCTGCGCCAGCAGCGTGGTGGGCAGTTGCACGAAGCCGCAGCCGCGCTTGAGGATCGCGCAGGCAAAGCCGGTCAGGTCGCCGACCACGCCGCCGCCCAGCGCGAAGACATGGTCGCCGCGTTCGACACCCTGGTCCAGCAGCCAGTCGGTCAGCCGGGCGAGACTGTCCCAGCTCTTCGATGTTTCGCCGGGCGCAACATCGTACCAGCGCGGTTCGATGCCCGCGGCAGAAAGCGAATTGCCGACGGCTTCGCCCCAGTGTTGGCGCGCGTTGGCATCGGCCACGATGCAGGCATGGCGCTTGCGCAGGAAGGGCCGAGCCTGCGCTGCCAGATCGGCCAGCAACCGGTTGCCGACACGCACTTCGTAGCCCCGGCCGGCCAGTTCGACGGGAATTACAGCCATGCGTCTATCGCACTCAGGATGCTCAGCGCGGTTTCGGTGTGCGGCGCATCGTCGGTGACGACATGGACCTGCGCCTCGGCATAGGCGTCGCCGCGCTGGTCCTTGAGCTGCGTCAGGATTGCGCGCGGATCGCCCTTGCGCAGCAGCGGCCGGCTGTCGCGCCGCGCGGTGCGTTCGACCAGCGTATCGATATCGCAATCGAGCCACACCGCGATGGCGCGGTCGAGGATCAGGGCCCGGGTCTCGGGATCGACGAAGGCGCCGCCGCCGGTGGCGATCACGCCGTGGCCTTCCTCGACCAGCCGGGCAATCACCCGGCGTTCGCCGGCGCGGAAATAGAGTTCGCCATGCGCTTCGAAGATTTCGCTGACCGACCGGTCGGCGGCGCGTTCGATTTCCTCGTCGACATCGATGAAGTCGGTGTCGAGCAGCGCCGCAAGGCGGCGTCCGACCGTGGACTTGCCGACCCCCATCAGGCCGACCAGCACCACGGGGCGATCGATCCGCCGGGCAAGGCCGCCGATTTCGGCAGGCGTGAAGGCTGTTGCATGGGTCATTGCCGCCGTGCCTAGAACTGGGCTAGGGCGCGGGCAAGGTATCAGCACTTGAAACGGGACGCGAAAATCTTGGCGATGAGCGGGAGAAGGATTGCAGGTCTCTTGGCAATATTGCTCGCCGTGTTGGTGATCGCGGCGCTGATCGAGCCGGGACCGGCTGCGGCACCACGCGACCCGGGCGAAGCCGGCGCATCGCAACCGGGCGAAGTAGTGCAGCCCCTGCCGACACAGCCGGCGCCGGTCGGCGGGACCGACCTCGACCTGGCCGACTTGCCGACGCTCGAAGAGCTCGACGCGATGTCGACCGACGAACTCGACGAATTGCTGGGCCTGAAGCCGAAATTCGACATCCCGCCCGCGGCACGCCGGTCGATGGAACAGGTGGGCATTCTCGGCCAGCGCGAGGGCGGTCTGCCGGCTGCTTCGCTGGCGCGCCAGCCTGCCGCGCTGGTGCGCGCGGTGCTGGCCGGTACGACGCGTCCGATGGTTTCGCGCTGGGGGCACATCCTGCTGCGCCGCGCCCTGGCCAGCCGACTGGCGACGCCTGAGGAAATGGATCCGGTCGAGTTCGCGACGTTGCGGGTCCGCGCGCTCAACGCGCTGGGCGAACATGTCGTCGCCCGCGCCGTCGTCCAGGATATCGACACGGCAAACTATTCGCCCGCGCTCACCGATGCGGCGGTAGAGGCCTATATCGGCAGTGCCGACATTATCGGCGCCTGCCCCGCGGTGCGGCTGGTCGATACCCGGCGCGACGATGCCGAGTGGCAGATGCTGGCGGGGATCTGCAATGCCTATGCGGGCGAGGCGACCCGTGCGCAGAACGACCTGCGCCGCCTGCTGTCGCGCACCGAGGACGACCGTATTGACGTGCTGCTGGCGCAGCGTGTGGCGGGCTCCGCCGGGCGCGGACGCCGTGCGGTAACCATCGAATGGGACGGGATCGCGGGATTGACCCCGTGGCGGTTTGCCCTGGCCAATGCGCTGGGCGAGCCCGTGCCCGACGAATTGCTGGGCGATGCGGAGCCGGACCTGCTGCGGACCGCGGCGCTCACCCCCGCGCTTACCCCGCTGCAGCGCGGCCGCGCGGCGGACATTGCAGCGGCCAGCGGCATCCTGTCGTCGGCGGCAATGGTCGATCTCTACAGCCAGATCTTCGCGGAGGAGGGCGCCGAGGGCGATGCCGCTGTCACCGCGTCGCGCCTGCGCGAAGCCTATGTCGGAACGGATCCGCTGCAGCGGCTCGCCGCGATCCGCGATATCTGGAGCGGATCGCCCGAGGGCGATGCCTATGGCAGCTATGTCCTCACGGCCTATGCCGCGGCCCGCATGCCTTCCGACGAAGCCTTTGCCGACGACGCGGCTGGCCTGGTGACGGCCATGCTGACCGCCGGGCTCGACCGCGACGCCCAACGCTGGCTCGGAGCGGTGGATGGCGGCTCGCTCGCCTGGGGTATTCTGGCTGCCGGTGTCCCCCAATTCGAAGGGACGGTGAGCGGAGGCGACCTGTCCGACTTCTTCGATGGAGACGGCAGCACACGGCAGGCGAAATCGCGCCTGCTGGTGGCCGGGCTCGCCGGGCTGGGCCGGATCGATGCGGGCGATACTGCGGATTACAGCGAGGAGTTTGCGCTGGGTCTGGAACGCGAAACCCGCTGGTCGCAGATGATCTCGCGCGCGGCGCAGGTCGGCAATCCCGGTCTCGTGGCCGTTCTTGCCGGGCTCGGCATGCAGGGTAGCGGGTGGGAACGGATGACGCCGCGTCATCTCTACCATATCGTGCGCGCGCTCGATGCCGTCGGCATGAATGCCGAAGCCCGCATGATCGCTGCCGAAGCGGTCGCGCGGGCCTGACGCGGCCGGGGCGTTGGCGCAGGATTCGGTCGAAGATTTCCTCGCCATGCTGGCCGCAGAGCGCGGCGCGGCGGCGAACACGCTGGCTGCCTATCGCCGCGATCTGGAGCAGGCACGCGCTTCGATCGGCCCGCTGGACGAGGCGGGGAAGGACGATCTCACGAAGCTCGCCTCGGTCTGGTCCGACCTCGCTCCGGCGAGCATTGCGCGCAAGGCATCGGCGCTGCGCCAGTTCTATGGCTTCCTGATCGAGGAAGGCGTGCGGGCCGACGATCCGAGCGCAGCGCTGCCGAAACCTGCGAGCCGCCGCCCTTTGCCGAAAATCCTGTCGCACGCTCAGATCGAAGCGCTGTTCGCACGGGCAGAGCTGGAGGCGGAGGCCAACACGCCCCAAGCTATCCGCCTGCTCCTGCTGCTCGAACTGCTCTACGGTTCGGGCCTGCGCGCGACCGAACTGGTGGCGCTGCCCCTCGCGGCGGTGCCGCGCGATGCTCCGTTCCTGACCGTTACCGGAAAGGGCGGGCAGGCGCGCATGGTCCCCGTCAGCGGCCGGGCGAAGCTGGCAATGGCGCGCTGGCTGGACGTGCGCGCGACAGGGACGCGCCACCTCTTCCCTTCGCGCGGCGGCAAGCATCTGAGCCGGGTGCGGCTGTTCCAGCTTCTCAAGGAGCTTGCCGTGCGCGCCGACATTTCGCCCGATGCAATCAGCCCGCACGTACTCCGCCACGCCTTTGCAACGCATCTGCTGGAGGGAGGGGCGGATCTGCGCGTCTTGCAGACGATGCTGGGCCATGCAGATATCGCGACCACGCAAATCTATACCCATGTCGATGCCGCGCGGCTGGTGAAGCTGGTCAATATGCGCCACCCGCTTGGGCAGGGAAGCGGGCGGGCGCCGCTTGCACGCGCGCGAGGGGGCGAGTAACGCGCCTGCGATGATCTCCTACCTCGAATTCGAAAAGCCCGTCGCGCAACTCGAAACCCGTCTCGCGGACCTTAGGGAAGCCGCGCAGGGCGACGGTGTCGATATCGCCTCTGAACTGAAGAAGCTCGAAGGCAAGAGCGCCGACATGCTGGCGGAAATCTACGGCTCGCTGACGCCGTGGCAGAAGACGCAGGTCGCGCGCCACCCGATGCGTCCGCATTTCCGCGACTATATCGAGCACACCTTCGATGAATTCGTGCCCTTGGGCGGCGATCGTTCCTATGGGGACGATCAGGCCATTCTGGGCGGGTTCGCCATGTTGAACGGACGGCGCATCGTCCTGATCGGGCACGAAAAGGGTCACGACACGACCAGCCGCATCAAGCACAATTTCGGCATGGGCAAGCCCGAAGGTTATCGCAAGGCGATCCGCCTGATGGATCTGGCCGGTCGTTTCGGGCTCCCGGTCGTGACGCTGGTCGACACCTCCGGCGCCTTTCCCGGCGTCGAGGCGGAAGAGCGCGGCCAGGCCGAAGCGATCGCGCGCGCGACCGAAGCATGCCTTGCTCTACCTGTTCCCATGGTGGCGACGATCGTGGGCGAGGGCGGCTCCGGCGGCGCAGTGGCTCTGGCGAGTGCGGAGCGCGTCCTGATGCTGGAGCATGCGGTCTATTCGGTGATCTCCCCGGAAGGCTGCGCCTCCATCCTGTGGCGCACCGCCGAAAAGGCTCCCGATGCCGCCGAAGCGATGCGCGTGACGGCGCAGCAATTGGCGCAGCTCAACGTAATTGATCGGATCGTACCCGAACCTCTGGGCGGCGCGCATCGCGATGTCCGCAAGGCCGCCGAAACGCTTGGCCAGGCGATCGGCGAGGAACTCGACATGCTCGGGGCCAAGTCGCCGGAAGACCTGCGCAAGATGCGTGAGGATCGCTTCCTGACCATGGCAAGCTGACGATAAGCTTACGATTTCGCAACGGGAACAAGCCAGCCCGTTCAGATTTCTCCTTCCATAGATAAGTGCCGCGGCAATGTGCCGTGGACGAATTTTTGCGGGGAGATCCCATGAAGACTATCAAGGCCCTGGCCGTTTCGACCACCGCCACGCTCGCGCTCGCCCTTGGCGGCTGCGCGACGACCGGAAATATTCCGAGCGCATCGGCACCGATCACGCAGAGCGAAGCGCAAATGGGCGCCGAGGCGCACCCGCAGCTGTTGCAGGAATTCGGCGGCGCGATGACGGGGGCGCAGGCGCAATATGTCGAACAAGTGGGCAAGAACATCGCGGTCCAGTCGGGCCTCGGCAATGCGCGCGATTCGTTCACCATTTCGATGCTCAACAGCCCGGTGAACAACGCTTTCGCGATCCCCGGCGGGTACGTCTACACCACGCGCCAGCTCGTCGCGCTAATGGATAACGAAGCGGAACTGGCCGCCGTGCTGGGCCACGAAGTCGGCCACGTCGCCGCCCGCCACTCGCAGCGGCGCCAGGCCAATGCGCAGCGCAACTCCATACTTGGTGTGCTTGGTGCGGTTGTCGGCTCGGTCGTCGGTGGCGGCATCGGCCAGCAGCTCGGCCAGGTTGCTATGCAAGGTTCGCAGCTGCTGACCCTCAAATTCTCGCGCAGCCAGGAAACCGAGGCCGACCGGCTCGGCATCCGGTATCTGCAAGGTGCCGGTTACGATCCCAACGCCATGTCGACAGTTCTTGCCAGCCTCGCGGCGCAAAATTCGCTCGATGCGCAATTGCAGGGCCGCGGCGATGCACGCCTTCCGGAATGGGCATCGACTCACCCCGATCCCGCAAGCCGCGTCCGCGAAGCCGCCAGCCTGACGCAGGGCATGACCGGCGTGACCAATACCGACACGTTCCTGACCCGGATCGACGGCCTGCTATACGGCGACGATCCCGCGCAGGGCGTGATCGAAGGGCGACAGTTCATCCATCCGGAATTGCGCCTGTCCTTCACCGCGCCGCAGGGCTTTTACATGATCAACGGCACATCTGCGGTGAGCATTCAGGGGCAGGGCGGTCAGGCTCAGCTTTCGCTCGCCCAGTATGGCGGCAATCTCGATAGCTATGTCCGCAACGTGTTCGCAAAGCTCGGCGGCAATCAGCAGCGGCTGGCACCGCAGGCGATCCAGCGCACCACGATCAACGGCATTCCGGCCGCTTACGGAACGGCGCGCGTCAATAGCGGCAACGGCCAGGTCGATGTGGCGGTCTTCGCCTATGAATTCGCGCCCGATCGAGCCTATCATTTCCAGGCGATCGCGCCGGCGGGCCGGATGGGCACCTTCACCCCGATGTTCAATTCGATGCGCCGCGTCACGGCGAGCGAAGCCGCCAATGTCGTGCCGCGTCGCCTCGAAGTCGTGACCGTGCGCAGTGGCGATACGGTCCAGTCGCTGTCGCGCCGCATGGCGTACACCAACGGTCAGGAAGCGCGCTTCCGCGTGCTGAACTCGCTCGACAGCAATGCGCAGCTGCGGGCGGGCCAGAAGGTGAAGTTGGTGGTGCGCGGTAGCTGAGGGTTCGACCTAAATCGCACGCACATACGAGAAAGGCGGCGGGATTGCTCCCGCCGCCTTTTTCTAATCTTCGGTTCCGAAGGGCTTACGAGCCGCTCATCGCCGTGGTCACGTCGTTGAACGTGGTCGAAAGCTGGTCGCCCAGGCTCGACATCGCGGTGATCGCCGCAACCGCGATGAGAGCGGCAATCAGGCCGTATTCGATGGCGGTAGCGCCTTCTTCGTCCTTGCGGAACTTCTTGATGAACTTCATTGGTCGTCTCCTGGTTTGGTCTTCGGTAACCCGACCCGTCCCGTCGCAAACCGGGAGCAGGTTTCTTCGTTATCGGCGTCGTAGGTTGATATTTTCCTAAGAAGCCCTTTAATGACCGCTCGCCTCGACAATCGTCGTGGCCATGGTGGTCCACATCTCGACCGCATTGATGCCGAAGGCCTGCACCGCCCCGATCATCGCGAGGAAAATCATCGCCAGGATCATGCCGTATTCGACGGCCGTGGCTCCCGTTTGGTCATTCAGGAAGTTGGGCTTCGCGTTTTGCATCGGCAGGCATCCCATCGCTTGTCGCCACGCGCGGTCGACCCGGCGCACCTAAGAGCGAGAGATTTAAGAAAATGTTGAAAGGGCCCGCTTCGTTGGAAAGAAATCCGACATGGCTCTGCGTGGTCGCTGGCCTTCTCGTCGACAGGGGAGGGCGCTGGCTGATGCATCGCCGTCCAAGCGGAAAAGCCCATGGCGGCCAGTGGGAATTTCCGGGCGGCAAGGTCGAGGAGGGCGAGGTGCCCGAAGCGGCGCTGGCGCGTGAACTGGCCGAAGAACTGGGAGTCGGCATCGAGCCCGATAACCTCGAACCGCTCGTCTTCGCATCCGACGGCCCGATTTCCACCGGGAAGCCCATCACTCTCCTGCTGTATCGCGTGACCCGATGGAGCGGAACGCCACAAGCGCTCGAAGGAGGGGCGATCGACTGGATGCTCCCTGACGAGATCGCTCGCCTCGACAAGCCACCGCTCGATATTGCTCTGTTTGCGAAGGCCAGCGCTCTTCTCGGCGCCGCGCCGGACGGTGCGGAGCTGTGCTAGTTCGGCTTCCTGCAAAAAAGCACCGGTTTACGGTTGCCATGCGCGAAAGCCCTGCTATGTGACGCCGCTCCAGCGCGCCCGTAGCTCAGCTGGATAGAGTACCTGACTACGAATCAGGTGGTCGGAGGTTCGAATCCTTCCGGGCGCGCCAACAGGTTTAAGACAGCGCATCGGTGCCGAAAGGTTCCGGTGCGCTGTTCGTTTGGGCGGTAGCGATGGTGGCGGATGTCGGGCCGAACGGTCTCGGACCGGAACGCTCAAGCCCGTACTTCTAGGCTTCGTCCTCCAGCCTGTGCATGTCGTCGTCGCTGAAGCCGAAATGATGGCCCGCTTCGTGGATCACCACATGGCGGACCAGCTCTTCCAGACCCACGCCGGTCTCTTCCATCTCCGCGATCAATGGCTGACGGAACAGCCAGATGCGGGGCGGCATGCCCCCGCTCTCCCAGATCGATTTGTCGGGCAGTGGCCGCCCTTCGTAGAGGCCGGACAGATGCCATTTCTCGTCCATGTCGACCGAGGCGAGCTGTTCGGGCGTCGCGAAATCGGTGACCCGCATCACCACCCGGCCAAGCTGTTCGCGAAAGGGGGCGGGCAGATTGGCGAGAACGCTCTCGGCGATACGCTGCATCGTCTCTTCGCTGGGGTGTTCGGTGCGGTCCATCAGGCAGATATGTGGCGCGCGTAGTCGCTCCGCAAGCTCGCCTGACGAGGCGAGGTTTTATCCCACCGGAACATCGTGCGGGTTCGCCTGTTTGACTTGCGACACAAGCCATCCCGAAAGAGGAAGCCCGATAATGGCCCAGAACGACGAAATTTTCGCCACGCTCGAACGCGATCACGATCGCCATCGCGAACTGCTCGACAAGCTGCTCGAAACCAGCGGCGACAGCGACACGCGCGAAAGCCTGTTCACCGAACTGACCCGCGAGCTGAAATCGCACGCAGCGGCGGAAGAGCAGGCGCTCTATTCGACCATGCTGCGCAAGCCCCCCACCACCGGCGAAACCCGCCACTCGGTCGCCGAGCATCACGAGATCGAGGAAGCGCTCAACGATCTGGCCGCGACGGATATGAGCAGCAGCGCCTGGTTGCAGAAATTCAAGGATTTCGACCACCAGTATCGCCATCACATCAACGAGGAAGAGGAAGACCACTTCCCCGACTTCGCCAAATATCTTGACGAGGACGATCGCGAACACATGCAGCAGGTCTTCGACCGTCGCAAGGAAGAGGAAAAGGCCGAGGCCGAGGTGACGCCCGAGAAGAAGGAAGACGCCAAGGAATAAATTCGTGGCGGGGGACGACGCGGACAAAGCGACCAAGGCCGAACCCACGATCCCCGGTATCGACGACAGCGTCGAGCCGGGGGTCTGGCGTTTTGTCCGTGCCCGGCGCGCGCGAGTCATCGTCGATGCGGCGGATTATTTCGCCATCATGCAGGCTGCGATGCTTGCCGCGCGGTTCCGCATCTTCCTGATCGGTTGGGATTTCGATACGCGCATCCACCTCGCCGAAGGGCGATTTTGGTGGCAGCGCGCCTGGAAGAAGAAATATCCCGCCAGGCTCGGCAGTTTCATCGCCTGGATGATCCGCCACCGCCCCACTCTCGAAGTGCGCATCCTGAAATGGAGCTTCGGCGTCTTCAAGTTCACCTATCGTGGATCGATGTGGATCGATCTGGTGCGCTGGATCAGGCATCGCCGGATCGATTTCAAGTTCGACAGCGCGCATCCGGTCGGATCAAGCCATCACCAGAAGATCGCCGTACTCGACAGTTCGCTGGCGGTATGCGGTGGTATCGACATGACGGGACAGCGCTGGGACACGCGCGATCACGAGGAAAACGACAAGCGCCGCAAGACGCCGAACGGGCGTCGCTACGATCCCTGGCACGATGCCTCGATGATGATGGAAGGCGAAGTGGCCGAAGCGCTCAGCGATCTGGGCCGCGACCGCTGGATCAAAGCAGGCGGCAAACCTCTGATGCCGATCCGCGCACCCGAAAAAAGCCTCTGGCCAGAAGGCCTCGACGCGACGTTCGAGAATGTCGAAGTGGGGATCGCCCGGACACGATCGAAGCATCGCGACTGGAAGGCGATCCGCGAGATCGAAGCCCTGTTCGTCCAGCATATCGAGCGCGCGCAGCGCTTTATCTATGCCGAAAGCCAGTACTTCGCCTCACGCACCGTCGGGGAAGCGATTCTGAAGCGCATGGAGGAAGACGATCCGCCCGAAATCCTGATCGTCCATCCCGAACATGCCGATGGCTGGCTGGAACAGCAGGCGATGGATCATGCACGCGCCGAATTGGTGCGCTGTATCGAGCAGGTGGACCACAAGGGGCGCTTTTCCATCTGGACTCCGTTCAGCGGCGAAACGCCGATTTACGTCCACGCCAAGATCATGATTGTGGACGATGAAATCTTTCGCATCGGTTCGGCGAACCTCAACAACCGGTCGATGGGCCTCGACAGCGAATGCGACGTCTTCGTCGATTCCAAGCGTCCGGGGAACGAGCATGCGGCCGATGCGATCGCGGCTCTGCGTCATTCGCTGCTTGCCGAACATACCGGGCTGGACGAGGCGGAGATCGGCGAGCTGCACGCGCGTCACGGATCGATGGCGGCATTGATCGATCACGAGCAGGAGCCGGGTGGGCGAACCTTGCAGCGCTATCACCCGCCGGACTTGAACGGCGTGGAAGAAGGGCTTGCCGAAAGCGGCCTGCTCGATCCGGACGATCCCGACGATCTGTTCGAACCCTTTGCAAAGGGCGGTCTGTTCCGCAAAGGAAGCCGACTTGAGCGCATCCGCTCGAAAGTGAAAAGGACCAGGGGAAAATGAGCAGTCTGGTCGGTCCCGACGAAGACGATCCGCGCGGCAAACCGCCCGTGCCCGAGGAGGTCCAGGATGCCATCCGGACGCTGATCGAATGGACGGGCGACGATCCCACGCGTGAGGGGTTGCTGGAAACCCCGGCCCGCGTCGCGCGCGCCTGGAAGGAATATTGCCAGGGGTATGCTGAGGATCCCGCCATCCATCTCGATCGCGTGTTCGAAGAAGTCGGCGGTTATAACGAGATCGTGCTGCTGAAGGACATTCCGTTTCAGTCCCACTGCGAACACCACATGGCACCGATCATCGGCAAGGCGGCGATCGCCTATCTGCCGACCGATCGCGTGGTCGGCATCTCGAAGCTTGCTCGCGTCCTCCACGGGTTCGCGCGTCGGCTACAGGTGCAGGAGCGCCTGACCGCCGAGGTCGCCGACTGCATCTGGGAGAACCTTCAGCCGCAGGGCGTGGCGGTCGTTATCGAGGCGAGCCATGCCTGCATGACCGCGCGCGGCGTGCGCACGCCCGGCGTCGGCATGGTGACCAGCCGGATGATGGGCACTTTCCTCGACGATCATCGCAGCCGCGAAGAAGTCATGAAGCTGATGGGGTACGGCTGAAACAACGAAAAAGGGCGCCGCTACGAACTTGCGGCGCCCCTTTCGTTTCGGTCGACGTTTTGGTCGACGGGTATGCTCAGAGCTGGCCGAGCATGTGCTCCGCGCTCGAAACCGAGAAATCGCCCGGCTGTTCGACGTTGAGTTCCTTCACTACACCGTCCTCGACGATCATCGAATAACGCTGGCCGCGCTGGCCCATGCCGAAGCCGCTGCCGTCCATGGTGAGACC
>LUMV01000940.1_pt1 | contig 17927 bp, 18 predicted proteins | sample 729731 | NCBI WGS metagenome assembly LUMV01 (sample SAMN03860301, study PRJNA289734) | marine metagenome | biome: seawater column; feature: ocean; material: water; isolation source: Red Sea water column Station 192 - depth 200m | place: Saudi Arabia: Red Sea | collected 2011-10-15 | depth 200 m
TCGGGATCGGCATGTTCGTCGGCGACGATCGGCACCCGGCGGCCGGTGATCGGCAGCACGACATGCTTGCCGACCACGCTGGCATAGCGCTCGTCCTCGGGATGCACCGCCACCGCCATGTCGGCCAGCATGGTTTCGGGGCGCGTGGTTGCAACCTCGATATAGTCGCGCCCGTCGGCCAGCGTGACGCCGTCTTCAAGCGGATAGCGGAAGTGCCAGAACGAACCCTTCACATCCTGCGTTTCGACCTCGAGATCGCTGATCGCGGTCTTGAGCTTGGGGTCCCAGTTGACCAGCCGCTTGTCGCGGTAGATCAGCCCGTCGTTATAAAGATCGACGAAGGTCTTGGTCACCGCCGCGCTGAAATGCGGGTCCATGGTGAACTGTTCGCGGCTCCAGTCCATCGAGCAGCCGAGGCGGCGCAGCTGGCGCGTGATCGTGCCGCCGCTTTCCTCTTTCCACTCCCACACCTTGGCCACGAAATCCTCGCGGCTGTAATTGGTGCGCTTGTCCTGCTTCGCCTCCAGCTGGCGTTCGACGACCATCTGCGTAGCAATGCCCGCATGGTCGGTGCCCACCACCCACAACGCATCTTTGCCGCGCAGCCGCTCGTAACGGATCATGATGTCCTGCAGCGTGTTGTCGAGCGCATGGCCGATATGCAGGCTGCCGGTGACGTTGGGCGGCGGATTGACGATCGTGTAAGGCTGCGCATCGGGGCGTTCGGGGCGGAAGAGGCCTTCCTGTTCCCAATGCGCGTACCAGCGCGCCTCGATTGCGGCCGGGTCGAAGGTCGTGGGTAGCTCGGTGCTCATGGTTTCCTGTTCGTAGACGCTCTCGTCCCGCGCCTGCCCGTACGCCCCCGGGAAGCCGCAGCCAAATGGTGAGCACCGCCTTTGCCAGCGCGCTTGTTGCGATGCAACGTTGCAGGTGACACCCGGCGATCGCCGCTTGGCAAGCGGCGGATTTGCTCGCATACCGCGCGGCAATGGGTGGTTTCGCCGAATACGATCTGAGCGAAGATGGCGATGGGGGCAATGTGCTTGCCCTGTCGGGGCCCTATCTCGTGTCCACCGTCGGCGCGATCGATCAGGATCTGCGTGCACTGGACGGTCCGATCGCCCGGATCGATCTGGCCGATGTCACCGAGATCGACACCGTCGGTGCCTGGATCGCCTGCAGCCTGGCGCGCCAACACGAGGCCGAGATTTCGGGCGCGAGCGAGCGCGCCGAACGCCTGATGGGCGCGCTGAAAGGGACCGGGTCGGAAGAGCAGATCGCCGCTCCGCGCCTGCCCGTATGGGAACGCGTGCCCACGGTGATGGGCGAGAAGATATACGCCGCGCGCCGCGGGATCTACGGTGTGGTCGGCTTCCTCGGCGCGCTGTTGCTGTCGATGGGCAGCCTGATCCGCCACCCCCGGCGGTTCCGTTGGCTGGCGCTGGTCCGCCAGCTCGAGCTGGTGGGCGTCTCGGCGCTGCCGATCATCGGCTTGATGAGCTTCCTTATCGGCGTGGTCATCGCGCAGCAGGGCGCAGTCCAGCTGGCGCAGTTCGGGGCGGAGACGCTGACCGTCAATCTGGTCGGGCGGATCACCTTGCGCGAACTGGGCGTATTGATGACCGCGATCATGGTCGCCGGCCGGTCGGGCAGTGCCTTCGCCGCGCAGATCGGCACGATGCGGCTGACCGAGGAAGTCGATGCGATGCAGACCATCGGCATATCGCCGATGGAAGCGCTGGTCATTCCCCGCGTCATGGCCGCCGTGCTGATGATGCCGCTGCTGGGCTTCTATGCCGCGGGTGTCGCCATCGTCGGCGGCGCGGTCGTCGGCCAGTTCATGCTGGGCATTCCGTTCTGGACCTTCCTCACCCGGATCCAGGACGTGGTCCCGATCTACGATTTGTGGGTCGGGCTGCTGAAGGCGCCGGTCTTCGGGCTGATCGTGGCGCTGGCCGGCTGCTATCACGGCATGCAGGTCAAGGGTAATTCGGAAGAAGTCGGCCGGCGCACCACCATGGCCGTGGTCACGGGGATCTTCGCAGTGATCGTTATCGACGCCTTCTTCGCGGTCTTCTTCACCAAGATCGGGTGGGGCTGATGGCGCAGGACGAAGCTGGGCGCGAACTGGGCCGCCACGAACGCTATCGCGGCGATTACCCGATCGTCGTCGAAGGGCTGACCAATGCCTTTGGCGACCAGGTCGTCCACCAGGATCTCGATCTCAAGGTCCGGCGCGGCGAAATCCTCGGCGTGGTCGGCGGATCGGGCACCGGCAAGAGCGTGCTGATGCGCTCGATCATCGGGCTGCAGCATCCCACCGCGGGCGACATCAGCGTGTTCGGCCGCTCGACCATCGACAGCGATCCCGAGGTCGATATCGGCGTGCGCAACCGCTGGGGCGTGCTGTTCCAGGGCGGGGCGCTGTTCTCGACCCTGACCGTGGGCGAGAATGTCGAGGTCCCGCTCAAGCAGTTCTACCCCGAGATCGAGCCCGAACTGCGCCACGAGATCGCCCGCTACAAGGTCGTGCTGTCGGGCCTGCCCGAAGAAGCGGTGGGCAAATACCCTTCCGAACTGTCGGGCGGCATGAAGAAGAGGGCCGGGCTGGCGCGCGCGCTGGCGCTCGATCCCGAGCTGCTGTTTCTCGACGAACCCACCGCGGGGCTCGATCCGATCGGTGCGGCCGCGTTCGACCAGCTGACGCTGGAACTGAAGGAAACGCTCGGGCTGACCGTGTTCCTGATCACCCACGATCTCGATACGCTGCACGAGATCTGCGACCGCGTTGCCGTGATCGCGGACAAGAAGGTCATCGCGGTCGACACGGTGCCGAACCTGCTCGATCTCGATCACGAGTGGATCCAGCAATATTTCAACGGTCCGCGGGGGCGCGCGGCGCTGACCGCGCAGGCGCTCGACGAATTGCGCCGGCACATGGACGAACCGGTCGCTGCGCATGCGGTCAAAGCGTTGGACAAACCGCCTGCGGGCAAGGCATAGGGCGAACCAATGGAAACGCGGGCAAATCACGTTTGGGTAGGGGCGGTTACGCTGCTGATCCTTGGCGCGCTCGCGCTGTTCATCGTGTGGCTCGCGCGGCTCGGAGGCGGGGACCAGAACGAATACGATATCTTCTTCAAGCAGTCGGTCGCCGGTCTTGCCAATGGCAGCTCGGTCGATTTCGCCGGCGTGCCGGTGGGGCAGGTCAACCAGATCGAATTGTGGGACAAGGACCCCGAATTCGTCCGCGTGCGGATCAAGGTCAAGGAAAGCGTGCCCATCCTCGTCGGCACCACCGCGACGATCCAGGGCAGTTTCACCGGCGTGTCGACGATCACGCTCGACGGCGCGCGCAGCGGTGCGCCGCCGATTTCGTGCGAGACCACGGCCTGCACCGAAGGCGTGCCGATCATTCCGCCCACCACTGGCGGCGGGTTCGGCGCGGTGCTGGCCAGCGCCCCGCTCCTGCTCGAGCGGCTGGCCACGCTGACCGAGCGGCTGACCGTCCTGCTGAGCGATCGCAACCAGGAAGAAATCTCGCAGATCCTCGCCAACACCAACGCCGCCAGCGCGGGCTTCGCCGCTGCCGCGCCGCAGCTCGAACGCACGATGGCCGAACTGCAGGTGACGCTGCGCGAAGCCAGCGAGGCGCTCGACCAGTTCGAACAGGTCACCGCCTCGACCGATCGCATTATTAACCAGGAAGGCGAGGCGATTGCCCGCGACCTGCGCTCGACGCTGAAATCGGCCAGCGGCGCCGCGCGCGCGCTCGAAGACACGCTCAACGAGGCGCGGCCTGCGACCAAGCAGCTGACCGAAAGCACGCTGCCCGCCGCTGAAGCCACGCTGCGCGACCTGCGCGCGACCAGCAAGGCGCTGCGCGACGTGACCGAAACGATCGACGAAAAGGGTGCCGGCGCGCTGCTTTCCAGCCAGCCGCTGCCCGATTACAAGCCGTAAGGGGCACCAGCATGACACGCATGACCAAACTTGCTGCGCTGGCTCCCGCCCTGCTGCTGGGCGGCTGCCTGAGCTTTGGCGGCGAGGCACCCGACAGCCTGCTGACTCTGACCCCCGCTGCCACCGCCCCCGCCGGCGAAAGCGCCGCGAGCGACCGGGGCACGGCCTTGGCGATCGTCCCGTTCGAGGCGACCAAGGCGCTCGATGTCACGCGGGTCCCGGTGCAGGTCACCGACACCGAACTGGCCTATCTGCAGGATGCGTTCTGGGTCGACCGGCCCGCCCGCCTGTTCGGCCAGCTGGTGGCCGAGACGATCCGCTCGCAAAACGGCCGCGTGGTGGTCGATGGCGACGATCCCGGCCGGTGGTGGTGTTCGACGCGGTGCGCAATGGTGCGGGCGCAAGCGCAATCAGCCGCCGCTTCGAGGCGCGCGTGCCCGTTGCCGCACCCGAGACCGAATTCGTCGGCCCGGCGCTCAACCAGGCGGCCAACCAGGTCGCCGGAGAAATTGCCGACTGGCTGAACTGAGCGGGGCGCTGCGGCTCCTGCCATGTCGCCAGTCGAATAACGGACGACCGCCGTCGGAGACGACTTGGCCGGTCCTGACTTCGCCTTGCAGATATGAGATCATGTTCACTCGGGGAGGGTGATTATGAACTCCAAGCTTGCCGGGATTATCCTGCTGACGCTGGGCGTAGCGAGCGCGAACGCTGTGGCGGGGGAAGGCGAGGGGCCCATCGAACGCCCCTATCTGGGCCAGAAACCGCCCGGGTCGGCGCCCGAACCCTTCGCGCCGGGCATCATCACCACCAAGGGCTGGGAATACGGCGGCGTTTTCTCGCCCGACATGCGCGAATTCTACGTTCTAAAGCGCGATGAAAACGAGACCACATGGCAGCACGTCTACCGCTACCGGGACGGCGAGTGGCACGATAAAGTGTTGTGGGAACGACAGGGCACACCGTTCATCGCCCCCGATGGGCAGACCATGCATATCGGGCGCGCGTACAAAGTCCGCGATGCCGATGGCTGGTCAGAGACGAAGCGTCTCGGGGCCGCTTTCGAACCGTTCAGGATCATGCGCCTTACCGCATCGGCGCGGAACACTTACTATTTCGACGAGGTCGGATCGGCCGGCGATGGCCGCATCCGCTATTCACGCATTGTCGATGGCGAACGCCAGGCGCCCGAGCTTGCCAGCGCGGCGATCAATACCGGCACATGGCTGGCCCATCCCTTCATCGCGCCGGACGAATCCTACCTTCTGTTCGATGGGCGCAGGGAGGGCGGCTATGGCGATTCCGACATATACGTCAGCTTCCGGCAGGCCGACGGGAGCTGGGGGGAAGCCATCAATCTGGGCGAAACCGTGAACACCGCACGCTGGGAAGCGTCGGCCACGGTGACCCCCGATGGCAAATATCTGTTCTTCCATCGCACCGTCGGCGAAGGGGACAACGACATCTTCTGGATGGATGCCGCCATCATCGAGCGCCTGCGGCGCAGGCAGGCGGGCCGGAACTAGAGCAGCCGTACAAAGGCCATCGCCTTGAGGAATGCCTCCAGCCGCTTCGCGCGGCGCGCGGCGGCTTCCTCGTCCGCGCCCCATTGTTCGATCTGCCAGTCTTCCTCGAGATTGGCCGCTGCCCACAGCGCTTCGCCATCTGCATCGTGGTCGAGCGCGGCCAGGCCGACGCACAAGGATGCGGATAGCGCAGTCAGCTGTTCGAGCGCAGCGAGGGTGAAATCATCCAGGCTTTCCACCCGGGCTTTCAGCCGGTCCATCGTGGCCGGGGCGTGCGGTTTCGCCACCACCCCGCTGACGCGTTCCAGCACGATGCCTTCGCGGGCCTCGAGCGTTTCGACCAGCGGGTCCCACATGTCGCGCTGGCGATGCCACAGCGGCTCGTCCGGATCGGCGCGATAGCAAAGCGTGTCGGTTTCGGCATAGCGCAGCAGCTTGGCGATTGCCGCGGCGCGGCCTTCGGGCAGCGTGTCGAGCGCGTAATCGGCCATGTCGCGATAGGCAAAGCGTGCCGGATCGATCGTCTCGCCCTGTCCATCCCATTCGCTTGCGAGGGCTTCTGCCAGCGCAAGCGAATCGACGACCTGCTGCCGCCCGCCCTGCGTTTTCAGCGGCCGCCCGTCGAGGAACACCTGATGGCCGGAAGCTGCGCGTTCGACATGGACGCGCGTATAGAACCGCTTCACTGGCCGCTTCTCCAGCGCTTGGCGAGGACGATCGGGAGGATGAATATCTCGGCCACGCCCAGTGCGACGAGGATATAGCCGGCAATCTCGGGCAGGGGCAGGATGCCGCCCAGCACCAGCGCGCCCAGCACCGCCGTCACGACCCCCGACAATCGCACTGCCTGGATCGTCAGGAACCGCGCCTTGGCCGGGTCATGGTCAGTTTGTCCCACGGATAAGGTCTCCCAATTGCTGTGCGGTTTCGGCCACCGCGCTGGCCCCGGCGTCGAGCAGTTCGCGCGGTTCGTGATAGCCCCACGCCACGCCGATCGCGCGGACGCCGGCTGCCTGCGCCATTTCCATGTCGAAACTGGTATCACCGATCATCACGGCGTCGGCAGGCGCCACGCCGGCATCGCCCAGCGCGGCTTCGAGCATGGCGGGATGCGGCTTGGAGGGATGGCGGTCGGCGGTCTGCAGCGAAACGAAGCGATGCTTGATGCCATGCGTGTCGAGGCACGCGTGGAGCCCGCGGTCGCTCTTGCCGGTGGCGACGCCCAGCAGGCGGCCTTCGGCATCGAGTTCGTCGATCAGCGCGGCGATGCCTGCATACAGCGGTTCGCGCAGCGCGCCCGAGAGGCGGAGCTCGCGGTAACCCGCCTTATAGGCCTCGACCACGGCATGGCGTTCGTCGTCGGTGGCATCGGGGGCAAGCTCGCGCAGCGCAAAGGGCAGGCTCAACCCGACGATCCGGCGAACCTTGTTGCGTTCGGGCGCGGCCAGGCCGGTGTTGCGGAAGGCCAGTTCCATCGTCTCGCAGATCGCCGCCTGCCCATCGACCAGCGTGCCGTCGCAATCAAAGACGACCAGCCGGCTCACTTGCGCGGGCCCTTCGGCTTGCCTTTCGCCATCGCGCCCCGCGCCCGGCGCGGCGAGCGTTGCGACTTGCGGAAGTTCTTCGCATGCTGGCGGGCCTGCTGCTTCTTCTCCTCGCGCGTCTTGGGCGGCGGATCGTCGCGCATCGGGGTGGCATCGGACAGGTTCACGTCGAACCCGAGCTGCTCCATCGAGGCGGCGAAGTGTTCGGGAAGATCGGCGGTCACGTCGAGCTTGCCGCCGTCGGGGCTGTCGATGATCAGGCGCCGCGCATGGAGGTGCATCTTGCGGCTGATCGAGCCGGTCAGGAACGCTTCCTTGCCGCCATATTTGCCGTCGCCCACGATCGGGTGGTCCATCGCCGCGCAGTGCACGCGGAGCTGGTGCGTGCGGCCGGTCAGCGGCTGCAGTTCGAGCCAGGCGGCTTTCTTGCCCACCGCGTCGACGACCCGGTACTTGGTCTTGGCCGGCTGGCCGCCCTCGTGGTCGACATGCATTTTCTCGCCGCCCGATCCGGGCTGCTTGGCAAGCGGCGCCTCGATCACGCCTTCCTTCACATCGGGCACGCCGATTACCAGCGCCCAGTAGATCTTCTTCGCCGACCGGCCCGAGAAACGCCTGGAGAAATAGGCTCAGCATGGCCTGCGCCTGCTCGATCTCGGCGGGCTTGAGCTCGCGCTTCGCCTTGGGCTGCTTGTGCGGCGCATCGCCCCCAGGGGGCACGCGAATCTGCTGCCCCTCGGCCAGCCGGTCGTCGGGCTTGACCCGCTTGCCGTCGACCCGGACCTGGCCGGTGCGCGCCCATTTGCTGACCGTGCCGAAGCCGACCTGCGGCAGGTGCCGCTTGAACCACCGGTCCACCCGGATGCCGTCGTCATCCGCCTCGACGGTGAAATTGCGTACTTCGTCGGAGGTATTCATCCTGCCATCCTCATCACGCCGAGACCGACCATCAGCCCGGTGATGCCCAATGCAATCGACAGCACTGCATAGAGCAGGACAAAAAGATATTGTCCGCGTTCGATCAGCAGCACCATTTCAAGGCTGAACGCGCTGAATGTGGTGAAGCCGCCCAGCAGCCCTACACCCAGCAGCAACCGCAATTGCTCGCCTTCCCCGCTGCCGTGGCGTGCCAGCCAGCCGGCCAGCAATCCCATCGCGAGACTGCCCGCGGCGTTGGCCGCCAGCGTGGCGAAGGGAAAGGCGGTCACGACCGGCGCGCCGAGCCAGCCGGTCATCGCGCGGCCGAGCTGCCAGCGCAGCACCGCGCCGAACCCGCCGCCGATAAAGACGTGCAGCGCGGCAACGAAAGGAGAGAAGGTGGACATCGCCGCTGCCCTTAGCCGCCAATTGCCCCTGCGTCATCCCGATGCTGCAGCATGCGACAAAGACTTGCCTTCGGCTGCGAGAATCCGTATGTGCGCACCCGTTCGAGCCGGTCCGGAACGGATTCGGCGCGCTTTTCGTTGAACAAGCGAAACCCCAATTCAGGAGGCATACCCCGCTTTTGCGCGGGCTCTGGCCCGCAAAGTCGAGGTATTGAAGTTTATGCAGATCATGGTTCGCGATAACAATGTCGACCAGGCCCTCCGCGCGCTCAAGAAGAAGCTGCAGCGTGAAGGCGTGTATCGCGAAATGAAGCTGCGCCGCCACTACGAGAAGCCCAGCGAAAAGCGCGCCCGCGAAAAGGCGGCTGCGGTCCGCCGCGCGCGCAAGCTCGAGCGCAAGCGGCTGGAGCGCGACGGCGCCAAGTAAGTCGCTATTGCGACTGCTACCAAGCTAAGCCATGAGGGCGCGGAGCAATCCGCGCCCTTTGCGTATCCGCCGTTGCGAATCCGGAAGAGACTTTCATGACCGAGATCACCCGCGTTCCCCTCCAGCCCATCAAGAAGGGCTCGCTGACCAAATTGTGGCTCGGCGTGCTGCTTGCCGTCCTCGTCGCCGCGGGTCTTGCCTGGGCCGCCATGCCGCGCGGGCTCGATGTCGAAACGGTAACTGCGGGCTCGGGCGATTCGCCGCAGCTCGGCGATGTCGTGTTCGTCAATTATGTCGGCACGCTGGCGGACGGGACCGAATTCGACCGGTCGCAGCCGCTGCCGGTGCCGCCGGGCCTGTTCCCCGAAGGCAATCCGCTGCTGCTCGAGGAAGGCGCGATCATCGACGGCTTCATCGAGGGGCTGCAGCAGATGCAGAAGGGCGGCAGCTACGTGCTGACGATCCCCGCCGACCAGGCCTATGGCGCCGAACCGCCGCCGGGCTCGCCGATCCCCGCCAATGCCGATCTGGTGTTCGAAGTGGAAGTGGTCGACTTCATGAGCCGCGACGACTTCCAGGCGCGCGCCGCTGCCCTCCAGCAGATGATGGGACAGCAGGGCGCCGACGGCCAGGCGGGACCCCCGCCGGCGCAATAGTCCGGCCGCCGGGGGAGGGCGCATGACCGAGGCAACCGCCGTTCACGCGCCCGCAGCCCATGCCGACTGGCCGCTGCGGCCCTGGGCGCTCGCCGTCCTGCTGGGCCTCGCCGGGCTCGCCGTCTACCTCCTGTCCGACTGGAACGCGGCCGACATGCCGCCGTGGCGGGCCGCGCTCGCCGCCGCTTTCGTCTTCGGTCCGCTGGCGCTGGCCTTCACCGTCGAGCGTATCCGCTGGCAGGAGCCGCTGGTCTTCGCCGGGCTGGTCGCGCTGGTCATGGCGGGAATCGCCTGGCGGGTGACGAGCGCGGGCGACCGCTATGCCGACGAGCCTTTCTGGGTCGCCGCCGGGCTGGTCGCGATAACGCTGGCCCTGCCGCTGTTCCAGGCGGGGTTCCACCGGCTGCGCTGGCGGACGGCCTACGACCAGACCCACTTCCACGTATGGACCGATGCGATCAGCGGCGCCGGGGCGCTCGCCTTCACCGGTGTATCCTGGCTGCTGGCCGTGCTGCTCGCCGCGCTCTTCTCCGCCATCGATATCGACTTGGTCGAGAACGTGGTCGACGAGGCCTGGTTCGGCTGGATCTTCTCGGGTGCGGCATTCGGCGCCGCCTTGGGCGTGCTGCGCAACCAGTTGAAGATCATCGGCACGCTGCAATCGGTGGTGATGCTGGTGTTCTCGATCATCGCCGTGCCGCTGGCGGCCGCGCTGGCGATCTTCCTGCTGGCCGTGCTGGCAAGCGGTATTGCGGTGCTGTGGAATGCGACCGAAAGCCCCACGGCGCTGCTGCTGTCGGTGGCGGTGGCGGGCTTCGTCCTGGTCAATGCGGTGATTCGCAACGCCGATCACGAAGTCAGCGCCAATTGCGTTTTGCGCTGGGCGGCCTTGGTGCTGGCGCTGGCGATCTTCCCGCTGGCGCTGCTGGCGGCAGTCTCGACCGGAACGCGGGTCGCCGAATACGGGCTCAGCCCCGAACGGCTCTGGGGCATCGTCGCGGTGGCGGTCGCGGTCGCTTACGGCATGGCCTATTTCATTGCACCGATCCGCGGACGACTGATCGGCTGGATGGACCGCGTCCGCACCGCGAACATGCATCTCGCGGTGGCGACATGCGGGCTGGCCTTCGTGCTCGCGCTGCCGCTGTTCGATTTCGGTGCGATATCGGCGAGGAACCAGATCGCCCGGCTCGAAAGCGGCAGGGTTGCGGTGGACGACTTCGACTTCGACGCGCTGCGCTGGGAATTCGGCGAGGCCGGGCGCGAAGGACTGGCGCGGCTGGCGAAGGGCAGTGATGCCGAGGTGGCAGAACTCGCTGCCGGTGCCCTCGCGCAGGAAGCCCGCACCTATCGGGATGTCGAGAGAGGCACCGAGCGCAACGAGCGGCTCGCGAATTTGCGGATGCAGTTCGAGGACGAGACGCTGCGTCGCCACGTCGAGAACCATGTGCGCGCCTCGCCGTGGCGCTGCGACAACTCTTGCGTGGCGCTGGATGCCGGGGCTGGCGAAAATGGGCGGCGCAGGGTCGCCCTGGTCGAGGACGGGCGCATCGCCTGGGAAGAGTTCGATCCCCGCAGGCGATCCCTTCGAATAGCATTGCGCTGCAGCATCGCTGCTTGAAGCGGGCCGCGCGCGCGGCTAACGCGCGAGCATGTCAGTCACACGCGAAGAAGTGGCCAAGATCGCCTCGCTCGCCCGCATCAAGATGGGCGATGATGAGCTCGATACGATGGTCCCCGAACTCAACAATATCCTCAACTGGGTCGAACAGCTGGGCGAGGTCGATACCAGCGGCGTCGAGCCGATGACCGCGGTCATCCCCAACACGCTGCGTCTGCGCGACGATGTCGTCGACGCCGACCCGCTGACCGCTGGCGGACGGCGCGAGGATGTGCTGGCCAATGCCCCCGCCGCCGAACACGGCTTCTTCGGCGTGCCCAAGGTGATCGAATGAAAAGCCAAGCATTTTCATTCGATCATCCTGAACAGCGGCGAAGCCGCACGTGTTTCAGGACCCAGGAACAGGAATGCAGCTCTTTAGGGGACGACACCGTGATTGTGGCGAAATGGACCCTGAAACAAGTTCAGGGTGACGAAGCATGAGCGAATTGACCGATCTCGGCGTCAAGGCGATCCGCGATGGCGTGGCGGGCGGCAGCTTCACCGCGCGCGAAGTGGCGGAAGCCTTCAACGCCGCCGTGGCCGAAGCGGCCGACCTCAATGCCTTCATCGTGACCACGCCGGACCATGCGCTGGCGGCGGCCGATGCCGCCGATGCCAAGCGCGCCAAGGGCGAGGATCTGGGCATCATGGGCGGCGTGCCGATCGGCATGAAGGACCTGTTCGCCACGAGGGGCGGGCAGACCACCGCTGCGAGCCATATTCTCGAAGGCTTCACGCCGCAGTACGAAAGCACTGTCAGCCAGAAGCTGTGGGATGCGGGTGCGGGCATGCTGGGCAAGCTCAATCTCGACCAGTTCGCGATGGGTTCCTCGAACGAGACCAGCTATTTCGGCAATGTCTCTTCGCCGTGGAAGAAGAACGGCACCAATGCCGCGATGAGCCCGGGCGGTTCGTCGGGCGGTTCGTCCAGCGCGGTCGCCGCGCGGATCGCGCCCGCTGCCACCGGCACCGATACCGGCGGTTCGATCCGCCAGCCCGCCGCCTTCACCGGTATCTGCGGGATCAAGCCGACCTATGGCCGCTGCAGCCGCTGGGGCGTCGTCGCCTTCGCCTCCAGTCTCGACCAGGCGGGCCCGATGGCACGCAGCGTCGAAGACTGCGCGATCATGCTCGAGGCCATGGCCGGTTTCGATCCCAAGGACGCGACCAGCCTCAAGCTTGACGTGCCGCAGTGGGAAGCGGGCCTGTCGGCAGACCTCAAGGGCAAGAAGATCGGTATCCCGAAGGAATACCGGATGGACGGCACCGACGAGGCCATTCTCAAGAGCTGGGAACAGGGCAAGGAATGGCTGCGCGATGCGGGCGCCGAGATCGTCGATATCTCGCTGCCGCATACCAAATACGCGCTGCCCGCATATTACATCGTCGCGCCTGCCGAGGCCTCAAGCAATCTCGCGCGCTATGACGGCGTGCGCTATGGCCTGCGCGACCTGCCTGACGGGGCGGGCCTGCAGGACATGTATGCCGCCACCCGCGCCGCCGGGTTCGGCGACGAGGTCAAGCGCCGTATCCTGATCGGCACCTATGTGCTGAGCGCCGGCTTCTACGATGCCTATTACACGCAGGCGCAGAAGATCCGCACGCTGGTGAGCCGGGACTTCGAGCAGGCGTTCGGCCAGTGCGACGCGATCCTCGCGCCGACCACGCCGACCGCCAGCTTCCCGCTGGGTTCGCTCAATGAAGACCCGCTGACGATGTATCTCAACGATGTCTTCGCCGTGCCGGCATCGCTGGCCGGCCTGCCCGCGATGAGCGTACCCGCCATGGTCAATGACGACGGCCTGCCGCTCGGGCTGCAGATCGTGGGCAAGCCCTTCGACGAACAGGGCGTGCTGAACGCAGGCCTCGCGATCAGCGGATCAACCACGGCGAGGCGCGGTTCAAGAGTGACAATGGAAAGCCTAAAGACGATGAGTAACTACCGCATCCAGGGCGCAACGGGCGAATGGGAGGTCGTGATCGGCCTCGAGGTCCATGCGCAGGTCACCTCCAACGCCAAGCTGTTCAGCGGCGCGTCGACTGCCTTCGGTGCCGAGCCCAATACGCAGGTCAGCCTCGTCGATGCGGCAATGCCCGGCATGCTGCCCGTGCCCAATCGCGAGTGCATCCGCCAGGCGGTGCGCACCGGCATGGCGATCGAGGCGCAGATCAACCAGTGGTCGCGGTTCGACCGCAAGAACTACTTCTATGCCGATTTGCCGCAGGGCTACCAGATCAGCCAGCTCTACCACCCGCTGGTGGGTGAAGGGCAGCTGCTGATCGATGCCGACGAGAAGGCCGGCATTCCCGAGGACAAGGTCATCGGGATCGAACGGATCCATGTCGAACAGGATGCGGGCAAGCTGATGCACGACCAGCATCCGACCATGTCCTATGTCGACCTCAACCGCAGCGGCGTGGCGCTGATGGAAATCGTCTCGATGCCCGACATGCGCAGCCCCGCCGAAGCGGGCGCCTATGTCCGCAAGCTGCGTTCAATCCTGCGCTATGTCGGTTCGTGCGACGGCAATATGGAAGAGGGCTCGATGCGCGCCGACGTCAATGTCAGCGTGCGCAAGCCCGGCGGCGAGCTGGGCACCCGGACCGAGACGAAGAACGTCAACTCGGTGCGCTTCGTGATGCAGGTCATCGAATATGAAGCCAACCGTCAGGTCGACGTGATCGAGAATGGCGGCAGCGTGGACCAGGAAACGCGGCTGTTCGATCCCGGCACCGGCACCACCCGGACCATGCGCAGCAAGGAAGATGCGCATGACTACCGCTATTTCCCCGATCCGGACCTGCTCCCGCTCGAACTGGAGGACAGCTTCCTCGAGGAATGCCGCGCCTCGCTGCCCGAACTGCCCGACGCCAAGCGCAAGCGGTACGAAAGCGAACTGGGCCTGACGCCTTACAACGCGCGCGAACTCACAGCCGAGGTGGAAACCTTCGCACGGTTCGAAACGCTGCTTGCGGCGACCGCTGCCAAGATCGGCAAGAGCGAGGCCAAGGTCGCCACGCAGGTCGCCAACTGGGCGCTTTCGGTCGCGCCGGGCGTGGTCAAGTCGCTGGGCGATGAAGCCGACATGGCCAATGCCACTGCCGCAGCGCAGGCCAGCATCCTGGCGATGCAGGACAAGGGCGAGATTTCCGGTGGACAGGCCAAGGAAATCTACGAAATCGTCCTCAAGGACGGCGGCGAGCCCGAGACGATCGCCGATGAAAAGGGCCTCAAGCAGGTCTCCGATACGGGGGCGATCGAGGCCGCCATCGAGGAGATCCTCGCGAACAATGAGGACAAGGTCGAACAATATCGAGGCGGCAAGGACAAGCTGTTCGGCTTCTTCGTCGGCCAGACGATGAAGGCGATGCAGGGCAAGGCCAATCCCGCGGTGGTCAACCAGATCCTCAAGGACAAGCTTGGCTGAACCGTCCCGGCGCCTGACCAAGGCAATGCCCGGGGTCCGCTAGGCCGGGCCGCAGTCACGAACACGGGCTGTCGGAGCGATCCGGCAGCCCAATTTCGTCAGGCGCTGTCGCCTGCAAGGTAGGGGCGTACCAGTTCGCGCACGTCGACCCGCGCTGCGAGCCGCGCCGCGAGCAGCGCGGTGCCGCTGATCTTGCGCTGGACGAACAGCGTCTCGACCGGGGGGATGTGCCAGGTCGACCGGTCGGCGGCCATTTCCATCCCCTGTTCGCGCAGCACCTCGACGAAGCCGCGATCGCCGAAGTCGAACGGGCCGGGCCGGTTCATTTCGGTCACCACGATGTCGATCATCCGGTCGACCAGCGGGCGGTGACGGGCAATGGCTGCCTCGCCCAGGAAGCCCGCTTCCTGCGCAGCTTCGCGCACCGCGTCGCAGTCGCCCGCGAGCCCGGCGGCAAGCAGCGTGCGATAGCCTTCCGCGGTCGCGGGATCGACATCGCGCGTCGCCCCGAAATCGAGCAACACCAAGCGCCCGGTGTCAGGCTGGAAGCGGTAGTTGGCGAAATTGGGATCGGTCTGCATCGCGCCGAATTCGAACAGTTCGCGCAGCACCAGCGCGATCAGGTCGCGCATCGCCGCATCGCGTGTCTCCTGCGGCGCTTCGCCCAGCGCCTCGATCGGCTGGCCGTCGATGAAATCCATCGCCAGCACGCGCGCGGTGGTCAGTTCGTGCAGCGGGCGCGGGACGATGTAATCGGGGTGCCCGTCCAGCCAGTCGGCAAAGCGCGTCATCTGCGCCGCTTCGCGTTCGTAATCGGCTTCCTCGTGCAACTGCCGCTTGGCTTCGCCCAGCAACGGCGCAAGGTCGAGCTCGCGCGGCAGGACGCCCGATACGCGCAACAGGGTCGCGACATTGTCGACATCGGAATCGATGCTTTCGCGAATGCCGGGATACTGGACCTTGATTGCCACTTCGCGCCCGTCGGGCAGCGCCGCGCGGTGCACCTGGCCGATCGATGCCGCGGCAATCGGGGTGGCGTTGAAGCGCGCGAAGCGGCGGCGCCAGTCGGGCCCCCATTCCGCGTCGAGCACGCTGCGCAATTGCTGCGGCGGCATGCGATAGGCCTGCGAACGCAATTGCGCGAGAATGGCAGTGAGTTCGGCGGGCAGCATGTCGCCCGCATCCATCGAGATCATCTGGCCGAGCTTCATTGCCGCACCGCGCAGGTGCGACAGGCGATCGGCCAGGCGGCCGACATTGCCCGGGGTCAGCAGCAGGTCGCGCATCCGCGGGCGCTCGCCGCGGGCCAGCCGCCGGGCGCCTTCGCCCAGCATGCCCCCGGCACCCCCGCCGGCGAGCCGCCCGAAGGTGCCCAGCCGCGCCGCGCGGCTGCTGGGAATCGCGCGGTGCCGCGGCTTGGGAGGGTCGCTGTCGTCCATGCTGTCCTTCTTCCAAGCCCCGGTGCGGGTGGAAGTTCCGTCCGCTGGCTCAAGCAGGCCAAAGAAAAGGGCGCCGGGATCGCTCCCGACGCCCCTTGCGTCACGGACCGGGCCGATCAGCCCTGGCGTTCGCCGGTCAGCGGCATGTCGCCGAAAGCGCCCGCATTGACGGTGCCGGTCATCTGGTCGCCATTGACGGTGGCGGTGCAGTTGAGCGTCATCGGCATGGGGACGGTCATGTCCATCTTCCACTTGAGCGTATCGCCTTCGATCGTGCCGTCGGTGATGTCCATCGAGCCCATGCCACCGGCCATCGAGCCGGTGAAGCTGTTGCCGTCGTCGCTCGGCACGACCGTCAGCGTGCCCTTCTGGTCGCCCATCGGGCTCTTCACGACGGTATCGTAGGTACCTGCTACGGACATGGAAATTCCTCTCTTCGCTTGGGGGTTCAAAGTCCCATTTCAATCGGGCCTGCTGACACGAATGTCAATTAGTCGGTTCCCGCCATTTCGATGCGTTCGACTGCCAGGCCGAGCTGTTCGAGTTGCGGTTCGACGACCGTTGCATCGCCCACCACGACCCAGACGAAACGATCGGGGTCGATCGCTGCGCGGGCTGCGGCATCGAGGCTGTCGGTGGTCTGCGCGCGGAAACGATCGGCGATCACTTCGTAGTAATCGTCGGGCCGCCCGTAGAGCGCATTGGACTGCATCGCGCCGAGGATAGCGCCCGAGGTTTCGAACTGGCCGGGCAGTTCGCCGATCTCGGCCGTGACGATCCGGGTCAGCTCCTCGTCGGTGACGCCGCGCGTATCGAGAAATTCGCCGGTTTCGCGGATCAGTTCGGCCAGCGCATCGCCGGTGCGGTCGGCCTGGACGGGCGCGCGCACGGTATAGGCGACCGCGTTCTCATTGGTCAGCGGGGCGCCGCGTACGCCATAGCTCCAGCCCTTGGTCTCGCGCAGGTTCATGTTGAGCCGGGCGAGGAAATTGCCGCCCAGCGCATTGTTAGCGTTGAGGAAGTCGACATAGGTTTCGCCGCGCGGATCGACCGGAGTCAGCTGCCCGCCATAGATATAGCTCTGCGGCGAATTGGGCCGGTGGACCAGCACGATCCGGCTTTCGGTGGCTGCCTCGGGCGCGTCGGCGAAGCTCTTGGTGCCCTTGGCCGCGGCGGGGGCTTCCCAGTCGCCGAACACGCCGTTCAGCGCACCCACGATTTCAGCCAGCGGCCGGTCCGACACCACGAAGATTTCGCCATTGTCGGGGCGGATCCAGCGGTCCTTGAAGGCGGTGATGTCCTCGCGCGTGATCGCGGTCAGCGATGCAACGGTCCCGCTGTCGGGGCCGGCATAGGGGCTGTCGGCACCGTAGATCAGCGGTGCCGCAGTGCGCGCGGCAATGGCCGCGGGCGTGCGCAGTTCCTGTTCGACGCTGGTGATGCGCTGCGCGCGGACCCGGTCGATTTCGGCGGGGTCGAACGCGGGATTGCGCACCATGTCGGACAGCAGTTCGAGCGAGGGGACGAGATTGGCCGACAATGCGGACAGCGTGAAGCTGGACCGGTCGGCGCCACCACCGAGCGAGATGTTCGCGCCCAGCCGTTCGCTGGTCTCGGCGATCTCGCGCGAGCTCATGCTGGTGGTGCCTTCCTCGAACAGGCTGAGCGAGAGGCCTTCGAGCCCGCGCATGTCCGCCGGATCGGCGCTGCTGCCGGCGTCGAAGGACAGCGTGACATAGGTGGCGGGAATGGCGTCGCGCTGCGCGTAATGCAGCGTCATGCCGTTCGCCAGCGCGGTGTGCTGCACCTCGGGGAAGTCGAGCTCGGCAACCGATTCGATCGGCGGCGCGGGGCGGACTTCGGTGACGGTCAGGGCGTCCGGCGCGCCAGCTTCCGCGGCGGTCTCGGTTTCGGCGACGCTCGCCGCCTCTTCGTAGGACCCGTCGCGCTCGCCCG
>LUMV01000335.1_pt1 | contig 17907 bp, 15 predicted proteins | sample 729731 | NCBI WGS metagenome assembly LUMV01 (sample SAMN03860301, study PRJNA289734) | marine metagenome | biome: seawater column; feature: ocean; material: water; isolation source: Red Sea water column Station 192 - depth 200m | place: Saudi Arabia: Red Sea | collected 2011-10-15 | depth 200 m
GGGCTCGGCTTGTCCGCAGCGCGCACGATCGTCAGCTACTCGGACGCGGGCAGCCTCAGCATCCAGCGGATCATGGCGACCGGCGGGGTGACCGTATCGCGCGGCAACGAACGCGCGCGCGGCGATACCGCGGTCTACGACTTCAACCGCCGGATCATCACCATGGCCGGCAATGTCCGGCTCAACCGCGGGGACGATACGCTCAACGGGGGACGGCTGGTGATCGATCTGGCCTCCGGCGTGTCGAGCGTCGACGGCCGCGCCAGCGGCTCGTCCTCGGTTACGGGCGAAGGCCAGTCGGGCGGCCGCGTAACCGGCAGCTTCTCGGTCCCCGAGAACTGAGCCGGCTGCGGCGCGCCTAGCGCGCCCGTGCCCCGGCAACGCGGGCGATATCGGCGAGACCCTGCGCCAGCAGCAATTCGGCAGCCTGGCTGTTGGTCAGCAATTCACGGTGCAGCGTCACCAGCCTCTGGGTCAGCCGGCCCAGCTTGTCGCCGTGCCGCCACAGCGCCAGCTGCTGACCGATGTCGCGCTTTTCCTTGAAGAAGATCCCCAGCCGCGCTTCCTCGCCGCGGTCGAGATCGCCGAAGGACCGCGGGCCCAGCGCGGCGGCGATGCGCGCGAGCTGCGCCGCCCGGCGTTCGAATGCCAGAAGCACGCCGACAGGGTTGAGCCCGAGCTGCTTCATCCGCGCCAGTTCGGTGCCTACCTTGGCCGCCTGTCCGCCCATCACCGCATTGACCAGCGGGGTGAAGCCATCGTCCTCGCTCGCCGCGCCGATCGCATCGAGGTCTTCCGCGGTCGCGCTCTGCGGGCTTTGCGCGGTGGCATCGAGATAGAGCGCGAGTTTCTCCACCTCGCTCTTCGCCAGCCGCACGTCGAGATTGGCCGCGCGTGCAATCCGTTCGGCCAGGTCGCCGCTCAGTCGCACCCCCGCCCCGTCGGCAAGGCCGCGCACGCTGCGGGTTACCGATTGCAGGTCGGGTGGATAGAACATCGCCACCAGCGCATCCTTGCGCTTTTCGAGCAGCTTGGCGGAGCGCGACTTGTCGGTGGCCGAGGTGGCCACCACGATGACCGGGCAGGCCTCGCCGCCCCCCGCTTCGCTGGTTTCGACCAGCACCTTGAGCGCTTCATGCGCCTCGTCGCCGTTAGCCCGCACCCAGATATGCCGCTGGTCGCCGAACAGCGAATTGGTCCGAGCCGCGTCGCCCAGCCGCGCGGGATCGCCACGCAGTTCGGCACCCGACATTTCGACGCGTTCGCCCGGTTCCGGCAGCCAGGTCACGAGGTCGTTGGCGGCCGCACTCGCGCCCGCTTCGTCCTGTCCGCAGAAAAAGAAAATGCCGCAGCCCTGTGCGGCGCTGCGTCCCTTGGCCGCGAAATCGCGGTTGCTGAGCTTCACTGTGCCGCGTCGCCCTGCCGCCGCAAGGCCAGCGCGATCCGCGTCACCATCCGCTGCGCAAGATCCTGCGACAGGTTCTGCAGCGCGGTCTGTTCAGCGGCGATGACCGCATATTCGCTCGACACCACGTCGATCCCGGCATCCGAACCATCGGTCGCGTCGAGCAGGATTTCGCCAGTGGCGAGGTCGACCAGCTGATAGCGCGCGCGCAGCGTCCGCCGTTCGCGGCTGATCGTATCGTCGCGCAGCACCGCGAGCCCTTCGAGCTGGTCGTCGAGCCGGACATCGATCCGGTATTGCGGGCTGACCATGCCTGCTGCGCCGAAGCGTTCCTCGAGCGCGCTGCGCACCAGCCAGCCGGCCCGCCCCTCGATCGGCGCGACCTCGATCGCGGCCATGGTTTGCGCGACCGCGCCGCTGCCGCCGCCCGCATACATGGGCGACAGGCCGCAGGCCGACAGCGTGCACAGGGCGAGACAGGCGAGGACGATGCGCATCAGGTGACGATATTCACCAATCTGTCGGGCACCACAATGACCTTGCGGATTTCCGCCCCGTCGAGCGAACGCTGCACCTTTTCCGACGCCAGCGCCATCGCCTCGAGATCGTCCTTCGAAGCGCCCTTGGGCGCGGTCAGCGTGTCGCGCAGCTTGCCCTTGTGCTGGACCGCGATGGTCACTTCGTCCTCAACCAGCAGCGCGGGATCGACTGCGGGCCAGGCGGCATCGGCGACCAGGCCATCGGCGCCCAGCGACGCCCAGGCTTCCTCGGCCAGATGCGGCATCATCGGCGCGACCAGTTGCACCAGCGTGCGGATCGCGGCCGACCGGCTGGCCGAAGGCTGCGCCTTCTCGACCGCGCCGGTCAGTTCGTAGATCCGCGCCACCGCCTTGTTGAAACCCAGCGATTCGATGTCCTCGGCGACCGCGGCGACCGTCTGGTGCATCTTGCGCAGCAGCGGCTTGTCCTCGCCTTCGGCCCCGGCGTCATGGGCGGCGAACAAGTGCCACAGGCGATGCACGAAACGGCTGCAGCCCTCGATCCCGGCTTCGGACCACGGCAGGTCGCGTTCGGGGGGGCTGTCGGACAGCATGAACCAGCGCACCGCGTCGGCGCCATAGGTGTCGACGATCGTATCGGGGTCGACCACGTTCTTCTTCGACTTGGACATCTTGATGACACGGCCGATATCGACCTCGCCGCCATCTGCTTTGAGCAGCGCGCGTTCGGCTTCGCGGCTGATCTCGTCCGGCGCGAAGTAGAGCGTCTTGCTCCCATCCTTGCGGCTGTAGGTCTCATGCGTGACCATGCCTTGCGTGAACAGCGAAGCGAAGGGTTCGGTCACGTCGATCTGGCCCATATGCGCCAGTGCGCGGGTCCAGAACCGGGCGTAGAGCAGGTGCAGGATGGCGTGTTCGATCCCGCCGATATACTGTTCGACCGGCAGCCACTTGGCGATCTCGTCCCTGTCGAACGGCTTGTCGGCAGGCTGGCTGGCGAAGCGCAGGAAATACCACGAACTGTCGACGAAAGTGTCGAGCGTGTCGGTCTCGCGTTCCGCCTTCCCGCCGCATTTGGGGCAGTCGACATGTTTCCAAGTGGGATGGCGCAGCAGCGGATTGCCCGGAGTCCGGAAATCGACATCCTCGGGCAGCGTGATCGGCAGGCTGTCCTTGGGTGCGGGGACCACGCCGCACTTCTCGCAATGGATGAAGGGGATCGGCGTCCCCCAGTACCTCTGGCGCGAGACACCCCAGTCGCGCAGGCGCCACACGGTCTTGCCGCTGCCGCGTCCCTGTTCCTCGATGCGCGCGATGATTGCGCGCTTGGCGTCCTCGACTTCCATCCCGTCGAGAAAGTCCGAATTGACGAGCACGCCCTCGCCCGCCTCGGCCTCGCCGGCGAAGGGCTTGTTCGCCTGATCGGCGCTGGGCGCGACGACCCGGGGGATCGGCAGGCCGTATTTGGTCGCGAATTCGAAATCGCGCTGGTCGTGGCCCGGCACCGCCATGATCGCGCCGGTGCCGTAATCCATCAGCACGAAGTTCGCGATATAGACGGGCAGGTCTGCGCCGGTGAACGGGTGCTTGGCGCTGATCCCGGTATCGAAACCCAGCTTCTCGGCGGTTTCGAGTTCGGCCGCCGTGGTGCCGCCCTTCTTGCATTCGGCAATGAAGGCGCGGGCCTCGTCGCTGTCGACCGCTTGCGCGACCGGATGGTCGGCGGCAACTGCGACGAAGCTCGCGCCGAAGATCGTATCGGGCCGCGTGGTATAGACCGGCAGCGTGTCGCCATTCGACAGATCGAAAGCGAATTCGAGCCCCTTGGACTTGCCGATCCAGTTTTCCTGCATCAGCCGGACCTTGTCGGGCCAGTTCTCGAGGCCGCCGAGCCCTTCGAGCAGCTCTTCGGCGAAATCGGTGATCTTGAGGAACCACTGGCTCAGCTTGCGCTTCTCGACCTCGGCGCCGCTGCGCCAGCCCTTGCCGTCGATCACCTGTTCATTGGCGAGCACGGTCATGTCGACCGGGTCCCAATTGACCTCGCTTTCCTTGCGATAGACGAGGCCCGCTTCGTAGAGATCGATGAAGAGCGCCTGCTCGTGGCCGTAGTAATCGGGTTCGCAGGTCGCCAGCTCGCGCGACCAGTCGAGCGCGAAGCCGAGGCGCTTCAGCTGCGCCTTCATGTGTTCGATATTGTCGCGGGTCCAGCCGCCCGGGTGGACGCCCTTTTCCATCGCCGCATTTTCGGCGGGCATGCCGAAGGCGTCCCAGCCCATCGGATGCAGCACTTCGTGCCCCACCGCCTTCTTGTAGCGCGCCAGCACGTCGCCCATCGTGTAATTGCGCACATGGCCGATATGGATGCGCCCCGAAGGATAGGGGAACATCTCGAGCACGTAGCTCTTGGGCTTGGGGGAAGCGCTATCCGCGCGGAAGGTCTGCGCCTGTTCCCACGCGCTTTGCCAGCGCGCATCGGCGCGGGCGGGATCGAAACGGGTTTCGCTGCTCATGCGAGCGGCGTTTACGGATTTTGCGGGCTATGGGAAGGCGCTTTTCCGGTTGCGCCCCCGCGATCAGCTGACCGCTTCGCGGCGCAGTTCGCGGGCCTTGGTCAGGATGATGTCTTCCAGCCGCTGGACGGTCGCCGCCTGGACCGGTGCGTCGACCCAGCTGCCCGACTGGTTGACCTGGCGGCTTGCCGCCACACGCAGCGCGTCGGCGCGCAGGTCCGAATCGAGGATCGTCACCGTCACCTTGACCCGTTCGCCCGGGTTGCTGGGATTGGCGTACCAGTCGCTGACGATCACGCCGCCATTGCTGTCCGCCTGCAGCAGCGGGGCGAAGCTGAGCGCATCGAGCGCCGCGCGCCAGAGGTAGGAATTGACGCCAATCGTGGTGACCTGCGCCGCCGCCATGTCCGCCTGCGGCCGTTCACGCCCGCCGCCGCATGCCGCGAGGCCGACCGTGGCGGCAATCGCAACGGCAAAGGTTGCAGGGCGGCGAATGGTTGCAAAGGCGCTCATGTCGATCCTTGGTATCACTGACGTTCCCGGCTCTATAAAGACTGCGCGCGCACGGGCAAGCGTTCGTCCCGCGCGGTATGGCGCCCGTCTGGCGCCAGGGCCACTGAATGCCGCCTGAATCCGCACGGCGGCGTGCCGCGATCATCGCATGCCGGGCGAGCAGGCCGCCGGTCCGCAGCGGCAGCACATCGCGGGGCGTTCCAGAGCGCGGAGGGCATCGCCAATGCTGCTTGCGGCATTCGATAAGTTACCGGGAAGAGCCGGAAAATTCCGCTGGCAGGCACTTTGCCACCGCGCTTGTGGGCAAACCGCAACACCTTTTGCGAAACTGTCGCAGATGCTGTGGAAAAGCTGGCCATGGCACCGCCCGCTGGTACCATGGCCGGAGAACAGACAGGACTCGGCTGCGCTTGTGCAGAAATACAGGAACCGTTCAGCGGACCTGTGACTTGAAGTTCCTGAAGATGAAGGGTGCGGGTTCGCAATGGCACGTTCGGGTACAGATCAGGGCAAGACGCGGTTCGTTCCGGCAGCGCTTATTGCTGCCGGTCTGGCGCTGACCATTCCCGCCGCCGGTCTCGCCGTGGTGCAGGCAGACGGGGCCGAAGCCCTGCCCGAAACCGTATCCTACCTCCCCTTCACGCCCGCCAATTCGGATCCGCGGCTGGCCGCACGCGTCGCTGCCCTGATCGGCGAAGACGGGCTGCGCTTCACCCCTGCGAACAAGTCGGGGCTGGCGAAAGACCGCACCGTCACCGTCGCGGTACGGGTGGACGATGCCACCGCGCGGGCCATGTCGGTGCGCACGGCAATCGATTCGGTGGGCACCGCCGGCAGCGCTGAACGCGTGCTCGCGATCAGCCCGACCAGCTACAATCTGGGCATCTCGCGCGGCTACCAGAGCTTCGCGCAGACCGCCAAGCCGGCCACCGTTTCGGTCGGCCTGCGTGACATGGGCATGCCCGATCTCGCCAATTTCGCGCCCGACAAGGGCGACAAGCCGGCGAAGCCCGGGCGGTTCGATTCGCGGCTCGCGCTCGAGAAGCAGGACAATGCCGGCCGTGCACCGCGCACGCTCGAAGGCATGGGCAACCAGAGCGTCGATCTCAGCACGTCCTACCGCGTGGTCGGTAATCTCAACGTGACCGCCGGCGTGCGCCTGTCCAAGGACAGCAACCGCCTCGCGCCGCTGACCGACGGGGTCGAAGACGACCAGGCCGTCTACGTCGGCACCCGCGTCAGCTTCTAGGCTCCGCGCCATCCGGTAAATACGTCTGCACGCGCCCCCGCGCGCGGACAAAGCGCTTGGCGCGATCGGCTCCGCTCGCCTAGTCTGTGCGAACGCTACGGCAAGTTGGGGGGAATTCTATGTCACGGGTGGCTATCGTAACCGGGGGCACGCGCGGGATCGGCCGCGCGATCTGCGAACGGCTGCGCGACGAGCGCGGTTTCACCGTCATTGCCAATTACGCGGGCAACACCGACGCGGCGGCGCGGTTCACCGAGCAGACGGGCCTGCCCACCGCGCGCTTCGATGTCGGCGATCCCGACGCGGTCCACGAGGCATGCGCACGGATCGAACGGGAACACGGGCCGATCGACGTGGTCGTCAACAATGCCGGCATCACCCGCGACGGCACGCTGCTGAAAATGAGCTATGACGATTGGGACGCGGTCATGCGCACCAATCTGGGCGGCTGCTTCAACACCGCCAAGGCCACTTTCGCGGGAATGAAGGAACGCGGCTGGGGCCGGATCGTCAACATCGGGTCGATCAACGGCCAGGCGGGGCAATACGGCCAGGTCAATTACGCCGCCGCCAAAAGCGGGATCCACGGCTTCACCAAGGCGCTGGCGCAGGAAGGCGCGCGCTTCGGGATCACGGTCAACGCCATTGCGCCGGGCTATATCGACACCGAAATGGTCGCCGCGGTGCCCGAGCCGGTGCTGGAAAAGATCGTCGCCAAGATCCCCGTCGGCCGGCTCGGCCGCGCCAGCGAGATCGCCCGCGGGGTCAGCTTCCTGTGCTCCGAACACGCCGAATTCGTCACCGGTTCGACGATGAGCATCAACGGCGGGCAGCACATGTATTGATGGCCAAGGGCACGGGGGCGCGCTGACGCCCCCGTGCCCGCTCGGTTCAGTCGATCAGGATCCCGACGACCTTCCATTGGCCGTCTTCCTTCACCAGCGTCACCGTCTCCACCGCGTCGGATTTGTTGGCGAAGCGCGTATGGAAGGTGACTTCCTGATAGCCGTGCGGCGGTGCGTTGAGGTAGCGGATCGTCGCCAGATTGCGCGCCACCACGGCCCCCAGCGGAACCCGGGCCTGCGCCGACGCCGCGGCCCATCCCGCAACGCTGTTGGCCGAGCGGAAACTCTCGCCCGCCGCATCGAAGCTCGCCTGCCAGTTTCCGGCATCGCCAAGCGCGAGCCAGTTGCGCGCAGCAGCCTCGACCGCCGCGTCGCGCGCCGCGGTTTCGGCATCGGGGGGGCCCGCGCCATCGGAGGCGAGGGGCGTGAGGAGCAGCAGCGCTGCGGTCAGTACGGTCATGAGGATTCCTCCGATTAGCCAGGCACGGTTGCGCCTGCTGCCCGGTTGATCATCCGAACCGGCACGCGGGTCTTCCCCCAAATCCTTGGATACAGGATTTTCGTAGGTCCCGTCTTCGCGGTCGAGCACCAGCCGGGCCGCCTCGCGGCTGCTGGTCACCGCCAGCTTGCGCCGCGCCGCGCGCAGCCGCTCGTTGATCGTATGCACCGAGAGCGACAGCGCGCTCGCAGCCGACTTGGCATCGTGCCCCCGCGCCATCAGGCGCAGCGTTTCCTTCTCCTTTTCGGTAAGCGCATCATAGCCGTCAGCCATGCCCGAAACCTAGGCGCGGCACGGTTCACCGCACACCCCAAAAAAATCGTATCGGCGCGGGACCGAGCGTTGTAGGGCGCGCGGCCTATGGAAATGCCCCCTTACCACCCCCCCAAGAAATACTCGGTCCGCATCGACGGCCACCGTACCTCGATCAGCCTCGAACCCCTGTTCTGGGAAAAGCTCACCACTGCAGCGCGGATGCGCAACCAGTCGATCAACGCGCTGGTGGCGCAGATCGACGCCGAACGCATCCGTGCGGATACGCCGCCCGGGCTGGCCGGCGCGATCCGGATCTGGCTGGTCACGCACGAAAAAGGCGGCTGGATCACTCCAGCCGCCCCGGTGTCGGAACTGGCCGACAGCTGAACCCTTCCGGGTCAGTATTTCGCGGTCGCGTCGCTCGCCGGATAGGTTTCGTCGAGCGCTTCGTCGGTTGCGCTCATCGTGTCGCCCTTCGTGCCGGTCGCTGCCGCGCCCGCATCGCGGAACTGGCCCTCCGGCTGGCCGTCGGCAAAGGCGACGCCATTCTTGTCGACACGGTTCTTCTCGTAATAGCGATAGCCGGCATAACCGAGACCGCCGAGTGCCAAAAGCTTGAGTAACATGAGAAAACTCCTTTCTTGCTGCCCCAACGTACGGGTCGCCGGAAAGGTCCTTCAATCACGCCTCAATCGTCGCCGACGCGCTCCACATCCGCGCCCACCAGTTGCAGCTTCTCTTCCAGCCGCTCGTAACCGCGATCGAGGTGGTAGAGCCGGCGCACGGTGGTCGCACCCTCGGCGGCGAGTCCGGCGATCACCAGGCTCATCGAGGCGCGCAGATCGGTCGCCATCACTTCGGCGCCGGTGAGACGCGTGGGCCCGCGCACGATCGCGGTGCGCCCCTCGGTCTCGATATCCGCGCCCATCCGCGCCAGTTCGGGCACATGCATGAAACGGTTCTCGAAGATCGTTTCCTTGAGCACGCTGGTGCCTTCGGCGCGGGTCAACAGGCTCATAAGCTGCGCCTGCATGTCGGTGGCCAGCCCCGGAAAAGGCGCGGTGGTGAGATTATGCGCCTTGAGCGGCCCGTTCGCGGCCACGTTGATGCCGTGCTTGTCGCTCTCGATCTCCACTCCGATATTGCGCAGCGCATGCAGCGTGGAGCCCATGTCGCCCGCTTCCGCCCCCTCGAGCCGCACTTCGCCGCCCGTGATCGCTGCCGCGCAGGCATAGGAGCCCGCCTCGATCCGGTCGGGCATCACCCGGTAGGTTGCGCCGTGCAGCTTGCTGACCCCGTGGATCGTCAGTTCGGACGTGCCGACCCCTTCGATCTCCGCGCCCATCGCGGTGAGCAGGTTGCACAAATCGACAATCTCGGGCTCGCGCGCGGCGTTGACCAGCCGGCTGGTGCCCTTGCACAGCACCGCCGCCATCAATGCATTCTCGGTCGCGCCGACCGACACGACGGGGAAGTCGAACGCGCCGCCGGGCAGCCCGCCGTCGGGCGCGCTGGCTTTCACATAGCCCTGCGCCAGTTCGATATGCGCGCCGAAGGCTTCGAGCACCTTGAGATGCAGGTCGATCGGGCGGTTGCCGATCGCGCAGCCACCGGGCAGCGACACGGTCGCCTCGCCGGTGCGCGCCAGCAGCGGACCGAGCACGAGGATCGAAGCGCGCATCTTGCGCACCAGATCGTAGGGCGCGACCGAACTGGTTATGCGCATCGCCTCGAGCGTGACATTGCGGCCGAACTCCTCGGGCCGCTTCCCGGGGATCGTATGGCTGACGCCGAACTGCGTCATCAGGTGCTGGAAGCCGTCGATATCCGCCAGCCGCGGCAGGTTGCGCAGCGTCAGCGCCTCTTCGGTCAGCAACGCGCAGGGTATCAGCGGATCAATTTGTCCATGGAACCGTGCTTTACCCTCGCGCGTCATGCTGGCAAGCGTCACGATAGCGTCGCAGCGCCGCACCAGCGGATGTATCGTCGACCGATCCCGTGCGCCCCCGCGCGAAATCGGCCGCGCAAACAGGCAGGAGCAACACAGATGTCAGCCCGTAAACCGATCAAGAAGGCGGTCTTTCCCGTCGCCGGTCTCGGAACCCGTTTTCTCCCCGCGACCAAGGCGATCCCCAAGGAATTGCTGCCGATCGTCGACCGTCCGCTGATCCAGTATGCGGTGGACGAGGCGCGCGAGGCGGGGATCGAGCAGATCATCTTCGTCACCGGCCGCGGCAAGACCGCGATCGTCGAGCATTTCGACGTCGCCTTCGAACTCGAAACCACCATGGCGGAGCGCGGCAAGGACCTCTCGGTGCTCGAACCTACCCGCGCCACGCCAGGCGATATCATCACCGTGCGCCAGCAGGTGCCGCTGGGGCTGGGCCATGCGATCTGGTGCGCGCGCGCGATCGTCGGCGACGATCCCTTCGCCATCCTCCTGCCCGACGAGCTGATGGTGGCGGCCAAGGGCGGCGGCACCGGCTGCATGAAGCAGATGGTCGAAGCCTATGAAGAGGTCGGCGGCAATCTGATCTCGGTGCTCGAAGTGCGGCATGACGAAGTGTCGAGCTATGGCGTCATCGCGCCCGGCGCCCAGCTGTCCGAGACGCTGACCGAGGTGACCGGGCTGGTCGAAAAACCCCCGGTGGACGAGGCGCCGTCGAACAAGATCATCTCGGGCCGCTACATCCTCCAGCCCGAGGTGATGGGCGTGCTCAAGGACCAGGGCAAGGGCGCGGGCGGGGAAATCCAGCTGACCGACGCAATGGCGAAAATGATCGGCAACCAGCCCTTCCACGCCGCCACCTTCGCCGGCCGCCGCTTCGACTGCGGCAGCAAGACCGGCTTCGTCGAGGCGACGCTGGCACTGGCGCTCGAACGCGAGGACATGGGCGCCGAAGTCCGCGCGATGGCGCAGCGGTTGCTGGCGGAGTAGGCTTCCGGTCCGCCGCATCGGCAGCCGCCGTTCGAGCGATATCGTCACTCTGAACCTGGTTCGGGGGTTTTACGCGCGCTCTCTTTGAACTGGAGGGCCGCAGCTATCGGCGCGATTGCCATGCGGCCAGGAGCGCCGGGCCCAATACTGCGTGGCTGGGCGCTTTTCCTACACCGCCGGCGTTTGGTAGCCTTCGTCCGGTGCTGCGTTCTTTCCTCTCCCTTTCATACCCTCACCAAAGGGGTGCACCCACGCTTCGCGGCGGCAGGCAGCGGAAGGTCACGCTTTCTCACAGCGCGATTGCCGGTCCAGCGCGGCGCAGGTCGCCGTGAGGCCGGTCAGGCCGCAGTGAAGCGCAGCGGCAGCGTCTTGAGCCCGCCGACGAAGGTCGATTTGGACCGCGCGGGCTCGCCCGCCAGTTCGACGGTCTCGATCCGGTCGAGCAGCACTTCGAACAGGATGCGCATTTCGAGCCGGGCGAGATGCAGGCCGAGGCACTGGTGCGCGCCCGCGCCGAAGGCGAGGTGGCGGTTGGGGCTGCGCGCGGCATCGAAGCGGCGCGGATCGTCGAAATGCGCCGGATCGTGATTGGCGGCGACATAGTTCATCATCAGCCAGTCGCCCTTGGCGATGGCCTGCCCGCCGACCTCGGTGTCCTCAGCCGCAGTGCGCATGAAGTGTTGCACCGGCGTGGTCCAGCGGATCGCTTCCTCGACGATGCCGGGCAGCAGGCTGCGATCGGCGCGCACGCGCGCCCATTGCTCAGCGTCCTGCGCCAATGCGAGCATCGCGCCCGCGGTGCTGGCGCTGGTGGTGTCGTGCCCCGCGGCGGCAAGGATGATGTAATAGCCCATCATGTCGCGGTCGTTGAGCGGTTCGCCGTCGACCACCGCATTGGCGATGGTGCTGGCGACATCGGCGGTTGGATTCGCCCGGCGCTCGGCGGTGAGCTGCGCGAAATAGGCCTCGAAATCCTTGACCGCGCCCGCCACCAGCTGCGTGATCGCCTCGGGCGGGAGGTCCTTCATCCCCGACTGGTTGAGGTCCTCGTCGCTACCGCCGAACATCTGCTGCGTGAGCGTCAGCATGCGCGGCTCGTCGTCCTCGGGCACACCGAGGATCTGCATCACCACATGCAGCGGATAGGGCGCCGAGACGGTGGTTACGAAGTCCGCCTCGCCGCCGCCTGCCAGCAGCCGGTCGACCGCCGCATGTGCGATGCCGCGGATCTCGTCCTCCACGCCGCGCAGGTTCTTGGGCATGAACCATTCCTGCGTCAGCTTGCGATACTTCATGTGAACCGGCGCATCGAAGGTGACGAGGCTGGCGACCATGTGTTCGCTGCCGCCGGTGAGCGCCTTGGCGAACTCGATCCCCTCGGTCAGGCTGAAGACGACGCTGTGCGGGTTGTTGAGGAAGGTCGCATTGTCCTTCGACATGCGCATCACATCGTCATAGCGCGTGACCAGCCAGAACGGCGGGTGCACCGCATCGTCGGCCGGCTCGACCCAGGCGACGGGGGTATCCTCGCGCAGGCGGTCGAACGTGTCGAGCAGGCCGTCCCATTCGGCATAGCTCTGCGGGTCGATCACCGCGCGGGCGGTGGCGGGATCGAGCCGGGGCCGGTCCTGCGCCGCCATCACGCCTGTTCCGTCTGCTGCTCGGCCTGCTGCTGGTATTCGTCGCGCAATTCGCGCTTGTACAGCTTGCCATTGGCCTCGCGCGGGAGCTGGGCGCGGAAGTCGAACAGCTTGGGCATTTTGATCTTGGACAGGCTGGGAGCGAGGAAATCGCGCAATTCGGCCTCGAGCGCATCGCCCGCGTCGGCCATGTCGATCGGCTGCACCACCGCGACCACCTTCTCGCCGAAATCGGGGCAGGGCGCACCGATCACCGCGGCGTCCATCACCTTGTCATGCGTGACCAGCAGGTTCTCGATCTCCTGCGGGTAGATGTTGACCCCGCCCGAGATGATCATGTGGCTCTTGCGGTCGGTGAGATAGAGGAAGCCGTCCTCGTCGACATGGCCGATATCGCCCAGCGTCATCCAGCCCTTGGGATGCATCGCCTCGCGCGTCTTCTCGGGATCGTTGTGATAGGTCGGGATCAGATCGTTCTCGAAATAGAGCAATCCGTCCTGGCCCGCGGGGACCTCTTCCCCCTCGGCATCGCAGACATGCAGGGTGCCGTGGATCGCCTTGCCGACGCTGCCGGGATGGGTCAGCCAGTCCTCGGCCTTGATCAGCGTCATGCCGACGCCTTCGGAGCCGGCGTAATATTCGTTGATGATCGGCCCCCACCATTCGATCATCTCGCGCTTGATCGGCACCGGGCACGGCGCGGCGGCGTGCAGCGCGCGCTGGTGGCTGGAGAGGTCGTAGCGCGTGCGCACCTCTGGATCGAGCTTGAGCATGCGGACGAAATGCGTCGGCACCCACTGGCTGTCGGTGACCTTGTATTTCTCGATCGTCTCGAGCGCGTGTTCGGGATCGAACTTCTCCATCACCACGACCGTGCCGCCAAGCCGCTGGGCGGTGGTGCACCAGCCGATCGGCGCAGCATGATAGAGCGGCGCGGGCGAGAGATAGACCATGCTGCCATCGGCGGGCATGCCGGCGCCCATCACCGCGAGGCCCATCAGCGGATTGGTCGCGAGGATGTCGTCATCCTCGGGCGGCGCGGGCTTGACCCCCTTGGGGCGGCCGGTGGTGCCCGAGGAATAGAGCATGTACTGGCCCGGCGCCTGGTCGGCGATCGGCTCCGCAGGCTGCGCGGCGAGCGCGGCTTCGTAGTCTTCCTCGCCCTCGCCATCGACGATCAGCAGCGGCAGGTCGGCGCATTCGTCGCGGATGCCCTCGATCGCCTCGGCATAGCGCGTGCTGGTGAGCAGGAACTTGGCTCCCGCATCCTTGAGGATGTAGCAGATCTCGGGCGCGGTCAGCCGGGTCGAGATCGGCACCATCATCGTGCCCGCACGCTGTGACCCCCACACCACCTGCAGGTAATGGACGTTGTTTTCCATCAGCACTGCGAAATGGTCGCCGCGCTTGAGCCCGCGTGCCCGCAGCAGTTGCGCAAAGCGGTTCGCATAGGCGTCCATTTCCGCGAAAGTCACGGTCTGGCCGCTACCCGCCATGATCATCGCGGGATGGTCGGGGCGCGTCTGCGCATGGGTGATGGGGTGCATTGCTGGCTCTCTCCTCTCTGTCGGTCCGCTGTTCGTGCGCGGACTCGTCCAGTTTCGAGAAGAAACCTACCTATGCGTTTCACATGGGCAAGGAAAAAGGCGCCGGGATCGCTCCCGCCGCCTTTTTATCCTGCCCGGAAGGCCGGCTCGATCAGTTGTCGTCGCCGTCGCCCTGCCCGCCAGTGCCGGTGGCGAGCGCGAAAGCCCGCTGCGCTTCCGATTCGACCATATAGGGAACCGGGTTCACTGCCTTGCCGGCGATGCGGACTTCGTAGTGGAGGTGCGGGCCGGTCGAGCGGCCGGTCGAACCGACATAGCCGATGACGTCACCCTTCTTCACGCGGGTGCCGGCCTTCACCGTAATGCCCGACATATGAGCAAACCGCGTCTGCAGATCGGCGCCATGTTCGATCGAGACGAACTTGCCGTAGCTCGAGAACCATTCCGCCTTGCTGACATAGGGCGTCGAGCGGTCGAGTTCGTCCCACTTGGCGAACAGCTGCTGGAACTGGGCGTCGTCACCCGGCTGGGCCGACTGGGCCACCTTGCTCATGTCGATGGCACCGACCGCCGCAGCGGCGTTGGTTTCCTGCGCTTGCGCCGGAGCGGCAGCAAGACCGAAACCGGCCATAATTGCGAAAGCAAGCGTTGCGCGCTTGGTGATCATGCTAACCCGTCCATCCGACGCTTTGCGCGCCTTTTGCTCTTGGCGAAGACAGCGTCCCATGCCGCTTTCGCCATTTTTACGTCACTGCCGGAACCCCCCGGCGTCTCGTGAGTTTGGGTTATCGGGCAAAAAATCGATCAGGCAAGTGCTGCGGAACGGACGCGCGGCAGGCCGCATGCGAAACGCGTTGAGTCGTTGAAACCCCGTTCCCAGCCCCCGAAAATCGACTTCGACACGCGATTCTGCAGCGATTTCCGATATTTTCGACCGAATCCGGTAGTAATCCGCGAAATCGGTTGCAGCCGAACCGGGCAATGCCGGCAGCAGGGTCAACGATTCGCTAGCTGCAGACCGCAGGAGCGCCCGGTGCTTGCCGCCGCCTGCGCGGTCAGGCGGTGCGCGCGGCTTCGAGGACTTCGTCGACGTGGCCCTTGACCCGGACCTTGGGCCAGATGCGCAGGATGCGCCCGTCTTCGCCGAGCAGGTAGGTCGAGCGAATCATGCCCATATAGGTGCGGCCGTAATTGGTCTTCTCGCCCCACACCCCCAGCGTATCGGACAGACCGCCTTCCTCCTTGTCGGTCGCGAGCGCGACGGTCAGATCGTGCTTGGCGATGAAATTCTGGTGCTTCTTCGGCGAATCCTTGCTGACACCTAGCAGGCGCGTTCCCGCCTTCTCGAATTCCTGCTTGAGCGCGGAAAATTCCTTCGCCTCGGTGGTGCAGCCGGGCGTGTTGTCCTTCGGGTAGAAGAAGATCACCGCCTTGCTGCCCGCGAGGTCCGCCTTGGTTACCGTGCCGCCATCGGGGGTTTCCATGCTGAAGTCGGGAAAGGCATCGCCTTCGGTAAAGGTATCGGTCATCCATCCATCTCCAAAGTTTCGCCGAACACGTCCAGCCAGGCCGCCGCGACTCTCTCGCGCGCGCCGCCTAGGCTGCGCAGCAGGTCGGCATAATTATCGCAGCCGCTCTGCCGCGCGAGCAGGGCCGCCGCGGCGGGATCGGGCCGATCGAGGTCGGGCGCCAGCAGCCGTGTACCGACCAGCAACCGCGTCATCAATCCATGCGCATCGGCAATCCCGGCGGGCAGCAGGCCGGCTTCGGCCAGCTCGGCGATGGCCTGCGCAAGACCCGGCACCAGACCTTCGTGATCGCGCAGCTGGAGAAAGTGGACGAGGAATTCGAGATCGACCAGCCCGCCGCGCAGCAGCTTCGCATCCAGCGGACCCTTGGCAGGCTTGTGCCCCGCCATCTCGGCGCGCATCTTCAGGACATCGCCGCGCAGCCGGTCGGCATCGCGCCGTTTGCACAGGATGTCGCGGACCACCGCGTCGACCTCGTCGCGGGCGCCGGTGCTGCCGACCAGCACGCGTGCACGCGTCAACGCCATGTGCTCCCACGTCCAGGCGTCCTCGCGCTGGTAGCGCGCGAAGCTCTCCACGCTCACTGCCAACGGCCCCTGGTTGCCCTGCGGGCGCAGCCGCGTATCGACTTCGTACAGCGCCCCTTGCGCGGTCGGCACGCTGAGCGCAGCCGTGACACGCTGCGCCAGGCGATTGAAATAGAGTGTCGCGCCAAGCGGGCGCTCGCCATCGGATTCGCCGTCATGCGTGCCGGTGAACAGATAGACGATGTCGAGATCGGATGCATGCGTAAGCACGCCGCCGCCCAGCCGGCCCAGACCGAGCACGACCAGTTCGCTGCCCGCGATCCGTCCGTGCTTGGCGGCGAATTCCTCTTCGGCGGCAGTCACGGCGACCTGCAAAGCGGCTTCGGCGGTTCGCGCCAGTCCGGCGGCGATCGCCAGCGGGTCGTGCGCCGCTTCGACCAGTTGCACTGCCAGCGCGAACCGCTCTTCCCCGGTCACCACGCGCAAGCGGTCGAGCTGCATTTCGTAGTCGTCACCGCGTTCGCGGCGGCCCATCTTGGCCGCAAGTTCATCGACCCCGCCGGGAAGATCCAGCGCGGTGCGATCGATCAGCGCATCGAGCAGGTCGGGGCGCCGCGCGAGTTCGTCGGCCAGCGGCGGAGCGAGCGTCAGGCAATCCGCCAGCAGGGCGAACAGACCCGGCCGCGCTTCGAGCAGGCGGAACAGGTTTACCGCGCTGGGGAGACGCGCGATCAGGCTTTCCCAGCGGAGCACCGCGGCGTCCGGGTCGGGCGAGGCCGCAATCGATGCCAGCAGGTCGGGCCGGATCGCGTCGAACGCGCTCAGCGCGGCCGAACTGCGCAGCGCCTGATATTTGCCGCTGGTCCACCCGGCCACGCGCTCCACCAGTTCCGGAGCGATATCGGGGGCATGACTGTCCTCGCCCAGCACATGCGGCGCGCTTCTGGGAACCGATATACGGTCCTCGTCGAGCAGTGCATCGAAGCGCTCCGCAACCGGGCGGGCAAGCGTTTCCACCGCCTCCACCAGCTGCGCGCCGGTATCGAGACCGTGCAGCCGCGCGACCTCGTCCAGCGCCTGGCCGCCTGGGAGGCTGTGGGTCTGCTGGTCCCCGACCATCTGCAGCCGGTGTTCGATCGTGCGCAGCCCGTCATAGCTGTCACCCAGCCGGCGCGCGTCGCTTTCCCCGATACGGCCGGTCGCCGCCAGCGCATCGAGCGCTTCGCGTGTCCCGCGGCCGCGCAGCGAGGGATCGCGCCCGCCATGGATGAGCTGGTGGGTCTGCGCGAAGAATTCGACTTCGCGAATGCCCCCGCGGCCCAGCTTGAGATGGTAGCCCGGACCCGGTTCGGCAGGCCCGCGCTGCTCTTCGCGGATCCGGTGGGTCAGCCGGCGCACTTCGTCGATCGCGCCGAAATCCAAGTTGCGGCGCCATACGAATGGCCGGATATGATCGAGAAACGCCTCGCCCGCGGCGATATCGCCCGCGCAGGAACGCGCCCGGATGAACGCCGCGCGCTCCCATGCCAGCGCCGAGCTTTCGTAATGCGTGATCGCCGCATCGAGCGGCAGCGCCAGCGGGCTCACTTCGGAAGCGGGTCGCAGCCGCAGATCGACGCGAAAAACATACCCCTCGCTGGTGACTTCGGACAGCAAGCGCACGGTTTCGCGGGCATAGCGCTGCGCCGCTTCACCCGGCTCGTCGCGCTCGCGGCGTGGCAGCGTCGCGGGATCGTAGAGCAGGATGGGGTCGATGTCGGATGAGTAGTTGAGCTCGCCTGCCCCGTGCTTGCCCAGCGCAAGGCCGATCATCCCCGCCGGCTCCGCATCGGGAACGCGCTTGCGGATCGCCGCCTCGATCGCTGCATGGAGTGCGCGATCGGCGAAAGTCGAAAGCTCGCGCATCACCTTGTAGAGATCGAATGCCCCGGCAAGGTCGCCCACGGC
>LUMV01000381.1_pt1 | contig 17816 bp, 17 predicted proteins | sample 729731 | NCBI WGS metagenome assembly LUMV01 (sample SAMN03860301, study PRJNA289734) | marine metagenome | biome: seawater column; feature: ocean; material: water; isolation source: Red Sea water column Station 192 - depth 200m | place: Saudi Arabia: Red Sea | collected 2011-10-15 | depth 200 m
CGGTATAGGACTGCCTTCCGCTGGCCGGCCGCTCGCCACCTTCCATCAGTCGGGGCAGGGCGAGAGTGACTGCAAGCATCAGCCCGGTCGCGGCCCAATAGACCGCGCGCCAGCCGAAATGCTCGGCGACGACGCCCGCGCCCACCCGGGCGACGAGAATGCCCAGGATGACGCCCGCAGTCAGCTTGGCGGTGACCTGTCCCAACCGTTCGGGAGCCACGCGTTTGGAAGCATATGCGGGCAGCAAGTATGGTGCGATCGTGAAGAACCCCAGCAGCGTCGATCCGAGCACGAAAAGCGTAAAGCCCTGTGCGAACGTCATGACCGCCAGCGATACCGTCTGTCCGGTGGCAAACGCGATGGTGAGGCGGCGGTTGGAAAACCTGTCGCCCAGCGGCAACAGCAGGAAGATCCCGACGGCCAGAGCGAGTTGGTTGAGCGCCGGGACCAGTCCGATCCGTGCGTGGCTGACCCCGAAGTGGTCGGCAACCAGCGCGATGATCGGATGGATATAATAGGCGTTCGCCGTCACCACCGCCGCGGCGATCGCGAGCGAGGTTTCCTGCGCGGCCGTCAGTCGTGCCGTATGGTTCAACCGAGGTGACCCGCCTTGCGCGCCATCGCGATGACGCCTTGCGCGAGAACATCGGGCTGGTCTTCCTGGCAGAAGTGCCCGCAGGTGCCCAGCGTCCGGTGCGGTTGCCCCGCAGCGCCCGCAATTCGTTCGATCAAATGCTTTTCAGCGCCGCGGGTGATGGGATCGTCTTCGCCGAATAGGGTGAGGAACGGCTTGTCGTAAGCGGCAAGCGCGGGCCAGGCTCGCTTGTTTTCCTCGACCCCCGGCATCTCGTCAGCCGCAGGGACCAAGGCCGGGAAGGCGCGGGCGCCCGCTTTCGAAGGCTCATCGGGGAAGGGCGCGTCATAGGCAGCGATCTCCGCCTTGCTTCGCGGCGTCGCGGTGGCGCGGTCGAGCAGCGCGCCGATCCTGAAATCGGGCGAACTTCGTGCAAACTCGCGCCAGGCCAGGAAAGCTTCGCTTGGCGTGCCGCCTGCGGGCAGAAAGGTGTTGCTGGCGACGACGCAGGAAAACAGATCGGGATCGTCGGCAACCATCCGCAGCCCCAGCAGTCCCCCCCAATCCTGACAGAACAGCGCGGCCGGGCGCGGTTCGACTGCAGCGCGCCACTGCTTGAGCCAGTCGACATGGCGGGCATAGGTGTAGAACGCGATGTCGTCGGGCTTGTCGCTTTTTCCGAAGCCGATCAGATCGGGCGCGAGCACGCGGAAGCCAGCCTCCACCAGCGGCGGGATCATCTTGCGATAGAGGAACGACCAGCTCGGCTCGCCATGGAACAGCAGGACGGGCGGGGCATCGCGCGGCCCCTCGTCGACGTAATGCTGGCGAGCCTTAAGGCCATCGCCGAGGTCAACCTCGAACCAATGCTCGGCAAACGGATAGTCAGGAATGCCGGCAAAGCGTTCGGCGGGCGTGCGCAGGATCTGCAACGGTTTCTCCTCCCAAGCGACCGATGATCCGGTCCTGATTCGAAACCTTAAGGCGTCGGATGACTGGTGTCACCCAAGTGGCTGACCGGAACCGTTTCCTTGAAGGTATGCGTCACATAGGGGAAGGGGATTTCGATCTCTGCATCGTCCAGCGCCGCCTTGATTGCGCGGATGACCTTGTCCTTGCTTTCCCAACCGTCGCGCGGGGAAGATCCCGCCCACCAGCGCACCAGGAAATCGACCGAGCTGGAATTGAATTCCTGCGCGAAGATGTCGATCCCCTTGCTGGCGAGGACATGGTCGACCCCTTCGACCGCGCGCCGTATCACGCTCGCAGCATGGTCAAGCTGCGTGTCGTAGGAAACGCCGACCACCACCTCGTGGCGGCGCTGGCTTTCGTCGGTAACGATTTCGACGGGGTTCTTGAACAGGATCGAATTGGGCACGACGGTCAGTTCGCCCGAGAGCTTGCGAATATGCGTTTCGCGCAAGGTAATATGTTCGACCTTGCCCGAAATGCCCTCGCACTCGATGACATCGCCGATGCGCATCTTCTCGCGGACCATGATGAGCACGCCGGCGAGGAAGTTCTCGAACACGTCCTGAAAGGCGAAGCCGATGGCGACTGCGCCGATCCCGAGCCCGGCGAGCAGGCTGGCGGCGGTCAGGCCCGGCAGGACGACGACAGCCGCGATGAAGATCCCCGCGACCCAGATCCCCAGCTTGACCAGCGTGTCGATCAGCGTCTTGAGACTGGCCCGCAGGTCGGTCCGGCCGACCAGCATGTCCGAAATACGCGCAGCGAAGCGCGCGAGGATCCAGGTAATGAAAAGGATGAAGATCGCAATCGCGATGCTGGGAAGGCTCGCCACGAAACCTTCGCCCATGTCCTGCAGCTGTTCGCGCAGCGTATCGATGTAATTCACGAGTGCGAAACTCCCTTTGCGCTGCAACGCAACGCAAAGGGTGAGGTTCCTAGCCGGTGTCGATCAGCTGACCCCGTGTTCCTTCCGGGCAAGTTCGTGCAGCCAGTCCGCATGGCGGGGCGCGGTCTTGGTCTCGCTCCATTCGTCGAGCATCATCGGCGCCACGCGCTTGAGTTCGGCATATTGTTCGTCGGTCCCGATATCGGCGGCCAGTTCGACGCGGTGACCGTTGGGATCGAAGAAATAGATCGACTTGAAGATGCCGTGATGCGTCGGGCCGAGCACGTCGATGCCGAGGTTTTCGACGTGGTCCTTGGCGGCCAGGAGCTCGTCCTCGCTTGCCACCTTGAAGGCAAGGTGCTGGACCCAGGCGGGCGTGTTCTTATCGCGCCCCATGTCCTTCTGGTTGGGCAGTTCGAAGAACGCCAGGATATTGCCGTTACCGGCGTCAAGGAAGACATGCATGTAGGGGTCGTACTCACCGGTCGAAGGAACGTGGTCCTCGGCGAAGGCAGTGGTGTATTCCATGCCCAGCACCTTGCCGTACCATTCGACGGTCTCTTTGGCGTCCTTGCAGCGATAGGCTGCATGGTGGACGCCGCCCAGTTTCACCGGATGCTCGGTCACATCGCTCATTCTGCCGGCTCCTTCGCAGCGGCTTCGGCTTCCCCGACGGTCAGCGCGCCGCGCTTGATCTGGTCGCGTTCCATGCTTTCGAACAGCGCCTTGAAGTTGCCTTCGCCGAACCCGTCGTCGCCCTTGCGCTGGATGAATTCGAAGAACACCGGCCCGACCTGCGCTTCGGCGAAGATCTGAAGCAGCAGACGCGGCTGGCCGCCTTCGGTCGTGCCGTCGAGCAGGATGCCGCGCATCTGGAGTTCGTTCTCGTCTTCACCGTGGCCCGGCAGACGCTCGGAAAGCATCTCGTAATAGGTGGCGGGCGGGGCGGTCATGAAGGGCACGCCAAGCTGCTTGAGATTGTCCCAGCACTGCAGAAGATCGTCACAGATCAGTGCGATGTGCTGGATGCCTTCGCCATTGAATTCGCGCAGGAATTCCTCGATCTGGCCCTTGCCGCCTTCGCCTTCCTCGTTGAGCGGGATGCGGATCTTGCCGTCGGGCGCGGTCAGCGCTTTCGAGGTGAGTCCGGTGTATTCGCCCTTGATGTCGAAGAAGCGGATTTCGCGGAAGTTGAAGAGCGTTTCGTAATAGTCCGCCCAATATTTCATGCGGCCGTTGTAGACGTTGTGCGTGAGGTGATCGATCACGTTGAACCCGGCGCCGACGGGAAACTTCTCCACGCCGTCGAGATATTCGAAATCGATATCGTAGATCGACAGGCCGTTGCCGTGGTCATCGGCATAGCGATCGACCAGGTAAACGATCGCGCCGCCGATGCCGCGGATCGCCGGGATCCGCAGTTCCATCGGGCCGGTTTCGACCGCGACAGGCTCGGCCCCGCGCTGGAGCAGTTCGTCATAGGCCTTCTTCGCATCGCGGACGCGGAAGCCCATGCCGCAGGCGGAGGGGCCGTGCTCGCGGGCGAAGAACCATGCCGCGCTGCGCGGTTCGTAGTTCAGGATCAGGTTGATCTGTCCCTGCCGCCAGAGATCGACATCCTTCGAGCGGTGCGATGCGACGTGAGTAAACCCCATGGCCTTGAAAACCGGTTCGATGACGCCTTTTTCGGGGGCGCAGAATTCCACGAATTCGAAGCCGTCGAGGCCGATGGGGTTTTCAAACAGGTCGGGCATGGAAATCCTCTGGTACGGTGTTTGGTTGCAATGGAAACTAAATACCTGTCCAGGGTGGTTGTTGTCAAGCCGGGCAGGGGCTGGCGCCACGCGCTGTTCCGCCGGTGCGACGAACGGTCCCACGCGCAAGAATGCGCTTGCGCGAGCCGGTTAACTGTGATTCTGTCGAATGATGCGGCGCACTCGCTCTCGATCCCCGATTCAGGAGGCGAAGATCACCCAGCACACTGCGCTGGCGGCTTTGCTGGTGATGGGCGGTTTTGCCATTGCCGGGCCTTCGGGCCTGCTCGCGTGGAGCGAAAACCTGCGCGTGCTCGATCAGCGTGAGGCCCAGCTCGCTTCTTTGGAAGCGGAGCGCGAGGCGTTGAAGAACCGCGTCGCACTGCTGCATCCGGACCATGCCGATCCCGACATGGTCGGCGAATTGCTGCGCAGCCAGCTCAACGTCGTCCACCCCAACGAAGTGGTTGTCAAGCTCGAGGACTGACTGCTTACGGAAACCACCGCGTTCCGTAAGGGTTTTCGTATGCATGCACGCTCTGCCGTTGCGCGGTACGCGTGGCTGTGCCTATAGGCGCAGCCGATATTCCTCCCCGGAAGAACAAGGATCCGAAGTCTTGGCCAAAGCCCCCCGGAGCAAGAAAACCGCCCCCAAGTCACCAGCAGAGGACAGCGAGTTCGCGCTCCACTCGCTGCAGGACGCGTTCGAACAGGACTCGCGGTTCAAGGCCAGCAAGGAACAGCTGCTCGACTTCTACAAGCAGATGCTGCTCATTCGCCGGTTCGAGGAACGCGCCGGCCAGCTCTACGGGCTCGGCCTGATCGGCGGTTTCTGCCACCTGTACATCGGCCAGGAAGCGGTCGCGATCGGCCTCCAGTCCGCGCTCGACGGCGACAAGGACAGCGTGATCACCGGCTATCGCGATCACGGTCACATGCTTGCCTACGGCATCGATCCCAAGGTCATCATGGCCGAACTCACCGGACGCGAGGCGGGCATTTCGAAGGGCAAGGGCGGGTCGATGCACATGTTCTCGACCGAGCACAAATTTTACGGCGGGCACGGCATCGTCGGCGCACAGGCGCATCAATATAACGACGATGGCGGCTTCTGCCTCGCCTATTTCGGCGATGGCGCGGCCAACCAGGGCCAGGTCTATGAGACGATGAACATGGCGGCGCTGTGGAAGCTGCCGATCGTCTTCGTCGTCGAGAACAACCAGTACGCCATGGGCACCGCGGTCGGTCGCAGTTCGGCGGAAACCGAATTCCATCGCCGCGGCACCGCTTTCCGCATTCCCGGCATGGATGTGAACGGGATGGACGTGCTCGAAGTGCGGCAGGCCGCCGAAATCGCGTTCAAGCACGTGCGCGAGGGCAAGGGCCCCGTGCTGATGGAATGCAACACCTATCGCTATCGCGGGCATTCGATGTCCGATCCCGCCAAGTACCGAACGCGCGAGGAAGTGCAGGATATCCGCGAACACAAGGATCCGATCGAGGCAATCAAGAAAGTGCTGCTAGAAAACGGTTCGACCGAGGACGAGCTCAAGGCCATCGATAAGGATATCCGCAAGACGGTGACCGAGGCAGCAGATTTCGCCGAGATTTCGCCCGAACCGGAACCCGGCGAACTGTACACCGATGTTCTCGTGGGGGAGTACTGAGCGATGGCTATCGAACTGAAAATGCCCGCGCTGTCCCCGACGATGGAAGAAGGCACGCTGGCGAAATGGCTGAAGTCGGAAGGTGACGCGATCGTCGCCGGCGACATCATTGCCGAGATCGAAACCGACAAGGCCACGATGGAGTTCGAGGCCGTCGACGAAGGCACTCTGGGGAAAATCCTGGTCGACGAAGGCACCGAAGGCGTGAAGGTCGGCACAGTCATCGCCATGCTCGCCGGCGAAGGCGAAGATGCATCAGAGATCGAGGCTCCCGTCCAGGACGCAGCGGTCGAGGACACGCCGGGCGAAGGCAAGGATGTCGGCCGCGATCCGAGCGAAGCGGAGATAACCAAGCCTGCGCGCAAGACCGATGTTAAGGACCCCGAGGTTCCCGAAGGAACGGCATTTACCGCCACCACCGTGCGCGAGGCGCTGCGCGACGGCATGGCCGAGGAAATGCGTGCCGACGAACGCGTGTTCGTGATGGGCGAGGAAGTCGCGCAGTACCAGGGTGCCTACAAGGTCACGCAGGGCCTGCTCGACGAATTCGGCCCCAAGCGCGTCATCGACACGCCGATTACCGAATACGGGTTCGCTGGCATCGGGACCGGGGCAGCGATGGGCGGCCTGCGCCCGATCGTCGAATTCATGACATTCAATTTCGCCATGCAGGCGATCGACCACATCATCAATTCGGCGGCGAAGACCAATTACATGTCGGGCGGCCAGATGCGCTGCCCGGTGGTCTTCCGTGGCCCGAACGGCGCGGCCAGCCGCGTCGGCGCGCAGCACAGCCAGAATTACGGTCCGTGGTACGCCAGCGTGCCGGGCCTCGTGGTGATCGCGCCCTACGATGCTGCCGATGCCAAGGGGCTGATGAAAGCCGCGATCCGCTGCGAAGACCCCGTCGTCTTTCTCGAGAACGAACTCGTTTATGGCCGCAGCTTCGACGTCCCCGATCTCGATGACTACGTCCTGCCGATTGGCAAAGCGCGGATCATGCGCGAGGGAACGGATGTCACGATCGTCGCCTATTCGATCGCGGTCGGTTTCGCGCTGGAGGCAGCGGACGAGCTGGCGGACGAAGGCATCGATGCCGAGGTGATTGATCTGCGCACGCTACGACCGCTGGACCGGGAAGCGATCCTCACCTCGCTGGCGAAGACCAATCGTCTGGTCATCGCGGAAGAGGGGTGGCCGACATGCTCGATCGCATCCGAGGTCATGGCAATCTGCATGGAAGACGGTTTCGATCATCTCGACGCACCGGTTACGCGCGTGTGTGACGAGGACGTGCCGCTGCCCTATGCCGCCAATCTCGAGAAGCTGGCCCTGATCGACACCCCGCGTATCGTCGCTGCCGCCAAGAAGGTCTGCTATCGCGACTGATATGGAGCAGGACCAGGCAGCCGCGGGCGACCTGCTCGACGAATGTCCGGAAGTGTCGCGCATCGCACTGGCGAGTGCCGGGTCTCGGCGAGACATCTGGCTGGCCGCCTTTGCGCTCGACGGGCGCATCGGACGGATGGTGCTCGGCGCGAGCGAGCCGATGCTCGGCCAGATGCGGTTGGCATGGTGGCGCGATCAGCTAGGGGCGCCAGCGTCCGCTCGCCCGCAGGGCGATCTGCTGCTCGACCTCATTGGCAGGACATGGGCGGACAATGAATTGCCGCTGCTCGCGCTGGTCGACGGGTGGGAAGCATTGCTTGGCGAACGTCCGTTTGGCGCTGCCGACATGCAGCGCTTCATCGACGGGAGAGCGGTGCTGGCTCGCGGGCTGGCTGCCCGTCTCGGGGCAGCCAACGCAGAGGTACGGGCGGAAGCGGCAGGACGGATCTGGGCCCGGGCGGACTTGGCCGCTTATGCTTCCGAGGACGGCGAACGCGATCGCGCGCTCGATCAGGAGCGGGGCGCCGCGCGGGCCGAAGGGCAGCTTCCCGCGGCGCTGCGCCCACTGGCCGTGATCGAAGGCCTCGCTCGGCGCTCGCTTCGCGCAGGGGGCGGGCCGATGCTGGGCGATCGTCTGAGTCCGCTGGTGGCCTTGCGACTGGGCCTGTTTGGACGCTAGGCTCGCTCTTAACGGCAGAAGGAGCGGGGGCCATGAACCGGATCGTGCTCGGAGCGATGATTGCACTCGCCCTCGCGGGGCTGGGTGCCTTCTGGTGGCAGGGCCGCGCGCAAATCGAACGCGCCGCCCCGCCGCCGGTTCCGGCCGAGCCTGTCGTCGCCGAACCCGAGGTCCCCGCTAGCGACCCGGGCGACATGGTCGGCCCCGCGCCGCCCGAGGCGAGCGAATTGACCAGGGAACAGCGCCGCTTTTTCCGCTACGACCGCAATCGCGACTGGCGGATCACCCGCACGGAAATGCTCTCGAGCCGCACCGATGCGTTCCGCAAGCTTGATGTGGATGGCAACAACCTGCTCGATTTCGAGGAATGGGCGGTAGCCACGGTCACCAAATTCGAAGGCGCCGATGCCGATGGCGACAACCAGCTGACCCCGGGCGAATTTGCCACCACTGCGCCGAAACCACGGCGGAAAACCCGTTGCGCCTGCTAGGCTGGCACGGTTTCCATCGCGGCGAGCCACTGCCCGAAATCTTCCTTCGCCCTGTTGGTATAGGCTTCCTTGCGGACCTTCTTGCCGACGTCGTGAAGCGGCGGGAACAGCCCGAAATTGACATTCATGGGCTGGAAGGTCGCAGCTTCGGCATCGCCGGTGATATGCGATAGCAGCGCGCCAAACGCCGAGGTCCGCGGCGGCGCCGACCATTCGTGGCCGGCCAGTTCCGCAGCGGCCATGAGTCCTGCCATCAGGCCGACGGCAGAACTCTCGACATAGCCTTCGCAGCCGGTGATCTGTCCGGCAAAGCGGATGTGCGCGCCGCCCTTCAGCCGCAGCTGGCGATCAAGCACCAGCGGCGAATTGATGAAAGTGTTGCGGTGCAGCCCGCCCAGCCGCGCGAACTCGGCATTCTCTAGACCCGGGATCGTGCGGAAAAGCTCGATTTGCGCGCCATATTTGAGCTTGGTCTGGAAGCCGACCATGTTCCACAGCGTGCCGAGCTTGTTGTCCTGTCGCAGCTGCACCACCGCATGGGGCCCTCGATCGGCATGCAGCCATCGAAATAGGGTGTGTCGGCTTCCCATTCCTTGAATTCGGTCTTGTCGCCGTCGATCAGGCCCTGGTGAAAGGCGAGATACTGCTCCTTGGTCATCGGGCAGTTGATGTAGTCGCCATCCTCATTGCTGGCCGCGGTGCGCTTGTTCCAGCGCGACTGGATCCAGCACTTGCTCATGTCGATGCTGTCGCGGTGCACGATCGGCGCGATGGCATCGAAGAAAGCGAGCCGGTCCTGCCCGGTGGCGCCGACAATGCTTTCTGCCAGAGTCTGCGCGGTCAGCGGTCCCGTGGCGACGATCGTCGGCCCTTCGGCGGGCAGAGCGTCGACCCTTTCGCGCACCACGGTGACATTGGGATGCTTCTCGAGCGTGCGCTGCACCTCGGCGGAAAAGACGTCGCGATCGACCGCCATGGCCGAACCCGCGGGGACGCGCGCGACTTCGCCGGCCCGCATAACGATGCTGTCGAGCCGGCGCATTTCGTGATGCAGCAGTCCGACCGCGTTCTTGGTATCGTCGTCCGAACGGAAGCTGTTCGAACAGACCAGTTCGGCCAGGCCGTCGGTCTGGTGCGCTGGCGTCATCTCGCCGCTGCCGCGCATTTCGGACAGCCGCACCTTGAAGCCGCGCTGCGCCAGTTGCCAGGCCGCCTCGCTGCCTGCGAGGCCGCCACCGATTATGTGGATATCATGGGTCATCGCGCGCGCCCTAGTGCTTGCATGGCCCCTTCGACAAGGCCTAGCGTCGTGCGATGCCGCATCGCGCCCTTATCAAGCACCGGCCATGGCTGCTGGCCAGCCTCGTCGCCGGCGTCTCCTATTTTTTCGTTGCCGACGATCCGATCGGCGGCGCATGGCTGATGCTGTGGAAAGGGGCCGGGGTCGGATTTCTGGCGCTCTACGCTGCCTTTCGCACTCGGGGTTTCGACGGTTTGCTGATTGCCGGCGCGCTCACGCTGGGCGCATTGGGCGATGTGACACTGGAGATCAGCTTCCTGATCGGCGGGGCATTGTTCGCGCTCGGCCATGCAGTCGCGATCATCCTGTATTTGCGCAATCGCCGTGCAAGCACCAGCAGCAGCCAAGTACTTGCGGGTGGCAGCCTGCTTCTGCTGACACCGCTTATCGCGGGTTTGATTGCCTATCCGCTGCCGAACTGGATCGTCGCCACGGCCTATTCCGCAGTGGTTGGGGGCATGGCAGCTGCCGCTTGGACGAGCCGCTTTCCGCGGTACCGGGTGGGCCTGGGGGCGGTAATGTTCGTGGTTAGCGATCTGCTGATCTTCGCACGCGAAGCAGCGGCCCTGCCCGATGTCGTCACCGCATGGACAATCTGGCCCCTCTATTTCGGCGGGCAGTTTCTTATCGCGACCGGCGTGGTGCAGACGCTGCGCACGGATCAACGGCCGCGCAAAACCTAATCCAGAGCCCGAGGGCCAAAGGGGCCGGACCAATGCAGGACCGGCCCTCCTGATTGTCAGCCGCCCGGTTCGCCTTCGATATTCTTGTCCGAATGCGCGGTGGTGTAGGGCTCGGTCTTGTCGAGCCCGCCACGGTCGGCAATCTCGTCCGCTACCGCTTCTTCCGCCGGGTTTTCGGGTTCTTCATTCTCGTCGATCCTCGCGGCACCGACGATCTGTTCACCCTTGGCAACGTTGAAGATGCGAACGCCCGACGAACCGCGTCCCGAGATCGAGAAGCCCTCGTGTGTCTCGAAGCCGTTCTCAAGCATATGCCGGAATTGCAGCGGCAACCGGATCAGCTTGGCACGGTCGGTGACCAGCATCAGCTGCATGCCATGCCGGACCGGGAAGCTGGCCACCACGTGCCCGTTGCGGTCGGGGTTGCTGGTTGGTTCGCCGATATTGGTCAGCCCCTGACCGCCGCGGCCGGTCGTGCGGTATTCGTAGGCGGAAGAGATCTTGCCGTAGCCATTGGCTGTCAGCGTCAGGATGAACTCTTCCTGCTCGGCCATTTCCTCGACCTTTGCCGCGTCGAGGGTGGGGGCATTCTCGTTGTTCTTCCAGTCGGCAGCGCGCAAATAGGCATCGCGAACTTCGGTGTCGCGTTCGCCGGTGACGAGCACCGCCATCGAGACGACCTTTTCGCCCTCCTTGAGCTTCATCCCGCGAACCCCGATGCCCGTCCGGCTCTTGGTTTCGCGCGCGTCAGTGGCGGAGAAGCGGATGGCCTTGCCGGCATCGGATGCGAGGAAGATTTCCTGATCTTCGCGCAGCAGCCGCACGCCGATCAACCGGTCGCCACTGCCTTCGACGAAGCCCATGGCGTATTTGCCATTGCTGGGGACGTTGGTGAAGGCGTCCATCGAATTGCGCCGCACCATCCCCTGCTCGGTGGCGAAGACAATGTTGAGCGCGCTCCATTCGCTTTCGTCCTCGGGCAGGGGGAGCACGTTGGTCACGCGTTCATCGTCGCCCAGCGGAAGCAGATTGACCATCGGACGGCCCTTGGTCTGGGGACCGCCTTCGGGCAGCTTCCATACCTTGAGGCGATAGACGCGGCCGGTATTGGTGAAGAAAAGCACGGGGTTATGTGTCGAAGTGACGAACATTTCGACGACCGCGTCTTCGTCCTTGGTCGCCATGCCGCTGCGACCCTTGCCGCCGCGCGCTTGCGCACGGAAGGCATCGAGCGGAGTGCGCTTGATGTACCCTCCATGGGTGACCGTGACGACCATTTCCTCGCGCTCGATCAGGTCTTCGTCCTCGATCCCGTCCCATGCGGGGGCGATTTCGCTGATACGAGGGGTGGCGTAGGTGTTGCGGATTTCTTCGAGCTCTTCACGCAGCACGCCGTAGAGCTTTACGCGGTCGGCGAGGATCGAGAGGTATTCCTCGATCGCGATACTGAGTTCCTTGAGTTCGTCTCCGATCTCGTCCCGGCCCAGAGCGGTCAGGCGGTGAAGCCGAAGATCGAGGATCGCTTTGACCTGTCGTTCGGACAGGCGGTAGGTCCCGCCAGACTGTTCGTCGGTCGGCTCGATTGCTTCGACGAGCGCGATGTATTGCGCGATGTCGCCGATCGGCCATTCCTTGACGAGCAGCTTGGCGCGCGCCTCCGCCGGATTGGGCGAACTGCGGATCATCGCCACGACCTCGTCAAGGTTGGACACGGCGACGACCAGGCCAAGCAAGATATGCGCGCGTTCGCGGGCCTTGTTCAGTTCGAACTTCGTCCGCCGCGTGATGACCTCTTCGCGGAAGCTGATGAAGGCCTGGATGAAATCACGCAGAGTGAGGACTTCGGGCCGACCACCGCGGATCGCCAGCATGTTGGCGGGAAAGCTCGCCTGCGCGGGCGTGTAGCGCCAGATCTGGTTGAGGACGACTTCGGGCGAAGCATCGCGCTTGAGGTCGACCACCACGCGGACGCCTTCACGGCTCGATTCGTCGCGGATGTCCGCAACGCCTTCGATCCGTTTCTCCTTGGCGGCTTCGGCGATCTTTTCGACCAGTGCGTTCTTGCCGACCTGGTAGGGGATCGCGGTGAGCACGATCGCCTGTCGATTGCCCTTGGTTTCGACCTCATGCCGCGCGCGCATCAGTACCGATCCGCGTCCGGTCGTGTAGGCCGAGCGTGCACCCGACTTGCCCAGGATGAGCGGGGCGGTCGGGAAATCGGGACCGGGGATGATCTCGAACAGCTCTTCCGAGGTTATCGCCGGGTTATCGATATAGGCAAAGCAGCCATCGATCACTTCGCCCAGATTGTGCGGCGGGATATTGGTCGCCATGCCGACGGCAATGCCGCCCGCGCCGTTGACCAGCAGGTTTGGGAAGCGCGCGGGCAATACGGTCGGCTCGCGCCGCGAACCGTCGTAATTGTCCGTGAAATCGACCGTGTTCTTGTCGAGATCGTCGAGCAGCGCGTTGGCGACCCTCGCGAGCCGCGCTTCGGTATATCGCATGCTGGCCGGCGGATCGGGGTCCATCGAACCGAAGTTGCCCTGACCATCGACCAAGGGCACGCGCAGCGACCAGTCCTGCGTCATGCGGGCGAGCGCATCGTAAATCGCGGAATCGCCGTGCGGGTGATAGTTGCCCATCACGTCGCCGACGATCTTGGCGCTCTTGCGATAGGGTCGCCCGGCCACGAAGCCGCCTTCCTGGCTGGCGAAAAGGATGCGGCGATGGACCGGCTTCAACCCGTCGCGCACATCGGGGAGCGCGCGGCTCACGATCACGCTCATCGCGTAATCGAGATAGCTGGTTTTCATTTCATCGACGATGTCGATGCGGGCGTATTCGTCGCCGCCATACGGGGCAGGTTCGATCAAATCGGTATCGTCGCTCAAGACTGCGTCTTCTCGATAATCAAAAGGATAGTGGAATGGGGAGAGGTTAGGGCAAAAAGCGCCCTTGCGCCACCTGAACCGGGGAACCGGGCGGGCCCATGATGCGCTTTATCCACACATCCGGGCTCTGGCGGCACGGCAAGGCAAATGAACCGCCGCATCGTGCGGCATTCAAACGCTATTCAGCCGATTTTGCCTAGACCTATTTGCAATCGAGGGGCCTTGCAGGCAAACGACCGCCCGACCATCGGGCGGGGCTTTAATGGGAAGCCCTCATCTACCACTCTTGGGAGCAAATTTATGCGATTTTCCGTTTTTTCCAAGCGTTCGTCCACTCTCGCTCTGGCGCTCGCGCTGGGCATGGGCGGCGTGCTGTCCGTGACCGCGCTGGAAGCACCCGCCGCCGCGCAGAAGAAAAAGAAGGACGACGATAAGGCCGCCAAGCCGCAATATTCGAAGGGCTTCGTGGCGGCCTATAATCCGGTGCAGCAGCTCGACAAGGATGGAGATGTCGAGGCGGTAAAGGCCGCGCTTCCCGGAGTAATTGCAGCCATCGAAAACGACGACGACCGAAATGTGGCTGGCAGTCTCGTTTACGCCACCGGTAGCAAGTTGAGTGATACGGCTCTGCGGCGCCAGGGTCTCGACATGATGCTCCAGAGCGGCAAGGTTCCGGCAGAAAGTCAGCCGGGATACTACCTTCAAGCCGGACAGCTCGCCTACCAGGACGAAGATTGGTCTGCGGCGCGCACCTATTTCGAGCGGGCGATGGAACTCGGATATACCGAGAACGATCTGACTCCGTCGATCGCCGAGACCTATTTTCAGGAAGAACGGTTCGCCGATGGTGTGACCTATCTGAGCCAAGCTATCGAAGCGAAGCGGCAGGCGGGTCAACCGGTCGACGAAGCGTGGATCAGGCGCGGTTTGGCGATGGCTTACAACAATCAGCTCGATGCGCAGGCGCGCGAATATTCGAGCATGTATGTCCGCGATTATCCCAGCGCCACCAGCTGGGGCGATGCGATCGGCATTCTCTACAACACGTCGGAAATCGGCGGCGAGGATTCGCTCGATCTTCTGCGACTGGCCCGTCGCGTCGATGGTCTGCGGCAGAGCAATCAGTATCTGGAATATATCGACCAGGCCGATCCGCGCAAACTGCCCGGCGAAGTCGTGGCCGTGATCGATGAAGGTTATGCCAGCGGCAATCTGGACCGTAGCAACACGTTCGTTAGCGAGGCGCGGGCCGAAGCCGCCAAGCGCGTGAAGACCGACGAGACGGAGCTACCTGAGCTTGCCAAGGATGCTCGCGCTGCGAACGCCAATCTCGTCACCGTGATGGCTGCGGGTAACGCGTTCCTCAGCTATGGCCGCGCCGCCGATGCCGAGGAGTTCTTCGCCAAGGCCGCGACCATGCCGGGAGCCAACACGCCGCTGGTTCTGACGCGGATGGGCATCGCGCAGCTCGATCAGGGCAAGTATGCCGAAGCCGAAGCGACTTTCAATCGAGTCGAAGGCGCGCGGCAGGCGATCGCCAATCTGTGGGCGATCTACACCACGCAGCAGGCGGGCTCCTGATCCTCATAAAGAATTAGCCCTTACTAGAGAAAAGGCGCGGCGGCTTCGGCCTGCCGCGCCTTTTTCTTTGCGCTGCGAATTTATGGAGTCGGCTCAGCGCAGACGTTTGACGTACATGCCGTTATTGTCGCGCCGGTCGACCTGGAACTGATCGATGGCTTCGAAAAGGTCGGAGAGGCGCTTGTATCCGTAATTGCGCACATCGAAGCTGGAGCGGTTGCCGGCGATTTTGCCGACCTCGCCCATTGGCGCGAAGCCCTTGTCGTCGCGCTTGGCGGCCTTCCAGGCATTGCCGAGCAATTCGACCAGCTCGTCGTCGATCTGTCCCTTACCGGTGGCGGCCCGCGCCTTCGGAGTTTCCGGTTCGTCGGATGCGCCTTTTATCAAGGCATCGATGTCGATGAAGCGGGTGCAGGCGCTTTTGAAGGCGGCCGGCGTCTTGCTGGTGCTGCCGAAGCCGTAGACGACCAGCCCGTCCTGCCTCAGCCGGGTGACGAGCGGGGTGAAATCGCTGTCGGAACTCATGATCCCGAACCCGTCGACCTTGCCTTGGTAAAGCAGGTCGATCGCATCGATCGTCATCGCCATGTCGGTGGCGTTCTTGCCCGCCGTCAGATCGAATTGCTGCTGGGGACGGATGCCGTATTTGTGGGTGATCTTGTCCCAATTGGCGAGATTGTTCTTGGCGAAATTGCCATAGGCCCGCTTGATATTGACCTGGCCCAATTCGGCCATGACGGTCAGCACCGGATCGATGCCCTTGGGCGTGGTGTTGTCCGCGTCGATCAGCAGGGCGATGTTCTTGAGGATTGCGTCGGTCATGCCCCGCCCATGACGCGCTAGGCCCCAGTGCGCAAGGTTGGAGCGCACAAGGATGGAGCGCGCAAGGCCGGAAGGGAGTGGTTCAATCTTCGGGCAGAAATTCGCCGGTGTCCTCGTCGAGCGTATAGAGCACGCATTCCATGATCGAGAAATGCGTACCGCGCAGCGTGAGCTCTCCGGCGTCTTCCTTCTCCTTAATCCACGAGAAGGTGCGCAGATTGGCGAGGCTCTGCCGGATTGCCGCGAATTCCATCGCCAGCTCCGCCTTTCGGCCCGTGGTACCATGCTTGGAGGCCACGGGCTCGCGCGCCTCGTCGAGGAGCTTGATCCAGTTGGCCACGAAACCGCCCTGGCCCGGTTCGGAATCGAGGAAGTCCCGTGAGAGTGCAGCTTGGCACCCGCCGCATCGCCCATGGCCCATGACCATGATCTGGCTCACCTTCAGCATCTGCACGGCGAATTCCACTGCAGCCGAAACACCATGCAGGCCGGGTGTCGTTTCGAAGGGTGGCACAAGCGCAGCGACATTGCGGACCACGAAAATCTCACCGGGATCGACATCGAAGATCTGGGCCGGATCGACCCGGCTGTCGCTGCAGCCGATGATCAGAGTCTTCGGCGACTGGCCTTCCATCGCGGTTTCTTCGAAACGGTCACGTTGGCGAGGATAGGTTCCTTCGCGAAAGCGGCGGTATCCTTCCAGAAGGTCGACGAATTCAGGCATGCAAATCTCCGTTATCTCGCGCGGCAAGCACCAATCAGAACCGTTCGCCGCGTATCACCTCAACGTCCCACATGCTCAGGATGAAGCCGAATTTCGTGAGAACGGGAGCCAGGTCTTCGGCGAGCTTCATCGCCTTGTCCTGCGCGGCGATCGTCAGCACGACGACCTTGTCCGTTCCCGTGACCCGCTCTTCCCGCCAGCGACCTTCGCTTCCTTTGCCGGAAAGCACCGGGGTGACGGACCAGCCCGTGATCCCGGCCCGTTCGATCGCATCGGTCACGCGCTTCAACAGCGCGGTGTCCGAAAGGATTTCGATGCGCTTGCGCGTAACGGTTTCGATCATGGTGCGACCACTCCACTACCGGTCAAATAGGCCGCGAAGGCGCTTATCAGCCCGATATTGACCAGGACGTTGAACGGAAAGGTGATGCTGAGCGACATGGTCAGATAAATACCCGGATCGGCTTCGGGCAGAGCAAGACGCATGGCGGCGGGAACGGCGATGTAGCTGGCACTGGCGCACAATACGCCGAGCGCGGCAGCGGACCCCGTATCGAGGCCGATGCCGACGCCCAGCGCAGTCCCGGCCGCGCCGTTGATCAGCGGCAGGATGACCGCGATACTCGCCAGCCTCCACGTAATAGCCCGCGAATCCATGATCCTACGCGCGGCGATCAGGCCCATATCCAAGAGGAAGAAACACAGGACGCCTTTGAAACCGGCCTCGAAGAACGGGCTGACTTCGGCAAAGCCGCGCTCCCCTCCGGCAAGACCGATGGCAAAGGCGCCCAGCAGGAGCACGATCGAGGAATTGGTGAGAACCTCGCGCAGCATCTCACCCGTATTCTGGTCACCGGCCTCACCGCTCTTGCCGAAACCGCGCGCCAGCATCAGTCCGCTCAGAATGGCCGGAGCTTCCATCGCCGCCATGACGGCAACCATGAACCCCGCCGGTTCGCGCGCCTGCGCACCCAGAATCTCGACGGCGGTCACGAAGGTCACCACGCTGATCGAACCGTAATGCGCTGCGACCGCGCCGGAATTGATGCGGTCCAGCCTGCCGAACCCTTTGAGCAGAGCATAGGCGAAGATAGGGATGACGAACCCCGCGAATGTGCCCGCAAGCAGCGCGGCGATTACGGTTCCGTCGATACCGGACTTCGATACCGCGAGGCCGCCCTTCAGTCCGATGGCCGCCATGAGATAGAGCGACAAGCCCTTGGCGATGGCTTCCGGAATGGCGAGGTCGGACCGGACGACTGCCGCGAAGATGCCCAGCAGGAAAAAGAGGATCACCGGAGAGGTGAATGTCTGGATGACTGTCGGGTCCATGGGCGGTCGCTTAGCTAGGCGTTCCCCCTACGGCAATAGGCCCCATTGCACCTCGGTTGTGGGACGCC
>LUMV01000105.1_pt1 | contig 17795 bp, 15 predicted proteins | sample 729731 | NCBI WGS metagenome assembly LUMV01 (sample SAMN03860301, study PRJNA289734) | marine metagenome | biome: seawater column; feature: ocean; material: water; isolation source: Red Sea water column Station 192 - depth 200m | place: Saudi Arabia: Red Sea | collected 2011-10-15 | depth 200 m
CTCACGCTCCAGTAGTCCGAAAGGTAGAGCAGGCTTAGGAATAAGAGAATGGCAGTGTATGGAGTGCGGTACGCTCCATGATCGGGATGTAAATTCCGCTCTGAATATTCTTGCGCTCGGACATGAGCGTCTCGCAGGAGGAATCCCCGTCCTTTAGGTCGGGGAGGATGTCAAGTCGTTTGTTCTGAATATTGACGCATCATTTTGATGGCATTTTCAATATCTTCAATATTTTTAGCATTACCACCACTCAAGACTTGTCGCCACTTGCGTGCACCTGCAAGATGCTGAAATAAGCCTAAAATGTGCCGTGTTAACACCGATATCGGTGCGCCTTGTGCAAGACGTTGCTCAAAGTACGGCATCATCTGCGCCATGATCTCAAAACGATTTGGCGCGTCCAGTTGCCACAGCTCGCCCAACTCTGCCAAGAGATACGGATTGTGATAAGCCTCTCGACCAATCATCACGCCATCTACATGTTCAAGATGTGCTTTGGTTTCTTCGACAGTTTTAATTCCACCATTAATCTCAATGGTGAGATGTGGACGCTCTCTTTTTAAACGATACACATCTTCATAACGAAGCGGTGGCACTTCACGATTTTCTTTGGGTGATAAGCCTTGCAAGATCGCAATCCGTGCATGCACCACAAAATGCGTGCAACCTATCTGCGCCACAGTATCAACGAAATGCAACATCTCTTCATACGACTGCATCTCATCAATACCGATACGATGCTTCACGGTCACAGGTATTGAAACCGCCTTTTGCATGGTATCAATACATTCTGCGACTAAATTTGGCTCAGCCATCAGACATGCGCCGATTTTATTATTCTGTACACGATCGCTTGGACAGCCGACATTAAGGTTGACCTCATCATAACCCCAATCCTCAGCCATCTTGGTGCAAGTCGCCAAATCTTGTGGATTTGAGCCACCGAGTTGCAGAACGATCGGATGCTCTTGTGCGCTAAAATCAAGGTGGCGAGTAGCATCACCGTGAATAATCGCCCCTGTCGTGACCATTTCGGTATAGAGCACAATATTGGGATTAAACAGACGTGCGAAATAACGATAATCTCGTGTCGTCCAATCCATCATTGGCGCAACGCTGATGCGAGGTACGCTTGATAATTCCAACATTTCAACAATAATCCAATATTTACAAAAACTTAAGACCAAGCCTTATCTCGATTATTTCATGATATCTACTGACATTTTCGATCATTTAGATTTCATTTTACGCCATAATTACGCCATAATATAAAAAACTGGTTTATGGCGTAAATTATGGGTTCAATTGTACAACGAAAAGCGGCAGATGGGACTACCAGATATCGTGCTGAAATTCGAATTAATAGAAAAGGCTATCCTCACTATACAGAGAGTAAAACTTTTTCAACAAAAAAATCTGCGACACTTTGGCTTGCAAATAGAGAGGAAGAAATTGCAAAAAAACCTGAAATTTTATTTGGGAATGAAGATCAAATTAACCTTTCACTTTTCGATGCAATATCAAAGTATTTAGACGAAGTCGGTAAAGAATATGGTAGAACCAAAAAGTATACCCTAAAGCTGATTCAGCGACTTCCTATATCAAAACAACTCATCTCTTCAATCAAGGCTAATCATATTGCAGAGCATGTTGCAATGCGGAAAAATGGTATTGAAAGTCTCAATCTATCGCCTGTAGCAACCAGCACACTTCAACATGAGCTACTTCACATCCGAGGCGTTTTGTCTCATGCTGTCGTAATGTGGGATGCTGAAGTAGACTTAAATAGCTTTGATAAAGCAACCGCTCAGCTAAGAAAAACTAGACAGATTTCAGCTAGTAAAAAGAGAGATAGACTACCCACAAGTGATGAACTGATTGCTTTAACCGAATATTTTACAACTAAATGGTTGCATTCCTGTGGCACTTATCCAATGCACCTCATAATGTGGTTTGCGATTTTTTCTTGTCGTAGAGAAGCAGAGCTAACTCGAATGGAGCTATTGGACTATGATTCGGAAAATGAGTTATGGAAAATTAGAGACTTAAAAAATCCAAATGGTTCTCAAGGAAATCATAAGGACTTTCTAGTTTTAGAAGACTGTCAAAAAGTAATAAATGAACTAATGAACCCTATTGTTCAAAATAGAATGCTAAAAAATGGCTACGATGAAAAGTATCTTATCCCGTTAAGCCCTAAAGCGATCAGTAGGAATTTTTCAAATGCCTGTAAACTACTTGGCATTGAAAATCTAAGATTCCATGACTTAAGACATGAGGGGTGTACACGATTGGCTGAACAAGGATTTACTATTCCCCAAATACAACATGTGAGTTTGCACGATTCATGGAGTAGTTTACAACGCTATGTTTCCATTAAAAAGCGGAAACATAGCGTAGGTATTGAGATTCTTAACTTGTAACTTTTGTGCGTTGTCGTTTGACATTCTCAAAGTCGTCAAACATCTTACGATACTCCTCTTCAAATACTTTAGCTAGTTCAAAAAGATCAACAAAATAAGGGGCTTTTTGACTATCATCCAACCTAATACACATAAATGGGAACTCATGATTTCGTGCCTTTTCTAAAATTGTTGCTTTAGATAAATGTGGATAGTAGATAGCACACACATCTGCGAGCAATGGCTTAACGGTACGAAATTGCAAAAACATAAACTCTTCGAGTTTGTGAGTGGGTTTTAACATAAAACATCTCCTGTAATGATAAATTTTTTATCGACTTAAAGCTTACTTCAAGCGATAGAATTCATCATATTGGCTTCGGTTATGTTATTCTATTTGTGAATTTACTTAACTTTTTTCACCCTTGACAAAGTAAAGAAAATATGAGTTCACCATCAATTTATCAAAAGTCAGCATTATCAATACTGGATTTTATTTTCTTCCATGATCTTTTAAACTATTCAAGCCAGCACCCAGATAAAATTCATTACTTCAGTATTATCGGCAAATGCATTAACGGTATAGTTAGTAAAAAAAAACTTAATTCTAGAGACGCACTTTTTTACAAGCACACCCTTTTATGTGCTTTTGAAATTCTACTTAGTACAGAACAACAGTTATCAATTGAGAAGTATTTTGTGCTACTTAAGAACTCACTCGAAAATCAAATCGGAGGTCATAATTCTAAAATTGATATTCATCAATTTGATGAGGATTTAAACCATTTAAAAAATTTAAAAAATTTTATTCAAAGTGGGAAAAGACATGAGTTTGGTCACAAATTTGTTTCATATTTTTTATATTTTGATTTTAGCTTTCTAGATTACTATAGCTCAACTTTAACAGTTCTAAAGAACTTACTCAAAAAAAACATTATTGATTTAGGAAGGTATCAGGATCACAAATGCCAACACATGACTCCTCTTGATGAAAGTTTGTTTTTTAGAGCTCTTCTTCTAGTTGAGTTTGAAGTTTTCAAGAGATACCATATATATAACGATTTTAGAGAAGATTTCCTTTTTTCCACTAATTGTGATCCCGCAGATTTAGATCGCACACAAAAATATTTAGAAATCATTAAATCGTTTAAAAGTATGGACTATGATAATACTCAAAGCATATATCAAGTTGACTTATATAGTAAATCTTGCGTCGAAAAATATCTTATAAACTTATCATCTAACCTTAACCATAAAAATTTATTTTTCAAAAATAAATCTAACATCACAACTTATTGCTCAGGGTTATTAGCAAACTACGTTATTTCAAGACATAAATCCAAAGACACTACATCAGAAATAACAAAGATAAAAAACTCCGACTGTAATAAAGATCAGAATGAAGATAAATCAAAAAGTGCTACTTATGCATCTCAAACTGTATTAAATAGATATGGCATAACAATTTCTGAAGAAACAATTTATAACAATTACAGAATTACCAAAGATTTTTATTCATTGATTAAGCAAATTACTAAACTCATGTTAGACCAAGGTAGTCAAGATGTATTTCGAGAAGATATTATCTTATTAATCTTTAGCCACCCAAGTCCACCAGAAATTTTTTTAAATTTAAGAAATGAAGCTCTTAGTCACATTGTAAACTTAAAAAAAAATAGTTAGTGAACCTCTAAAAACGAAACCCTTTTGGGAAAATCAGCACTATGAATTAAAAAGCTTATGTAATATCTGCCAGTGTCTCTCTTCCATCAGTGGCAGTTTAGGCTCTTTACAGTGGTCGTTACGACTTTACCTGCCGAAAATGCACTACGAAATTCGGAGATTATTTCACAATCATGACTCAACTGTGGAAAAGTCGTATCGATATTCGCTTGATCATTCTGATAAATTTTTATTCTTCGGCATTGGCAATCGCTTGTGTATCTGCTTCACAGCTTGGACGGAATGAAAGCACCTAATGAGTTCGACCTGGCAGCCCGTTTAGGAGCGCGGTACAGCCCTTTATAGCGATGCTCCAGATACAAATTCATTTCCAGTGCATCAAATTGGCGTCCGCTCGACCAGATAAGAGGAAAATTATCTACCCAGTGGTCATCTCGGTACTCAATGGCTCTTATCCCATGCTCGTCAATTTCACCAGAGAACTCCGGCAATGTCCCCACGTTAAATTTCAGTCTATATATACCTACATTCTTTTTTTGCATCATCACCTATGACATAGAGCAGTTAGCGAACAAAAAGCTTCTGAGCAATTTTATTTTGCATCAAAAGCGATGAAACAACTTTAGCTTGACATTTAATCAGGATCAACAGATTATTTATGCATCATCGACTATGAACAGGAAAAGGTGTGAGACTTAAACAGATCGCAACCATCAATGCAGGCTACCCATTTCGAGGAAAAATCCCTGAAGTTCCTGGCTCTGCTATGGTCGCGGTTCAGATGAAGGATGTTTCGCTAACCGAAGGGATTCGCTGGTCAGACTGTTTGGAAACAGAGTTAACCGGCAAGCGTGAACCCGACTACCTCACCACAGGTGATATTTTAGTAGCCGCGCGAGGCAGCCATAACTACGCCGTACAGGTGGATCAGGCACTGGCTATCATAGGTAAGCAGGCTGTTGCTGCACCACATTTTTTTGTGATCAGCCTTAAAAAGAAAGACATCCTGCCTGAGTTTTTAGTGTGGTTACTGAATCAGACCCCAGCTCAGCGCTATTTTGAGCAGAATGCCGAAGGCACCTTAACAAAAAGCATTCGTCGCAGTGTGCTCGAAGATGTTCCTGTGGTTGTTCCACCGCTGGCAAAGCAGCGAGCAATTATTTCGATGGCAGCCACGCTGCGTGACGAACATAAACTGATACAAAAATTAGTGAGCAATGGCGAGCGAATGATGAGTGCTATCGCTAAAGACCTATTCGAAAACAAGGAGGTAAGCCCATGAGTGACCAGCATCAATTATTCGAACAACTCAAGCATATTGACGAAAATGGAATGGAATTTTGGTCAGCAAGGTCGATCTCTAAGCTATTAGGCTATTCCGAGTATCGACACTTTCAGCCCGTAATTACAAAAGCAAAAGAAGCTTGCATCAATAGTGAGCACGCCATAGAAGACCATTTCGAGGACGTACTCGCAATGGTCACAATTGGCTCAGGAGCACAGCGAGAAGTGCCAGATATTAAACTGTCTCGCTATGCCTGCTATCTGGTTGTTCAAAATGGTGATCCAACAAAACCTGTGATCGCCGCAGGCCAAACCTACTTTGCCGTGCAGACTCGGCGACAAGAGTTGGCAGATGATCAGGCTTTCCAGCAACTTAAGGAAGAGCAGAAGCGACTCTTTCTGCGCAATGAGCTTAAAGAACATAATAAGCAGCTTGTCGAGGCTGCACAGCAAGCCGGGGTTGAGACGAATCTCGATTTCGCTATCTTCCAAAACCACGGTTACAAAGGCTTATATGGTGGATTAGATCAAAAAGCTATCCATGCTCGAAAAGGACTAAAGAAAAGCCAGAAGATTCTCGACCACATGGGATCGACCGAGTTGGCAGCTAATCTTTTCCGAGCAACCCAGGCAGAAGAAAAACTCCGCCGCGATAATGTCCAGAACAAACAGCAGGCAAACCAAACCCACTATGAAGTCGGCCAGAAGGTTCGTCAAACCATTGCTGAACTGGGCGGGACCATGCCTGAAAACCTGCCCGCACCAGAGAAAAGCATCAAACAACTAGAGTCGGCAGCAAAGAAGTTGAGCGAAAATAACGACCAGGACACGAAATAATGAACGATAAGATCAACCAGGACAGCATCAACAAAGCCCTGTGGGCCGCCTGCGACACCTTCCGTGGCACCATCAGCGCCGACACCTACAAAGACTTCATCCTCACCATGCTGTTCCTCAAGTACATCTCCGATGTATGGCAGGATCACTACGATGGCTACAAGGCGGAATACGGCGACGAGCCGGAACTCATCGAAGAAATGATGAAATCCGAGCGCTTTGTACTGCCCAAAGCGGCCAGTTTCTATGCCCTGTACGAACGCCGTCACGAACCCGGCAACGGCGAGCGCATCGACCAGGCGCTGCACGCCATTGAAGAGGCCAACGGCACCAAACTGAAAGACGCCGGTAAAAGCGTGTTCCAGGACATATCGTTCAACACCGACAAACTGGGCGAAGAAAAGCAAAAGAACACCATTCTGCGTCACCTGCTGGAAGACTTTGCCAAGCCCGACCTCAACCTCAAACCCAGCCGCGTCGGCACGCTGGATGTGATCGGTAACGCCTACGAATACTTAATCAAAAACTTCGCCGCCAGCGGTGGCCAGAAAGCCGGTGAGTTTTACACCCCGCCCGAAGTATCCGACTTAATTGCCGAACTGCTCGACCCTCAACCGGGCGACAGCATCTGCGACCCGGCCTGTGGTTCCGGCTCATTATTAATGAAATGTGGCCGCAAAATTGTGGCCAACCATGGCAGCAAGCAATACGCCCTGTATGGGCAAGAGGCCATTGGCTCTACCTGGTCGCTGGCCAAAATGAACATGTTCCTGCACGGTGAGGACAACCACAAAATCGAATGGGGCGACACCATCCGCAACCCCAAGTTGCTGGATAAAAACGGCGACCTGATGCTGTTCGACATTGTGACCGCCAACCCGCCATTTAGCCTGGATAAATGGGGTCACGACGAAGCCGAGCATGACAAGTTCAGTCGCTTCCGTCGGGGCGTACCGCCAAAAACCAAAGGCGACTACGCCTTTATCCTGCACATGATCGAAACGCTTAAACCTAAAAGCGGAAGAATGGGCGTTGTGGTGCCACACGGCGTGTTATTCCGAGGCTCGTCTGAGGGAAAAATTCGCCAGCAACTAATTGACGAAAACCTGCTCGATGCGGTGATCGGCCTACCCGAGAAGTTGTTTTACGGTACCGGCATTCCAGCGGCAATCCTGCTATTTAAGAAAAATAAGAGCGACGATAACGTCATGTTCATCGACGCTAGCCGCGACTTCAAAGCCGGTAAAAACCAGAACCTGCTCAGCGACGACAATATCCGCAAAATTGTGGAAACCTACTTCGCCGGCAACGACGTGGACAAATACGCCTACGTCGCCAGCCTCGATGAAATCAAAGAGAAAGACTACAACCTCAACATCCCGCGCTACGTCGATACCTTTGAGGAAGAGGAAGAAATCGACCTGTTGGCCGTACGAGCGGAGCGTGAGCAGCTGAAAGCACAATTAACTGAGCTGGAAACCGAGATGGCCAAGTATCTGGGGGAGCTGGGATATGATGCCTGAGGATTGGAGTTTCAAATCTATTGATAGCGCTAAGATAAAGGTTGTTGATGGCGATCGGGGGAAAGAATATCCAAAGGCTGGTGACTTTCTTGAAACCGGATACTGTTTATTTTTGAGCGCTAAGAACGTTACGAAGGCAGGTTTCCTGTTTGAAGAGTTACAGTTTATAAATGAGGATAAAGACAAAAAACTCAGAAAAGGCAGGGTTGAACGCGGTAATATAGTCCTCACAACTAGAGGAAGTGTTGGTCAATTTGCTTATTTTGATAATTCTGTTCCATACGATGTGATGCGTATCAACTCGGGAATGGTAGTGATTGATGCTACTCAATCCGAGCTATTGCCCGAGTTCTTTTACGCTTTGTGTCGATCCTTCATTGTTGCCAAGCAAATTGAGGCAGCCTCCTTTGGTTCAGCACAGCCTCAATTGACTGTTGGCATAATAAAAGGAATCAAGTTACCTATTCCACCACTCCCCGAACAAAAGAAAATCGCCCAAATTCTCTTCACCTGGGATAAGGCCATCACCACCACCGAACAACTGCTCGCCAACAGCCAGCAACAAAAAAAAGCCCTGATGCAACAACTCCTCACCGGCAAAAAACGCCTGCTGGATAAAAATGGGGTTAGGTTTAGTGGGGAGTGGAAACGGGTCGAGCTAGGAGACTTGCTGGATTATCAACAGCCGACTCCCTATTTGGTTGAGAGCACGGAATACAGTGATGACTTTCCAACACCTGTTCTTACGGCTGGAAAGACGTTCATCCTCGGATATACAGATGAAGAGTCGGGAATATTTTCGGAACAACTGCCTGCCATAATTTTCGATGATTTTACTACTGACAGCAAGTTCGTGGATTTCCCTTTTAAGGCTAAATCCAGCGCAATGAAGATCCTGACAGCCAAAAAAGGTGTTTCAATAAAGTACGTATACGAAGCAATGCAGTTGCTGGATTTTTCTGTCGGAGGACATCAGAGACACTGGATTTCGATCTATTCTCGTCTGGTCATACCATTTCCCGATAGTGAGGAACAACAAAAAATCGCTGCCGTACTTTCCACTGCCGATCAGGAAATCTCTGCTTTGCAACAAAAGCTAGATGCATTAAAGCAAGAGAAAAAAGCACTGATGCAGCAGTTGTTGACGGGTAAGCGAAGAGTTTTGGTGAGCTAAGGGGGATGCACGTGAAGCTAACAAAGGACGTTGCATATCAAGCGATTGCTGAGTTTTTTACAGACAAGCCGTTTGTATTATTTGGCACAGGAACTTCATGTGCACTTGATCTGAGTTTTGGGATGCCAGCTCTTGAGCGCCACCTTCGAGCCGAGCTTGCTCATGGAATGACCGAAGCACAAGCACAGCAGTGGCTACAAGTGGTCTCTGCTCTTGATGTCGGTAATCATGATTTTGAATCCGCAATGGACTTCATCAAAGATGAGGCTCTGACCAATCGAATAGTCGAACTTACTGCCAGCTTTGTTGCGCAACACGATAATGCTTACGCTCATTCAATTATGTCTGGCTCATGCGATTGGCCAGCTGGCTCGCTATTGAAAAAGCTGGTTGAAGCTTTGCCGCAGGCTGATAAACAACTTCACGTCGCCACGCCAAATTATGATTTGCTGGCTGAATACGCCTTAGTCCGGCACAAGATTCCCTACATTACCGGATTTCACGGTGGTTTCCTTCGTCGCTATGACTGGGGTGAAGCGAAAAAGTCAGTTCAATCCATTCAGAAAAGTCTTGGTAAGACAAGGCCGCCATTACGAATTGTTGAGTGCAAGCATATCCGACTACACAAGCCGCACGGTTCCTTAAATACATTTGAATGGGAAGCTCAGCTTATTGAATGTAACAGTTGGATACTCAACAAACCTGAAGGCGTTGCGCGAGCCATGATTACTCCTGGTACGGCCAAGTATCAACGATTACACAAGGACAGAGCACAGTTAGCTGAGTACGACACAGCAGTAGGAAACCATACTAGCTTCCTATTTTTGGGATTTGGCTTTAACGATTCCCAGCTTGTTAACAACGCATTTAGGCAAAAGCTTGAACAAGACCAATGCCGTGCTTTGGTGATTACTCGGGAATCGAACCCAAGAATAGAAGAGTGGCTTAGCAAATGTCCGAATATGTGGCTCATCTGCAAACAGACTGATTCAGATAAAAGCCGAATCTACAACTCAAAGTATGAAAACTGGCTACATATTGATGACAAGGAATTATGGCGTTTTGACGCTTTTACCAACGAATTTTTAGGAGGGTAACATGGCACTTTTTACTTTCAATGATGACAGCTACACACTTGGCAACATCCGTGAAGTTGACACCCGAAAAGTAACCATTCTGGTTAACAGTGATAAAGATCTACGTAAAGCCAGAGTTGGCCAGCTTGTAACCGTGCAACTCAGCGGTGCAACTGAATGTTGGCTGATTGGCATGATTGATAAAGTCATCAAAGCGGTAGTTACGCAGCCACTTACGCTGGAAATAGCCGAAGAAGATGATGCTGATGAGATAGATGCTTTTGAAGATAGCGTAGTCAATACAGTTAAGATCACGCTGATGGGCGCAGCCCGCTGGGATGCAATCGATCAAAAATATAAGTTTTCACGATCACTTGATCACGTCCCTGAAATCGACTCAACCTGTTACGTACTTAAAGACGCTCACCTCGAAGAATTCATGCGTGTTATTTCTGAGTGTGGCGACGGAAAGCACTCACTGGAACTGGGTTCTTATAAGCTTAATGAAAACGCACGCGCTTATGTCGATGGCAATAAACTTTTCCAACGGCATGCCGCTTTGCTTGGCAGTACCGGCTCAGGTAAATCATGGACGGTTGCCTCTATTTTGGAAAGAAGCTCGCAGCTACCTTCTTCAAACCTTGTTGTATTCGACCTGCATGGTGAGTACAAGGAACTTTCTTATGCTAAGCAGCTGAGAGTACCTGGGCCAGATGAGGTTGACGTAGATGATGACTCACTGCTTTTCCTTCCATATTGGCTTCTCAATTCGGAAGAGATTCAGTCATTATTTGTTGACCGAAGTGAGTTCAGTGCTCATAACCAAGTTGTAGTTGTGCAAGATGCCATTACAGAGCAAAAGAAAGGGTTTTTACAGTCCAACGGTAGGGTTGATTTGTTAGAGGCATTTACGTTGGATAGCCCCATACCCTACTCAATTTCCCAAGTCATCGATAAGCTGCGTTATTTAAATGAAGATCACAAGGTGCCAGGTGCAAATGGTCGAGAGAAAAATGGTCCTTTCCATGGCGAATTCTCAAGGCTGTTAGTTCGCATGGCCAGCCGCTTGAATGACCGACGCTACGGATTTTTATTCAATAGCCCGGACAAATACAACCAATACGATTCGTTAAGTATGATTGCTGAAAAACTGATGGGTTTTGGCAAACAAAAGCAAAGTATTAAAGTAATCGACTTCTCAGAGGTTCCTGCTGACATACTGCCAGTCATCATTGGCCTGGTTGCTCGCATTATCTATCAGGTTCAATTTTGGACTGATCCGAATAGTCGCAGACCAGTTGCCTTTGTCTGTGATGAAGCTCACCTATATCTGCCAAGAAAAGAAGGCAACCCAGTTGAGCGCAGAGCGGTCGAAGCATTTGAGAAGATAGCTAAAGAAGGCCGAAAATATGGCGTTGCACTCATGATTGTGAGCCAACGGCCTTCAGATGTAAGTGCCACCATTCTAAGCCAGTGTAACAACATCATTTCATTGCGTTTAACAAACGCGGATGATCAAGCAACTGTTCGAAAATTACTACCCGAAAGCCTAGAAAGCCTCTTAGAAGCATTACCCATCATGGATGTTGGCGAAGCCATGGTTGTAGGAGACTCGGTACTACTACCGAGTAGAATAAAAATTGATCCTCCTGCTGAAAAGCCACTGAGCGCAACAATTGATTTCTGGTCTCGTTGGCAAGAAGACGTTACCAATGCCGATTTTACATTGGCTGTAGAAAACATGCGCCGACAAAACAGAACAAAACCATAACCCGAAGCTGCACCTCGGGTATCAGGGGTTGAAGAGAGATAACGAATGACACAATACACACCCAAATTTCAGGAAGAATACAGTGCCAAGTTACCAGCACTGACGTTGTTGACCAACCTCGGGTGGTCGTTTCTCTCTCCTGAACTTGCATTAGCCGCCCGTGGTGGCAAGGCCGATGAAGTGGTGTTGCGCCAGGTGCTACGCAGTGAGCTTCAGAAGCGCACGTTTACATTTGCCGGTAAAACCTATCCGCTCTCTGCAAAAGCGATAGATAACCTGATTGCCGAGGTGTGTAGCCCCGCGCTTAATGAGGGCCTGTTGACTGCCAATGAACGCCTATACAACCACCTGCTGTATGGCATCTCCGTCACTGAGTTTGTTGATGGCAAAAAGGCCAGCCCGACGGTTGCTCTGATTGATTGGCAAAACCCGGCCAATAACAGCTTTGTGTTTACCGAAGAGTTTACCGTTACTCGCTCGGGCGGAGTGGAAAGCCGTAGGCCAGACATTGTCTGCTTTGTAAACGGCATTCCGCTCGTGGTGATTGAAGCCAAGCGCCCGGACGGTAATGCGAAGAAAGGTCCCACCATTGACGAAGGCATTTCGCAAAGCCTGCGTAACCAGCGCCACGATGAAATCCCGTTATTGTTCGCCTATAGCCAGATGCTGCTTTCCATAAACGGCAACGAAGGCCGCTATGGTACCTGTGGCACACCCGCTAAATTCTGGGCGGCCTGGCGTGAAGAAGATATTTCCCTTGCTGAAATGGCGGCCATTAAAAATAAACCGCTGTCTGCAGCGCAGTTGGATGCCTTGTTTGGCCATCGCCCGGCCAAAGACCGTGCATGGTTCAATCTGCTGATTGCTGGTGGTGCATTGGCGGTTACCGGGCAGGATCAATTACTAATCAGCCTGTTAAGCCCTGCCCGGCTGCTGGAGATGACCCGTTACTTCACCCTGTTCGATAAAAAAGTCGGCAAGATCGTAGCCCGTTACCAGCAGGTGTTTGGTATCAAGCGATTGATTGAGCGCATCAATACCCGCAACACGACTGGTGGCCGTGAAGGCGGTGTGATTTGGCACACCACGGGATCGGGTAAGTCATTCACTATGGTGTTTTTGAGCAAGGCGCTGATCCTGCACGAAAGCCTGAAGCAATGCCGTATTGTGGTGGTGACTGACCGGGTAGACTTGGAAACTCAGCTGAGTAAAACCTTTGCTTCTGGCGGCGAGCTGGCCGGTAAAAAAGACAAAGAAGCGGCGATGGCCACCTCAGGCAAACGCCTGGCTGAACAAATTGGCAAAGGTACCGAGCGGATTATCTTCTCGCTTATTCAGAAATTTAATACTGCAACCAAGATGCCGGAGTGTGTAAACAACAGCTCTGACATCATTGTGCTGATCGACGAGGGCCATCGCAGCCAAGGCGGTGAAAACCATATCCGTATGAAGCAGGCGTTGCCGAATGCCGCTTTTGTCGCCTTCACCGGCACGCCACTGTTAAAAGACGACAAAACCACCAATAAGTTTGGCCCCATAGTGCACGCTTACACCATGCAACGCGCGGTGGAAGACCAGACGGTGACGCCGCTGCTGTACGAAGAGCGTATTCCCGATTTGGATGTGAATGAACGTGCCATCGACAGTTGGTTTGAGCGCATTACCGAAGGGCTTTCAGACGAGCAAAAGGCCGACCTAAAGCGAAAATTTGCCAAAAAAGGCCAAGTTTACGGTGCGGATGATCGCATTCGCTTGATCGCCCTGGATATTGCTAACCACTTCGTAAAAAACATCGACGAAGGTTTGAAAGGCCAGTTAGCCTGCGACAGCAAAGCCTCCGCCATCAAATACAAAAAGTATCTCGACGAAGCGGGCTTGTTTGAATCTGCGGTAGTGATGAGCCCGCCGGATAGCCGTGAAGGTAACACTGCTGTCGATGAGGCAGCCACACCCGAAGTAACCCAGTGGTGGAAAGACAATATTGGCAGCCAGGATGAACAGGCTTACACCAAGCACCTGATCGAACGCTTCGACAAAGACGATTCACTGAAGATACTCATCGTAGTTGATAAGCTACTCACCGGCTTTGATGAGCCCAAAAACGCTGTGCTGTATATCGACAAACCGCTGAAAGAACACAACCTGATCCAGGCGATTGCACGGGTAAACCGCCTGCACCCGAAGAAGAAATTTGGTCTGCTCATCGACTATCGCGGCATTCTGGCGGAACTGGATACCACTATTCAGAAATATCAGGATCTAGCTTCCCGCACTCAGGGCGGTTACGACATTAATGATATTGCTGGCCTCTACAATCAGATGAGTACCGAGTACAAGCGCCTGCCACAGCTGTATAAGCAGCTATGGGCCATATTCGATGGCGTGAAAAACAAGAACGACATTGAGCAGTTGCGTCAGGTGCTGATACCAAAGATTGAAGAGCGAGATGGAGAGCTAGTTGACGTGCATCTAAAGGTACGTGAAGACTACTACGAAGCCCTGACGGCCTTCGCCAGTTGCTTGAAAGTAGCACTGCAATCAGCCACCTTCTTTGAAGACAAGAGCTTTAGCGACCAGGATCGTCGACATTACAAAGAAACGGTGAAGCAGTTCTCTAGCTTACGTCAACTGGTACAGCAAGATGCCGGTGAAAGGATTGACTACGACGAATATGCCGAACAGGTTAAAAAGTTGCTGGATAAGCATGTTGTGGGTGTTGAGGTTAAAGAACCCGGTGGCGTGTATGAAGTGGGTAAGATGGGACAAAAGCAACACCCGGAAGACTGGAGCGAAGACAAAACCCGCAACGAAACCGACATCATCAAAACTCGCGTAACCCGCATGATTGAGCAAGAGCTACGAGATGACCCTTATGCTCAGGAGGCATTTTCCAAGCTGCTGCGCCAAGCCATTGAAGAAGCGGAAAAACTATTCGACCATCCACTGAAACAGTACATGCTATTCCGTGAATTTGAAGAGCAAGTAGAAGATAGACGCTTGAACGACATACCTGATTCATTTGCCGGTAATCGCCATGCCCAAGCTTACTTTGGCGTCTTCAAGAAAGTTCTGCCTGAAGCTTTGGCTGTGTTGGACCAGCAAGTTCAGGATAAGTGGGTCACAGTTGCCTTTGAAATTGACCAGGCGGTAGAAACCTCCGTTGCAGAGAACTCCATCAACCCACAAAACATTGAAGCCGATATTCGTAAAAAGCTACTGCCGCGAATGTTCCAGGAATGCAAAGCCATTGGGGGCGGAATGGATCAGGCCAAGAAGATTGTTGAGATGGTTGTTCAGATCACTCGGGTCGGGTTGAGTGGAGTCTAATATGAAAATTTATTTTTCAGATTTTTTTGAAGTTTCGCCCGAAGAGCTAGAGGCATATGGTGCATTTGACCCTTCATTAATCAATGACCTTCCCCTTTTCATTGATCCTTTCCTCTTATTCAATAGCGACAAATCGGAATATCAGAAACTACACGATGACATTATCCAATATGTTGCATTTCTGCGTGACCGTTCTGAAAAGGAAGGAATCAGCAAAGGGTTAATAAAAGCATGGTTCTTATTCCCAGAAGTAAAACAAACATGGTTTGGTTACAGCAAAATTGGCAATGGTGGTAGCGGCCTTGGCCAGAAGTTCGCTAAATCTCTTAACGAAAACCTAAACACAGTATTTACGAATTTTGGCACTGAAGAGATTACCAACGGTAGCCACCTTGAGAAGCTTTGCTTAATCAGAGATGGCGTTGGAAGGGATAATATAAGCGACTTCACGACCAATCTCATCAAAAGATTTTTACTTGATTACACCCAAGCATTCGCCCTAGAGCATATTGATGCTAAGTTTTTATCTAATCATCTTGTGGATAAAGTCGAGTTTAACTACAAGACAAGATCATGGATTGCGAAAACCTACACGCTACCAACATTTCAACAGGATTATGTACTTTTAACTCCGAAAGACATTCTTACGAAAGATGAAAACTGGATTAACAAGTCCGATATGATTGGTGACTTTAGAGGGGTGCTAGAAAGTATTCCAAATGACCAATTAAGAGCGCAGTTGAATGACTACCTGGCCAGGATGCTTCCTGAAGATCCAGATAAAAAAGAGTTTGACAAAGCCGTCGTAAGTACGATTATAAAATTCCCCCAATATATTGACTATTTCATAAAGCTCAAAGAAGAGAATGGCGATCAGGCTGTTAAGCTTAGCGAGTTAAAGGTAAATGAGACAGAGTACCTGTTCATTCAAAAAGTTAAAGAGCTTGTAAGCAGCCTAGAAAAAGACACGAAGTTTTATGATCAACCATCAAATTCCTTAGACGAAGCGTATCAGCGTGTTCTCTTTCTAAAGCAGATGATTGAGAACAATGATGGCTACAGGTTTTTCTATGTAAAAGGAAATCCAATAAAACGAGAGCAAGACCTTCAGCTCCTATTCAAGCTTACATGGTTTGCCAGTAAATATGATGTAAATGCAGAAGTTAATAATGGTCGAGGGCCCGTTGATTTTAAAATATCAAACGGGAGTAAAGATAAATCTCTCGTTGAGTTTAAGCTGGCTTCAAACAAAAAGCTAAAGCAAAACCTGAAACACCAAGTTGAAATTTATCAGGCTGCAAACTGCACCCATCAGTCAATTAAAGTCATTATCTTTTTCAGTGATTCCGAGCTTGAATCCGTCAGCAAGGTTATGAGGGAGTTAAAACTAAAAGAGGACAAAGGCTTTGTATTAATTGATGCACGCCCGAACAAAGTATCAGCTTCAAATGTAAGAGACTTGTTTGAAAATGACTGATTCAACGCGCTTTGAATTCCACTACGGCGATCATCTTATCCCGTTCGAACGAGTAACGAGAAGATCAGTCTCAAATAGAATACTAATCAAAGTTCATCCAGATTGCAGGGTAATCGTTTCGAGTCCCGAAGATACCAACAATGATGCTGTTCTTTCTGCTGTTAAGAAGCGTGGGCGTTGGATATACGAACAACTTCGGGATTTCCGTAAACAACTTGAATTCACCACCCCTCGGCAATACATCAGTGGTGAGAGCCATTACTACCTGGGAAAACAGTACCTGCTGAAAGTGATTGAAGCGCCTGAGCAGGTTCAAGGCGTGAAACTACTACGTGGCAAACTGGAAGTATCAGTACGAGCGAAGTCCACCGACAAGGTGAAAGAGCTACTAACAGACTGGTACAAAGCGCGGGCTAAGGAAACCTTCGCCAAGCGTCTCGATGCCATGCTGGAACAAGCCCTTTGGGTAGAGGAACGACCGCCGCTGCGCATTCTGACGATGCAAACTCAATGGGGCAGCTGCTCACCCAATGGCCGAATCACCCTGAACCCTCACCTGGTTAAAGCGCCTCGTGAGTGTATTGACTACGTGATCCTGCATGAGCTTTGCCACATCGCCGAACATAACCACAGCGAGCGGTTCTACCGGCTAATGGACCAGGTAATGCCAAAGTGGGAAAAGACGAAAGAACGACTGGATGGGATGGCTTCTGTTATCGCAAATTGATTACTGAATTCATAGGAGCAAACAAATGCACGACTACGCAATATTTGGGCACAGCAGAGCCACTATAGGGAGATGGCTCGGTGTTGCATCTGTAATTTTAACAGGTGCTGTTTCTTCGTTATTGGTTTGGCTTTATGAAGCGACAAACATAGAAGCATTCGCAACTGCCATAATAACGCCAGCCATAATTTATTTTGTCCTTCACTACTGTTTTGACCGGTTTGGATGGAAAATTCCGTTCTTTAGCATCCCAAATATTAGTGGCATATGGTCAGTGAAAGGTGAAACGCTAAATGAAGACGGTTCTACAAAGTACAACTGGGTAGCATTGCTGGCATCAAGCGTGGCGTATTTGAGATTTTCACCCTCATCGGCTAGCAAGGCATCAGCGAAATTGACTGCTTTTTCAGAAAGATACTGTCTTGTCCTGAAATAGATTGACAGTATTCCACTTCAAACCGAGTTAAGCAATTAGCTCGGTTTTTGTTTGCTCATACATCTGATTCGGGGTGTT
>LUMV01000641.1_pt1 | contig 17792 bp, 18 predicted proteins | sample 729731 | NCBI WGS metagenome assembly LUMV01 (sample SAMN03860301, study PRJNA289734) | marine metagenome | biome: seawater column; feature: ocean; material: water; isolation source: Red Sea water column Station 192 - depth 200m | place: Saudi Arabia: Red Sea | collected 2011-10-15 | depth 200 m
CCCCGGCGTTCCGCCATTCGCCGCATGCGCGACGCGGCGGGCCGCACAAACCCCGCAGAAACCGTTTTATCCCCGCCGAATCATTCCCGCTTGCCTTCGAATCCCGGGTCTGATTCACTATATGGGACGTTCACGCTGAAAACCGGAGAACCACCAGATGTCGTTGCTCGAAGCCCGCAAGACCTACAAGCCCTTCGAGTACCCCTGGGCCTACGACTTCTGGAAACGCCAGCAGCAGATCCACTGGATGCCCGAGGAAGTGCCGCTCGGCGAGGACTGCCGCGACTGGGCGCAGAAGCTGTCCGAGCACGAGCGCAATTTGCTCACGCAGATCTTCCGCTTCTTCACCCAGGCCGATGTCGAGGTGCAGGATTGCTACCACGACAAATACGCGCGCGTGTTCAAGCCGACCGAGGTCAAGATGATGCTGACCGCCTTCTCCAACATGGAGACGGTGCACATCGCTGCCTATTCGCACCTGCTCGACACGATCGGCATGCCCGAAAGCGAATATTCCGCCTTCCTCGAATATGAGGAAATGGCCGACAAGCACAATTACATGCAGCAGTTCGGCGTCGACAATGACGAGGATATCGCGCGCACGCTGGCGATGTTCGGCGGCTTCACCGAAGGCATGCAGCTGTTCGCCAGCTTCGCCATGCTGATGAACTTCCCGCGCTTCAACAAGATGAAGGGCATGGGCCAGATCGTCAGCTGGTCGGTGCGCGACGAATCGCTGCACTGCGAAGGCATCATCCGCATGTTCCACGAATTCGTGCGCGAGCGTGATTGCCTGACCAAGGCGGTCAAGGAAGACATCATCGACATCTGCCAGAAGTCGGTGCGGCTGGAAGACAATTTCATCGACCTCGCCTTCGAAATGGGCCCGGTCGCGGGCATGACGCCCAAGGAAATCAAGAAGTACATCCGCTACATCGCCGACTGGCGGCTGGGCCAGCTGGGCCTCCAGCCGATCTACATGATCGACGATCACCCGCTGCCCTGGCTCGCCCCGCTGCTCAACGGCGTGGAGCACGCCAACTTCTTCGAACAGCGCGCCACCGAATATTCCAAGGGCGCCACCACCGGCGACTGGAACACCGTCTGGTCGAGCTTCGACAGCCGCAACAAGGCCAAGGCCGCGAACGAAGAAGGCGCCGCGCAGGACGACGGCCCGGGTCTGTTCGGGGATGAAGCTGGAGCGCAGGCCGCGGAGTAGAGAGAAGTGGCGGCTGACCTCAAAGACTTGGTAAAGCCGCCTTTCGCCAACTATGACGTCGTTGTCTATTTCGGCTGCGGGCTATTCGCACTTCCGCTGATCAAGCACTACGTCGTCGAGCCTACGGGCCTTCGCTTTCCTAGCTTTAACTTCGATATTGGGTTGGAAATCGCGGGATCTGCGATCTCTGTCTTGTCACTCTTGTTCAGCGTTTATCTACTTGGCCACATAATATCCTACTGCTCCAGCCTCTTTATCGAAAAGGCGATCAACACGTTCTTCGGTAAGACTAGTGCAGCGATTCTGTTATCGACTTGGTCTCAATCTAAAGATCGGCCTGAACTTCGCAAAGCTTGGAGGGCCAGTCGGCGACGCAAGGCCTTTCGAAAGGGTTGCAGAAAACAGAATATACTACGCACATTAGCGGTAGCTCCAGCTATTCCATTGGTTTGGATTGTAAACCTCACGGGAGGCTTCGATTTTTATCATTCGCGCATTCCACGGGCCGTAATTTTCAAGGCGCGCAAGAAGCTGAGCGATATGGGATATGGACCCGTTGGGCTTAACGATCCTTGGTACAAAACGCTCGAACATGTGGTGATCAACCGATATCCGGCGACCACTGCGCGCATGTACAATTATCTCGTGATCTCGGGAATATTCCGCTCGCTAAGCTTCCTTTTCTTGGCCTGCCTCTGGATGCAAATTTACTACGCTGCCCATGGCTTTATTCACGATGACATACCCGTAAAAGCATTGCTAAGCGACGAAGTGACTATTGAATATCAGATCATAGCATTTTCTCTGCTATACATTGTTCTCGGATTCAGCCTCGCCTCGTATATGAAGTTCGCGCGGAGATATGCAGAGGAAGCTATTTTTGCTTTCGTATTGGCAGAAGAGGAGCGTGTTTAGGCGGTGCTTTCGTTGAGCGCGTCGTAATCCTTAATAAGCAGCACCTCGCCCTGCTGGGCACCATTCTCGGCATCGTGAAAAACGGCACGGTCGGGAATTTGAGCGGTAGTCTCAGCACCACCCCGCTCTGCCTCCACCCCAATAGCCCCGCGCGCCGCCTTCGTCGCGCATGAAGTCCGCCAGCCGGTCCTCGCTGCCGTCGGGGCGCAGGCGATAGACGGTTCGCAAGGACCGGCCATAGCGGTCGGTGGGTTCGTCCAGCCGGTGCGTCATGCGGAAGGGGCCGCGGTTGAGCCAGCCTTGCAGCGCGCGGGTCGAGGCCTCGGCCTGCACTGCTTCCGCCGGGCATCCGGCATCTTTCTCCGCCGTGTCGATCCCGACCACGCGCACGCTGCGCTCGCCCAGCTTGAACGTGTCGCCATCAACCACGCAGTAATAACCGCGCCCGCGCCCACAGCGGGTGAAGCGCCCCTCGATCACCTGCGGCTTGCTCGACAGCCAGCCGGGGGCGGGAAGGACGCCGGGCAGCGCGAAGACATAGGCCAGCGTCGCCAGCGCGATCAGCAGCAGCAGCGGGCGCATCGAAACCCATGCCTCGCGCCAGGTCGGCTGCGCAAGGATAGCCCCGCGGCCCGCGGGTGCAATCGTGCAGGCCGCGTGCATGCGCCGCCGCGCAGGGCCCTTGCTTCGCAGCGGCGGGAGTGCAAGCATCGCGGCCGAGCAACCTTCCGCTTACAGGAGACCTGCCGATGACCACCCGTCTTGCAAATTTCGCCCTTCCGCTGGCCGCCGCGCTGGCGCTTGCCGCCTGCGCCGAGTCCGAGGACACCGCCTATGAAGTCGATGCCACCGACGAGGGCGGCGGCGAGCTGATCGTGGCCGAGCAGCAGCCCGATGCGGTCGAGGTCGACACGCCCGACACGCCGATGACCAATGTCCCCGAAGAGGACGCGGAAGTCCCGGCCGAATAACGGGCGGCGGCCCCGCCCGCCGGTGTGGGGCGGGGCGTCGCTGCGCGCGGCGAAGCGGTCTGCGTCCTACCAGCCCCAGGCGGCGGGCGGCGCGGCGATCGGCGTGCTCGCGTCGAATTCCACGCGGAACAGCCGTGTCGGATCGTTCCGCCGGGTAAGCTGGTAGGCGAAATGCGCATCCGGCTGCGCTGCCGGATCGACCTCCACCCGCCAGACATTGGTCAGCGAGGCGTCCAGCCCCTCGCGCGTGAACAGCGCCACGCTTTCGCCGTCGACCGGGAAGTCCTGCGCCCGCGCTGTGCCCGCGTCGGTACTGGTGCCGCCATAGAAGGTCACGGCATCGGCCTCGCCATCGTCATGGCGGTGGTCGTGCTTGAGCGTAAAGCGCGTGGCTGCGCCTTCACCGTCGCGCGTCACGATCCAGGTCCGGCTGCGGTTCCAACCGGCGGGGGCCTCTGGGTCTGCGACATGGAAGGCGATCGCCACGCGGGCTTCGTCGCATGCGGCCCAATGCGCCACCATGCGTTTGCCAGCCCAGTCCGCATCGCGCGCGTCCGTGCTGGCGAGGCCGCCCGCATAGGCCTTGCCGCAATGGCTCGACAGCGCCTGCCAGAACGCCTCCTGCGGGGCCGCGGCGGATGGCGGTGCGCTTTGCGGTGCGGGCATGGCGCATCCCGCGAGCGGGGCGGCGGCAATCAGGGCGGACAGAATCTGTGTGCGGGTCATCGCGCGACCCTAGCCCGCACGCGGCGAAAGGGAAGCGCTGCCGGACGGCCGCCCGCTGCGCGCGCTTTCCTACGCGGGGGCGCAGCGGCTAGCGTGGCGCCATGCCTGCTGCCCATTTCCTTCGCTCCGGCCACCGCGAACGGGACCATCTGCGGCTACGCGGGGTTTTTGCGTTTGGACCGTGGTCCATGCGGTCCATGTCATCAGACTGGCCGAGGGGGAAGCCTACAAGAGTCCAACACGCCAGGGCGTGCCGGGCCGCGGTGCGGAAACGCAAGGGGGCGGCAGGATCGCCTGCCGCCCCCGGGGCAGCCGCGCGGGGCAGGGAGGGGGTGCCCCGCGCGGCCGGTCGGCCTGTGGTTTACAGGTCGGGCTGCGTGTCGAGCTCGGTGTGGGTGTCGGCGTCGACCTCCGCATCCGCGCCGGGCGCGTCCAGTTCGGCATCGGTATCGGTCTCAAGGTCGCCATCGACCGCGACAGGGTCGTCGAGCCGGTCTTCGACCGCCTGTGCGCGTTCCTCGGCGGTCATCAGCGCGCGGTCGACGGCGGTGGTGGTGTCATCGACCACCGGATCGGTCGCGGCGCCGGTATCGACGCGCGCTTCGGCAGCCGTATCGACCGTGCCAGTAACCGGGCCGGTGACGGGGCCGGTCACGGGACCGGTCACCTGCGCGCTGGCGGCGGTGGCGCCGGTGGCGGCGATGAGGGCGGCGGCAAGGGCAGTGAACTTGGTCATGAGGCGTATCCCATTCTCGTTATCGGGACTGGGGATACGCCGCAGCCGCGCCGCCGGCCCCCGCAAATGCGCCCATCCGTGCGCTCCGATTGGCGAAACGAGCCGGTTCATCGGCGGTTTATCGCAGGTTTAGCCGGCGTTCATGCAGGCGGCGCTGCGGGCGCGGACGCACAAACCTTTGCCTCGGGCGCGCAGCGCGGCTATTTCGCCGCCGATGACCACCAGACCCGATATCCACGCCAAGGCCGAAACGCTGATCGAGGCGCTGCCCTACTTCCAGCGCTATGCCGGGCGCAGCTTCGTCGTGAAGTACGGCGGCAATGCCATGGGCGACGAGCGCGCGGCGCGCGAATTCGCCGAAGACGTGGTGCTGCTGCGCGCAGTGGGGATCAACCCGGTGGTGGTCCATGGCGGCGGCCCGCAGATCGGCGCGATGCTGGAGAAGCTGGGCGTCGAGACCACCTTCGTCGACGGCCTGCGCGTGACCGACAAGCAGACCGCCGAGGTCGCCGAAATGGTGCTGTCGGGCGCGATCAACAAGGCGATCGTCGGCTCGATCGCCCGCGCCGGGGGCAAGGCGATCGGTATCTCGGGCAAGGACGGCGGGCTCGTCACCGCGACCAAGCTGCAGCGCACGCACAAGGACCCCGACAGCAATATCGAGAAAGTGCTCGACCTGGGCTTCGTCGGCGAACCCTCGAAGGTCGACACCACGATCATCGAGACCGCGACCGGTGCGGGCATGATCCCCGTGGTCGCGCCGATCGGCGTGGGCGAGGACGGGCATACCTACAACATCAACGCCGACACGCCTGCTGACCGATCTCACGCCCGCCGACATCCGCCGGCTGCGCGACGACGGGACGATCTCGGGCGGGATGATCCCCAAGCTCGAAACCTGCGTCCAGGCAGTGGAATCGGGCTGCGAGGCGGCGGTGGTGCTCGACGGGCGCGTCCCGCATGCGATGCTGCTCGAGTTCTTCACCGCGGGCGGCGCGGGTACGCTGGTCGCCAAGGGGCGGTAATCGGTCGGTCGGGGGTGGCGCGCGACGCGGCGCGCTTGTAGGACGCGCAACAGGACAGCTTCAAGGGAACGCACCACCACATGCAGGCGCTCAGCACGATCTACCAGATCATCTCCATGCTCACCAACGTGCTGGTGATGCTCATCATCATCCAGTTCATCATCGGCCTGTTGTTCGCCTTCAACGTGGTCAACCGGTCGAACGATTTCCTCGCGGGCTTCTACATGGCGATCAACCGCCTGCTCGAACCGGTGCTGGGGCCGATCCGCAACCTGCTGCCCAATACGGGCGCGATCGATTTCTCGCCGCTGGTGCTGATCATCCTGCTCAACATCGTCCTGATCGTCCTCGGCAATGTGATCTACGGCTGATGGCCGCGCAGGTCATCGACGGGAAGGCGTTCGCCGCCAAGCTGCGCGAGCGCGTCGGCCGGCAGGCGGCGCAGTTCGAACAGGCGGCGGGGCGCAAGGCGGGGCTCGCGGTGGTGCTGGTGGGCGAGGACCCGGCCAGCCAGGTCTACGTGCGCAGCAAGCACAAGGCGACCGTGGCTGCGAACATGGAGAGCTTCGAGCATCGCCTGCCGGCGGATGCCGGCGAAGCCGAACTGCTCGCGCTGGTCGAACGCCTCAACGCCGATCCGGCGGTCGACGGCATCCTCGTCCAGCTGCCATTGCCCGGCCACCTCGACGAACAGGCGGTGATCGCCGCGATCAGTCCCGACAAGGACGTCGATGGCTTCCACGTCACCAACGCCGGGCGACTGGCGGTCGGCCAGAGCGGTTTCGTCCCCTGCACGCCGCTCGGCTGCATGATGCTGCTGACCGACCGGCTGGGCGATCTCTCGGGGCTCGAGGCGGTGGTGATCGGCCGGTCGAACATCGTCGGCAAGCCGATGGCGCAGCTGCTGCTCGACGCCAATGCCACGGTGACCATCGCGCATAGCCGCACCAAGGATCTGCCCGCAGTGGTGAGGCGCGCCGACATCGTCGTGGCCGCAGTGGGCCGCGCCGAAATGGTCAAGGCGGAATGGCTCAAGCCGCAAGCGACGGTGATCGATGTCGGGATCAACCGCCTGCCGGCAGAACCCGGCGCGGACAAGGGCCGACTGGTCGGCGATGTCGACTATGCGGGCGCGCAGGGCGTTGCCGCCGCGATTACCCCGGTGCCCGGCGGGGTCGGGCCGATGACTATCGCGGTGCTGCTGCGCAACACGCTGGTCGCCGCCTATCGCAACGAAGCGCTCGACCTGCCCGAAGGCGCGCTGTGAGGCTCGCCATCGCCCTGCTGGCGCTGGCGCTTGCCGCCTGCACCGCCGGGCCCGGTTCGCGCGATCGCTATGCGCGGCTGCTGACGCCGGCTGCCAATCCTTCCAAGGTGGTGGCCGCCGAACTGGAACTTGCCCGCGCGGCGCAGGAAGACGGGCAATGGTCCGCCTTCCGTGATTTCTCCGCCGGCGACGCGGTGCTGTTCGTGCCCGAGCCGGTGGCAGCACGCGACTGGTTGCAGGGCCGCGCCGATCCTGCAGCGGCGCTGCGATGGCAGCCGCATCACATCTGGTCGAGCTGCGACGGGTCGCTGGCGGTCACCCGCGGGGCCTGGCAGCATCCGGATGGCGCGCAGGGCGAGTTCACCACGGTATGGCAACGCCGCGCGAATGGCGACTACCGCTGGACACTGCATCAGCGCATAGCGCAAGATACCCCGCGCGGGGCGCCGGAATTCGTCGGCACCGATGTCGCCGAATGCCCGGCACGCGGTCTGGCGGCGGAGCTGCGCGAACAGGCCACGCAGTCGCGACCGGTCGATGGCGGCACCTATTTCGACCAGGTCAGCGGCGACAGCAGCCTGTTCCTGACCTTCGTGGTCGCACCCGATCTGTCGCGTCACTGGAAACTGATGCTGCACCGCGATGGCCGCATGGTCGATGCCATGGCAGGCAGCGTCGCGGCGCCGGTGGAGGAGTAGCATGACCGCCCTGTTCCTGTCCGCATTCATCACCCTGTTCGTCGTCATCGACCCGCCGGGCTGCGCGCCGATCTATGCCGGGCTGACCAAGGGTGCCTCGGCGGCCCAGCGCCGCAACATGGCGATCCGCGCATCGGGGATCGCGCTGGTCATCCTGCTGGTCTTCGCGCTGTTCGGCGAGGACTTGCTCGGGGCGTTGCATATCGAACTCGACAGCTTCCGCATCGCGGGCGGCCTGATGCTGTTCTGGATCGCCTTCGAGATGGTTTTCGAAAAGCGCACCCAGCGGCGCGAGGAACGGGCCGAGAAGGTGGCCGCGACGCCCGAGGTCGAAGACGTTTCGGTCTTTCCCATGGCCATTCCCATGCTGGCCGGGCCCGGGGCGATCGCAGCGATCATGCTGCTGATGAACGAGGCGCAGGGGATCGAGCAGAACCTCATCGTGCTCGGCGCGCTGGTGGCGGTCATCCTGATCACCATGGCCGCGCTGATCGCCGCAGGGCCGATCATGCGGCTGTTCGGCGACAAGGTCGAAGCCGCGATCACGCGCGTTCTCGGCGTGCTGTTGGCCGCGCTGGCGGCGCAATATGTTATCGATGGGCTGCGCGGCAGCTTCTTCGGCTAGGGCGGCCTGGCCCGCGCCGCGCGCTATTGCAGCGTGACGATCTCGTCGCCGTCGTCGCGCAAGGCGAAGAACTGCATCAGCTGGATCATCAGGTCGCAACGCTTGCGCAGGTCGGGCGCTTCGAGCAGCGCCTGCTTGGAAGCCGAATCGAAGGGCGCGATTTGCGCAACGCCGTTGATCAGCGTTTCGTCATCGAGCTGATCGACCGAATCCCAGTCGACCGAATAGCCCTGCATGTCGGCGAACCGCCGGGCTTCGAATTCGAAGCCGGCGCGTTCGACCGTCGACAGCGTCTGTCCGGACGGATCCTCGATCATTTCGGCTTCGACCTGCCTGAAGGCGGTCGCCACCTCGAGTTCGCGGAGCACGCGAAACCGCGATTCGCCGTCGAGCACGATGTTGTAGCGTCCGTCTTCCAAAGCCTCGACATCGCCGATCCGGCCGACGCAGCCGACCGTATAGAGCGGTGCGCGATCGCTCGGCTTCTGGGGCTGGATGATCCCGATCAGCCGGTCCTTGGCCAAGGCACTGCCGATCAGTTCGCGGTAGCGCGGCTCGAACACATGCAGGGGCAGTTGCAACCCCGGGAAGAGGATCGCCCCCGCAAGCGGGAAGATGGAAAGACGCTGGCTCAACGGCCGCCCTATCCGAACAACAGGCGCGAGAGGCGCCGCCGGGTCGCTACCACCCACGGATCCTCGAGACCGACGGCTTCGAACATCTGCAGCAATTTGGCGCGCGCTGCGCCCTCGTTCCATTCGCGGTCGGTTTCGACCATCGCGAGCAGTTCGTCGGCTGCGGCATCGCGCTCGCCCGCAGCGAAGGCGGCCTCGGCGTAATCGTAGCGCGCCTGCATATCGCCGCCTTCGGCCTGCTGCCTGAGCGCGGCGAGTTGCCCGTCATCGACCTTGTTGCCAGCCAGCTCGAGCGCGGTTTTCGCCTGTTCGATCTGCGGATCGGCAGCCACCGCCGGATTGGCTTCGGCCGCGCTCAGCGCCGCTTGCGCCTGTTCGACATGGCCCGCCTGCACGAGCGCGCGGACCAGCCCGGCATGCGCCGCAGCGTTGTCGGGCGCCATCTGCACCACCTGTCCGAAAACACCTGCCGCGCGTTCGGCGTCGCCTTCGGCCAGGACCTGTTCGGCCATGGTGACGAATTGCGAGACGTCCTGTTGCTGCTGCTGTTGGCCGCCTGCCGCACCATTGTCGCCGCCGTCGAGCGGCAGCTGGGCGAGGATCTGGTCGAGCGTCTGCTTGAGCTGCGATTCGCTGCGCGCATTGGTAAGATCGGCCACCGGCTGGCCCTGGAACATTGCATAGACCGTCGGGATCGACTGCACCTGGAACTGCGCGGCGATGAACTTTTCCGCGTCGACATCGACCTTCTTCAGCACCACGCCCTTGTCGGCATATTCGGCCGCGACCTTTTCGAGCATCGGTGCCAGCGCCTTGCAGGGGCCGCACCACTCGGCGTGGAAATCGAGGATGACGAGCTTCGACATCGACGGTTCGACGACGTCGGTCTTGAAGCGCTCGACCGCTTTCTGTTCGTCAATGCTCAGCCCCATGCTCGCCACGTAAGTCCACCTTTCATCTGAAAATTCCGGTATGCCCCATGTGGGCATTCGCGCGGCAATGTGAAGGAGCGCCGGCACGCTCGCAAGGGTGGCAAAAAATCTGCAATTTTCGGCTTGCGAGACTCAAAGGCCGCTGCTAGTTGGCCGCCTCCCCACCGGGACCACCCAGTTCCGGTAGCGCCAGTGAGCGGGCGTAGCTCAGGGGTAGAGCACAACCTTGCCAAGGTTGGGGTCGGGCGTTCGAATCGCCTCGCCCGCTCCATTTTTCGTATTCAATTCAACGGTTTAAGAGAACTGTTCTTGAAGCTGACTAGCGATTTTCACGGCAGGTGACCACCGGGTGACCACCGCTTTTTCGCTGGAGAACAGGTCGTCTCGGACGGCTAGATATTCGCCAGACGCGTACCAACCCGTCCCACCGCCGCTCCTGCGAGGGCACTGGCGATTCGCGACATCGGTGCGAAAGTCGGAGCATGACGCGACTCGTTATCTCTTCGAGACTACCGACAACTAGCTGGCCATATTGTGGATCGGAATGCCCGCTCGCCTTCATTACCTACATTGGCGAATTCGCCAAAGCGCGGCGCCGGGCAACAAGTACTGCATCGGGCCGAAGATGACCGACTGCTTTGAGTCCCGAAAAGTAGGTATTGCTGACTATTTTCTTCCAACCTTGACGATTTATCAAAGACCCGCGAGCCATTGTTATTCGCGACCGGGTGTCGATGCGTATGTCCAGGCTGCACGCTAAAGGTATCGATGCGCCTGCCAACGGGCGTTTTCATCGCCCGGTCACATCCGCAATTTGCGGGCTGATTTATAATGGCATTATAAGTTGGCCGTTTTCTTTGCTCAGCTTCAGTCTTGGGGTTGCGACACAATGAGTCGTGAATCCAGAAAGAGGAGTAAGTGATGAAGGATTTCGAACATAATGAGAATGAGGTCATTGACCTCGGAAAGGCCTCGGTGGAGACCAAGGGCAACGCCCTGTTCGATATCGATGTGAGCAGCGGCCGGCTGTCTTACGCGACTGGCCTCGCCGAAGGCTGAGCTTCGCGGGGGCGCGCGTTCTTGCAGGGCCGCGCCCCTTCGCCGCGATCCTACCGCCGTGACCGAGTTGAGCAACAGCGATATCGCTTGGGCCGAATGCAGCGGCAGGTTCGTTTTTCTCGACATTGCGCAAGATCGCTACTTTCAGCTGCCAGCGCCTCGCGAGGAGGCTTTTCGCGCCCAGGTTGAGGGCCAAGACTGGTATCAACCTACCGCTTTCCCGCGCCCACCTGAATGGACCAGACCGCGTATTGTTTCGCCCGAGATCCATGAGGGGCCCTTCCGGCTTGCCAGCGTTTCTGCGGCAATCTGGACCCAGCGCCGGGTCGAGCGCCGAATTGAAGCGCGTTCTTTCCGCGAAGTCCTGCTGGAGCTGAAACGCCTGAAAGGTCCGCTGGTGGCCAGTGATACAAGTGAGACCGAGCGGGCTATTGAGCTTCGCGCCTTTGAACACGCCCGGCTCCTGCGCAGTGCAGCAGATCGCTGCTTGCCGCGCTCGATTGCGCTATCTCTGCGGCTGGCCCGGCGCGGTATCCACGCCCATATTGTTATAGGCGTCAGAAGCGATCCGTTCGGCGCTCATTGCTGGGTCCAGCACGGCGAGGCCGTGCTCAACGACACTGCCGAGGAAGTGCTGCGGTACACGCCGATACTGGTTGTATGACCACACTGCGCTTTGCTCTCGCATTGCCGCGCCTCAGATCGGGGGCGTCTGCTCGGCTGCAGACGATGCCAAGCCTGAAGGATCTGTGCGGCGATATCCCGCGGCTCTGGACAGCGAGAGGCACGCGTGTCGCGGACCTTAGCTCTGCCGGATGTGTGATCGGCACGCTCTTCTCTCGGGACACCGCGCATCGCGTTTCTCGCCGCGAACTTCTGGGGTGCCTATATCGCAATTCTGCCCGATCAGGACCGTAGCGATTTGGCTGTACTGCCGGATCCTTCCGGACTGGTTCCGATCTACCGCCTGGTGACAACAACCCATGTGGTGCTCACCTCTGATCCGAAACTCTTCGAGCAGGCCTGCGGCAAGAGGATGAGTATATCTTGGGATTCTCTGGCTCGCTTTTCGATGTGTGCTGAATTGCGCGCGAGACAAACCTGCCTCGTCGGTGTCGACGAGCTTCGGCCCGGTGCCTTGACCTATCCGGCTGCTTGCGATTCCGAAGAATTCCCTATCTGGCGCGCGCAGCAGTTCCTGCCGGGCAGACCATCGCCCTCCTATGATAAAGCGAGAGCGCAGCTTCGTGACATGGCGATCCGTGTCATGGGCGCGTGGGCCGACGAGCTTGGACCCGTGGCTGTGGCGGTGTCGGGCGGCGTCGACTCTTCCCTCGTCTGCGCCGCACTTGCGCGGGCGCAAAAACCGTTTTGCTGCGTCACGCTCGCGACGGCTGACAGAAGCGGCGACGAGCGGGACTATGCTCGCCTTCTGGCGGAGCACCTGGGTGCAGAATATGCCGAGCGGATTTACGATCCTGCGCGTTTCGATCCCCAGGTCAGCGCCTCGGCCGGTCTTCCGCGTCCGAACCGCAGATCGTTTTTGTCGACAATCGACGCGCTGCTCGCCGATGCCGCAGATAACCTCGGAGCGCAGATCGTCTTCGATGGCAATGTCGGCGACAATCTGTTCTGCTTTCTTCATTCAGCGGCGCCGGTCGTCGACCGCTTGCGGGTCGAAGGACCCGGACGCGGCGCGGTCGAAACCCTGCTCGACATGTGCCGCGTTACCGGCTGCGATTTGCCTGCCATGGTCAAGGCGACCTTAAGGCGTTTGGTGCGCCGCCCAGGCGGCGAATGGCCCTGCGACCGGCGCCTGCTTGCCGATCATCTTGCATCGGATGAGGCGCTGGACCCCGTAACACCCTGGCTCGATATCAATGTGGGGCGCCATGGGGGGAAACGCGATCATTTTGCCCTGATTATGCGCGCCCAGCACCATGTTCACGGGCTTGGCATCGGGCCTGAACGCTTCTCACCACTGATGAGCCAGCCTTTGCTCGAATTGTGCCTGAGCATCCCAACATGGCTTTGGGCCAAAGGCGGTCGCAATCGTGCACTCGCGCGCGATGCTTTTGCCGCTGACCTTCCGCCGAGCCTGTTGGCACGCACCTCCAAATCAGGACCAGACAGCTTCATCCGCCTCGCGTTCCACCACCATCGAAGCGCCCTTCGCGAATTGTTGCTCGATGGCCTGATTGCACGGAATGGATTGCTCGACCGCGCAAGTGTTGAAGCCGCATTTGAACTCGATACGTCGCTCAATGGATCGACCATCTACCGGCTTCTGGATCTGGCCGAGGCCGAAACCTGGGCCCGGTCATGGCAATAAGGATTGCCCGTCGAAACATTGTAACTCTTCGGAAGAGGGTGCGCCTTCCATCGCGCTCCACCGCCGGTATTGCTGCGCCCGTGCCGGATCGCAGTTGATACGATCCATCAGCCAGAATTCGAACCATTCGGTCGATCGCTCGTAGATCGCCTGCCGGTGGGCGGGCTGCCATTTCACATGCGTTTCGTTCTCCAGCACGTAGAGTTCGATGGCCCGCCCGCGATGCGAATAGGTTTCTATTACATCGAGGCCGCCTTCATATTCGGAGTCGCCAGTCTGGATGAGGATCGGCACATCCACGGTGTCGACATTGAGGATGAGCGACATGGGTCTCCAGAATTCTTCGGTACCGGGCTCGAAGTGGCGGTAGCCCATTGCGCGAATGAAGTCTGTAAACCGGGGCCCGGCTGCCGTAGGATAGGAATACATATCTTCGCAGCATGATCCCATAGAGGCCGCTTGGAACAGGTCGGAGTTGATAAGAGCCCACTGCACTGTTGATCCGCCGTCGCTGAATCCGCTGATGCCCATCCTCCTGGCATCGACTGCGCCCGTCTCGATGGCGAGCTCGAGCGCGATCTCCAGGGACGACTGCACTCTGCGGCGGTCGATCCAGTCGGCGCGGTTGGCGCGGACAAGCTCCTCTTCACTCGTTGCGGTGAGCGCTGCAGCCGAGAAGGTCGGGCGATCAAAACTGAGCACAGCAAAGCCGCGGTTTGCCAGCGGGTGGATCGGCACTTCGTCGCCGGTCCCGCCGCGCAGGAAGCCGTCACTGGTGTATTGCACGACCACCAATGGGTGTTGCTGCCCCGGTCTGTGATCGGGCGGCAGAACAAGATCGGCGAAGCTTTCCGAACCATATGCATTGCGAAACCGGAGCCGCTGTACGGATCCGAAAACTGCGTTCGCCAGGTCTGGGTTGGGATCGTAGACCACCCGCTCGGCGCCCGTTCGGATATCGATTGCGACAATGCGCCGGGGCCTCGCAGCCCCTTCGCGCGCGCAGACCAGTTCGTTTGCAAAAGGGCTGCACCCGATCAGAACATCATCGGTTGTCAGCAGCGAGCGTGGCTGGCCCTCCTTCATATCCCAGCGCAGGATCGCCATCTGGCTGTTCGCCCAGCCCGTTCCCTGAAGGCCAAGCAACGTCCGGCCTTCGGCTGCCCACCACAGCTGGCGTATCCCTTCGCACGCCTCCGCATCGCAGGAAATCCGGCTGCCGTCGGGCCGCATCACTGCCATGCGCGACCGGCTTATCAGCCGGTCGGGATGCCTGGGTTCAAGCCACGCCGCATATCCATCCGGCCCTGCGGCATATTCGCGTGCTTGCGCAGGCAGAGTGGCAGGCCGATGGGCAACGAGAAGCTCGGCCTCGCTGGCTGTCGCCGGGCGGACGCTGCCATCGCCGAGGGCCACGAAGGCATATTCCGGGACATTCTCACCAGTCGGGATCGGGCGGTCGGCAAATTGCGGGGAGAAGCGATCGTCAAACAGGAAGCCTCGCGCAGCCTCTTGCGCAATCGCTTCTGCCTGCTGGCGAATGCCCGGACGTGTTTGCACGATGAGGCCATTGCCGTCAGCCGTCCAGGCGAATCGGTCGACATCGTCGGGCATGGCCGTTGCCCGATCCGCGGGCGCTTCGCCCGCTGGATCGGAAAGCCAGACCTGCGTCGAACCATCGATACGCTTGAGATAGCCGATGCGCGCGCCGTCAGGAGACCAGCGCGGCGCATTGGGCCTGTCCCAGCCACCCATAATCGCCGGAAAATCGCGGAGCGGAAAATCATCCCGGATAAACTCACCGCCCCTGTCGATTTCGGTTTCAGTCTCGCTTCCATCCATCGTGGTCACCACGAGCCTCAGGCAATACGCATTGGTTTTCGGGTTTGCGCGCTTCACAACAAAAGCGATCCGTTCGCCATCGGGTGAGATTTCGAACGCCGAAGGCGCGCCGGTCGGAGCTGCCCTGCCAATGTCCGCAATCCGGACCTGGTCGTCGAGCGTGAATGCCGATCTTTGCGCTTGCGCGCTGCTCGGCGTTTCATCGAACAAAGCACACGGGTCCTGGTCGCCAGGATCGATATATGCCGTCGGCACAATCGTCTGCGAAAGAGCGGCGGCAAGCAGTATGATTGTCACCAGTGCCTCCGGATGCCGAAGGTGACGAACCGCCCGATCGGCGAATAATTGGTTGAATCATAGGGTGTGTCCGTCGGCCCGGTCTGGCCGAGCGTTTCGGGTTCGTCGTCGAACAGGTTCTGGATCGTGAGCGAGATTTCGAGGCCTGGTTCGCGGCCCTCACCGCGAACAATTTCATAGCTCAGGCCGAGATCGACCGTGGCGCTGGGCGAAAGGCGGCGCTCTTCCTCGAAGCGGCGGTCGCGCAGCGCGCCGATATAGTTGGCGGCGATATTGGCCGCGAACCCACCAGACTGATAGCGCGCCAAACCTCGCGCACGGTAGCGTGGTGGATTGAAAACCGTTCCGGCGAGCTGAACCTCGGGCAGATCGGGCGTGATCTGTTGCTGGCTATCGAGAAAGCTGCCCGAGAGATCGAAGGAAAGTGACTGTTCGTCGCCCAGGTTCTGGTTCCAGGCGATCCTCGCATCCACGCCTTCGATGGCCCAAACCGCAACGTTTCTGTTCCGGTTGTCGACATAGGCGGCAACATTGGCGGGATCGTAGGGGGAGCCCGAGAAGTTTTCGAGACCGAAAAGCGATCCAGCAATGAGGTGGCCGAAATCGTCAGTTCGGGAATGGCGACCGGCTGCAGTTCCACACCGGCGGTCCAGCTGCGCGCGCGTTCCGATGTCACGTCCGGATTGCCGCCGCTTGTGAAAAACACCGTGTCGGACCCCGTTCCGGCGCCGAATACTGCCGCTGGCAGCAGAATGGTCTGATAGGGTATGAAACGCTGAAAGAGGGTCGGCGCCTTGAACGAGCGCGCCCAGCTGCCGCGCAAAGTCAGCCCTTCGACAGGTGCGTAGCTCAAACCAAAGCGCGGCGTTGTCTGTTGATCGAGGCCTGGATAATCTTCGTGACGCGCCGCCGCCGAAAGGGTCAGCTCGGCGACTCCATCGATTGCATTGCGCGGCGAAACGACCGGCAGGAAGAGGTTGTTTCGCAGACCCGCGCCGACAGCCAGACGCGCCTCGCCTCCGGGAAGCGTGAACAGCGGACCCTCCAGACCCGCTTCGAGTGAGAAAACCTCATTGCAAAAACACCCCTCGGTCACGCTCGACGACCCGTCCTGCAGCGCGAAGGCGGTCCGGTAGTGCGTCCGGTCGCGGCCGAACACTCCCAGCACTGTTGCCTGCCAGTCTCCTGCGACGTCGAATTTCAGTGACGGCGCGAGTGTATAGGATTCCACCTCCGGGTCGGCTTCCGATCGAAATGCCGATGATGCGGCCACGAGCGTTGAGCTTCGGCTTGAATAAAGCGCGTCGATACTGGCCTCGAGGCCGGGCGCGAGTTCGTGATGTGCCGAAAGCGTAACGGCATGGTGTTGCTGCGATGGGAAGAGCGTGGTCTCCGGATCAAGCGAGCTTGCATAGGAGCGCTGGCCAGCCTCGATCGCCGAATTGTTTGCAAAATCGTAGGCGACGAAGAACCCGCCCCCGCTCCAGCGCGTGCCCGCCACTATATCGGCCTGCTGGCGGAAATTGCCGCCATCTGTGCTTGCGCCGATCTGCGCGGATGTCGTGATGCCTTCAAAATCGCGGCGAAGGATTACATTGACCACGCCCGCGACGGCATCTGAACCGTAGAGGGCTGAGGCTCCGTCCGGAACGACTTCGATCCGGTCGACTGCCGCGAGCGGGATGGATGAAATGTCGACCCCTGCAAAAGCGGAGTCGTAGGGTAGCCGGTGGCCGTTGAGGAGTGTCAGCGTCGCATCTGGTCCGAGACCGCGCAGATTTGCGCTTGAGGCCGAGTTTACGTTGCTGTTGGCGAATCCTGCGCCTGATCCAATCCCTGGATTTTGCCCGCCGGAAAAGTTTTGCGGGAGCGAGCGGATCGCTTCGCCCAGATCGATCTGGCCCGCCTCTACGATGGTCTCGCGGTCGAGCGAAATAGTATCGCCGATGATCCTGGCACCCCGGATCCGCGTTCCCGTCACGACGATCGCGTTGTCCGCGCTGGCAGCATCCAGCTGATCGTCCTGCACTTCATCGACTTCACTCTGGGGCGGCTCTGTGGATTGGGCGAGAAGCGGCGAAGAAAAGCCTGCCAGGGCAGTCCCTGCAAAGAGCGCCGTAATTGTCCGGATTGTCGATTGCATTGTCATCTCCCTGATCTGTTGCGATTATGTCGCCACAGGGAATGACGCAGGCATTCACGAGCACCTTAGTTTCAAATGAAATTAAATTTACGGGTCCATTTTATGCGCGGTAAATCTGTCGCGCTGATTCAGGCGCGATCAGCGAAAACCGTGCGAAGATGCGCCAGCGCTTTCATCATGTGATAATCGACTGTCGGCAGCGCGATGCCCAACTCTTGGTGGATCTGGCGGTAGGACTTTTTCTCGAAGCGGTTCATCCTGAAGATGCCCGCCGTTTTGTCGGGCAACTGCGCCAACGCGGCCTCGAAGCGCCCGGTGGTCTCTTCCACCTCAATCCTGTCTTCCTGCTTGGCGCAGCACGGAGCATCGG
>LUMV01000935.1_pt1 | contig 17673 bp, 20 predicted proteins | sample 729731 | NCBI WGS metagenome assembly LUMV01 (sample SAMN03860301, study PRJNA289734) | marine metagenome | biome: seawater column; feature: ocean; material: water; isolation source: Red Sea water column Station 192 - depth 200m | place: Saudi Arabia: Red Sea | collected 2011-10-15 | depth 200 m
GGGTGGAGGCGGGTCAGTGCGCGCAGCACGCTGTCGACGCTGTCCCACACGACGGCGCGCGCCTGCGCCGCCCCGCGGCGCCCGACCGCGCGCGCCCGCGCCAGATGGTGGTCGACCTGCCGCCGCATCGTCGCCGCTTCGCGCCGGATCGTCTCGGCAAGGTCGCTGTCGGACCCCGCGGCGCTGTTGAGCAGCACGGTCAGCGGCGTCTTGAGCGCGTGCGCCAGATTGCCGGCGTGCAGTCGCGCCTCCTCGGCCTGCTTTTCATTATGCGCGAGCAGCGCGTTCAATTCCTCGACCATCGGCTGCACCTCCAGCGGCAGCGGCGCGATGACGCGGCGGTTTTCACCGCCGCGCATCGCCGCGATCGCGCGCCGGATGTGGCGCAGCGGCCAGAGGCCGTAAAAGGTCTGCAGCGCGGCGAGGACGATCAGCCCGACGCCGAGCAGCCCCAGGCTGGGGATCAGCGTCGCCCGCACCGCGCGGATTTGCTCGTCGAGCGCCTGACGCGACTGTGCGATCTGGAAACGCCAGTTGGTCTTGCTGCCCGGAAGGATGACGTTGCGCTCCAATATGCGCAGCTGTTCGTCGGGAAACTGCGTGCTGTCATAGGTATGAAGCCCGGTATCGACATGCGGCTTGGGCGATTTGAGCGTCCGTTCCCACAGCGAGCGCGAGCGATAGGGCTCCTGTCCGCCGCCGCTGATCTGCCAATAAAGGCCGCTATAGGGCTCGAGGAAGCGCTGGTCGCCGAGCGGCTCGATCAGCCGCACTTCACCGTCGGGGCCGATCTCCGACGATCGGATCATCGCGATCAGCACATATTCGAGGCTCGAATCGAAGTTGCGCGTGATCGCGCCGGTCAGTACCCGGTCGAGCGCGAAGCCGCCGCCGATCAGCAGCACCGAAATCCACAGCGCCGCAATCGCAATCATGCGCCGCGCGAGCGAGCCGGTCGTCAGGCTCGCCAGCGCAGCCGGCTCCGTGCGAGTTTCGGTGCCGGGCGCGATCGGCGAGGCGGCGTCGGCCTCGGCCATGATCAGCCCTGCGGATCGTCGAGCTGATATCCGAGGCCGCGGATCGTCGTGATGATGTCGGCACCCAGCTTCTTGCGGATGCGGGTGACGAACACCTCGATCGTGTTCGAATCGCGATCGAAATCCTGATCATAGATATGTTCGATCAGTTCGGTGCGCGACACGACCTTGCCCTTGTGGTGCAGCAGGTACGACAGGAGCTTATACTCCTGCGCGGTCAGCTTGACCGGCTCGCCATCGAGCGTGACGCGGCCCGAGCGCGTGTCGAGCCGCACCTTGCCCGCGATCAACTCGCTCGACGCATTGCCCGAGGCGCGGCGTATCAGCGCGCGCAGACGAGCGATCAACTCCTCGGTCTGGAACGGCTTGGCGAGATAATCGTCGGCACCCGCGTCGAGCCCGGCGACCTTGTCCGACCAGCTGTCGCGCGCGGTCAGCACGAGAACGGGAAAGTTGCGCTTTTCGCGGCGCCAGCGATCGAGCACGGTCAGCCCGTCGACTTCGGGCAGGCCGAGGTCGAGGATCGCGGCGTCATAATCTTCGGTCGAGCCCAGGAAGTGCCCGTCTTCGCCATCGGTGGCAAGGTCGACGGCATAGCCGTTCCCCTCCAGCGTCGCCTTGAGCTGCGGACCCAGCGTGGGTTCGTCTTCGACAATCAAAATCCGCATTCAGGCACCTTTCGTCTGCGAACCCGCCGGACAGGGCGGGCCGAACGCCTCTCTACCAAGACGCAACGATCATCGCAAAATGTCGTTGCAGCGAAAAATGTCAGGGTCTGCGGCCGACGATCCGGCCGGTGCGCGCGTCGACATAGACGATCACCACTTGGCTGCCGTCCATGAACTTGAGCGCATAGACCATCTGGCGCGCATCGAACTGCGGGCCGCCGAGATAGGTCATATTGTTGTAGGGCGCGCGCGAACGGACATCGGCGATCAGGCGGTTGAGCGGGATAACCTGCCCCTGCGCCGCCGCTTCGCGCAAATTGTCCTGATCGCGATCGCGATCGCCGCGCGCAGCCGCGGGACCGGCTGCAGCAAGCAGCAGTGCCGAGGCAATCGAGAAGGTCAGGGTGCGGATCATGCCGGGAGATTTAGCCCCTATGCATTGAATAGGCGATGAATGGCCCCGTCAGCCGATGTTTTGCAATGCGACGGCCACCGACCGGTCAACCCGGCGATGGTGGGCGCGACAGGGATTGAACCTGTGACCCCACCCGTGTGAAGGGTGTGCTCTACCGCTGGGCCCGAGATGTTTCTTCGTCAAGAAGCGTCAGCGATCAGTTGACGGCGTCCTTGAGGGCCTTGCCGGCCTTGAACTTCGGCTGGTTCGACGCCGCGATGGTCATCGTTTCGCCGGTGCGCGGGTTGCGGCCGGTCGACGCCTTGCGCTTGCTGACCGCGAAGGTGCCGAAGCCGACGAGACGGACTTCGCCGCCCTTCTTCAGCGCGCCGGTGATCGAATCGAACACAGCTTCGACAGCCTTGCTCGCATCGCCCTTGGTGAGGCCGCTCGAGTCAGCGACGGCGGCGATCAGGTCTTGTTTGTTCATGCCTAAGGAACCCCTGTGTGTGGTTGTTGAATGATTCTCATGGCCCGAAGCCATGGCGCGCCACTAACGATGTTTCGCCCCGCCTTGTCAAAGCAAAAAGCGGCGCGAAACCGGCCAAAATGCCGATTTTGCGGTGAAAAGGCTCTTGCGGAAGCCCCGTCGGCGGTCCGGTCAGTGCCGAATCGCCGATTCGGGGTCTCCACCCGCCGAAATCGGCGGCGAAGCGGCCAATTCGTCGGCTTCGGTCCATTCGATCGGCTCGACAGGGCTGACCAGCGCCTCGGCGAGCACCTGATCGACATGACTCACCGGAATGATCTTCAGCGCCGCGGTAATGTTCGCCGGAATCTCGACCAGGTCCTTTTCATTCTCTTCGGGAATGAAAACGGTCGTGATGCCGCCCCGCAGAGCCGCAAGCAGCTTTTCCTTGAGGCCGCCGATCGCCAGCACGCGGCCACGCAGCGTAACCTCGCCGGTCATCGCAACATCCTTGCGCACCGCGATGCCGGTCAGCGTCGACACCATCGCCGTGACCATGCCGACGCCGGCCGAGGGCCCGTCCTTGGGCACCGCGCCTTCGGGCAGGTGGATGTGGATGTCCTTGCGCGCGAACAGGCTGGGCTTGATGCCATAGGCGGGCGCCCGCGCCTTGACGAAGGACAGCGCGGCCTGCACCGACTCGGTCATAACCTCGCCCAGCTTGCCGGTGGTGCGTACTTGCCCCTTGCCCGCCGCAGTGACGGCTTCGATCGTCAACAGTTCGCCGCCGACTTCGGTCCAGGCAAGGCCGGTAACCGCGCCCACCTGATCCTCGCGGTCCGAAACGCCGTGGCGAAATTTGCGCACGCCCGCAAATTCGGAGAGGTTTTCGGGCGTCACCACGACGCTTTCCGCCTTCCCTTCGAGGATCTTGCGCAGCGCCTTGCGCGCCAGACGCGCAATCTCGCGCTCGAGCGTCCGGACGCCCGCTTCGCGGGTATAATAGCGGATCAGGTCGCGCAGACCTTCGTCGGTCAGCTCGAACTCGCCGGCCTTCAGCCCGTGCGCCTCGACCTGCTTGGCGATCAGATGGCGCTTGGCGATCTCGACCTTCTCATCCTCGGTATAGCCTTCGAGCCGGATGATCTCCATGCGATCGAGCAGCGGCTGCGGCAGGTTGAGCGAGTTGGCGGTGGTCACGAACATGATGTCCGAAAGGTCGACGTCGACCTCCAGATAATGGTCCTGGAACTTCGCATTCTGTTCGGGGTCGAGCACCTCGAGCAGCGCCGATGCCGGATCGCCGCGGAAGTCCTGACCCAGCTTGTCGATCTCGTCGAGCAGGAACAGCGGGTTCATCGTGCCGGCCTTTTTGAGGTTGGTCACGATCTTGCCCGGCAGCGAGCCGATATAGGTACGGCGGTGGCCGCGGATTTCGGCCTCGTCGCGCACGCCGCCGAGCGACTGGCGCACGAACTCGCGGCCCGTCGCCTTGGCGATGCTGCGGCCGAGCGAAGTCTTGCCGACGCCCGGAGGACCGACGAGGCACAGGATCGGCCCCTTCAGCTTGTTGGTGCGTGCCTGCACTGCCAGATATTCGACGATCCGATCCTTGACCTTTTCGAGCGCGAAATGATCGGCGTCGAGGACGTCCTGCGCCTTCGCGATGTCCTTTTTCAGCTTCGACTTCTTGCCCCACGGCAAGCCGATCAGCGTGTCGAGATAGTTGCGAACAACAGTCGCCTCGGCCGACATCGGGGCCATCGCGCGCAGCTTCTTGAGCTCGGCGTTCGCCTTGGCCTTGGCTTCCTTCGACATCTTCAGGCTGTCGATCTTGGCCTGCAGTTCCGCGAGATCGTCGCCGCCCTCGCCATTGTCGTTGCCGAGTTCGCGCTGGATCGCCTTCAACTGTTCGTTGAGATAATATTCGCGCTGGCTCTTTTCCATCTGGCGCTTCACGCGGCCGCGGATCTTCTTTTCGACCTGCAGCACGCCGAGCTCGCCTTCCATGAAGGCGAACACCATCTCGAGCCGCTTTGCGGGCGCATTCTCGACGAGCAGCGCCTGCTTGTCGGCGACCTTGATGTTGAGGTTGCCGGCAACCGAGTCGGCGAGGCGCGACGAATCGTCGATCTGCGACAATTGCACCGCGGTTTCGGCCGGCATCTTCTTGTTGAGCTTGGCATAGCTTTCGAACTGGTCGACGACCGAGCGCATCAGCGCCGCGGTATCGACGCTATCGTCGACGGCATCGGCGATCGGCTCGACCGTTGCCATCACGGCCTTGCCGTCATCGTCGAGCGACTGAAGCTTGGCGCGCTGCTTGCCTTCGACCAGCACGCGGACGGTGCCGTCGGGCAGCTTGAGCAATTGCAGAACCGTCGCGATCACGCCGGTATCGTACAGATCGTCGCGGACAGGATCGTCCTCGCCCGGATCGAGCTGGGCGACGAGAAAAATTTCCTTATCGGCTTCCATCGCCGCTTCGAGCGCGGCGACCGAGCGATCGCGCCCGACGAACAGCGGCACGATCATGTGCGGAAAGACGACAATGTCCCGCAGGGGCAGAAGGGGAAAAGACTGGTTCATCAGGGCTCCTGGGCGGGCGCAAGACCGCGCGCCGCCCTTTTAATAGGGTGGTTATCGCTAATATGGCGTAACTTGGCGCGCATTCAATGACGGTGCGGTGAATGGGCATTTCTCCTCCCTGTGGCAAAGCCATGGGGAGGCGGCAGCCCGAAGGGCTGACGGAGGGGCCAATGACGCAATGTCGCCACCCCTCCACCCCCGCCTGCGGCGGTGGTCCCCCCTCCCCATGGCTCCGCCACAGGGAGGATCAATTCGTCAAAACGGCAGCTTGAACCCCGGCGGCAGCGGCAGGCCGCTCGTCATCTTGCCCATTTCCTCGTTGCTCGCCTGATCGGCCTTTTCGCGCGCGTCGTTGAACGCCGTCCCTTTGCGGTCGCCGTAATCCTGACCAGACCGCCGCCCGAAACGCCCTCGACCTCGACATTGTCGAGCTTGGCCTGCGCCTCCTGCATCTGGGCCTGCACCGTGGCAGCCGCTTCCTGCGCCGCCTTCATCATTTCTTCGATCGATTTCATGGGGCGGACTTATGGCGATTGTCGCCATCCTCGACAAGTCTTGCGTCGGGAAATACCGCCAGAACGGCCTTTACCACCGGCAGTTCGCGAATCCGCGCGTCATTGTCGGCCAGCTTCGCAGCGCGCACTTGCGCCAGGCTGGGCCGGCCCTCGCCCTCACCCGCGCGCACCGACCAGCGATTGCCGGTTGCCGCAAGCAGCGCGTCGGCCAGATCGCGGGCGAAGCCTTCGCCGAGCGCCGACGCGGGCGCGAACGTCAGCGTCCCCGGTTCGAGCGCGATCAGCCGCATATGGTCATAAACATCAACCGCTAGCCGGTGATTGCCCGTCGATTCGAGCAGCTGGTGAATCTGCGCGATGGTCAGCGCCGCGGGAGGCGGTGCTTCGGGTGCCTCGACCGCTGGCGGCGGCGTGTCGGCCGCAACCGACGCGCCGGGCGTATCGCCCGCGGGCACTGCCTGCGGCGCTACAAGCGGCATCGCCGGAACGCCGCCCGATTCGAGCAGCTTCGCCAGTTCGCCCGGATCGGGCAGCGACGCAGCATAGATCACGCGCAGCAACAGCATTTCCAGATGCTCGAGCGGATTGTTCGCGCGCAGCACCTCGTCATGCCCCTTGAGCAGCAATTGCCACAGGCGGTTGAGCGGCGCGAAGCCCAGCTTCTGGGCCCAATCGCCGATGCGTTCGCGGTCGGCGGCGGCCAGCGCCGGATCGTCGTGGCGCGCCACCTTGGCCAGCGTCACCGCATGCGTCAGGTCCATCAACCCGCGCACCATCGCGACCGGCTCGATCCCCAGCGCATATTGTGCGCGCGCAAGGTCGATCGCGGCGCCCGCATCGCCGCCAAGCACTGTCGCCATCAACTGCGCAATCGCCGTGCGGTCCGACAGGCCCAGCATCGTGCGGACCTGGTCGGCCGAAATCCGCCCGCCGCCCGCGCCATCGGCTTCCAGATCGGCGTGGGCAATCGCCTGGTCGAGGATCGAAAGCCCGTCGCGCACCGATCCTTCGGCGGCATTGGCGATCAGCCAGATTGCGGGCGCCTCGGCCTCGACCCCTTCTTTCTGCAGGATCGAACTGAAATGCGCGAACAGCATGTCGGGGGTGATACGGCGAAGGTCGAAGCGCTGGCAGCGCGACAAGACCGTCACCGGCACCTTGTTGACCTCGGTCGTCGCAAACAGGAATTTGACGTGCGGCGGCGGTTCTTCCAGCGTTTTCAGCAGCGCATTGAACGCGTTACGCGACAACATATGCACTTCGTCGATGATATAGATCTTGTAGCGCGCCGACACCGCGGCATAGCGCACCGCCTCGATAATCTCGCGGACGTCGTCGACGCCGGTGTTCGACGCGGCGTCCATCTCGATCACGTCGATATGGCGCCCCTCGGTGATCGCGCGGCACGGTTCGCACACCCCGCACGGATCGATCGTCGGCCCGCCCTGCCCGTCGGGACCGATGCAGTTCAGGGCCTTGGCGATCAGCCGCGCGGTCGACGTCTTGCCGACCCCGCGCACCCCGGTCATCAGAAAGGCATGCGCCAGCCGGTCGCGCGCGATCGCATTGCCGAGCGTCCTTACCATCGCATCCTGCCCGATCAGTTCGGCAAAGGTCTGCGGCCGATATTTGCGGGCAAGGACGCGGTACGGCCCGTTCGAGGCGGGCGCGGGCGCCGCCTCTGGCAAGTCCATGCCCAGCATCGGAGTGTCGTCGGCGGAATCGTCCATAGCCGGTCTTTAGGATGCGCCGCGCCGATTGTCGAAGGGTATGCGCGCGCCGCTACGCGTCAGGCCGCCGCGCCCAGAACCGCCTCGGCCATCAGTTTTACCGCCGCATCGGGATTCGCGCGCTGCTCGATCAACCAGAGCATCTGCGCCGACGCGGTGATCGGATCGGCCACTGGCCCGTCGGCGCAACCGGCAAGGTCGAAGGTCGGCGCCTTGTCGGCCGCCGAATGGACGCCGCTATTCTGGGCATAATCATAATATTCGCGCACCGGCAGGCACACGACGCGGGCGCTGTAGGGACCGGCGGGAAAGGCGCCGCCGCGCGCCGTATGGCTTTGCGAGAAACTGTCCTGGATCAGATGCAGCAAAGCCCCGGCCGCACGCTTGCGTGCCAGATCGGCGGCCGCGTCGCCGGTCAATTCGCTGCATTTGGTCGAGGTGAAGGGATTGCGGCATTCGAGCGTGAACAGCGTATGCACGCGCCACGCCTTATAGCTTTTCCCGTCTTCGGTCCGGTCGTCGCAATAGGGAAAGCCGGGCGGGGCAAAAGCCTCGGCAAGCGCGGGAGATTGGCTTCGGAAATAGGCGCAATAGCCCGTCGTCGCATCGACGCCCTGCCCTGTTGCGATGGAAAAGGCGGCGCGCGTCCAGCCGAGAATCTTGGCGCGGGTTTCGGATGGCGCCTCGCCCGCCACCGGGCGCATGGCGTGCAGGAATTGCAGCGCGCCATAATGGCTGTTGCACATCAGGCCGCCAAAGGGCTTGCCCGGCCCGACATGCTTCTTGCAGCGTTCGGCGCCCAGGTTGACCGCAATCTTGCCCAGGCCCGTCGCGCTGATCTGGCGCGTCGGATCGTCCGGCCAGCGGACGGCATCGGCGTAGACCGACCCGCCAATGTCGGTCGCGGCAAACTCGGCCGCGGTGCGGGGCAGCGGGCAATGGCTGGGCAAGGCACCGGCGGCGGCGGTAAGGCACCGCTCGGCCAGCGCAGTCAGCCGCTCATGATTGGGCTGTTTCGGTTTGATCTCATACGCCGTCGAGGTCTGCACCGCCCCCATGCCAAGCATGACCGCCATGCCCAGTCCGGCCGGAACAAAATATCTCATGCCCATCCTCCCCTGCTGCGACGCGCAGGGTGTGCTGGCAATTGCTGGCGGTCAAGCCGCCGCTCGGTCGAAAATGGTGGAAATGGGTGGGAGCCGGAACGACCCGCAGCGAATTCGTTGCGGCTGCTTCCTTCCGGCCCTGACCGGGTTGGCGAAGACTGCGTCCGCCCGACTCCCCGATCATATATTTGTCGCCGCCCGGCTCCTCGACGAACGCCACGTCATTATAGGCGGTGCCGCACGTCCCGGTCTTGTCGCCGACGTGCCATGTTCGGGGCAGGCCGGCGCGGATGCGCGCAAGCCCGGTCTCGCTTTTGACCAGCCAGTCGCGCAGCATGGTGCGATAGGCGGGGTCGAGCTTGTCGCCGAAGATGTAGGCGGCGGCGCTCTTCGCCATCGCCGCAGGGCTGGTGGTATCGCGCGGATCGCCCGGAATATTGGCGTTGAGATCGGGCTCCACCCGGTCGAGCCGCGTCACCAGATCGCCGGTCGCCTGCACATGATCGGTGAAGGCGGTCGGCCCGCCGAAGTGATCGAGCAGCAGATTGGCGGCGAGATTGTCGCTGAGCACGACGGCATCCTCGGCAGCGAAGCCGATACGATATTCGCCCTTCCCCTCTGCGTCGAGCAGGCGCTCGGCGCCCGGCGAGTGCGGCAGCAGATCGGCGCGCGTGAAGGCCAGCGGTTCCAGCGCATCGATCCGGTTCGCGACGCTCGCCTGCGCGCTGTCGCGGGCGCTGTTGGTCGCTGCGGGCGACGATGCGCACCCGGCCAGCGTGACGACGGCGGCGAGCGTCAGGGCAAGGCCCACGGCGCGCCGGCGACGCATCAGCGCGGCCCCTGCATGTTGCGGCTTTCGGACGGGATATGAACGGTCAGACCGTCGAGATCTTCGGTCAGTACGATCTGGCACGACAGGCGGCTGGTCCGGCGCACCCCGGCGGCAAGATCGAGCATATCTTCCTCCATCTCGCTGGCGGGCGGCAGGCGGCCGAAATCCTCCTTCGCGACGATGACATGGCAGGTCGAACAGGCCATCTGCCCTTCGCACGTCCCTTCCAGCGGCATCATATGCGCCTGCGCGACGTCGAGCAGGATCGATCCCGGTTCCGCGACGACTTCGGTGCGCCCCTTGCCATCGGCATGGATGAAGGTGACGCGCATCAATTCACTCCCTGCAAGCGGACCGCATCCTTGATGGCATTCAGCCCGTCGCGCAACGCCTGTTCGGACGTATAGCGTCCCCAACCGAGACGGATGGAGGCGCGCGCGTCGGCTTCGCTCATGCCCATCGCGCGCAGCACGTGGCTGACCTTGCCCGACCCGCTGCCGCAGGCGCTGCCCAGCGAAAAGGCGACGCTGCGCGCATCGGACATCAGCCGCAGCCCGTTCACCCCTTCGCGCCGGATATTGAGATTGCCGTGATAGCGCGGGCTTTCGGCGCCGTTGATCGTCCATTCGGGCAGCATGTTCATCGCGAGCGACCACAGGCGCTCGACATGCGCAGCGTCGGCATCCCGGCGGTCCGCCGCCAGCGCCGCCGCGGCGCCGAAACCGGCACAGAGCGCGGGCGAGACGGTCCCCGACCGCAACCCCTGTTCCTGCGCGCCGCCCAGCATCAGCGGCGGCAGATCGACACCGTCGCGAATCCACAGTGCGCCGATGCCCTTGGGTCCGTGGATCTTGTGCGCCGATACGGCGATCAGGTCGGGGCCTTCGGGAATTGCGATGCGGCCGAAACCCTGAACCGCGTCGCACAGCAGCAGGCTGTCCTTCGCATGCGCCGCCGCCGCAAAATCGGCGACCGGCTGGATCGTCCCGACCTCGTTATTGACCAGCATTGTCGCGACGATGCCCCCTTGGGGGATCAGCGCCGCGTCGGGCGGCAGCGCCAGCCCCGCCGCGTCGACCGGCAGGATCGCCGCGTCCAGCCGCTCGAGGCACTGCAGCGATGCGGCATGTTCGATGCTCAGACCCGCGACCCCGCCGGGCATCACGCGCGCACCGCAGAAGAGCGCCCAGTTCAGCGCCTCGGTTGCGCCCGACGTGAAGATGACGCGCCCCCCGCGCGGCAACAGCGCCGCCACCTGATCGCGCGCAACCTCGACCGCCGCCGCCGCCGCGCGCCCGGCCTTGTGCGTGCTCGCGGGGTTCGCAAAGCTGTCGCCGTCATCGCCAAGCCAGCGCAGCATCGCCTCGCGCGCTTCCGGCGCAAGCGGGGTCGTGGCCTGATAGTCGAGGTAGATCATTTGCGGCATTTGCCCGCTAATCGCGTTGGTGTCGAGCGACGCTCTCTCTTTCTCGTCGGATGACCAACGAGAGCAAGAATCGCCTTTATTGCGAACGATTCGCAAAAGTTGCAACTTGCCACCCGATTTCTATATAGGCGCCGACTTCGCTTCGCCACCCCGCCTGCCTGGCGACTCGGGGGCCAGCTTCAAGAAACAGAGGTGTCTGAGTGCCCGACGTCATTTTCCCCGGCCCCGAGGGCCGCATCGAAGGTCGTTTCTCGCCCCCGCCGCGTCCGCGCGCGCCGGTTGCGCTGATCCTTCACCCGCACCCGCAGGGCGGCGGCACGATGAACGACCGGATCACCCAGGCGATGTACAAGAGCTTTGTCGCGCGCGGCTTCGCCGTGCTGCGCTTCAACTTCCGCGGCGTCGGCCGCAGCCAGGGCACGTTCGACAATGGCATCGGCGAATTGTCCGATGCCGCGGCGGCGCTCGACTGGGTCCAGTCGATCCACCCCGAGGCGCAGACGACCTGGGTCGCCGGCTTCAGTTTCGGCGCGTGGATCGGTATGCAGCTTCTGATGCGGCGCCCTGAAATCCGCGGCTTCCTGTCGGTCGCGCCGCCGGCGAACATGTACGACTTCAGCTTCCTCGCGCCCTGCCCGTCGTCGGGTATCATCGTTGCGGGCGGCCAGGACGAAATCGTCCCGCCGGGCGCGATCCAGAAGCTCGTCGACAAGCTGCGCACCCAAAAGGGCATCACCATCCACCACGACGAGATTCCGCGCGCCAACCATTTCTTCGAGCATGAACTCGATCAGCTGATGAAGTCGCTCGACAATTATCTCGACATGCGGCTTGCGCCCGATTCGCCGATCCGCTGATTCAGCTCCTCTCCTCATTGCGAGCGAAGCGAAGCAATCCAGAGCGGTGTGATGCCGCCCCTGGATTGCTTCGCTTCGCTCGCAATGACGATAAGGCTATTTCACCGGAACCAGCCAGATCGCGACATTGGCGAACATGGTCAGCGCCGCGACGATCATCAGCAGCGCGCGGCGGCGGTCGCCGCTGCGAAACACCATGACCGCGCCGACCAACAGCGCAATTGCACCCAGCATGACGATCGAAAGCAGCGTGTCGCCCATGCCCGGCGCTCTACGGGCGGCAGGCCGGCCGGTCAAACCCGCTTTGTGACAAAATAGCGGCGAAAAAGCCGCAGCCGCTTATGGCCAATCCGCGGCGCTTCGCCTAAAGCGCGCTCATCCGATTCCCTCAAGGCCCCAGCGGGAGACGCCCCGTGCGCATCGCCATTGCATCCGACCATGCCGCCACCGACCTGAAGGCGCTGCTCGCCGACTGGCTGCGCGGCGAAGGGCATGAGGTTGCCGACCTCGGCACCCACGGCCCCGAGAGCGTCGATTATCCCGATTATGGCTACCGCCTCGCCGATGCCGTCGCCAATGGCAGCGCCGATAAGGGCGTCGCGCTATGCGGATCGGGCATTGGCATTTCGATCTCGGTCAACCGCAACCCGGCGTGCCGCTGCGCCCTGGTGTCCGAGCCGCTGTCGGCGAAGCTTGCCCGCGAACATAATGACGCGAACGTCATCGCGATGGGTGCGCGGCTGACGGGCATCGACATGGCCAAGGCCTGCGTCACCGCCTTCCTGACCACCGACTTCGCCGGCGACCGCCACGCGCGCCGCGTCGACAAGCTTTCCCACCCGCCCGTCCTGGAGAACAGCCAATGACCACCGACACGCTCGACAAGCCCATCAAATCGGCCGGCTATTTCACCGACGGCGTCGCCGCCACCGACCCTGCGGTCGCCGCGGCGATGAAGCATGAGCTGGAACGCGAACAATATCAGATCGAACTGATCGCTTCGGAAAACATCGTCTCCAAGGCGGTGCTCGAGGCGCAGGGGTCGGTCTTCACCAACAAATATGCCGAAGGCTATCCGGGGCGCCGCTATTATCAGGGCTGCGCGCCGTCGGATGAAGTCGAACAGCTCGCGATCGATCGCGCGAAGCAGCTTTTCGACTGCAACTTCGCGAACGTCCAGCCGCATTCGGGCGCGCAGGCGAACGGGGCGGTGATGCTGGCGCTGACCAAGCCCGGCGCCACGATCCTCGGCATGAGCCTCGACGCCGGCGGGCACCTGACCCACGGTGCGGCGCCTGCCATGTCGGGCAAATGGTTCAACGCCGTCCAATATGGCGTGCGCGCCGACGACCATCTGGTCGATTTCGATCAGGTCGAGGCATTGGCAAAGGAACATCGCCCCGCGCTCATCATCGCGGGCGGCTCGGCCTATCCGCGCACGCTCGACTTCGCGCGTTTCCGGGCGATCGCCGACGATGTCGGCGCGCTGCTGATGGTGGATATGGCCCATTTCGCGGGCCTCGTCGCCGGCGGCGTCCACCCCTCGCCGATGGAACATGCGCATGTCGTCACCACGACGACGCACAAGACGCTACGCGGCCCGCGCGGCGGCATGATCCTGACCAACGACGAGGCGATTGCGAAGCGCATCAACTCGGCGGTGTTCCCCGGCCTGCAGGGCGGCCCGCTGATGCACGTCATCGCCGCCAAGGCGGTGGCGTTCGGTGAGGCGCTGCGCCCCGAGTTCAAGGACTATGCCAAGGCGACGATCGCCAATGCGCAGGCGCTCGCTAACCGGCTGAAGGCGCGCGGTGCCGATGTCGTCGCGGGCGGCACCGACACGCATCTGGCGCTCATTGACCTGCGTCCGCTCGGCATCACCGGTCGCGACGCCGACGAGGCGCTCGAACGCTCGGCGATCACCTGCAACAAGAATGGCGTGCCCTTCGATCCGCTGCCGCCGGTCAAGACCAGCGGCATCCGCGTCGGATCGCCCGCGGGCACGACGCGCGGCTTCGGGATCGCCGAGTTCGAGGAAATCGGCGACATGGTCGCCGACGTGCTCGAAGCGCTGCGCGACAAGGGCGAGCATGGCGATGCCGATGTCGAGGCGAATGTCCGCGGCCGCGTCCGCACGCTGTGCGAACGCTTCCCCATCTATCAGGGATAAGGGCGATGGCGCGGCAGCACCCCGAAGAACCGACGCTGGTCGAACTGACGATCGAAGAGGTCAAGGCGATGGGCAAGCAGGGGATCGACCATCCCTCGACGCGGCCGGTCATCACGGGCGGCGTCGTCGGCGCGATCGCGGGTGCGGTGCTGCCCGTCGTGACCTGGCCGGTCGGTCTCTTCGCGGGCGCGGCGATCGCGCTCTATACGCGATTCAGCTGCGCGAAGTTGCCGTCCTCAAGGCCGACGGCCGGCGCGAACCCTTCGACCGCGAAAAGCTGATGCGCAGCGTCCAGATCGCGTGCCGCAAACGCCCGATCGATGGCGCGCGGATTGAACGGCTGGTGTCGGGCATCCAGCGCCAGCTCGAAACCTCGGGCGATAACGAGGTTCAGGCGACGCAGATCGGCGCGATGGTGATGGAAGCGCTCAAGGGCTTCGACAATGTCGCCTATATCCGCTTCGCCAGCGTCTATCGCGACTTCACCGAAGCCCGGGATTTCGAGGAATTCGCCTCGTCGATCACCGAGGCGGCGAAGAAGGGCTGAAGATTGGGCTGGCTTACAACATCCGTTTGTCCTGAGGAGGGGCTGAGCCTGTCGAAGTCCCGTCTCGAAGGGCCCGCCCGGTGCAGCCGTTCGAAAGGCCCAATCGACAGGCCTCTCTCGTGACTTTCTGGGCCTACATGCTGCGCTGCCGCGACGGCAGCTACTATGTTGGACATACCGATCAACTCGAACATCGCATCGGACAACATCAGTCGGGTGAGGTGCCGGGTTATACGCAAAAGCGACTTCCGGTGAAGATGGTATGGAGCGCGGAATTTCCAACCCGGATCGAGGCACTCGAAGCGGAACAGCAAATAAAGGGCTGGTCGCGAGCGAAGAAGGAAGCGTTGATCCGCGAAGATTGGCCAGCCATTCGCAGACTGGCGAGCCGGGCGAAAATCCTTCGAGACGGAGCGGAGCCTTCGACAAGCTCAGTCTCTGCTCCTCCTCAGGACGAACGGAGCTTTTCACCATCTCTTCGCCCTGAGGAGCGACCGAGCCCCGACGAGGGCGCGCCTCTAGAGGCAGCCCCTCCCCCCGTCATCGTCCTCGTTCGCCCGCAACTTGGCGAGAATATCGGCAAGGCGGCGCGCGCGATGCTCAATTTCGGGTTGACCGAACTGCGCCTCGTCGCGCCGCGCGACGGCTGGCCGAACCCCGATGCGGGGCCCGCCGCATCGGGCGCCGACATCGTGCTCGCCAATGCCGCGGTGTTCGACACGCTGGCCGAAGCGGTGGCCGACTGCACGCACATCTATGCGACGACGGTGCGCAAGCGCGGCGTTACCAAGCCGGTCCTGACCCCCGAAGCCGCGGCGAAGGCGGTTCACGCGACCGCTGGCCGCTCGGCCTATGTCTTCGGTCCCGAACGGTCGGGGCTCGAAACCGACGATGTCGCGCTCGCCCACAGCATCGTCACCGTGCCGATCAACCCCGAATTCGGATCCCTGAACCTTGCGCAGGCGGTGATCCTGCTCGCCTATGAATGGTCGAAGGGCGTCGCGCTCGCCAGCCCGCCCGAGGTCCCGCTCGACCCACCGGCCGATCATGCCGAGTTCGAACAGTTGATCGAGCATCTGAACCGCGACCTCGACGCAGCGGGCTATTTCTTTCCGCCCGAACGCACCGAGGCCACGCTACGCACTATCCGCACCGCGATCACCAAGACCGGCTGGTCCTATAATGATATCAGGATGATGCACGGGATCATCGCAAGCCTTGGCCGCGTCAAAAAAATCCTCTAGGCTGCCTTATAATATTAATACAGGAGCCCTTCCCAATGTTTGTTCTGACCCTCGCGCTTGCCATGGCCGGCGCCACCCCCGCCGAATCCGCCACGCCCGATAGCACCAATCCGGCAACCGAATCGGCCAAGCCCGCGAAACCGAAAAAGACGTGCAAGCGTATCGTCATGACCGGCAGCAATCTGGGCCGCCGCATTTGCAAGACCGAAGAACAGTGGATTGCCGAACAGTCGGCCAATATCGATAACGTCAACCAGAGCTATAAGCAAAATATCGGAAACGATCCGGCTGCGTCGATGGGTCGCGGGAACTGATCTCCGGCAGCGACGGTCAGTCCGGCTTCGCCGCCGCGTCCCAACGCATCAATTCGTGCGCGATCGACTGTTCAACCAGTTCGTTCCACACGGCGCGGATACGCTGCGGGTCGAGGCCGGCGCTTTCGGCTTCGCGCGCGACATTGTCGAGCACCTGCGCCTTGCGCGGCTCGTCGCGAACGGCGCTCCGCTCGGTCTTGATCCGCGCCGCTGCGTCCATATAGCCGAACCGGCGCACCAGCAGCGCGACAAGCTCGCGGTCGACCTGATCGACGCCGGCGGTCGCACAGGACAGCGGTCCTGTGGTGCGATCCGGGATCCGCCGAAATTCTTCGGCACACAGCAAATTGGAGACGACATATGTCGAAGCGCCAGAGCGCCAAGTACAAACTCGACCGCCGGATGGGCGAAAACATCTGGGGTCGCCCGAAGAGCCCGGTCAACCGCCGCGAATATGGCCCCGGCCAGCACGGTCAGCGCCGCAAGGGCAAGATGTCGGACTTCGGCATCCAGCTCCGCGCCAAGCAGAAGCTCAAGGGCTATTACGGCGACATCACCGAAAAACAGTTCAAGAAGAACTATATCGAAGCCGCGCGCATGAAGGGCGACACCGGCCAGAATCTGATCGGCCTGCTCGAACGCCGCCTCGATGCGCTCGTCTATCGCGCCAAGTTCGCGCCGACGATCTTCTCGGCGCGCCAGCTCGTCAGCCACGGTCACGTCTATGTGAACGGCGTGAAGTGCAACATCGCGAGCCGCCTGGTGAAGCCGGGCGACGAAGTCACCCTCGGCAAGAAGGCGCAGGAAATGGCGCTGGTCGCCGAAGCGCAGAGCCTGCCCGAGCGCGACCTGCCCGAATATCTGGCGCTCGACGGCACCAAGGCGACCTTCGTCCGCGTGCCGACGCTCGACGAAGTGCCCTATCCGGTGAAGATGGAACCCAATCTGGTCGTCGAATTCTATTCGCGCTGATCCGGTTTCCACCGAAGCAAAATCAAGGGGGCGGCCAGGAGACTGGCCGCCCCCTTTCGCATCAATGCGGAAGAAACGCGGTTATTTTGCGCAACATGTCGGTTCTGGCCTCCGATGCTTCTAGCGAGTGAGCAAGGTCGCTATATTCGACCAGTTCAACGCGATTGCCGCTATTCTCGAGTGCTCGCAACATCGTCCGCGATTGCGCAATATTGACATTCTGATCGAGCGCACCGTGAAACATCAGCACGGGTGCCTTGATTAGGCTTGCGTTCTGCGCGGGAGATCCTTCGCGGATATGAGGCCCAGATCCGATAAATTTCGCGTTGATCCGCCCGCCGCCATCACGCGATGTCTCGTCCTTGAGCTGAGCCAGGTCGGTCACGGGCGCGATCGCAACGATCGCGTGAAACAGATCGGGGGCCACCACACCCGATTGCAGGGCGGCGTAACCGCCATAAGACCAGCCCAAGATAGACAGCTTCCCGGGGTCCGCTCCCTGCGAAATCAGCCAGCGGCCCGCATCCGTCACGTCTCCGACGGCCGTCCGCCACGATTGGAAGCCATTGTTCTCATACCATTGATCGCCATAGCCAGCGGATCCGCGATAATTGGGCTGGATGACCGCGTAGCCGCTTTGCGCAAAATATTGCGCCAGCCAATCGAACCCCCATTCGTCGCGTGCAGAAGGCCCACCGTGCGGCATAACGATCGCCGGCAAGCCCTTCATATCGGTACGCGAGGGCGGCAAGGTCAGGTACGCCGGAATCTTGGTCCCGTCGGCAGCGGCATAATCTATCGCC
>LUMV01000859.1_pt1 | contig 17585 bp, 14 predicted proteins | sample 729731 | NCBI WGS metagenome assembly LUMV01 (sample SAMN03860301, study PRJNA289734) | marine metagenome | biome: seawater column; feature: ocean; material: water; isolation source: Red Sea water column Station 192 - depth 200m | place: Saudi Arabia: Red Sea | collected 2011-10-15 | depth 200 m
GCCCTTCGACTTCTCGACCTCGTCGGTCAGCAGCGTGACCGTCTGCTTCATGCTGTCGAGCGCGCGCAGCTTGAAGCTGTCGACCTCGTCCATCGTGTCGTAGATGTTCTGGAAAGCGCGTTGCAGCGTTTCGAGCGGGATCGTGCTGGCGGCGGCCTGTTCGTGGATCTTGCCGGTCTGGTCGCGCAGCAGCGTGCTGGTGCTGTCGATGATGCCCGCAGTGGTTTCGTTAAGCGCGGTGATCTGCCCCAGCACGAGGCGCTGGTTGGTCATCGCCTCGGCCACGGTCACTGCCGTGCGCAGCGCGCCTACGGTGGTGGTACTGGCGCGGTCGACACCCTTGACCAACTCGACATTGTTCTTTTTCACCAGGTCGAGCGCGAGATAGCCCTGCACGCTGACCGCCATCTGCGTGAGCAGGTCCTGCGTGCGCTGGCGGACATAGAACAGCGCGGTTTCGCGCACAGCCTTGGCCTTGGCCGGATCGGTCGCGTCGAGTTCGGCGGCCTTTTCCTCCAGCTTGGCGTCGAGCGAGTTGGAGATGTGGATCATCTGTTCCAGATTGCCCATCGCCTCCCACAGTTTCTGCCGTTCGACGTCGATCGCGGCATTGTCCATGATCAGCTCGTCCTTGCCGCTGGCGAGGTTGTTGAGGATCGACTGGATATGCGTCTGCGCGCTCTGGTAGCTGCGGAAGTAATTGGTCAGCTTGTTGCCGAAGGGAATGATGCCGAGGATCTTGCGCGGCCCCGACAGCTTGCCGCGCTTGCCGGGGTCGAGGTCTTCCACCACGCGGCGCAGTTCGGCCAGATTGGCGCCGACGCCTTCGTCCTTGTCCATCGCGCGCACCGGGCGGTCGAGGAAACGGTTGGACATGCCCGCCGCAGCCATGATTTCCTTGCGGCCCATATTGGTCAGCTGGTCGACCTTCTTGCCGAATTCGGGCGAATTCGCATCCTCGGCGATCAGATCGGCGACGAAGCCGTCGACCTTGGTCTGCAGCTTGCTCTTCACCTCTTCCGAAACCGGGACGAGGCCCGCAGCCTTCTCCGGCTTGACCTCGGGCACGGGATCGGGCGGCGTGAGGTCGAAGGCGGTTTCGGTGGCAGTTGCGGTCGGCGTTTTCGTATCGCTCATGGGCGCAGATCTCTCCAAGCGGCTATAATCCTGTATTAGGGTGGCAATACACGATCTTCAAGCGCGCAGTCGCGCGGCGCGGCGATAGTGCCGCGCCGATGGCGCGAAGCGCAAGGCAATTCGGAAAAGGGTCCGCTCGCAGCGCCAGCGCCCGACCGGGGGCGATTGCTTCAGGCGGCCAGGTCCAGCGGTACGATTTCGCCAGCGAGATACTGCTTTTTCGCCTTGGCCCGGCTGAGCTTGCCCGAACTGGTGCGCGGCAGGGTGCGCGGTGGGACCAGCTCGACCACGCAGCTCATTCCGGTGACGCCGCGGACCTTGTCGGCGATCTGGTCGCGCAGCTTGATCCGCTCTTCGGGGTCCGAGACGCGGCAATGGACCAGCACGGCGGGAGTTTCTTCGCCATTGTCGGTATCGACCGAGAAGGCGGCAATGTCGCCGTGGTTGAAGCCCGGCAATTGCTCGACCGCCCATTCGATGTCCTGCGGCCACAGGTTCTTGCCATTGATGATGATCATGTCCTTGGCGCGGCCGACGATGAACAGATAGCCATCGGCCATGTAGCCCATGTCACCCGTGTCGAGCCAGACGTCCCCATTGTCCTTGGCGACGAGGCAGTCGGTGGTTGCTTCCTCGTTGCGGAAATAGGAATGCATCACGCTCTTGCCGCGGCACCAGACCTTGCCGATCTGGTGATCGCCCTTGATCCGGCCGTTCTCGCCGCGGATCTCGACATCCATGCCCGGTATCGGTTTGCCGCAATTGACGATGGCGCGGTACCGCGCGGGTTTGGACAGGTCGCGCGGGCGTCCCGACAGGCGTTCTTCCTCGACCAGTTCGACGCGGATGCCTTCACCCGGCGGCATGACCGTTACGGCCAGCGTGGCTTCGGCGAGGCCGTAGCTGGGGTTGAAGCTGCTTGCCTGGAAACCGGCATCGGCAAAGGCATTGACGAAATTCTGCATGACGTCGGGACGGATCATGTCCGCGCCATTGCCCGCCACGCGCCAGCGCGACAGGTCGAAGCGGTCGGCGACCTGGCTCTGGCTTGAAATGCGGCGCGCGCAGATGTCGTAGCCGAAAGTCGGCGAATAGCTGAGCGTGGTGCCCTGGTTGCGGCTGATCAGGTCGAGCCAGGCGAGCGGGCGGCGGGCGAAATGCTCGGTGCGCAGGTAGTCGACCGACACCTGGTTGGCGATCAGCGACAGGAAGCAGCCGACCAGACCCATGTCGTGGTACCACGGCAGCCAGCTGACCACGCGGTCGTTGGTGCCGATATGCATCGATTCGGCATGCCCGCGCAGATTGTGGAGCAGCGCCTCGTGCGTCACTGCGACCCCGGTGGGGAAGCGCGTCGAGCCCGACGAATATTGCAGGTAGCAGATGTCTTCGGGCTGCGCTTCGGGCAGCTCGCATTGCGGGCCGGCGCGCTGGGCGAAATCGTCCCAGCTTTCACCGTCGCAGCCCTGCCGGTCGGCGGCGGCCTTGGCCATTTCGGCGATTTCGGCGGGATAGATCAGGATTTTCGGGTCCGAGCTCTGCATCTGGACCGAAAGCTGGTCGATATAGCTTTCCTTGCCGCCGAAGGTCGTCGGCAAGGGCAGCGGGACCGGCCACGCGCCCATCAGCGTGCAGCCGCAGAACAATGCGGCGAACTCGGCGCTGGTCTCGGCGACCAGCGCGACGCGGTCTTCCTTGCGAATACCCATCGCCACCAGCCGGTACGCGGCCTGCAGCGCGTCCTGCTGCATCTGCGCATAGGGATAGACCCGTTCCAGCGTCCCGCGCATGTCGTGGAAGTTGAGGCCCTTGGCGCTTCGCGCAGCGTAATCGATAGCCTCGTTGAACGTCGCGAAGTCCGACCGGCGGCGTGGCAGGTCGCAGTCATTCGGCGTCGGCGTCAGTACGGCGTCGGTCATAATTTTCGGCGATACCCGTGAATAGCTGGGGCCTTTCGGCCATTCTCTTTGCGTGCTCTTTCGCGCTCATTGTAGGATGGGCGCGCTCTCCCACATTTCCCAATCTTAAAGGACTGTGGCAGGAATATGGCCCATGGATGATGAACGCACAACATCCGGTCGTGCTCGTCGCCGGGCAAAACCGCTTGATCGCATCCGGCTGGAAGAGCTGGCGGTGTCCTACGTCGCCCGGTTTTCGACCAGCGCGGGCAAGCTGCGGACCTATCTCCAGCGCAAGCTGCGCGAACGCGGGTTCACCGAGGGGGAGGAGCCGGATCTCGACGGTTTGCTGCACAAGTTCGTCGCGCGGGGCTATGTCGACGACGAGGCCTATGGCCGCGCCAAGGCGGGTGACCTGGCAGCGCGCGGTTATGGCGCCCGGCGGGTCGAGCAGGCCTTGCGGGCGGCGGGAATCGAGGACGACTTGCGCCAGGCGCTCGAACCCGGCGAGGGCCAGCGGCGCCGCGCGGCGCTGGTGCTGGCGCGCAAGCGCCGCTTCGGTCCCTATGCCCGCCCGGCAGAAGGCGACGCCGAGGCGCAGCGCAAGCTGCACGAGAAGCGACTTGCCGCGATGGTGCGCGCAGGCCATGATTTCGAAATTGCCCGGCGCGTGATCGAAGCGCGCGATGTCGAGGAGCTAGAGGAATGGGTCGCGGAAGCCGCCGAGGGGTACGAATGAAAGTGCTGGCCGCCATGGCCGGGATGGCGGCGCTGCTTGCGTGTTCGCCGCAGACACAGGCCGGGGCCTCCTCCGAGCCGGCCGGCGCGCAGGCACAGGCCCCCGAAACCGCGGTCCACCCCGTTTCGGGCCTCGCGGTCGTTCCCCTGACCGTGACCAGCGGCGAAGACCGCCACCAGTTCGCGGTCGAGGTGGCCGACACGCGCGAAGCGCAGGCCCGCGGCCTCATGTTCCGCACCGAGCTCGGCGATTTCGAAGGGATGATCTTTCCTTATGACGGAACGCGCGCGCAAAGCTTCTGGATGAAGAACACGCCGTTGTCGCTCGACATCATCTATGTCGGGCCGGACAACCGGATCAGCAATATCGCCGCCGAGACCGAACCCTATTCGCTCGACCCGGTCTACTCGGTGGGCCCGGTACTGGGCGTGCTCGAACTGCGCGGCGGACGCGCGGCGGAACTGGGGATCGAACCCGGCGACCGGGTCGAATGGTAAAGTCGCGCGGGCCCGCACGCGGGCGCTTGAGGCACGGCGAATAAACGGCTAACCGCGCGGACATGAACTTCCTCGGCAAGATCTTCACCTGGTGGAACGGTGCCACCATCGGCACGCATCTGTGGTCGGCCCGCAATGGCGAACACGTCGGCACCGATGCGCAGGGGAACAAGTACTACCGGTCGAAGAAGACCACCGGGGACGGGCGCGAACGCCGCTGGGTGATCTACGAAGGTGCCAACGATGCCAGCCGCGTGCCGAGCGAATGGCACGGCTGGCTGCACGGTTCCTTCGACGACGTACCCGAAAGCCATCTTCCGCCCGCCCGGATCTGGGAAACCGATTACACGCCCAATGCCACGGGTACGGCGACTGCCTATCGCCCCGCCGGAGCGCTCGAGCGCGGCGGGCAGCGGGCCCGCGCCACCGGCGATTACGAAGCCTGGTCGCCCGAGGCGTGACGATGCGCGGGGCGCTTGCCCTCCTGGCCATGGCGGCGATTGCCTCGGGCTGCGAGCAGCAGGCCGAAACGCCCGAAGAAGCCGTCGCCACCGACATTCCCGAAGAGCTGCAGCAGGACGCGCTTCCGGTGCAGCCTGCCGCCGAGGCGGGAATCGGCACGCCGATGGCGGAGCGCGTCGCCACGCTCGGCCTGCTCAACAAGCGCAACAATGTCAGCCGCGATCTCGAATTGCAGCCCGGCGACCAGCAGCGCGTGGGCGACGTGATCGTCCGCCTGCAGGCCTGCGAGCGCACTGCGCCGTGGGAAATGCCGAGCGAAACCGGGGCCTTCGTCCAGTTGCTGGTCAAGGAACGCGGGACCGAGGACCAGTTCCGCAAGGTGTTCTCGGGCTGGCTGTTCAAGAACTCGCCGAGCCTGAACGTGGTCGAACACCCGATCTACGACGTGTGGGTCAAGGAATGCACGATGGCCTTCCCGGGCGAGGAAGATGCGCCGAACCCGGCCACCACTGCAGGTAGCGACGCCGCGGCCTGACCGCCGATGTGCGGCTGAACATGCTTTCCCCGCAGAACACGCGGTCGAACGCCACCCCGTACAGCCCGCCGACCAGCTCGCCGTCCTGCCAGCATTCGATCGAATGCGCGTGACCGGCCCTGTGCAGCGCGTTGTAGCTCGCTTCGACGCGGTGGCTGATCCAGCTTTCGGCATGCTCTTCGCGCGGCAGGGCGCATTGGGCGATCACGGCGGCGAAGGCGTGATCGCAGGTCACGCGGAAGCGGTCCTGCCGCAGCGTCTTTCGCAGGCTCTTCGACATGCGGAACCCGCCAAGCGGAATGATCGCGCGCTCGCGCGGCTCGACCCAGTAGACTTCGGGGTCGTCCCGGTGGTCGGCCATGGGGAATACCCCGCCGCGATAGGCGCGGAGCAGCAATTCGACCGGAATCAGCGAGAGGTTGGGGGCATGCATCGCGCTGCGCTCTACCACTTCCCGATTGCCAGCGATATCCGCCTTGCCAAGTAGGGATGGGCATACTAATGCGCGCCCTTCCTGCAGGGGTGTAGCTCAGCTGGTAGAGCATCGGTCTCCAAAACCGAGGGCCACGGGTTCGAATCCTGTCACCCCTGCCATTTCTTCGATATGGCCCAAGCGTTCGAAGTGGCTTCAGGCTTTCCCTGCGGTTTCAAATCGCATGCTTCCTTAGCGCAGTACCCCTCCGCGATCTCGATATCGGCATCATGAGCCGGACGTTTATCGATAAGAGCAGTTCACCCCAGATAGATGCGCCCGCGCGGGTAATGGGTTGTGCGGATTCGCGGTACGAGCAGGAAATCGTCGCCAGCATCGTGACCAAAAAGGTGGCGACCTTGATGCCGCCCGCGGTCGAAGCCGCGTCTGCGCCGATAAACATCGGCAGCATCATGACGAGCGCGGCTTCATCGGACAGCGCGCCGCCCACGACCTCGATGGCAATAACCGCTCGGACAAACAGGGAACCGAGCGATTTCGGGCCCTTAAACGCTATCTCGCGAACCACCCTTCGCAAGAATAGCGTGTCGCCAGGCCCAGGGTTAGGGTTATAGGAATTGCCGAACCGGCTGCTTCGATCGAAATGGCCGGGCGCGAAAAGGGGTAAACCATTGAAGAAAATCGTCACGCTGTGCGCCATGGTCCTGGCCGCGCCCGCCGCTGCGCAGGGGATCGAGCAGACCAAGGGCGGATTCGAGGACAAGTTCCGCCAGCTCGACGAGGTGCTGCCGACGGCCAATGTCTATCGCAACGCGTCGGGCGCGCCGGGGCATCAATATTGGCAGCAGGAAGCCGATTACACGATCGAAACCACGCTCGACGAGGATCGCCGCCGGTCGAGCTCGCGCGCCACGATCCGCTACACCAACAATTCGCCCGACACGCTGCCGTGGCTGTGGATGCAGCTCGACCAGAACATCTTCCGCACCGATTCCATGGCCGAGCTGACCGACGATTTCGGCGGGGCGGGGCGGCGCGGTCCGGCGGTCAGCAATGCCAGCGGCAGCCAGCCCGCGCGCCTGTCGCTGGAGGAATTGCGCCGCCAGCAGACGATGGCGGACAATGATTTCGGCTACGACATCCGATCGCTGCGGCTGGTCGGCGGCGGCGAGTTGAAGCCCTGACGATCCGCGCCCCGGCGGCAACGACATCTTCCTGATGGCGCAGTGGTTTCCGCGCATGGTCGCTTATTCCGACTATGAAGGTTGGCACAACAAGGAGTTTCTGGGGCGGGGCGAGTTCACGCTGGAATTCGGAGATTACGACGTCGCGATCACCGTGCCGGACGATCACATCGTGTCGTCCACCGGCGTGTTGCAGAACCCCACCCAAGTCCTGACTTCGCAGCAGATCCAGCGTCTGGAGCGGGCGCGCACCGCCGACGCGCCCGTCTTCATCGTGACCCCGCAGGAGGCGGAAGCCAACGAGCGCAGCGGCGCATTAGGCACGAAGACCTGGCGCTATTCCGCACAGAACGTGCGCGATTTCGCCTGGGCGTCGAGCCGCAAGTTCGCCTGGGACGCGCAGGGCCACAACCAGCCCGGTGCCCAGAACGAGACCGTGATGGCGATGTCCTTCTACCCCAAGGAAGGTGGCGAGCTGTGGCAGACATATTCGACCGCCGCCGTGGTCCACACGATGGAGGTCTATTCCCGCTTCAGCTTCGACTATCCCTATCCCACCGCGCAGAGCGTCAACGGGCCGGTGGGCGGGATGGAATATCCCATGATCACCTTCAACGGGCCGCGCACCAATCTCAACGACGATGGGACGCGCACCTATTCGCTGTCGGAAAAGATGTTCCTGCTCGGCGTCGTGATCCACGAAATCGGGCACATCTATTTCCCGATGACCGTCAATTCGGACGAGCGGCAGTGGACATGGATGGACGAGGGGATCAATTCCTTCCTCGATTCCATCGCTGGCTACGAATTCGATCCGACTTTGCCGTGGAGCGGCGGGATCCCGCGCGATGTGATTTCCTACATGATCTCGGACAATCAGGTGCCGATTATGACCCATTCGGATTCGGTGCTGAATATCGGCCCCAACGCCTATACCAAGCCGTCTGCCGCTTATCACATCCTGCGCGATACGGTGATCGGGCGCGAACGGTTCGATTTCGCGCTCAAGGAATATGCGCGCCGCTGGAAGTTCAAGCGGCCGACGCCGGCCGATTTCTTCCGCACGATCGAAGAGATCGATACCGAGAACCCGGATATCGATCTGCGCCGCCGCCGCGAGGAGCTGGCGAACGAGCCCAAGCGCATCGGCGTCACGCTGAACGAGGAACAGGACCTGCCGATCTGGGTGCTGGAGAATCCCGGCATCAGAGATTTCTACGACGAGAACGACCAGTTCACCGTCACGCCCAAGGACCGCAGGGATTATCGCAGCTTCCTGGACAGCCTGGAGCCGTGGGAACGCGCCACCTTCGATCGCGCGATCAGGGAGGACCGCAATTATTACGTCCTCAACTTCTCGAACAGGGGCGGGCTGGTGATGCCGATCATTCTCGGCCTGACCTTCAGCGACGGCAGCACGGAACGGATGAACATCCCGGCGGAAATCTGGCGCCGCGATTCCCGATCGGTCACCAAGCTGCTGCACTTCCCCAAGGGCAAGGAGCTGACCGAGGTCGTTGTCGACCCGAACTGGGAGACGGCGGATGCGGATATCGAGAACAATTACTATCCGCGTCGCATCATCCCGAGCCGGATCGAAGCGTTCAAATCCGAAGGCTCCAGCTCGCGGCTGGGCCGCGATCTGATGCGGGAAGCGAGCGAATGATGCGTTCGTTTTTCGGTCGCGTGCTGTTGGCACTGGCGGTGCTGTTCGCCGCCGTGCCCGCCGCCGCGCACCAGCAGAAGCTCGCGATCTCCACCGTCTCGATCAATACGCGCACCGACCGGGTCGAGATCGTCCATCAGGTGCCCCTGCACGATGCCGAACACGCGCTTCGCCATGGCGGGGTTCATTCTCCCGATATCGTGGGCCGCCCGGAAAGCCGCCGCGCTTTTGCGGATTACGTCACGGACCGGTTCCGGGTGCGCGTGGGCGATCGCTTGGCCGAATTATCCTTCGTGGGTAGCGAGGTGAAGGGGGGAAGCCTCTGGGTTTATCAGGAGATGCCGTTGCCGCCGTCGTCTTCAGACGTCGCTATCAATTCGCAGATCCTGACCGACGTTTGGGCGCGGCAGGAAAACCGCGTCAATCTGGGCGGTGGAACCGACGTCGAAACGCTGATCTTTCGCGCCGGAGATGGGTTCAAGCGGGGCGAACTGCGGCGCTGAACCGGATTTTGCGACCTCGCCGATTCAATCCGGAAAAGACGGAACCGTAGGGCCGTTCGAAGGCCCTACGGTCTGCCGCTTGTCAGAAATCCACCCCCACGCGTGCATAGAGGAAGCGTCCGTTGAAACCGGATGGCGAGAACGAGCTGTAAGGCAGGAAGGAGCCGGTCAGGCCGTAATTCGGCGTACCCGGACCGCCCGGCTGGCCGAAGAGCACCCGGTCGGGATAGCTGTCGAACACATTGTTCGCGCCGATCGCCAGCTCCAGCCGCTCGATCGGCCGCGCTCGGACTTCGACATCCGCCACCCACTGGCCGGATAGCGTCTGGTCGGTCGCTTCGGTCGATCCCGGGATCAGTACCTCGCCGAAACGGTTGGCGCGTGCGGTCAAGCCGAAGACATCGTAATCCCAGTCGAGCCCGAGATTGAGTTTCGTGCGCGGTTGCCCTCGCGTCAGGCGCAGCGATTCCTGCCGTCCGAACAGAGTGAGGCCGGGCAGGCTCGGAAGAATGGCGGTGTCGCGGATTTCGGTCTTGTTGTCGCTGTACCCGGCGGTCAGCGAGAAATCACCCGCACCGAAATCGGGAACGCGATAAGTGCCGACGATTTCGAACCCCTTCGTCCGCGTGTCGATTCCGTTGATGAAGAACCGGGCCGAGGTGATGTTGTTGAAGCCCGCCCCGCGCAGCAGCGATACCACCGCCGCACCTTGCAGGTTTTCGGTGATGACGATGCGATCGTCGATATCGATACGGTAATAATCGGCAGTGATGTTAAGGCCGGGGATCATCGAGAAGGTGATGCCCACGGACAGATTGGTCGATTCCTCCGGTTCGAGCGGCTGCGATCCGAGAGCGAGCGCCACCGGGCTCGATACAGGTGAGCGTGTCGCCGAAATCGGAGAAATCCTCGTAGCGACCCGCGAGTTGCAGGGTCAGGACATCGAAGAAGGTGCTTTCCAGTTCGGCATAGAGCGCCTTGGAATCGCGGCTGGCATCCACCTCGTTCGCCGGACGGAAGCCCGGGAAGACCTGCGCTCCGGCAGGCGCGTTGAAGGGCGCGGCGGCGAAGGGGCCGGCCTGATAGCTCTGCGGATCGCCCGCATCGATCTGGAAGCGCTCGTCGCGATATTCCGCCCCGAAGGCGACCGACAGGCCATCGCCGAAACCGAGATCGAACAGACGTTGCAGATCGAGATTGAAGGTCGTCTGCCCGAAGGTCAGCTCGCCTGCGTCGAAGCGGCGGGCGCTGGCATTGCCGAACGAGGTGTTGAAACTGTTCTCGACGAAGAAATGGAACGAGTTTTCGCCGTGGACGCTGGAAAAGTCATAGCTGAACCCGCCCAATTCGCCGCGCACGCCGCCAGCAAAGGCGAAGTCGGTGATTTCGGAGACGATCAGCGGCAGGAACCCTTCGGAATAGAAGGGTACGAAGCTGGTTGTCGAAGCGGAGAAATTGCGGTTTCGGGAGTCGGTGGCGCGGCGGTAGAACCCGGCGCTTTCCGCATCGCGCTTGCCGAAGCTGGCGAAGGTATAGACTTCCGCTGCAGAGGACAGGTCGTATCCGCCGTTCAAAAACAGGGAGAAGTCGCTGATCGCCGCATCCCCGTAGCGGTGGGTGTAGCGATCGAAGGTCAGCTCGCGCGGATCGGCGTTTCCGGCCACACTGGGGAATTGCTGCCTCGGATCGGCGGCGGCGCGATTGGTGGGATTGCGATCCTGGAATTGCCCGGTGAGATTCAGATAACCGTCCGGCCCCATCGGCAGGCCGACATTCGCCGCCAGCGTCAACGTGCCCCCATCGCGGCGCGAGCGATCTTCTCCGGTATTGGTCAGCTGATAGACGCCGCCAGCACCTGCGGTCGGATCGAGCACCGGCTGGTTGGCCCCGTTCACGACCGGACCGCCTTGTTGCAGCACGCCGTCCATATCGGTGCGATACTGGCCATACGTGATCTGCGCGCGCCCGCCCTCGGCACGCCGCAGCCTTACATTGATGACCCCCGCGATCGCGTCGGATCCGTATTGGGAGGATGCGCCATCGCGCAGGACTTCGATCCGCTCGATCGCCAGCGGCGGGATGGTGTTGAGATCGACCGCTGCGCTGCCGCGTCCGACCGACCCGTTCAGATTGAGCAGGGCGGAAGTGTGACGACGCTTGCCGTTGACGAGCACCAGCGTCTGGTCGGGCGCCAAGCCCCGCAAGGTTGCCGGGCGCAGCGCATCCGTACCGTCGGTAATCGAGGGCTGGGGGAAGTTGAAGCTGGGCACCAGCTGATTGAGGAGCTTGTTGACCTCGGTGTAGCCGGAATTGTTCAGTGCGTCCCCGCCGATGACGTCGATCGGAACCGGACTGTCCGCTGCGGAGCGATCCGTCCGGCGGGTTCCGATGACGACGATCTGTTCCTGCGGGGGCTCCGCTTCTTCGATCGAAAAATCGGTTTCGTCCGTCGTTTGCTGAGCCAGCGCGGGCGATGCGAAAAGAGCCAAAGTGGCAGACGAAGCAAGCAGCGCGATACGAGACATTCCGGGCCCTCCTTGAAGCACGGATCTTGTACCACTACGCAATATTGCAACAAGATTGTAACGCCTGGCTTTTCACTAATTTGTAATATGTCTCCAGAAAGACACAAAGCTATTTCTAGACGGCCTAAATCATTGATTTCTTACCCCCCGACGCGCGCCCGGCGTTAACCGGCACGCAACTGCCCCGGAGCCTTAGAGCTGCCACGAATAACGTTATAAAATATTATTGACTCCCAAGTCTTCACGGGTATGGGCGTCGCTAGATTGAGACATTGTCTCATCGAGTTTCCCCATACCCGTGAGTTTCCCAATGATTACCCGTTTTCTTGCCAATTCCGCGCTCTCGTCGCTCGGCCTGTTCTGCCTGCCGACACTCGCAATGGCTCAGTCCGCGACAGTCGATGGCCTACCGGTCGTGGCGGCGGAGCAAGGCGATGCTCCCATCGTCGTCACCGGTGTGCGGCAGGCCTATCGCGGTGATTTCGCGCTTTCCGAAATTCCGCAATCCATCGATGTCATCAATGCCGGGACGATCGAGGAAAACAGCATCATCCGGCTGAACGATGCGCTCGACCTCAACGCGTCGGTCGCGCGCCAGAACACGCTTGGCGGCTTGTGGGATTCCTTCGCCATTCGCGGCTTCGCGGGCGACGAGAACATTCCGACCGGCTATCTCGTCAACGGATTCAATGGCGGGCGTGGTTTCGGAGGGGAGCGCGACACGGCGGGGATCGAGCGGATCGAGGTGCTGAAGGGCCCCGCCGCCGCGCTTTTCGGTCGTGGCGAGCCGGGCGGGACAGTCAATCTCGTCACCAAGCAGGCGCGGATCGGCGATATTTTCGGCACGTTCGGCGTGCAATTCGGAAGTTTCGACCGGCTCCGATCGGAAGCCGATATCAATCTTGCGGTGACTGAACGGCTGAGCGCGCGCCTGATCGGCTATATCGAGGGGGGCGACACGTTCCGCGATACGGTCGAGGAATATCGTTGGGGTTTCCTGCCCTCCATCGGGATCGCCATCGGGCCGGATACGCGCCTCACCTACGATCTTGAGAAGACCCGCGTGGAATCGCCGTTCGATCGCGGCATCATGGTGCTGGGCGGCGATTTCGATACGGTCCCGCGTGACCGCTATCTCGGCGAGCCCGGCGATGGCGACCACATTGCGCGCGCCGAGGGCCATTCCCTGCGTTTCCAGCATGATTTCAACGCCGATTGGAGCGTGCTGCTGGGCGGAAGCCTGCGCGACACGCTGCTGACGGGCACATCGTCCGATCCCGAACTGGCGGTCTCGCGCCAGCCGATCTTTCGCGATGAACGGTCGCTGTCGCGCCAGCGCCGCTCGCGCGTGTACGATTCGCAGCAATTCGTCCTTCGCGGAGAGATCAGCGGCGCATTCCAGACCGGCGGGCTGCGGCATCGCGTCCTGATCGGGGCCGATCACGACGAGTTCGACAATCTGCAGGATTTCCGCCGCGTCCGCCCGCCATCGGTGAACAGCAACCCGAGCGGGCAGGCCGTTTACGTCATCCGACGCCGCTGCCGAAGAACAATCGGCTGGACGAGCAGAAATCGACCGGTTTCTTCATTCAGGATCAGATCGAGCTGACCGATCGCCTGCAGATCCGCATCGGCGCGCGTTACGACGATTTCAGCCTGAGGACCGAAAACTACCTCACCGGCATCGACAGCGAGCGCAAGGACGATCGGATCAGCCCGCAATTCGGTGTGGTCTACGAGATCGCCGATCCGGTCACGCTCTATGCCGCCTATAGCGAGGGCTTCCGCGCCAATATCGGCACCGGCGTGACGGGGCGGATATTCGACCCCGAAATCAGCAAGTCGATCGAGGCGGGCGCCAAGCTGACGCTGCTGAACGGCGCGCTGACGGGCACGTTCACCGTCTACCAGCTCGAGAAGGACAATGTCCTCGCCAGCGACATCAACAATCCGGGCTTCTCCGTCGCCATAGGCGAAGCGCGCAGCCGCGGTATCGAACTGGACGTCAACGGCCGCCTGCCGGGCAATATCGATATCCTGGTGAGCTACGCCCATGTTGATGCGCAATCGCGCTCGAGCGTGCTCGATCCGAATTTCTCCTTCGTCATCGAGCCGGGCGATCCCCTGATCAATATTCCCGACCACACTTTCAACGCGCAGGCGTCCAAGCGTTTCCAGGTTGCGGGACGCGCGGCGAAGCTTGGCGGCGGGGTCCAGTATGTCAGCGATCGGCTGGGCGCGACCGGCACCGATTTCGTCCTGCCCGACCACACGCTGTTCCGGCTGTTCGGCGAGATCGAGCTTCTCGACGATGTCACGCTGTTCGGCACGGTGGCGAATATCTTCAACGCCGACTGGTACGCCAACAGTTACTCGCAACTCTGGGTCCAACCGGGCGCGCCGCGCACTGCGACCATCGGCTTTCGAGCGGGGTTCTGATGACGATGACGGACGCATCCGCCGTTCCCGCGATCGCCATCGAGGGCCTGCATCACAGCTATGGAGCCAATACCGTGCTGCGCGGGCTCGATCTGACCGTGCGCCGGGGCGAAATCTACGCGCTGCTCGGCGGGAATGGGGCGGGCAAATCGACCACGCTGTCCGCTCTTCTCGGCTTCGTCGCGCCACAGGCCGGCACGGTGCGGGTCTGCGGTATCGATCCCGTCGCCGATCCACGATCCGCGCGCGCGGTGATGGCCTATGTGCCGGAGAACGTCTCGCTCTACGAGCATCTCACGGCGCGCGAGAATATCGGCTATTTCCTGTCTCTTGCCCAGACCGGGCAGGGACAGGATGCGATCGAGAGCGGCCTGAGCGCCGTCGGGCTCGCGCCTGAGGCCTGGGACAAGCGCCTTTCCGGCTTCTCGAAGGGAATGCGCCAAAAAGTTGCCATTGCCCTCGCGCTCGCCCGCGATGTTCCCGTGCTTCTGCTGGACGAGCCGACCTCGGGCCTCGACCCGCGCGCCGTGCTCGAATTCAATCGTCTGCTCGATGCCGCGCGCGAGCGGGAAGTCGCAGTGCTGATGGTGACGCACGATATCGTCAGCGCGGTCGATATCGCCGACAGGATCGGCTTTCTCGGGCAGGGTCGGATCGAGGAGGAACGCGCGGCAAGTGCGACCGGCCCGCGCTTCGACTTGAACGCGCTGCACGATTCCTACGCCCATGCAGGAGCAGCCGCATGAGCGCGGCCACGCTGATTGCGCGCGAGGAATGGCGCGTGCTGGCGCGCAACCGCGCGGGTCTGATCGCCGGGGCGCTGTTCGTCCTGCTGATACTCGTTGCCAGTTTCACCAGCCTGGATTGGCGCAGCGCCATCGAGGCGGATCGCGCGCGCTATCAGGCGAGCGTTGACGAATCCTTCGATGCGCAGCCCGATCGCCATCCGCACCGCATGGTGCATTACGGACAGTTCGTGTTCCGTCCGATCGCCCCGCTCGCCTTCTTCGATGCGGGCGTGGACAGCTTCACCGGCAACACGGTCTTCCTCGAAGGGCACCGCCAGAACAGCGCCAATTTTGCAGAAGCGCGCCAGTCCTCGCTGCTGTTGCGGTTTGGTCAGTTGACTCCGGCCTTCGTTCTCCAGACGCTCGCCCCGCTCCTCATCATCTTTCTGGCCTTTGCCAGCGTGGGCCGCGAGAAGGAACGCGCGACGCTGAAGCTGATGCTCGCCCAGGGCTTTAGCGGGCGCAGCCTGATCGCGGGCAAATTGTTGGGGCATGGGGCGATCGCGCTTGGCGTGGGCCTGCCCGCCTTCGCCGTCCTGATCGCGTTTGCGGCCACGGGAGCCGCCGGCTGGGCGAGCGTCGCGCTGATGATCCTCGGCTATGCCGCCTGGCTGATCCTGTGGGCGGCACTGGGTGTGATCGTCTCGGCGCTGGCCGCGCGGCCGCGCGATGCGCTCGCAATCCTGATCGGGCTATGGATGATCGTCGTCATCCTCCTGCCTCGTGCGCTTCCCGAAGCGGCCTCGGCGCAGAGCGAGCTGGCGACCAAGATCGAGACCGAAATCGCGCTGCACCGCGATCTACTGGAAATCGGCGACAGTCACGATCCCGACGATCCCTATTTCAACGATTTTCGCAAACAGGTGCTGACCCGGTACGGCGTCGAAACGGTCGAAGACCTGCCCGTCCAGTATGCCGGGCTCGTCAGCATCGAAGGCGAACGGCTGACGACGCAGATCTATGCCGATGCCGCCGACCGACAGATCGCCAGCGAAAGCGAGCAGAACGCCTTCGTCCACGCGTTTTCCGTCGTGAGCCCACTGATCGCCATCCGGCAGGTGTCGATGGCGCTCGCAGGCAGCGATCCGGCGGCGCATTACGACTTCCTCGATCAGGCCGAGACCCGGATGCAGGCCGAACTTCTGCCGGGCATCGAGGGGGACGATCCGCGCATCCCATCGGCCTATTGGCAGGATATTCCGCGCTTCGCCTACGATGCGCCGGACCCCTTGGAGCGCCCGCGCAGTCTCGTCTGGCCCTTCGCCGTCTTGCTCGGATGGCTGGTTGCGCTGGGTGGACTGGCATTCGTGGCCGTTCGCCGGATCGGGAGGTCGGCACGATGACTAAGGCTGCATCGTCCATCTGGACGGCTGAATTGCGCCTCCTGCTTCGCTCGGGACGCAATCTGCTCGCGCTTATTCTGCTGTTCATGCTCTCGGGCGCGGCCGTCTGGGCCGGTATCGCCGAGATCGAGCACCAGCGTGCCACGATCGAGCGGGTGGAGGCCGAACAAATTCGCGATCTCGCCACGGTCGAGGAGGCGAATGCCGGGCCCGAAGGCGATGCGGGTTACAACGCCTATTACGCTTTCATGCTCACGCAGGATCCACCGCCGCCGCTGGCCTTCGCGGCCATCGGCCAGCGCGACCTGCAACCGTATGTGTTGCGGGTTCGTGCGCTCGGCCTGCAGGCGCAGCTCTACGACTCCGAAACCTATAATCCCGAATTGGCGCTGCCCGGTGTGTTCGACTGGGCTTTCGTACTGATCTACCTTCTGCCGCTGGTCGTGATTGCGCTGGGCCACGATCTGGTGACGGGCGAAAGGGAGACCGGACGTCTCCGGCTGCTGCTGTCTTTGCCCGGCAGCGGTCTGTGGCGGCGCCGGATCGGCCTTCGCTACGGTGCGGTGCTGGCCGCTCTCGGCCTGCCGCTGATTGCTGGTGGGATCGTCATGGCGGCACCTGCCAGCGGTATCGCCGTCATGCTGGGTGCGGCGGCGCTCTATTGTGCCTTCTGGTTTGGCCTCGCCATGCTGATCGGGGCGAGCCTGCGGACCTCCGCCACCGCGGCGGCGGCAATGATCGGCTGCTGGATCGTCCTCACTCTGATCCTCCCCACGCTCGCCAATGCGGCCATCGCGCGAAGCGTTCCCGTCGCCAAGGGGATCGACCTCACCCTGGCACAGCGCGAGATCGTCCATCGCGGCTGGGACGTGCCCAAGGCCCAGACCTTCGAGCGCTTCTTCGTCAATCATCCCGAATGGCGCGGCAAGGAGGAGTTCGAGGGCCGTTTCCACTGGAAATGGTATTACGCCATGCATCAGGTGGGCGACGAGGCGGGTGCGGCTGATGTGAAGGACTATCGCGCCAGCCTGGCGGAACGGGAGGATTTTACGCGGATGCTCGGCCTCGTGCTGCCGGGCGTCGGAACGATGACCGTGCTTCACCGGATTGCGGATACCGACATTGCGGGTCAGCTCGCCTATCAGGACAGCATCGCCGCCTATCACGAGAGATTGCGCCGGTTCTACTATCCCTACCTGTTCGACGAGCGCAGCTTCACGCGTACCGACTTTGCGCAGATCCCGCGTTACGAAACGCGACGCGCGACCGGCACTCTGGATGCCGCGTCGCTGATCGCCCTCGGGATTCTGGCGCTGCTGTTACTCGTAGCCGGGCGCGCGCGGATGGCACGGATCGGCGCGCGGAGACGATCGTAGGCGGCGTACTGCGCCCGAAATCGATGTACCGCGTTGAGAACGCGCGCGCTCTTCCTACCT
>LUMV01000338.1_pt1 | contig 17583 bp, 21 predicted proteins | sample 729731 | NCBI WGS metagenome assembly LUMV01 (sample SAMN03860301, study PRJNA289734) | marine metagenome | biome: seawater column; feature: ocean; material: water; isolation source: Red Sea water column Station 192 - depth 200m | place: Saudi Arabia: Red Sea | collected 2011-10-15 | depth 200 m
CTCCACCACCATCCATTCGCTGTCGCCCAGCCGTGCGTTCGAACCATATTGTTCGATGATCCCGCCATTGATCACGGTAGGATCGATCTTGCCGGCATCGAGCAGCGCGGCGATCATGCTGGTGGTGGTGGTCTTGCCGTGCGTCCCGGCGACCGCGATCGACCAACGCAAGCGCATCAGTTCGGCCAGCATCTCCGCGCGGCGGACCACGGGAATGCGGTTTTCCAGCGCATAGGCGACTTCGGGATTGGTCCGCTTGACCGCGGTCGAGGTCACGACGACCGCCGCGCTTGCGACGTTTTCGGGGGCGTGGCCGATCACCACTTCGATCCCGCGCTGGCGCAACCGTTCCACGGTCGCGCTTTCTTTCATGTCGGAACCCTGCACGGTATAGCCGAGATTGTTCATCACCTCGGCAATCCCGGACATGCCGATGCCGCCGATGCCGACGAAATGAACGGTCCCGATATCGGTTGGAACGCCCCTCATTCCGCACTCTCCCGCACTGCACCCTGTCCGGCCGGCAGGCCCTGCGAAGCGCCCCGGGCGTTGTTGCCGCCGACGCGAATTACATCCATCATATCTGCTCCGCCGAAGCTTTCGACGAGATCGGCGAGATCCTCGACCGCGCGCGGGCGGCCGCAATTCCAGGCGGCATGCGCCGCGCGGCCGAGCCCTTGCGGGTTGTCCGCCAGCGCCTTGATCTGCTTGGCCAGTTCCTTGCCATTGAAGCGTTCCTGGCGGATCACACGCGCGCCGCCGGCTTTCGCCAGTTCGCGGGCGTTGGCGGCCTGGTGATCATCGGTCGCGATCGGCAACGGAATGAGGATCGCCGGCCGCCCGACGGCAGTGAGTTCGGCAATGGTCGATGCCCCGGCGCGGCCGATGAACAGATGCGCATCGGCCAGCCGCGCCGACATATCCTCGAAATAGGTCGCCAGTTCGGCGGGTATGGCATGGTTGCGATACCGCTCGCGCACAGCGTCGAGATCTTCGGGCCGGCATTGCTGGGTGACCTGCAACCGCTGGCGCAGCGCGGGGGGAAGCATCGACAGCCCGTCGGGCACCACTTCGGACAAGACGCGGGCGCCCTGGCTGCCGCCGGTCACCAGCACCCGCAGCAGGCCTTCCTCGCCCAGTGGCGGGAAGGGTTCGTCGCGCAGCGACAATACGCCCGCGCGTACCGGATTGCCGACCAGATGCACTTTCCGGGAATGTTTGGGATCGAGCCGTTCGACTTCAGGATAGGCAGTGGCGATCGCATCAACGTGCCGCGCGAACAACCGGTTCACCCGGCCCAGCACCGCGTTCTGTTCATGCACCACGGTGGGCACGCCCGCGCTCTTCGCCGCCAGCACAGTCGGCAGCGACGGGTAACCGCGCCCTGCAGCACCGCGCGGATGCCCTTGATCCAACTCAGCGGGTTCTTGCCGAACCGGCCCGCGGGAATGACATGGGCGGGCAGAAAATCGGGTTTGCCCGGGATTTGCGCGCCGCGCGTATCGGTGATCAGCGCGACGTGATGGCCGCGCCGTTCGAGTTCGGTGGCCAGCGCGAAGGCGGGCAACAGATGTCCGCCCGTCCCCCCGGCGGCAAGGACATAATGGCGGCTGGCACCGGTCATGGGTGGATCTCGCGGTGCGGGGAAGGCGCGGTGTCTTTCATCGGGGCCGTCTGCCCGAAGCCGAGCCTGTCGCCAAGCCCAATGGTCCGGCTTTTCAGGAACGGATTGCGCCGCGTTATCGCCAGCAGCAGACCGACATTGAGGCAGATCGCAATGGTCGACGATCCGCCATAGCTGACCAGCGGCAAGGTCATCCCCTTCGACGGGAAAAGCTGCAGGTTGACCAGGATATTGATGAACGCCTGTCCGCCGAGCAGCGCGATCAGGCCGGCCCCGGCCAGCAGCGCGAACAAGTCCTCTTCGTCGAGCAGGCGCATCAGCACGCGCCCGACAATGGCGAGATAGACCAGCACGATCAGCGCGCAGGCAATCAGGCCGAATTCCTCGCCGATGACGCTGAAAATGTAGTCGGTATGCGCTTCGGGCAGGCTCATCTTGCGGATGCCGAGGCCGTAACCCGCGCCCGTCCAGCCGCCCGCCGTCAGCGTGCGTGCCCCCAGATCCACCTGGTCGTAGGCGGTCCCCCCGCCGATGAAGCTGTCGATGCGGTGGCGCGCGTTGTCATAGAGGAAATAGGTCGCGGTCAGCGCAACGATCACGCCGCCGATCACTGCCCCCATCCGCTTCATGTCGATGCCCGACAGGATCATCGCGACGAACCACACGCCCGCAAACAGGATCGTGCCGCCGAAATCGGGCTGCATCATCATCAGCGCGGCGATCAGCGCGACATAGGCGGTGGCGATGCCCGCCACCGGCATGTTGGGATCGCGCATCCGCCACGACAGGATCCAGGCCGTGGCGATGGCGAAGCCGGGCTTGAGGAATTCCGACGGCTGGAACTGCACCCCCAGATTGATCCACCGCCGTGCGCCGTTGATTTCCGCGCCCACCAGCGGGACGAGGAACAGCAGCCCGGTCATGCCCGCGGCCAGCAGCAGCCCGAACCGCCGCGCGCTGTCGCGGGTCAGCATCGACACGCCGAACAGCGTGCCCAGCGCAAGCATCTGCCAGGCAAGGTGGCGGTAGAAGAAATACAGCGGATCGAGCGTCTGGCTGGAAGTGGAGAGACGATCGGCGCTGGCAGGGCTGGCGGCAGCCACCGCGATCGTGCCGAAGCTCATCAGCAGCAGCACGAGCAGCAGCAGCACGCGGTCGATCTCGCGCCACCAGATCTTGAGCTCGGACCAGCGCGACAGCTTGCCCTTGGGCATATGCGCGGGCTGGCGCTTGCCGGGAACGTAGGGCTGCATCGTGTTCACGCCAGCCGCTCCACCAGCGCGCGGAAATGGTCGCCGCGCTTCTCGAAGTCGGCATATTGGTCGAAGCTGGCGCAGGCGGGGCTGAGCAGGACCGTATCGCCCGCCGCGGCCTTCGCAGCGGCACTGGCTACCGCGCGGTCGAGCGTTTCGCACTGCTCGACCGGGACGCGGCCTTCGAGCAGTGCGGCGAAGTCGGGTCCGGCCCTGCCAATGGTATAGGCCGCCTTGACGCGGCCCAGTTCGGCCTCGCACTCGCCCAGTCCCGGCTCCTTGCCGAGCCCGCCGACGATCCAGTGAATGTTCTCGAACGCGGCCAGCGCGGGCGCCGAAGCGGCGGTGTTGGTGCCCTTGCTGTCGTTGACATAGGCAACGCCGGAGATTTCCGCGACGCGCTCCATGCGGTGCGGCAGGCCGGGATAGCTCTTGAGCGCGGCGCGGATCTGCGCGGTCGGGATGCCCAGGATATCGCAGGCTTCGATGGCCGCTGCGGCATTTTCGCGGTTGTGCGGACCTTGCAGCGACGGCCACTCGGCCTGCTCGCCCGGCGCGATGCCCCGGTTCTGCAGGACATCCTCGAGAATGCTTGCGATCGAACCTTCGGCGAACTGCCCCAGCACCCGCGCATCGGTGAACCGGGCGATCGCGTTCTGGCCGCGCGTCTGCATTGCCAGCAGGCGCGACTTGCTGGCAGCGTATTTGGCGAAATCGCCGTCATAGCGGTCGAGATGGTCGGGCGTGATGTTGAGCAGCACCGCCACGTCGCAAGCGAGCGAATGGGTCAGGTCGATCTGGTAACTCGACAGTTCGAGCACATAGACCCCGCCTTCGGGCAGCGGCTCCTGCTCGAGGATCGGCAGGCCGATATTGCCGCCCATAGTGGCCGGCACGCCCGCCTCTTTCAGCATGTGATGGACCAGCGCCGTGGTTGTCGACTTGCCATTGGTACCGGTGATGCCGACGACCTTGTGCGGCGGGAGAGCCCGGCGCGCCTGCGCGAACAGTTCACCGCGCCAGTCCGAGAACGGCGTATTTCTTGTCCTTCCAGGCGGGCGAAGTGATCATCGTAGCTTGAGCGTCGCGAGCCCCATGAGTGCGAGCACGATGGCGACGATCCAGAAGCGGATCACGACCTTGCTCTCCGACCAGCCGAGCTGTTCGAAATGGTGGTGGATGGGGGCCATGCGGAAGACCCTTTTCCCCGTACGCTTGAACCAGAACACCTGAATGATGACCGACAACGCCTCAAAGACGAACAATCCCCCCACTATTGCCAGTACGACCTCGTGGTGCGTGGCGACGGCGATCGCGCCCAGCGCGCCGCCGAGCGCGAGCGAGCCGGTGTCGCCCATGAACACCGCAGCGGGCGGTGCGTTGAACCACAGAAAGGCGAGCCCCGCGCCCATGATCGCGGCGCAGAAGATCGCCAGTTCCCCCGCGCCCGCCACGTGCGGGATGCCGAGATATTCGGAATAGTCCACGCGGCCGACCAGATAGGCGATCAGCGCAAAGGTGCCTGCCGCGATGATCACCGGCATGGTTGCAAGCCCGTCGAGCCCGTCGGTCAGATTGACCGCATTGCCCGCCCCCACGATCACGAAAGCCGCGAAGACGAAGTAGAAATAGCCCAGTTCGATCCCGAAATCGTTGACGAAGGGGACGTAGAGGAAAGTGTTGATCTGGCCGACGATCAGATAGCTGGAAATGCCCGCGATCGCGAATTCCAGCAGCAATCGGACCTTGCCCGAAACGCCCTTGTGGCTGGCCTTGGAAACCTTGTCGTAATCGTCGAGAAACCCGAGCAGCCCGAAGCCCAGCGTGTCCGCCAGGCAGGCCCAGATGAACGGATTGCTCAGATCCATCCAGATCAGCACCGCCAGGCTGAGGCTGATCAGGATCATCAGCCCGCCCATGGTCGGCGTGCCCCTTGCCCTGCCGCACGCGCAGCATGTCGATGAACCGCGGACCGATGACGAGACCGATGAACAGGGCGGTCATCAGCGTCGCGCCGGCGCGGAATGTCTGGTACCGCACGAGGTTGAAGACGCCTTCGAAATTCAACCATTCGGCGAGCAAATAAAGCAATCGAGCCTCTCGTCGCGCCTAGCTGGCGCGGGTGAAATGATCCACGAGCCGGCCAAGTCCGACCGAGTTGGAGCCCTTGACCAGCACGGCGTCGCCCGCGACTACGCCGAAGTCCTCGAGCAACCCGATCGCCTCGTCGGCGGTCTGGCAATGCGCCCAGGCGAACGGCTTGCCAAGAACGGGGCTTTGCGGTTTCCCCAGTTCCTGCGCCAGCGCGGCCATCTCGTCGCCGACGAGCAAGGCGTAGTCGACATCGGCCGCCAGTACGGGCTCGGCCAGCGCGGCATGGAACTGCGGACCGAAATCGCCCAGTTCCTTCATCGACCCGAGCACGGCGATCCGGCGTCCGGAGGGCGTCTGCCCCAGTTGGGCGAGCGTCGCGCGCATGCTGGCGGGATTGGCGTTGTAGCTTTCGTCGATCAGCAGCGCCTTGCCGCCGGGCACCGCGATGCCGTGCCGGGCGCCGCGGCCCTTGAGCCCGCCCATTTCCGCCAGCGCCAGTCCGGCAGCGGCCATGTCGCCGCCCGCGGCCCGGACTGCAGCCATCACCGCAAGTGAATTGATCACCCAATGATCGCCGGGTTCGGCCACGGTGTAGCACAGCCGGCCTTCGGGAAATTCGCAGGTCACCAGGCTGCCGCCATTGGCGCTGGGGATCGCGTCCAGCAGGCGGACATCGGCAGAGCGGGCACGGCCGAAGCTGACCACGCGCGCGCCGACATCCCTGGCGGCGCGTTCGAGCGCCGCGCTATGTTCGCTGTCGGCGGGGATGACTGCCGTTCCGCCCGGCTCGAGCCCGGCGAAGATCTCCGCCTTGGCCGCAGCAATGGCATCCATGCTGCCGAGGTTCTCGATATGCGCGGGAGCGATCGTCGTGATGACAGCGACATGCGGTCGGACCTGCGCGGTGAGATCCGCGATTTCGCCCGCGTGGTTCATGCCCATTTCGAAAATGGCGAACCGGCTGCGCGCGGGCATGCGCGCCAGGCTGAGCGGAACCCCGACATGGTTGTTGTAGCTGCGCGTCGACCGATGCGCCGCGCCGCGGCTGGCACGTTCGAGGCTCGCGAAGATCGCTTCCTTGACCCCGGTCTTGCCGACCGAACCGGTCACCCCGATAATCGTAGCCTCGACCCGGCTGCGCGCGGCCCGTGCCAGCGCTTCGAGCGCGGCAGTGGTATCCTCGACGAGAATGTGCGGCCAGTCGACAGCGCGGTCGACGATCGCCCCCGCTGCGCCATTGGCGAAGGCCTTGTCGAGGAAACGGTGGCCGTCCATCGCCTCCCCCTTCAGGGCAATGAAAAGATCGCCGTTGATGACATCGCGACTGTCCATCTCGACGCCCGCGACCTGGAAATCATGGCTGGCGATGCCGCCCACCGCTTCGGCGATGCTGCGCGCATCCCACAGGGTCAGCGGCAGCCGGTCACGCGGGTCGGCGGGCCATTCGATATAGGCCGGATGGCGCAGGATGGCGGCGCTCATGCGGCACCCCTGGCAATTTCCGCGACGCATTCGCGCGCGACATCGACATCGTCGAAGGGCAGCACTCGCATGTTATCTCCCGATCCGATGATCTGACCCGTTTCATGTCCCTTGCCGGCGACGAGGACGATGTCCTCAGCGCCCGCTTCGGCGATGGCTGCGAGAATGGCTTCGCGACGCCCGCCTATCTCGCGCGCTTGCGGCGCACCCTCAAGCACCTGCCGGCGGATATCCGCAGGATCTTCGCCGCGCGGATTGTCATCGGTGACGATGACGACATCGCTCGCCTTGGCCGCAGCAGCACCCATCGGTGCACGCTTGCCGTGATCGCGGTCGCCGCCCGCACCAAAAACGGTAATCAGCCTGCCCGACACATGCGGGCGCAGCGCGGCAACCGCGGCCGCGATCGCATCGGGCGTATGCGCGTAATCGACATAGATCGGTGCGCCCGAAGGCGCGATCGCCGCACGCTCGAGCCGTCCGCGAACCGGCTGGAGCCGCGCGACCGCATCCCAGACCCGGCTGGCTTCGGTCCCGGTAGCAAGCGCAAGGCCCGCCGCCGTCAGCGCATTGGACACCTGATAGGCGCCGATCAGCGGCAGATCGATTGTCCGCTCCTGGCCGGCATGTTCGACGGTCAGCGACTGCCCGAGCTGGGTCGGCTCGCGATTGACGAGGCGGATCGCTTCGCCCTGTTCGCCGACGGTCATCACGGCGAGCCCGCGGGTGCGCGCATGCTCGACCACGCGGGCATTCCAGCCACTGTCGCCCGACCCCATCCAGATCACTGCCGTTGCACCATCGGTTACGACTTCGTCGAACAGCCGCATCTTTGCCGCGAAATAGTCTTCCATGTCGGCATGGTAATCGAGGTGATCGCGGCTGAAGTTCGTGAAGCCGGCAGCCATCACGGGCACGCCTTCATTGCGGAATTGCGCCAGTCCGTGACTCGACGCTTCATAGGCGACATGCGTAACGCCCTCGCGCGCCAGGCCGCTGAGGTTGGACAGGAAGGTCACGATATCGGGCGTGGTCAGTCCGGTCGAAACGCTTTCGTCGGGCGTGGTGACGCCGAGCGTGCCGATGCTTGCCGCGCGTTCCCCCGCCATGCGCCAGATCTGACGGGTCATCTCGACGGTGGAAGTCTTGCCGTTGGTGCCGGTCACCGCGACGATATGGTCGGGCACGGGGGTGAAGAACTGCGCTGCGAGGGCCGCGAAAGCGCGGCGCGGCTCCGGATCGGCGATATGGACCGCGCCTTCGACTGTCGCTTCGGGCCGCGCCACCACCGCGATGGCTCCGCTTTCGATCGCCGCCGGAATGAAGTCCTCGCCGTTTACCTGCGTACCCTGGAACGCACCGAAGACGGTGCCTGGTGCGACCTTGCGATTGTCGATTGCGAAGCCGGTCACGTTGGCATCGCCATCGCAGGCAAATCCCGCCGCGGCGCAGAGTTTGGCAAGCTTCACTTGTTCGCCTCCGGGATGAGCGGCTTGAGATCGGAAATATCGACATCGCGCGTATCGTCGGGGCGCACGCCGATCAGCGGGCCGATGCGCGGCACCAGGCGCTTGACGATCGGGGCGGCATTCCACGCGGCGGTACGCTGGTAGGAGCTGGCCAGCGTGCCGCGGGGTTCGTCCAGCATGGCAATCACGACATAGCGGGGACGGTCCATCGGGAAGGCGGCGGCGAAGGTCGAAACCAGCGCGGTCTTGCGATAGCCGGCACTGCCGCCGGGCTTTTCGGCCGAGCCGGTCTTGCCGCCCACGCGGTAACCCGGCGCATCGGCGTTCTTGCCCGTGCCGTATACGGCGATCGCGCGCAGCAGCTGGCGCATCCGGCTGGAAGTCGACGCCTTGAACACGCGGCGACCCTTGGGCGCTTCGCCCGGCCCCAGCTTCCTGAGTGTCGCGGGGCGCCAGATGCCGCCATTGACCATTGCCGCATAGGCGCTTGCGAGATGCAGCGGGGTAACGGCGATACCATGGCCATAGCCGACCGTCATCGAACGCAGGCGCGGCCACTTCTTGCCCGGCCAGATCGGGAAGCCCTTGGCGGGCAGTTCGATATAGGGCCGCTCGTTCATGCCGAGATCGATCATCGTGCGGCGCATACGTTCGGGGCCAAGCTCGTCCGCCAGCCGCGCGGTCACGGTGTTCGACGAATGGATCAGCGCCTCGACCACGTTGAGATCGGGCCCCATCGGGTGGCTGTCCTTGATCGCGAAGCGGCCGACCTTGACCGGGCTCGCATCCCACCGGCGGCTGAGATTGCGCACCACGCCGGCATCGATCGCGGCCGCGACCGACAGCGGCTTGAAGGTCGAACCGAGTTCGTAGACCTGGTTGGTCACGCGGTTGAACATCAGTTTCTGGCCGCGCGCATCGATCTTGTTGGGATCGAATTCGGGCAGGGAAGCCAGCGCCAGCACTTCGCCCGTGTCGACATCGAGCACGATGCCCGCACCGCCCTGCGCCTGCACCAGTTTCATCCCGCGGCGCAGCTCGTCCTCGAGCGCGCCCTGCACGCGGGAATCGATCGACAGGGCGATCGGGGTGCCGCGCGTCGCCGGATCGGACAGATGCGCGTCGAGCACCTGCTCCATCCCCACGCGGCCCGTTCCATCCGCCGCGACATAGCCGAGCACATGCGCCGCCATCGAACCTTGCGGATAGTGACGGTCGTTCTCCATCGGCATCTCGAGTGCGAGTTCGCCGATGTCCTGCACCCGGTTGGCATCCTCGGGCAGCACCCGCCGGCGGATATAGCCCTGCTTGCCCGCTGCCAGCTGCGCGGTGACCGCGGCTTGATCGAGATCCGGGAAAATGTCCTTCAGCTTGCCCGCGACCACCGCCGGATCACGGACCAAAGGCGCACCGTCTTCACCCAGCGCAGTGGGATTGAACCACAGCGCATAGGCGGGGAAGGCGCGCGCCAGCGGCACGCCATTGCGATCGGATATCTCGCCGCGAGGCGGCAGCAGCGCTTCTTCGAGCGAAGTGCCGCGGGCGCCATTGTCCGAGGCCCCGAGATAGCCGATGCGCACCAGCGCAAGCAGCGTCACAAAGACAAAGCCGAGCGCGACCCACAACAGGCGCCAGCGTGCCAGCGAGAGCGATTCCTGCCGGATGGTAACCAGCTGCACGCGGCCCGAGGCCACGGCCATGCTCACCGCACCATATCCGCTTCTGCCCGCGGCGATTGCAGGGCCGAAGCCGGAAAAGGCGTTCATTGGCCCGCCTCGGCGACGCTGGCCATTCCGGCCACGGGGCTCGCCAGCCGTTCGGCAAGCCCGCCGGTGGCGATCAGGTCATGCCTTTCGGAGCGCTCCGCCCGTTCGGGCGCGGCATCGCCTTCTTCACCCGTCATCCATTCGGCCAGCAGGCCGTCGCTTTCGGGAGCGGGCCGGTTGAGCGCCACCCGCACCGGCTCTGGTGCATCGATCCCACGCGGCGAACCCAGCGCGGCAAGCTGGCGCTCGCTTTCGAGATACTGATCCGCGCGCGGCGCGGCATAGCCGAACTCAACTGCATTCCAGTCGGACAATTGCTGCTGGCTGGCGCGGGTTTCGAACTCGGTTTCGAGCATCAACTTGGCGCGCTGCGCCGCGATGATCTGCCGCTCGGCAAGGCGCACGTCGCTCTTCACCGCGTTGACCTTGAAGGTCAGCGCGAGCAGCAGCGCGAAACACACGGCCAGCACCAGTGCCCAGCCGATCTGGCGAATGCGCGAACCGCCGACCATCACGCGGCCTCCCGCGCGGGCACGGCGGTGCGCGTGGCGTGACGCAGCACCGAGGAACGGGCGCGGGGATTGCGCTCGATCTCGGCCTCGCCCGGCTTGATTGCCTTGCTGACCTGCAAAAAGACCGGATCGTCCTGCGCCGCCAATGGGACGTGCCGCGAGGCGCTCGGGGTTGAGGATGCCTCGCGCAGGAAGCGCTTGACGATCCGGTCTTCGAGGCTGTGGAAGCTGACCACCGCAAGGCGGCCTCCTTCACACAACAAGCGTTCGGCGGCCGACAGTCCGTGCGACAGTTCGTCGAGCTCGCCGTTGATATGAATGCGCACCGCCTGGAAGGTCCGGGTGGCCGGATCCTTCTTGTCATGCGGCTTGTACCCCAGCGCCTTGCGCACGATGCGCGCGAGTTCGCCGGTCGTCTCCAGAGGACGCGCGGCCACTATGGCGCGGGCCACGCGGCGCGACTGGCGCTCTTCGCCGTAGAGGTAGAGCACATCGGCAATGGACTTTTCGTCGGCCGTGTTGAGAAAATCGGCCGCGCTCTCGCCATCCTGGCTCATCCGCATGTCGAGCGGGCCGTCGGATGAAAAGGCAAAGCCGCGATGCGCCTGGTCGAGCTGCATGGACGAGACACCGATATCCATCACGACCCCGTCAACCCGAGCGACACCGGCAGCCGTCATGACTTCCGCCATTTCCGAAAAGCGGTGCGGGTGCAGCACCAGCCGCGGCGGATCGACCTTCGTCTCGGGCCATGCCTCGCCCGCCGCGATCGCATCGGGATCGCGGTCGAAAGCATGAACCGTCGCGCCGCGTTCGAGCAGCGCACGCGTATAACCGCCGGCGCCGAAGGTGGCGTCGATCACGACATCGCCGGGCTGCGGATCGAGCGCGGCGATCACTTCGTCCAGCAGGACGGGAATGTGCGGGGCACCGGTCATTTGCCCTTGGCCTTCGCATCGGCAAGGAAGCTGGCGCAGGCCGCCTTCGCGCCCGCCCAATCGTCGCCCATCTGGGCCAGTTCCACGGGGTTCCACAGCGTGAAGAACCGTCCGCCGCCCTGGAAATAGAGCCCGTCTTCGATCTTGCCGAGGATGCGCAGGTGATCGGGCATGACAAAGCGGCCGCTGTCGTCGAAGGGCAGTTCCTGGAAACCGAACAGCTGGCTCGAGCGGGTATCGCGATCGAATTCACGGCCCAGGCGGACGGCAAGCTCTTCCTCGCGGTCGAGCTGCGCTTCCAGTTCGGGTTTGCGCGAAAGGCCGAAGCCGACGAGGCAATTCCAGCTGGCGTGCTTGGAGAGACACAGGACGCGACCGTCGCTGCTGTCCTTCACGGCCTTGCGAAAAAGGGGAGGAAGCACAAAGCGGCCCTTGTCGCCCGCGGGCGAATAAGCCTGACCGCTATACCCTCCGAATGACACTTTCCCCGAACCTCGATTGCGGTTTCGCTTACCTCCTCATCGGACAAAACTTTCCCGGCCCGCCCGAACGCATGGGCGAGACGCATCGCCTGCCGGCGAAACGCGCAGTGACAGTGGTGTCCGATGTGATTGCGGTTTATCGCGGGTACGGCGGGGATGGAAGGGAAATTTGCGGGATTTTACGGGATAAGCCGACAAGCACCTGTTTTATTGAACTAATTTCGTCGGCGGGAGGGTTCGAATTCGTTACCAAATCGCTAACGAACACGCTGTAAGCGCACGCATTTCCGGCGAGAATGAGCATCATCCCCGTCTTTCCCCGCAGTTTTCCCGTGAAATCCCGCTCAATCGCGCGGCAACGATTCCCGCGCGCCGAACCCGCCGAGCAGCGCCTGCAGCGCGTCCTTGCGTCGGGCGGGAACGGGTGCGCTGCCGTCCCAGTCGAGCAGCGCCGCATCGGCCAGCACCAATGCCGTGCCCTGCCCCACGGCGCAGCGCGCGACCAAGCCCTCGTCATGCGTGGTGCATGTGCGCTCTTCCGCCCCGCTATCGTTGCGCACGAAGCGGCCATGCAGCCGCACGGGTACGGGCAGGCCAGCGACTGGCAACACCTGCTCCTCCCCCGGTTGCGTTTCGTCGAAAGTCAGCTCCAGCCCCCAATGGTCGAACAGCGGCGAGAGCAGCACCACGTCCTGCGGCCGGCGGCGATCGCCGATTGGGTATTCCGAATGGCGTGTCAGCATGGGATCGGCGAATATCAGCGCCTCCCCGCCAGCGGCCAGCCACTGGTCGAACGAGACGTTCTCCGACGGCGCCAGAGCGCGCGGCTGCGCCAGGATCACCCGGTCTATCCCTGCCAGTGCGCCGGGTTCGAGCGTGTCGAGCGGCACCAGATCGTAGCGCGATTCCAGTTCGACTCGCACCCAGTCCGGCTCCGCCCCGGAATCGATGAGCGCGGCGACATCGCCTTCGCCCCAATAGATCGGCAGTGTCGAGAACAGGCCGAGGCGCGGCTTAGCCGGGGCCGTCTCCTCCGCCGGCCCCGCCGAGCAAGCGGCAATCAGCAGCGCCAGCGCTACCGACAGGCTAGTTCGCCGGCGGAAGCGCATCGCTGGGCATCGGGGGGTCGAGTGTCGGTGATGCGCTGGGCGTCGCCGAGGGCTGGGCGGGCAGGTCCGGCACGACACCGGCTTCGACCAGCGGGTCGTTGCGGGCCGGGGCGGAGGTCGGTTCGGTCGTCGACGCGGCCGCGGGAACGGTCGTCGCGTCGGTTTCGGCCGCGCGGTTCTGGATGACGCTGGCGAGGCCCACCAGCAGGATCATCATGACGATACCGGTCGTGCCGATCTGCAGGCGCTGCATCGACCGTTCACGCCGGGCATCCTTGCCCGGAACGTCGGGCAACTCGCCCATTGGCGGCTTGCGGCTCATGTCGAAGAATTGGTGCACGCCCCGAACCTAGGCACGCCCGGGCAACAGTCAATCGCCGCTTTGCAACCAATCGAACACCGGCAGGCCCTTCGCGGCCAGCCATTCGGCGCTGTAAAGCGTCGAGAGATAGCGGAAGCCGGTGTCGCACAGGATGGTGGCGACGCGCGGATTCTCGCGCCCTTCGGCCACCAATTGCTTGCCCAGCGCAATCGCGCCGGCGACATTGATGCCCGAGGACAGGCCAAGGCACAGACCTTCTTCGCGCAGCAGGCGAGCGACCCATGTCAGGCCTTCCTCGTCCGAAATGCGGAACTGCGTATCGATCGGCGCACCTTCGAGATTGCCGGTGATGCGCCCCTGCCCGATGCCTTCGGCGGCCGAAGACCCTTCGGCCTTCAGCTCGCCACTGGCGAAGTAGTTGTACAGCGCCGCGCCATGCGGGTCGGTCAGCGCGATGGTGACGGTTTGGTCCAGTTCCTTCAGCCCCATTCCGACACCCGCGATCGTGCCGCCGGTGCCCGCCGCGCAGGTAAAGCCGTCGATCCGGCCCTCGAGCTGGTCCCACAGTTCCCTGGCGGTGGTTTCGATATGGGCCTTGCGATTGGCGGTGTTGTCGAACTGGCCGGCCCAGACCGCGCCGTCGAGTTCTTCCGCCATGCGGCGCGAGACGTGCTGGAAATGGTTGGAGTCGGCATACTTGGTCGGCGGAACGGTGACCAGTTCCGCACCCAGCGCGCGGAGCGTGTCCATCTTTTCCTTCGACTGGTTGTCGGGCATCACGATAATCGTGCGATAGCCCAACGCATTGGCCACCAGCGCGATGCCGATTCCGGTATTCCCTGCAGTCCCTTCGACCACCGTACCGCCGGGCTTGAGTTCGCCGCGCTCTTCCGCATCACGGATGATGTAGAGCGCCGCGCGGTCCTTCACGCTAGCGCCCGGATTGGCAAACTCACACTTGCCGAAGATGTCGCAGCCGGCTTCGGCGCTCGGTCCCTCGAGGCGGACCAGCGGCGTGTTGCCGATAAGATCGAGCGTATGCTCGCGTACGGGGATTGCAGTCATGAGACCCGAATTAGGCTTGCCAACCCGACGCTGCAAACAACATCAGTCTTCAGGCGCGATAGTAACCTTCAGCCCATCGAGTTCGGCGGTGAAGGGAATCTGGCACGACAGGCGCGAGGTCGGCTGGCGGTGATCGGTGGATTCGAGCAGATCGTCCTCGTCCTCGCTCATTTCGGGGAGCTTGTCGGCACATGGCAGGTCGCGCAGGAACAGCACCCGCCGCACAGGGCCAGCAGCTCGTCGAAGCCATTGTCACGGATCGCTTCCATCACGGTCAGGCCGTCGGCGACGTCGATCTCGCTGGTTTCGCCTTCGCGGGTGGTCACGGTCAGTTTCGGCATTGCGTGTTTCCTCGGTTGCAAAGGGCTACTGGTCGACCCTATGCGTCGCGCTGCTATTCAATCGCGACGGGGAAGGCAAGCGCACTCGCCATGGGGCTGACCAACGCACGATTGCGCGCTGACCTCGATCGGGTGGCGGCGGCCGACCCCGTGGTTGCCGGCGCGTTGGAGCGTTGCGGTTATCCCGAGGAACGCATGCGCCCCACCGGTTACCGCACGCTGCTGCGAACCATCGTCGGCCAGCAGGTCAGCGTCGCATCGGCGGATGCGGTGTGGGCCAAGCTCGAAGCCGAGCTGGGCGAAGCCATGCCCACGCACGAAGTGCTGGCGCGCGATTTCGACACGCTGCGGGCCTGCGGCCTGTCGCGCCAGAAACAGGGCTATGCGCGCAGCCTGTGCGAACTGGTGGCCAGCGGCGAACTGGACCTTGCCGACCTTCCGCGCGACGACGAGGAAGCCATCGCCGAACTCACCCGGATCAAGGGGATCGGGCGCTGGTCGGCGGAAATCTACCTGCTTTTCGCCGAGGGGCGCGGCGACATCTGGCCGGCCGGCGACCTGGCCGTTCAGGAAGCGGTCGGACGCATGCTCGAACTGGCAGAGCGGCCGAGCGAAAAGGAAACCCGTACCATCGGCGAAGCTTGGCGGCCGCATCGCGGCGCAATGGCCATCTTCACCTGGCACGCATACACCAACGCCGCGCTCTAGCGCGCACCGAGGGAGACAGAGCATGGGCGATCGCAAGGCGATCTTCATTACCGGGGGCGGTTCGGGCATCGGACGCGCGGTCGCATTGCATTTCGCCGAACGCGGGTGGTTCGTCGGGCTCGGCGATATCGACAAGTCCGGCCTGCACGAGACGGCCGAATTGATCGGCAATGGCTTCGTCTATTCGCATGTCTTCGACGTGCGCGACCGTGCTGCCTGGGACGAGGCGCTCGAGGCCTTCTCGGTGGCGAGCGGACATCAATCTGAAAGGCGTTCTGTTCGGCGCTCAGGCGGCCCATCCCCATCTGAAGAAAACCGCGCCGGGATCCTGCCTGCTCAACACCGCAAGCGCTGCCGGGATCTACGGCACGCCCGGCGCAAGCGTGTATTCGGCAACGAAATTCGGGGTGCGGGCGGTCACCGAAAGCCTCGACGGTGAATGGTCGGCCGATGGGATCAAGGTGGCTTCGCTGATGCCCAGCTTTATCGAAACGCCGCTGCTCGACCATACCCCGCACGCCGGCGCGAACGAGGGTATTCGTCAGCGCGTCACCGATGCCGGGCTCGAGATAACCCCCGTGGCGGACGTGGCCGCGGCGGCCTGGGCGGCCGTGCACGGCGACCGGCTGCACACGACGGTCGGAAAGACGGCGAAAACCATGGCTTTTGCCGCACGCTGGCTTCCCGGCAGGGTGCGCAAGCAGACGCGTTCATCGATCCGGCCGATGGGCAAATAATCCGCCGGGCGCAAAGATCTGCGCCCGCGCCCCGAATATCAGGCAGACAGCGCGTCGATCTTGCGCGCCATCTTAACGTCGCGCAGCGAAAGACCGCCGGCGTCATGCGTGGTCAGGGTGATTTCCACCCGGTTGTAGACATTGAACCATTCGGGATGGTGATCGCGCTTTTCCGCGATCAACGCGACACGCGTCATGAAGGCGAAGGCCGCGGAGAAATCGCCAAATTCGAACGTGCGCTCGATCGCGTTCCCGTCGCGGCACAGCGACCACTCGGGCAAGGCGCTGAGCCAGGTCTTGCGCTCTTCTTCGCTTAGCTGCTCGACGGTCATGGCGTGCGAATCTCCTCCGGCTTGTCGCTGGCGCGGCTTTTGCCTATCGCCCTCGCCCATGCAAGCTCGCCTCGTCGCAAAGGATATCGCCTGCCGTCGCGGCGAGCGGCTGCTGTTCCGGCGCCTCTCCTTCGCATGCGAAGCGGGGGAAGCAATCCACGTGGTGGGCGCCAACGGCGTCGGAAAATCGAGCCTGATCCGTATCCTGGCAGGCCTTCTGCGTCCCTTCGCAGGAGCGGTCGAACGGACCGGCGCTGCGGGTCTGGTCGACGAACGCCTGGCACTCGACACCAATCTCGCGCTGGGCCAGGCACTCGCATTCTGGGAACGGATCGACGGATGCCGCGATCCGGGCCGCACGCTCGAACTGTTGCAGCTCGAACCGCTGATGGATGTCCCGGTGCGCTATCTTTCGACCGGCCAGAAGAAACGTGCGGCGCTGGCACGGCTGCTCAATCGCGATTGCCCGATCTGGTTGCTCGACGAACCCCTCAACGGGCTCGACAGTCAGGCGCAGACGGCCTTCGAAACGCTTATCGCCCGGCATTGCGCGGCCGGCGGGATAGCCATTGCCGCGTCGCACCAGCCGATTGCTTTGCCTGCGCCCGCGATCATCGATCTCGCCGAGTATGCGGCATGATAGCGGCGCTGCTCAGACGCGACCTCGGATTGCTGTTGCCGGGCGGCCGCGGCGGCGGGGGCATCCTGCCGCTGCTGTTCTTCCTAGCCGTGGCGATGCTTTATCCCTTCGCGGTCGGCCCCGACGCCCAGCTGCTTGCACGGACCGGCGGCGGTGTCATCTGGGTCGCGGCGCTGCTGGCAGCAATCCTCCCGCTCGAAAAGCTGGTGGCGGGCGATCTCGAAGCGGGGGTGTTCGACCAATTGCACTTGCGCGGGATCAGCGAGGAATGGGCTATGGCCTCGCGCCTGCTGGCGCACTGGCTGGCCTTCGCCCCGCTGCTGCTGCTGGCGACATTGCCCGCCGCCGCATTGCTCGGCTTGGACGCGGACACCACCCGGACCGTCCTGCTAGGCCTGCTCGCTGGTACGCCAGGGCTCGCCGCCGTGGGCCTCGCGGTGGCGGCGCTCACCGCCAGCCTGCGCGGCGGCGCGGCGCTTGCCGGGCTGATGGTGATCCCGCTGGCCGTGCCGATCCTGATTTTCGGGGCCGGCGCGCTCGGCCGTCCCGACCCTGCGGCGCTGTTGCTCACCGCGGCGATCAGCCTCGGCCTGTGCGCGGTTACGCCCTTCATCGCTGGCGCCGCGCTGCGCGCAGCGCGCGAGGCCTAATACGGCGGCTTGTGCAAGCCCTTGGGGCTCTCGGTGAAGATTTCGACCCCGTCTTCGGT
>LUMV01000893.1_pt1 | contig 17487 bp, 15 predicted proteins | sample 729731 | NCBI WGS metagenome assembly LUMV01 (sample SAMN03860301, study PRJNA289734) | marine metagenome | biome: seawater column; feature: ocean; material: water; isolation source: Red Sea water column Station 192 - depth 200m | place: Saudi Arabia: Red Sea | collected 2011-10-15 | depth 200 m
CATCGGTACCTTTTCCATGGACTCGGGTCCCACCTTCCTGTGGCCCCCGCACAGGCAATTCGAGGAGCCTTCCGCACGGTTGCGGAATGTCACTGCATCGAATGTGTGGGGGGCAATCGCTGAATAGTCGTCAGCTATAATAGTCCTGCAACGAGCGTACTTCAAGCTCACCGGTCGAAACTTCCGCGATCGCCCGCGCCGTGGCCAAGGCCGCGCTCGCCGTGGTGTAATACGGCACCTTGCGTTCGAGGGCGCCTGCCCGGATCGATTGCGAATCCAGCAGCGATTGCCAGCCTTCGGTGGTGTTGAAGATCAGATCGACCTCCCCGTCCACGATCGCGTCGACGATATGGGGGCGCCCTTCGGCCACCTTGTTGACCGGCTCCACCGCCAGGCCCTGTTCGGCCAGATAACGCTGCGTGCCGCCCGTGGCGATGACGCGGAAGCCCTGATCGAGCAAAGTCTTCACGGCGGGCAGGATCACCTGCTTGTCGCTATCCTTGACCGAAACGAACAGCGTGCCCGAACGCGGCAGATGCATACCCGCCCCGATCTGCGACTTGAGGAAGGCGGCAGGGAACGTGGAGTCTATTCCCATTACTTCGCCCGTGCTCTTCATTTCCGGCGAAAGGATCGGATCGGCGCCGGGGAAGCGCGCGAAGGGGAACACCGCCTCCTTAACAGCCATGTGCTTGGGCCGGATGTCGAAGGGTTCGAAATTGGACAGCGGTTCGCCCGCCATCACCCGTGCCGCAATCTTGGCAACCGGACGTCCGATCGCCTTGGCGACGAAGGGCACGGTGCGGCTGGCACGCGGATTGACCTCGATCAGATAGACCTCGTCGTCCTTGATCGCGAACTGGACGTTCATCAGGCCGCGCACCTGCAGCGCGTGGGCCAGGGCTTCGGCCTGGCGTTCCATCTCGGCGACGATTTCGTCCGAGAGGCTGTAGGGCGGGATCGTGCAGGCGGAATCGCCCGAATGGACACCCGCTTCCTCGATATGCTGCATGACGCCCGCAATGCGGACCTCGTTGCCGTCGCAGATCACGTCGACATCGCATTCGATCGCATCGCGCAGATACTGGTCGACCAGCACCGGGCTGTCGCCCGACACGTTTACCGCAGTGGCGATATAATCGTCGAGCTGCGCTTCGCTGTCCACGACCTCCATCGCGCGCCCGCCCAGCACATAACTGGGGCGCAGCAGCACGGGATAGCCGATGCGGGCTGCCCAGGCGGCGGCCTCGTCCCGATCGCGCGCGATGCCGTTCTGCGGCTGCTTCAGATCGAGCTTGTTGACGAGGCGCGCGAAGCGTTCGCACCCCTTCCCGCTCCAGCGCGGCGGCCAGTTTCAGCGGCGTCTGCCCGCCGAACTGGACGATCACGCCCACGACTTCGCCGCGCGACATTTCGACGCGCAGGATTTCCAGCACGTCTTCTTCGGTCAGCGGCTCGAAATAGAGCCGGTCGGAGGTGTCGTAATCGGTGCTGACCGTCTCGGGATTGCAATTGACCATGATGGTCTCGAACCCGGCCCCGCCCTGCGCTTCGTCGCCGAGCGCGAAACAGGCATGGACGCAGCAATAGTCGAACTCGATGCCCTGCCCGATCCGGTTGGGCCCGCCGCCCAGGATCACGATCTTGCGGCGATCGCTGGGATCGGCCTCGTCCTCCGGCTCTCCGAAGCTGGGCGCTTCGTAGGTCGAATACATGTACGGCGTGGTCGCTTCGAATTCTGCAGCGCAGCTGTCGATGCGCTTGAAGACCGGGAAGACGCCAAGTTTCTGGCGTAGCTTGCGCACCTCTTCCTCGCTGGTCGCGCCTGCCATGGCGCGCAAGGCATCGTGCAACAGGCCCGAACGGCGCGCCTGCGTTTCCGCGAGGCCTCCGGCGACACCCACGGAGCGCACGGCGAGCGTGGCGAGCCGCTTGTCCGAAAAGCCCATCGCTTTCAGGCGGCGCATTTCGGCGGCATCGCGCGGCAGGCCGTTATGCGCGATCATGTTCTCTTCGTAGATGATCGCTTCGATCTGGCGCAGGAACCATGGATCGAACCCGGTGAGCGCCTGTATCTCGCCCATTTCGAAGCCTTCGCGGAAGGCCTGCGCGATCCTGAGAATGCGGTCCGGCGTGCGCTGGCTGATCGCGGCGGTGATGACTTCGCGGCTCTTGCCTTCCAGTTCGGGCACGCGGTTGAACCCGTCGAGCCCGGTTTCGAGGCCGCGTAGCGCCTTCTGCATCGATTCCGCGAAACAGCGGCCGATCGCCATGACCTCGCCCACCGACTTCATCGCGGTGGACAATTCCTGCTTGGCGCCCTTGAACTTCTCGAAGGCGAAGCGCGGGATCTTGGTGACGACGTAATCGATCGTCGGCTCGAAACTGGCGGGCGTCGCCCCGGTAATTTCGTTGGTCAGCTCGTCCAGCGTGTATCCGACGGCGAGCTTCGCGGCGACGCGTGCGATCGGGAAACCGGTGGCCTTGGATGCCAGCGCGGAAGAGCGCGAGACGCGCGGGTTCATTTCGATCACGATCAGGCGACCGGACTTCGGATCGACTGCGAACTGTACGTTCGAACCGCCTGTTTCCACGCCAACTTCACGCAGCACAGCGATGCTGGCGCTGCGCATGATCTGGTATTCCTTGTCGGTCAGCGTCAGCGCCGGGGCAACGGTGATTGAATCCCCGGTGTGCACGCCCATCGGATCGACATTCTCGATCGCGCAGATGATGATGCAATTGTCCGCCCGGTCGCGGACCACTTCCATCTCGTATTCCTTCCAGCCGAGGAGCGATTCCTCGATCAGGACTTCGGTTGTGGGCGAGGCGTCGAGGCCTTCGCGCACGATCCGCTCGAACTCGGTCTTGTTGTAAGCGATGCCGCCGCCCGTGCCGCCAAGCGTGAAGCTGGGCCGGATGATGGATGGCAGGCCGGTGCGTTCGAGCACATCGAAAGCCTCCTGCACCGTGTTTGCAACGCCGCTGCGCGCGCTCTCCAAGCCGATCGCATCCATCGCCTCGCGGAAGCGCTGGCGGTTTTCCGCCTTGTCGATGGCATCGGCATCCGCGCCGATCATCTGGACGCCGTATTTTTCCAGCGTGCCATCGTTGAACAAGGCCAGCGCGCAATTCAGCGCCGTCTGCCCGCCCATCGTGGGCAGCACCGCATCGGGCCGCTCCTTCTCGATGATCTTGGCGACGATTTCGGGCGTGATCGGCTCGATATAGGTCGCGTCGGCCATTTCCGGGTCGGTCATGATCGTGGCGGGGTTGGAGTTGACGAGGACCACGCGGTAGCCCTCCTCCTTCAAAGCCTTGATCGCCTGCGTGCCGGAATAGTCGAACTCGCAGGCCTGGCCGATGATGATCGGACCAGCGCCGATGACGAGGATCGAGGAGATGTCAGTGCGTTTGGGCATTTAGAAAACTATTCCGAAAAAGGCAGCAATAAGTGCGAGTAATGCGAGAGCCGCCTGTCCGACAGCGGCTCCAGCAGCGTGGTCGGCGATCCACCGCAAACTGCTTTTCGCCATTTGCCAAACATGACTTGGCCTAATGAAATCACGTCGGAGTGCTTCATTTAAGGACTCGACCTCCTGAACGGCCACTTCAACCGCTCTGGGAGAAAGATCTCCTGTATCGTTCGCGTTGATCAGACCAGTCCTAAGAGCATCAGAAGCTTCCGCGATTTGCCGAAATTCAGAACTATTATGATCGAAACCGACGATCCGATCAGACGCTGGCGCTTTGAGGGTTGTGTCGTCCGAATCCACCCTGCCTTCCCCCCGCTCAAGCAACTCCTCCGCGTACTTATAACCCTCGTCTGTCAGAGAATATCGCGTCGGTTGAGTTGAGACAAAAGGATTGTCGATGTGTATCCAACTGTTAACGCTCAGGGCTTTCAAGGCAAGTTCAATCCGGGCATCCGTAACATCGACCGACAGAAGGGAGCTGACCTGGTGCAACTCGAGTCTCTCACTCCCAGATTGATAATACTCATGAAATGCATAGAGTATCAGTGCTTCTAGTTCTGCTTGCCTAATCACCCCAACATCCCCACGAACTTTTCGAACAGGTAGAAGCTGTCCTGCGGCCCCGGGCTCGCCTCGGGGTGGTACTGGACGCCGAACGCCTTCTTGCCCCGGATCGAAATCCCGCAATTGGTGCCGTCGAACAGGGAGACATGGGTCTCCTCGACCCCCTCGGGCAGGCTTTCGCCATCGACCGCGAAGCCGTGGTTCATGCTGGTGATCTCGACCAGACCCTCGCTCTCGCCCCAGTCCGAGCCGACGCGCTGGACCGGGTGGTTGGCGCCGCGATGGCCCTGGAACATCTTGGCGGTCTTCGCACCTGCCGCCAGGCCGAGCATCTGGTGGCCGAGGCAGATGCCGAACAGCGGCACGTCGCGCTCCAGCAACCCCTTGATCACCGGCACGGCATACTCGCCCGTCGCCGCCGGATCGCCGGGGCCGTTCGACAGGAACACGCCATCGGGCTCCAACCGCATGATCTCGTCCAGCGAGGTGCGCGCAGGCACCACCGTCACCTTCGCGCCGGCCTGTGCGAGATTGCGGAAAATATTGTCCTTCGCCCCGTAATCGATCGCGACGACATGCGGCTTCTCGTTTCCGTGCTCGGCATAGCCATGGCCCAATTGCCAGGGCCCGCCGCGCCAATCCTCCAGCACGCCGCGCGTCACGCCGGGGACGAGGTCCAGGCCTTCGAGCCCGCTCCATTCCGCGGCCTGCTGCCGCAAGGCGTCGAGATCGAATTCGCCGCGCGGGCTGTGCGCGATCACGGCGTTGGGCGCGCCGTTCAAGCGGATACGGCGCGTCAGCGCGCGCGTGTCCACGCCCGACAGGCCGATCTTCCCATGCGCGCGACACCAGTCGACGAATTCGTCGCGGGCGCGGAAATTGGAATGCGCGGTGATTTCCTGCCGCACGATGCAGCCCAACGCGCCGAGGCCGCGGCTCTCGTGGTCTTCCTCGTTCGCGCCGACATTGCCGATATGCGGGAAGGTGAAGGTGACGATCTGGCTGTCGTAGGACGGATCGGTCATCACTTCCTGATAGCCGGTCATCGCGGTGTTGAAGCAGACTTCGCCCACGGCATTGCCGGTGGCACCGAAACCCTTGCCCCAGATGACGGTGCCGTCACCCAGCACGAGGACTCCCGTCGCGCCTGAGGGTTGCGCGTGCGAAGATGCGGACAGGGCCATGGGCGCTCCGTTTCAAGAAATTGCCGACGATGTGTGCTAAGACCCAGCCGCTAGGGGCAGGCCGCCCACCCGTCAAGCGGAACGCTTGGCTTTGCGACAGCTTGCTCTAAATGGACGCCAATTCATCCACAGATACCGTCAAACGAGGCACCATGCTGCGCGAAAAGATCCAGGCCGAAATCGTCACTGCCATGAAGGCGAAGGACAAGGAGCGGATTGCCGCCCTCCGCCTGATCGGCGCCAAGATCAAGGATCGCGACATCGAATTGCGCACGTCGGACAAAAAGCCGGAAGACGATGCGATGGTGACGGACGTGCTGCTCAAGATGGCGAAGCAGCGCCGCGAATCGATCGAAATGTACGAGGCGGGCGGACGACAGGAGCTGGCCGACAAGGAAAAGGCCGAACTCGCCACGATCGAGGAATTCCTGCCCAAGCAGATGAGCGAGGAAGAAACCAAGGCCGCCATCGCCGACATCAAGGCGGAAACAGGTGCCGAGGGTATGAAGGACATGGGCAAGGTGATGGGCGAGCTGAAAGCGCGCCACGGCGCCACGCTCGACATGACGCGCGCAAGCGGCTGGGTGAAGGAGGCGCTGTCGTGAATTCGATCCGCATACCGCTCTGGCTCGCCGCGCCGCTGGCCCTTGCCGCATGCGGCGAAGCGCCCGCACCCGAACCGACGCCCAGCGCCACGCCCACCGTCGCCGCGCCGCGCACGCTCGTGGCGGCGGATTTCGATCCCGAAAGCCTCGGTGCCAAGATCGTCGGCCCGCAAGGCCCCGAACCCGAAGCCGCGATCATGGCCGATGGGCGTGAGATCGCCCGGATCAAGAGCTTCGTCGCCTGCCCCAGAGACACGGCCGAATGCGTCCCGGCAGAGATGCCCGAAGGCACCGTCTACACCTATGTGCATGAAATCACGCTGGCCGACGACCTGACGCCGCAAGTGATCGAAACGCCGGAAACCGAAGGGGCCGCGCTGGAAGTGCCGGCTTCGCTGTTCCGCATGACCGGCTATTCCCGCTCGCAGGCCGAAGCGGCACTGGGCGCGGGCGACGCGATCCAGGTCAGCAGCGACTCGGGCGAAATCATCTGGCGCGTAACCGCCGGATCGGGATGGAAACCGGGCATGCCGGTCACGTTCTGGTGGCAATCGACCACCCCGCCCGATGGCCCGGCAGACGCCTACAGCCTCGAAGTGAACGGCATGACCGCAAGCGCGAAGGGGCCGTTTCCGCCTTCTGGCGAGTAGCTTCGAGCTTGCTGGACTTGCCCTCGTCTGAAGGGGTAAGGCTCGATCATGCTGACCCCCCAATGGCTCGACGAATTGCGCGCGCGGATCACGCTGTCCGCGATCGTCGGGCGCACGGTACGGCTGACCAAGGCGGGGCGCGAGTTCAAGGCCTGCTGTCCGTTCCATAACGAGAAGACGCCCAGCTTCTACGTCAACGACGAGAAGGGCTTCTATCATTGCTTCGGCTGCGAGGCGCATGGCGACGCGATCCGCTGGATGACGGATCAGAACGGCCTGCCCTTCATGGATGCGGTGAAGGAGCTAGCGGCGGAAGCGGGGATGGAAGTCCCCGCACCCGACCCCCGTTCAGCCGAGCGAGCGGAAAAGCGCGCCAGCCTTCACGATGTGACGGCGGCGGCGCAGGCGTTTTATGTCGACCGGCTGCGATCCCCCGATGGGGCCGCCGCGCGAGCCTATCTGGCGCGGCGCGGGTTTTCACAGAGCGTGATCGAGGCGTTTGGATTCGGTTTCGCGCCGGAAGAACGCCAGGCGATTCCGCGCGCCCTCTCGCAGTTCGACGAGCCGATGCTGCTCGAAACGGGCCTGCGCATCGATGTGGAGGGCAAGGAGCCGTACGACCGCTTCCGTGGCCGGTTGATGCTGCCGATTCAGGATGCGCGCGGGCGGGTGATCGGTTTCGGGGGACGTATCCTCGATGGCGATGCCAATCCGAACGCGCCGAAATATCTGAACTCGCCCGACACGCCGCTCTTCGACAAGGGTCGCACGCTCTACAACCTCCACCGCGCCGCCCCGGCCTCTCGCAAATCGGGGCGGATGATCGTGGTCGAAGGCTATATGGACGCGATCGCCCTCGCCCAGGCCGGGTTCGAAGAGGCCGTCGCTCCGCTCGGCACCGCGCTGACCGAAACGCAGATCGAAATGCTCTGGCGCCAGGTCGAGCGACCGATCCTGTGTTTCGATGGGGACAAGGCCGGCCAGAAGGCAGCGATGCGCGCCGTGGCGCGCGCCCTGCCGCTTTTGCGACCCGCCCACTCGCTCGCAATCGTGCGCCTTCCGTCCGGGCTCGATCCCGACGATCTGCTGCGGCAGCACGGCACGGAGGCGATGGAGCGCCTTCTCTCCGAACCCGCCGGATTGCTCGATACGCTGTGGGAGTTCGAAAAGGCCGCCGCGCCGCTGGCTTCGCCCGAAGACAAGGCCGGATTGAAGGCGCGCCTGCTCGATCATGTCGAGACCATCCAGCACCCCGATATCCGCGCGCTCTATAAGCGCGAATTGCTGGAGCGTTTCTCCGCCTTCGCGTTTCCGCCGAAACCCCAGCGGGAATGGCAACCGCGACAGGCGCGCGGTTCGGGCGGGGCCTTCTGGCAGGGCAAATCTGCCCATCCCATTCTGTCGCAGGACGCGAAGGTCCGGCTCGAGCGCGCGATTTCCGGCGGTGCGCGCGATGCTTTCACTGCGGCCGTCCTCGCCGGTCTGGCTCGGTTCCCGGATCAGATCATCATCCACGAAGAGGCCTTGATGGGCCTCGCCGCGAGTGATCGAAATGTCGGACCTGCCATCGATTCGTTGATCGAAGCCGCCGAGACGCTTGATTTGCGCGGCGAATCATCCATATCATTCGATAACGGCCTTCCTGCCCCACCGGAAAAAACCCGCTTCGCCTTTCTCGATGAAGGCACCGACCCGGTTCATGCGCGCGAGGATTTGGCCGAAGCCGTGTCGCTGCTGGTCGAAAGACCTGCGCTGGAGGCTGCCCTTTCGGCAGCGACGGCGCGTTTCGAGCAGGACCCGGAAGGCTCGATCGCCGAGCAGGCCAGTTACCGCGAACGGTTGCTGGCACTGAACGACCGGTTGAAGCGTTTCGGGCGCATGCGCGCCGCGGCCGCCGACATCAGGAATTGATCGATCGTGTGGGGCTTCTCCCGCCCGGCACGCAAAAACGGACTGACCCACCTTCATGGCAACCAAGTCGAAGAAACCCGAGACCGAAGATGCTCCGCTGATCGACCTCAACGAGGCTTCGATCAAGAAGCTCATTACCAAGGCGAAGAAGAAGGGCTACGTCACCTATGACGAGCTCAACGCCGCTTTGCCACAAGGGGAGATGAGCTCGGACCAGATCGAGGATATCCAGTCGGCCCTGTCCGACATGGGCGTCCAGATCGTCGAAAGCGACGAGGATGCCGAGGCCGAGGCCGAAAAGGACTCCGAAGTCGAGGAAATGCAGGTCGACGAGGACGGCAAGAAAGCCAAGTCCTCCGCCGGCACCAAGCCTGTCGAAAAGAAGCTCGCCGCGGGTGAGCGGACGGACGATCCGGTCCGCATGTATCTGCGCGAAATGGGCGCTGTCGAACTGCTCAGCCGCGAGGGCGAGATCGCCATCGCCAAGCGGATCGAGGCCGGGCGCGACATGATGATCATGGGCCTGTGCCAGAGCCCGATCACCTTCCACGCCATCATCCATTGGTCCGAAGCGCTCAACAACGAAGAGATGCAGCTGCGCGAGATCCTCGATCTCGACGCGATGCTGTCGAAGGAGCCTCCGCCCGAGAAGATGGAGGAAGGCGAGGACGAGGACGATGGCGAAATCTCGGGGATGACGACGAGGACGAGGACAACACCATGTCGCTCGCCCAGATGGAGGCCGCGCTCAAGCCCGACGCCATCGAGCGTTTCGCCCGAATCGCCGACCTGTTCCGTAAGTTCGAGAAGCTGCAGGGCGAGCGCATGGACGTGTTCGGCCGTGGCGATGCCTTCCCGGCGGCGAAAGAGAAGAAATACGAAGCGCTGAGCGAACAGCTCACCGCCGAAGTCGAAAGCGTGCAGTTCCACGCGACCAAGATCGAATTTCTGGTCGACAATCTCTACGCCTTCAACCGTCGCCTGACCGCTCTGGGCGGCCAGATGCTGCGCCTGGCGGAACGCCACAAGGTCAAGCGGATCGACTTCCTTGACGCCTATATCGGCAACGAGCTGGACGATACCTGGCTGACCGACCGCGCGAAGAAGGACAAGAAATGGGCCGCCTTCGCCGAGAAGGAAGAGTCCGCGATCGATCGCATCCGCACCGAGATTTCCGCCAGCCAGACCGGCATGGCGCTGCCCGAATTCCGCCGGATCGTGAACATGGTCCAGAAGGGCGAGCGCGAGGCGCGCATCGCCAAGAAGGAAATGGTCGAGGCCAATCTGCGCCTCGTGATTTCCATCGCCAAGAAATACACCAATCGCGGCCTGCAATTCCTCGACCTGATCCAGGAAGGGAATATCGGCCTGATGAAGGCGGTCGATAAGTTCGAATACCGTCGCGGCTACAAGTTCAGCACCTACGCCACCTGGTGGATCCGGCAGGCGATCACGCGCTCGATTGCCGATCAGGCGCGCACGATCCGCATCCCGGTCCACATGATCGAGACGATCAACAAGCTGGTGCGGACCAGTCGCCAGTTCCTCCACGAGGAAGGCCGCGAACCGACACCGGAAGAGATGGCCGCACGCCTCTCCATGCCGCTCGAAAAAGTGCGCAAGGTGATGAAGATCGCCAAGGAGCCGATCTCTCTCGAAACCCCGATCGGGGACGAGGAGGATTCGCATCTGGGCGACTTCATCGAGGACAAGAACGCGATCATTCCCGTCGATGCCGCGATCCAGGCAAACCTCAAGGAAACTGTCACCCGCGTCCTCGCCTCGCTTACGCCGCGTGAAGAGCGTGTGCTGCGCATGCGCTTCGGGATCGGGATGAATACCGATCATACGCTGGAAGAAGTCGGCCAGCAGTTCTCGGTCACGCGCGAACGCATCCGTCAGATCGAGGCCAAGGCCTTGCGCAAGCTCAAGCATCCGAGCCGCAGCCGCAAGATGCGAAGCTTCCTCGACCAGTAGGCGAACAAAAAAGGCCGGAGATCGAGCGATCTCCGGCCTTTTTTACACCTATGCGTCGTCGGGCAGGCGCAGCTCGCCATTTGATCCCGTTGGCCCTTCTCCCCGACTCGCCAGATCGAACAGCGACTGTAAGCGTCGCGATCCGCCCCTAGGCCTGCGCTTTGCCACAATCGCGGCCATGCAGAAATCGATGTGGGTTCGCGGATAGAAAGGCGGCACGGACGCAAATGTAACCGGTTCGTATTATGGTGCGCTGCAGCGACGCGTGATTATGTTATTTCTCGACTTTCATCGAAGCTGCGCGGCATGCTGCCACTTTCCTGACCGCGCTGCTTGATATCGATTGCCGGAAAAAAACTTGTCAATTCAAAAACGCTCACAGCGGCATCCGAATATGAGCAGTGGATCATGACTTTTTTAACGTCAAAGTTGAGATTTACGACAACTTCATTTGTACTATCCAGTTCAAAATCCTGGCATTACTTGGAAGATTCGTGAAATTCGCAATTTACGTCATTCTCTGGTCGGAAAAGACCACGCCAGCTTCATAGAAATCCTCTTTTTTTCCAATTAGATTCGCGTATGGTCGCGCATAACTGACCAGCGATGCCGGAACAGAAGCGCAGAATTGACCATGCCTCAAGAGTCCTTTTCCGACGAAGACACCGCTTCCGCCAATTCAGCTCCGAGCACGGCCACTCTGACGGACGTGGTGCGCGATATGCCTCGTGTCCGCGCAATGCTCGAACATGGCCCGGTCCAGATCACTTCGCACAAGCGAAACGAATTCGTGATGGTCCCGCAGTCGGATTTCGATCGAATGTCGTCTCTTTCCAACGTCGAAGTCCATGACATCGACGAGAAATTACGGCTGGGACTGGACACTGTCAGCACCTTCATCATGATCATGGACAATACGCTGCGGGTTCGACGCGCGAACAAGCCTTTTCTCGATTATTTCGGTTACTCTAGCGGCGACGTCATCGGGCATCAGTTCGGCAATATCGCGAAGACGGCCAATGACAGCTTTATTCTGATATGCGCCCAGCAGGTCTTGGAAAGCGGTCAGGAAAAACGGTTTGAACTTCCTTCATCGCACCGCGAAGGGCGGTTCTTCCGCTATGTGATCCGCCCGTGGCCAGGCGGCGTGGCGATCTTCGCGGATGACGTCACCGAACAGACTCGCGCGACCGAAAACATCATGCAGGAGCTCGCAAGGGATCAGGCATCGAAGGAACTCGGGGGCGTGGGTTCGGGCATCGTCGATTCAAACGGCACCATCCTGCGGGCGAGTCTCGGTCTTGCAGTCCTGCTCGGAGTGAAACGTCGATTACTGAACGACGCTTCGATCTATCGCGTCCTTTCACCCGGATCTCGCGAGAAGGTCGAGAAATGTCTCGAGCGGCGAGGGCTCGAAACCGAGACCATCGAAATCGAATATCTTACCGACGGAGCCGAACTCGCGCCCGCGCGCATGATCTGCTCACCATTTTCAAGCGGGCGCTTTCAGAACTGCACCGCATTCATAATTCAGGACTGCGCACGTTGTGGCGAGCCGCCAAGCCGCTCGCAGAATGGCTGAGCATTAACAAATTTAATAATTTTGCTGGAACCGCCTCTTCGGCCAGTCTTTGTGAGTGAGAGGGATGCGCGGCGAATTTTGCCGCTCCGCCCTCTTGCGATGCAAGGCACTGAGAGGGAACACGCCGCGTGACTCCAGATTTCGGACGCCTTCTGGACGCGTCCCCCAATCCATACGTGCTTCTCGACCGTGACCTCTCGATCGTCTGGGCGAACAAGGAATACCTCAAGGTCACGATGCGCGATCTGGAGGAAATATCCGGTAAGAACCTGTTCGAAGCGTTTCCGAGCGAAGGGGAAAGTTACCGGCAATTGCGTGCTTCATTGGACCGCGTGCGCGAAACCGGCGAAATCGACGAAATCGCGCATATCCGCTACGATATTCCCGACCAGCACGGCAGCTTCGATACCCATTTCTGGAGCGCCACGCATACCCCGATTTTGGACGAGAACGGCAAGGTCGACCTGATCCTCCAGCATACGGTCGACATCACCGAAGTGGAGCAGTTGCGGCGCATGCGCGAGGCGATGGGCGTGCTCAAGCGGGCTCAGGCGGTGGAAGAACGCTACGCCGATGCGAACAAGGAATTGACGCAGTTGCGCGCCCTGCTGGAGCAGGCACCCGGCTTCGTCGCCGTGCTGGGAACGCGCGAGCATCGGTTCGTCATGGCGAACGCCGCCTATCGCAAGCTTGTGGGCGGGCGGGATCTGATCGGTAAGACGGTTGGGGAAGCCTTGCCGGAGATCATCGCGCAGGGCTTCGTCGATACGCTCGACCGGGTCTTCGCGACGGGAGAGCCCTATTTCGGCGACCGTGAAGAGGTGATGATGCAAACCTCGCCCGATGGTGAGCTGGAGCAGATGTTTCTCGAATTCATCTTTCAGCCGATCTTCAACGAGAGTGGCGCCGTCCAAGGAATCTTTATCCAGGGGCACGACGCCACCGAAGAGGTGCAGGCCGAGGATCATCAAAGGCTGCTTGTCAATGAGCTCAACCATCGGGTGAAAAACACCCTCGCTGTCGTCCAGGGCCTCGCGCAGCAATCCTTTCGCAGCGTCGAATGCGATTCCTCGCTGGAAGTGTTCGGAGCGCGTCTTGCCGCTTTGGCAAGCGCACATAATCTGTTGACGGAACGCCATTGGGAAACGGCCGATCTCGGATCGGTCGTACGCCGCACTCTCGACGCGACGATTGCCGACGACGATCCCAGGGTCAGCATTTCGGGTCCGAAGCTGGCGATCATGCCGCAGCCTGCGGTCGCCCTGGCGATGGTCGTCCATGAATTGGCCACCAATGCAATCAAATACGGATCATTGTCGACTGAAGAGGGCCGTATCTCCATCGAATGGGATGCTGCCGTCACGCATGATGGCACGAAAGTGAGCTTCCTGTGGAAGGAACGCAATGGGCCGAAGGTTGAAAAACCGGTCACACGTGGTTTCGGATCGCGCCTGATCCAGCGCGGTTTCGGCGTCGGCCAGGGCAGCGCCCAACTCGAATATTCGTCCGACGGCTTCGAATGCAGGATCGAGGCGGTCTTGTGAGCTGGATCGGGAAGACGGTTCTGCTTCTGGAGGACGAACCCATTATTGCGATGGGTCTGGAAGACATGATGCTCGACCTAGGTGCCGAAGTCGTGCTCGTCGGCACCGTCACCGACGCGCTGGAAGCGATCGAAAAAGCTCCGCCCGACTGCGCGGTGCTCGATGTCAATCTGCACGGCGCGAAAAGCTATCCGGTGGCCGCCCGCCTGAGCGAATTGGGCATCTCCTTCGTCTTCGCGACCGGTTACGGGAATGCCGAGCATCCGGGCCAGTTCGCCCAATGCCCGACCATTGCGAAACCCTATCGCCTTGCCGACATCCGCGAAACGCTCGAATGCGGAAATTGAACGCGAAGAAGGTGGAAACATCGCCGCATCGCCTCTATGCGCTGCAGCCATGCGTATCGCCATTGCCTCCGACCATGCCGCCATCGATCTCAAGTCCCAATTGCGCGACTGGTTGATCGAACAGGGCCATGAAGTCGCCGACCTCGGTCCGGACACGACCGACAGCGTCGATTATCCCGATTACGGTTACAAGCTCGCCGGTGTCATCGCCGATGGAACGGCCGAGCGCGGCGTGGCGCTGTGCGGCAGCGGCATAGGGATCTCGATCGCGATCAATCGCAATCCGGCCTGCCGCAGCGCGCTGGTCTCGGAACCGCTGAGCGCCGAACTTGCACGCTCGCACAATGATGCGAACGTCATCGCCATGGGCGCGCGGCTGACCGGGCCCGACATGGCGAAGGCCTGCCTCGAAGCCTTTCTTTCGACCGATTTTCTCGGCGACCGGCACCAGCGCCGCGTCGACAAACTGTCCAATCCGGAGATCTGACTTGGCCACCCAGCCCGCCCCCACGCACGCGCCAGCCTCGCAAGACCGTAGCCCGACCGACCGGTTTTGGCATGACAGCCTGTCGGAAGCCGATCCCGAAATTTATGGCGCGATCCGCAACGAGCTGAAGCGCCAGCAGGACAAGATCGAGCTGATCGCGAGCGAGAACATCGCGTCCTCCGCCGTTCTGGAAGCCGCGGGTAGCGTCTTCACCAACAAATACGCGGAAGGCTATCCGGGCAAGCGCTATTACGGCGGCTGCGATTACGCGGACGTGGTCGAAACGCTGGCGATCGAGCGGCTCGACCTCAATTCGGGCGGTCACCTGACGCACGGATCGCCCGTCAATATGAGCGGCAAGTGGTTCAACCCGGTCAGCTACGGCGTGCGCCAGGAAGACGAACTGATCGACATGGACGCGGTCATGGCTACGGCCAAGGCGCACAAGCCCAAGCTGATCATTGCCGGTGGAACCGCCTATTCGCGCACCTGGGACTGGGAGGGCTTCCGCCGCATCGCAGACGAAGTCGGCGCCTATCTGATGGTCGATATGAGCCACATTTCCGGCCTGGTCGCCGGCGGTGCCCACCCCTCGCCCATGCCGCATGCCCATGTCGTGACGAGCACCACGCATAAGAGCCTGCGCGGTCCGCGTTCGGGCGTGATCCTGTGGAACGATCCCGAACTGTCCAAGCCGATCAACATGGCGGTGTTCCCCGGCATGCAGGGCGGCCCGCTGATGCATATCGTGGCGGCCAAGGCCGTGGCCTTTGCAGAGGCGTTGCGACCCGATTTCAAGGACTATGCCAGCGCCGTGGTGGACAATGCCCGCGCCCTTGCCGCAAGCCTCGAAGAGAACGGACTTCGCGTGGTCTCCGGCGGTACGGACAATCATTCGATGCTGGTCGATCTTACCGCGAAGGACGTGACCGGCAAGGATGCCGAAAAGGGCCTCGATCGCGCGTGGCTGACCTGCAACAAGAACGGCATTCCCTACGATACGCGCAGCCCCTTCGTGACCAGCGGCGTGCGCCTCGGCACGCCTGCGGGCACGACCCGTGGCTTCGGCACGGAAGAATTCCGCACGATCGGCAAACTGATCGCCGAAGTGGTCGATGGTCTGTCGAAGAACGGCGCCGAGGGCGATGCCGCCGTGGAACAGAGCGTGCGCGATCGCGTGAGCGAGCTGTGCGATCGTTTCCCGGTCTATCCGGGCCGCTGAGGAGTACGAACATGGATAATCGTGATCCGCGCCGCAACGATTGGGTCGAAGACGCCAAGTCGGAAGTCTCCGGCATGGCCAAGGGCGGAATGGACCACCCATCGACCAAGCCTGTTCTGGCCGGTGCCGCGATCGGCGCTCTGGCCGGTGCGCTGCTGCCGGTCATATCGCTCCCGGTGGGTGCCGTGGTCGGAGCCGGCTTCGCATTCTACAACAGGATCAAAAAGTAAACCTCTGAATGCGCTGCCCATTTTGCGCCAACGAAGATAGCCAGGTCAAAGACAGCCGCCCGACGGAAGACAATTCCGCTATTCGGCGGCGGCGGCAATGCGCTAGTTGCGGCGCGCGTTTCACCACGTTCGAACGCGTGCAATTGCGCGAAGTGACGGTGGTGAAATCGGGCGGCGAAGGCAAAGAAGCCCGCCGCCAGCCCTTCGATCGCGGCAAGCTGGAACAGTCGATCGCCCTCGCCTGCCGCAAGCGGAGCGTCGAACAAGAACGGATCGACCAGCTCGTGTCCGGAATCCAGCGCCAGGTGGAAACTGCGGGCGAGGCGGAAATTCCGTCGAAACGCATCGGCGAAATGGTGATGAACGGTCTGCGCCAATTGGACAGCGTGGCGTATATCCGCTTCGCGAGCGTCTATCGCGATTTCAGCGAGGCGCGCGACTTCGAGGAATTCGCCAGCACAGTGCAGGAAGCGGCCGATGGACGCCGGGCCGAATAGAATGGCTGACAAACCCGTCATCGTTCTCGTCCGTCCCCAATTGGGCGAAAACATCGGCAAGGCGGCGCGGGCGATGCTGAATTTCGGCCTCGTCGAAATGCGCCTCGTATCTCCGCGCGACGGATGGCCCAATCCGTCCGCCGGTCCTGCAGCGGCTGGGGCGAGCGCGGTGCTGGAACAGGCGCGCGTGTTCGAGACCGCTGCCGAAGCCGTGGCCGATTGCGCACATGTCTATGCCACCACCGTGCGAAAGCGCGGGGTGACCAAGCCTGTCGTGACGCCCGAGGAAGCGGCGAGCGCGATGGCGCAGGCGCAAGGGCGCAGCGCGATCCTGTTCGGACCGGAGCGTTCAGGCCTAGAGACCGAGGATGTTGCGCTCGCCCGCGCAATCCTGACCGTGCCGATCAATCCCGAATTCGGATCGCTGAACCTCGCTCAGGCCGTAATCCTGTGCGCTTACGAATGGTCCAAGCATGAGGCGCTGGTCCAACCGACGCGGGAAGACCTTTTGCCACCCGCGCCGCAGGAAGAGCTGGACGGTCTGGTCGCGCATCTGGAGGAGATGCTGGAGCCGAAGGGCTATTTCCTGCCCGAATCCCGCACCGACGCCACACGCCGGACGCTGCGCGGCGTGCTGACGAAGCCAGGCTGGAACCATCTTGAAGTGCGCACGCTGCGCGGCGTCCTGTCGAGCCTGCAGCGTGGATCGAAACCCGACGCTAAGCCCTGATGCGGTCCCACTCGGCCAGTTCGTAGGCGATCGAAGCTTCGACCAGAAGGTCCCAGATCTGTTCGATTTTATCCGCAGGCAATCCGCGATTGTCGGCGTCCTTAGTGGCGTTCGCGACGACCTCGGCCTTGCGGGCCTCGTCACGCACCACGCTCCGGTCGGTCTTGATCCGCGCGGCGGCGCGCATGTATCCGAACCGGCGGTCGAGAAGCGCCATCAATTCGCGATCGGTCGCATCGACGCCGCGGCGTACCTCGAGCATGGAGGTGCAATCGTCGGGCAGGATATAATCGGTTTCCATGGTCCAGCGCCCTGCCCGCGCGCGCCCGGATTGTCGAGTGCGGAACGCCCCGCTTGACCCATCCGCGATATTTGCTAAGGGCCGCGCTTCGCGAATTGGCTCCGCACCCCGGTGAAGCGGTGGCCGCGCATGGGAACAGCCCATGCGGTGCGAAACCGGGTTCAAGCGCCACCAATGGGG